>Ga0156410_1069_pt1 | contig 13657 bp, 12 predicted proteins | sample RifOxyA2_FD_108053 | JGI IMG/M metagenome (GOLD analysis project Ga0156410, IMG submission 108053) | Elusimicrobia bacterium RIFOXYA2_FULL_50_26 | reverse complement strand
GCGTTTTGCAAAAGAAGCTGCCGGCCGGTAGTCCCCTTGTAGCGCCAGAGCGCGGAATCGGCGATGAGTATAAGCAGTATGGTTATGATGGTTATGATTTGAGAGGTTGTCTTGAACTTGCCGGTTTTGTCAGCCGGTATAATTACGTTTTTGGTGGCCGCAAGCGAGCGCAGGCCTGTAATTATGAACTCGCGCGATATTATAAGTATCACCATCCATGCGGGAATGTTCAGCTCCCGAAGCCCCACGAAGGAAATAAGCGCGGCCGAGATAATAAGCTTATCCGCAAGCGGGTCAAGGAATATGCCAAGAGTTGTTATGGTTTTGTATTTGCGCGCTATAATTCCGTCGTAGATGTCCGTAACCGCCGCGCCAACAAAAATGATGAGCGCAAGTATCCGTGTCCAGAAATTATTAAGGTGCATGAACACTATTAAAAACGGAAGAAGAGCGATGCGCAGAAGAGTCAGCTTATTTGCAAAATTCATGCGGTTATCTCACCCATCAGGTCGTAACCCGTTGCGCCGGTTATGGCGGTATTTACGAATCGGCCGGGCGCCGTTTTTCCATGTACGATAATGGAGCCGTCAATCTCAGGAGCCATAAATCTTGTCCTCCCCATCCAGCGGTTTAGCCTTAAGTCGCCAACCGCCCTTTCTATAAGTGTTTCCGCCTTAGATCCAATGAGCGCCGCATTTTTCGCGGCAACGATTTTCTGCTGCAGGAGCATCAATTTCTTTTTTCTTTGCCGCGCAATTTTTGGCGTTACAGCCGGCTTAATGCCTGCGGAAGCCACATCGGGGTGCGGCGAATACTCAAAAACGCCGAGGTTGTCAAACCATCCCTCGCCGATGCAATCGTACATTTCCGAAAAATCATCTTCGGTTTCCCCGGGAAAACCGGTAATGAAGGTGGTCCTGAGCGAAACCGCCGGGAAGTATTTTTTTAAAAGCAAAAGAGCTTTTCTGGCATTCGGCGGCCGCTTCATGGCGCGAAGTACGCTCGTGCTGATATGTTGCAGCGGCATATCAAGGTATGAACATATTTTTTCATTTGATGCCATGGTGTCGGCAAGTTCCCGTGTCAATGATGCCGGGTGCGCATACAAAACCCGTATCCATTTCAGGTCGCTTATGCGGCACAGCTTGCGCAGCAACTCTGGCAGCGCTAAACGCCCGTAGTTGTCCCTGCCGTAAAAACTCGTATCCTGGCCGATTAAAACAAGCTCGCGTATGCCGTTGTCGGCAAGTTCACGCGCTTCTTCAACAAGCGATTTCATCGAACGCGATTTGTATCTACCGCGAAGCCGGGGTATCAGGCAGAAGCTGCATTTGTGATTGCATCCCTCGGAGATACGAAGGTAGGCGGACGGTAACGTCGAAGAAAGAAGCCGCGGGTGAGCCGATTCCAGAAGCCCGCCGGGCGCGCCGGATATAAAATGTTGTCCCGCGTGGCAGCCAAGTAAGCCCGAGATACGTTCAAGGCCGCCTGTGCCGATAAAGCCTGTAACCTGCGGGAAGCGGGCGGCTAATGCTTGCCCTTTTTCCTGCACCATGCAGCCTGAAACTATAAGTTTTTCAAGTTTGCCTTGTTTCCGCAACCCTGAAAGGGCATTGATTGCATTCACCGATTCATCGGCCGCGTCGGCAATAAAAGAGCACGTGTGAACTATGGCCGCGGATGCCTTGCGTATGTCGGTGGTAATTTCCCACCCGCCGGCTTCAACGATACCGGCTATATGTTCGCCTTCAACTATATTCTTGGGGCATCCCAGCGTTACAAGGCAAAGCTTTGGCATTATTTTATGCTGTCCCAGTTTAAGGAAATACTGTTTACGTCCTGCTGGGCGCCTTTTGTGGCATCAATGTCAAAGCCGTTAAGTTTAACGTCAATCCCGGGTGCATAGCCTGTTTTGACCGTGAAATCATTTTTTGCAGTCCAATCCCTGGCGCTTCCGGGCGCGAGCACGCCTTCGAACACCATCGTCCCGTCCGACGTTACCTTAACCCATGACGTTTCTCTGCTTTTGATTTCCAGTTTCAATTCCCCGGGTCCCGCCGCTATGGGTACGACTACTGCCGCTGCCGGCGTTTTTTCTTCGACGGGCGCTTTGTTTTGTTCAGCCGGTGCGTGGTTGCCGGTACGCAGCAATAAAAATCCCGCAGCCAGCAATGCCGCAATGATTATCAACGGTAACACTACGTTTGCGTGGTCGCATTTATTTGTATCGGCCGGGGATTTGTCGTTTTCAATTTTCTGCGCTTTGAAACCCGTGTAAGTCGCTATAAGTTTTGAGGGGTCAAGCCCCAGGTAATGCGCATACCGTCTCAATGAGCCTGTTAAATACACTTCGGCCGGGAAATGCGAAAAATCACCGTTTTCAATTGCGCGAAGATAGCGAAGAGAGGTATGCGTGTCCGAGTTCACTGTTTCGAGAGACAATCCTTTTTCTTCCCGTTTCCGGCGAAAAGCAAGCCCAAGTTCCTTTGCATCGGCAAGGGAGATTTTGATTTCCTTCTCAAGTTTAAGTCCGCTTACGTTTTCCATAATTGTTTCTTTCCTTTTCAAGGCAGATGTAAAACTTCCGTTCCCTTCGGCGGTTTAAACGTGAACATCGTCTTGGAAAGCGCGGGGTTTATTTTGTAGTTTTCGGTCCGGGTAGTAACCGCCACCGTATCTCCGGAGAGGCGGGTACGCAAGGGAACATACGTTGCCGTATCAATCCAGAGTTCTAATTGCCACCCGCCCTCTTTCCTGGGCGAAAGCAGCAGTTTATAAGAATCTTCTTCCGGCCCGGCGTACGCAAAAGAATAATTTTTTTTCAATTCAATCATGTCGGTGCCGAAATTCATCAGCGACGCGGGCAGCGCGCTGTTTTTTATCCATTTGTTCCAGTTGTCAATAATTACCTGGTTGTATGCGGGCGTATAAACCCAGACTTTGTTGCCGTCGGTTATAATTGACTGCTCGACGGGTTTTTGCTGGCGGACTACGATTTTACCCGGTTTCTGGAATGATACCGAGCCGCCGCTTTCCTGTTTTTCGCCGGTTAACGTGTATGCTATCTCCTGCGTGAAATCGAATTGCACCGAGGTAATATCTTTGTCCCGCGCTTCCATTCTTGACAGCAACTCGTCGAGCCCTATCTCCTCGCCGGCAAAAATGAAAGAAGAAATAACGCACAATAAAGACAATGCCGCCGTTAATATTTTTATCATTGAGGCGTCCCCTGTGTTGGCGGAAAATTTGCCGCCACGATGTATTCCTCTATCTTGTCGAAATAAATTGTCCAGCGGTTGGTGCCCTCGGGTTTATGAATGAACCCCTTTGTTTCCAGAATGCTCAATATGTTCGTAGCCCGCGCCGATGAACCGAAATGTGCTTTCAGAAGGTCCTGCGAAACGCGCTTGCGTTCCAGCACAAGGTTAAGCGCATCCAGCAGCTCGTCGGAAGATTCGTCGCCTTTCTCGTGCGCGCCGCCGTTGCCGCCCGCGTTTGCGGCTATGTTCTCGTAATGGTTGGGAACGCTTTGTTTTGTTATGAACTCAACCACCCGCTCGGCTTCATTCACCGAAACGAATGCGCCTTGCAGGCGTATCGGGCGGGATTCACCAGGCGGGAAGAACAGCATGTCTCCCTTGCCAAGCAAATCCTCCGCGCCTATCATGTCCAGTATTACGCGCGAGTCCACTTTGGACGTTGTCTGGAATGCAATTCTCGCGGGAAAGTTGGCTTTTATGACGCCCGTAATAACGTCCACCGATGGCCGCTGCGTGGCGAGCACAAGGTGTATTCCCACCGCCCGCGCCATTTGCGCAAGCCGCTGGATGGAATCTTCAACCTCTTTTGAGGCGATAAGCATAAGGTCTGCCAACTCGTCAATAATTACAACGATATAAAACTCTTTTTCCCCGCCGGTCTCGGCCATCTTTTCGTTATATCCCTCGATGTTGCGCACCGCAAACTGGGCGAACTTCTCATAACGTTTTTCCATGACGCGCACAAGTTTTTTAAGCGATTCCGCGGCATCCTTGGGCTGCGTAATTATGCTTACCTTGTCCGGCGTTACTCTCGGGTCATAAAGATGAGGGATACCCTTGTAGATAGGCATCTCAAGCCGCTTCGGGTCTATCAGCATGAATTTTACTTCGTCGGGACGCGCCTTGAAAAGTATAGAGACTATCAACGTGTGAATTCCCACGCTTTTGCCGGAGCCGGTGGCGCCCGCTATTAAAAGATGAGGCATTGGTTTAAGGTCGGCGACGTATGGCGCGCCGTCCGTGGTTCTTCCCAGCGCAAGCGTAAGTATCGAAGATGAGCATGAAAATGAATCGTCGGAAACAATTCCTTTAAGCCCGACCATTGCGCTTTTGTCGTTAGGAACTTCCACGCCAACGGCCGATTTTTCCGGTATAGGCACGATGCGAATTGAAGGCGATTTCATGGCCAGCGAAAGATTCTCGCTTAATGCCGCAACCGATTGCACCTTTATTCCCGGCGCCAGCTCGATGTCGTAACGAGTAACAACGGGGCCGGGTATTATTTCTATTACTTTTGAAGGTATGTCGAAATCGGCAAGCGTTTTGGTAAGCAGATCGGCATTTGCCAGGTGTTCATCTTTTGTTTGCTCGATAAGAGGGGTTTTGGTGCTTGCAAGCAGATCAAAGGGCGGCAAAGTGTACTCAAAATTTACAGCTTTTTCGGCTGCCGGCGGTTTGGAAGCCTGCGACGATACGCCGGCATCGGCGGCCTTCGGAACTATTTTAGGCGCAGCCGGCTGGGTACGCGGGGCGGCCGGGTTGATTATTTTAGGTTCCGTCCTGGTTTTTATCTCGGCAGGCTCCGGTTTCAGTTGCGGCCTGGCGGCGGGTTTGGGGGCATTGTTCTTCAATTGTTCGCGCGCTTCCTGCCATATACGGTAATCATCGGCTATTTTGTGCCAGCTTCCGACGATAAGTGCGCGCAGGGAAAGCCTCACCAGGAAACTTGCCAGGTATAGCGAAAGCCCGGCAGTTATAAACAGCGCAAGGCCGTTGCCGAATAGCCGTCTGAACAAAGGGTTTAGTTTCAGCCCTATCCACCCGCCGAAATTTACCGAGTAAAACATGTTGCCGAATATCGAGAAAAAAGACGAGGCCGAGAGTATCAGCAGAATCTGCACTATCAAATCCAGCCGCCAGTGGACGGCCGCCGGCGGTTTGATGTTTGTCCAGGCTGCCCATGCTGCCAGCAGAGGGATAAGGTATGCGGCCTGTCCGAACATGAGGAATGATATACGGTGAACAGCCTGTCCCACGGCGCCCGCCTGGGACGGCACAAGAAGGCAATAACCGATAAGGAAGGATAGCGCGAAAAGCATCAATCCTCTTATCTCGCGTGAATGATTTTGTTTCTGTTTTTGCTTTGTGCGAACCTTAAAATACATAAATGTGGGTTAACGTCATTGCCCCAGGGAAATCCTGCATGTATGTTTCAATTGGGTGATTTCGATTTTATTTTCGCGGGCAAGCCATCCGAGTGCAAGATGCAACTGGCTGTTGGAGATTCCGAGCGCGGATTTCAGTTTCAGGGTGGTTGCCGGCCCGTTTGTGTTCAGATAATTCCACACGAGTCCGGCTGTCATTCCGATGGTTTCCTGCATCCTGGTTACGCTTTTTCAACCATGAATAGATCCTGGCCGGAAACTATCGGTTTCCCGTTTTCAACCAGTATCTTTACGATCTTCATGCGGTAGTCCGCCTTGATTTCGTTCATCACTTTCATGGCTTCTACAATGCACAGTGTTTTTCCCTGGCTGACCACGTCGCCTTCCTTGACGAAAGACGGGGCTGTCGGGGACGACGCCTGGTAAAACACCCCGATAATAGGCGATTTTACGGTCGGCCCGCCGGCAGCAGGAGCCGGCGAAACGGGCGCGGCAGCCGGAGCCGCCGCTTGTGCCACAGGCACATTTATAACCGCGGGCGCGGCCGTTTTACTTTTTCTTTTTATATAAAGATAGAAGTCTTTTTCCTTGATCTCCAGCTCATCAAGGTGTTCGCTTGTCATAAGTTCATATAACGCGCTGACCCTGTCTTTTATAGAAACATCAACAGTCTTACCGCCGGCCGTTTCTTTCATTTTAAAAATCTCCATTGTGTCATTGCGAGGAGCCCTGGCGACGAAGCAATCTCGTCGTTTTGATACGAAACAGCGAGATTGCTTCGCTTCGCTCGCAATGACAGTACTTGGGCATTCATTGCATAACTTCGCTTATTTATTCAGGTTCAATACGGCTTTACGGCTTAGGTTTACCCTGCCCTGGGTGTCAATTTCGACAACCTTTACGGTTACTTCGTCTCCCTCGGAGACAACGTCTTCCACTTTCTTGACGTGGCTTTCGGCAAGCTGGGAAATATGAACAAGGCCTTCCTTGCCGGGCAGAATTTCGACGAAAGCGCCGAAATTCAATATGCGGGTTACCTTGCCTTTGTACACCTTGCCTACTTCAACGTCGGCGGTATAGTACTCCACCATCTGGCGGCAAAGGTCAACCGCATCTTTCTTGGGGCTTGAGATGAAAACGCGGCCGTCATCTTCTATGGAAACTTCGGCTCCGGTTTCTTCCTGTATGCGGCGGATGTTCTTGCCTCCCGGGCCTATCAGTTCACCGATCTTCGATTGAGGTATTGTGAGCGTTACCATGCGCGGAGCATATGCCGAGAGATCCGCTTTAGGCAGCGATATCGCCTGATTCATAATGTCGAGTATCGTGAGGCGCGCTGTGCGTGCGCTTTCAAGCGCTTCGGCCAAAATGTCTGTAGTCAGTCCCGTTACTTTTATGTCCATTTGCAGCGCCGTAATTCCCTTGCGGGTGCCGGCGACTTTGAAGTCCATGTCTCCGAGATGATCTTCCATACCCATAATGTCGGTAAGTATTGCGTAATCGTTGCCTTCTTTTATAAGTCCCATCGCAACGCCTGCGCACGAGGATTTCATCGGAACGCCGGCGTCAAACAATGCCAGCGAGCCTCCGCAAACCGTGGCCATGGAGGATGAACCGTTGGATTCGAGAACGTCTGAAACTATGCGTACTGCGTAAGGGAATTCCTCTATCGAAGGAAGCAAAGGGGTCAGAGACCTTTTTGCCAGTGCGCCGTGGCCTATTTCCCTTCTTCCGGGTGAACGCTCGGGTTTTGCTTCGCCCGTTGCGAAACCGGGGAAATTATAGTGAAGCATAAAACGCTCTTTGTATTCGCCCGCAAGCTCATCCATTATCTGCATATCGTCGGGGCTTCCAAGCGTAACCGTGGCAAGAGCCTGTGTCTGGCCTCTGGTGAAGAGTCCCGAGCCGTGAGCGCGCGGCAACAACGTCGTTTCACAATCTATCCGGCGTATTTCATCGAATTTGCGGCCGTCGGAGCGCAGCTTTTTACCCAGGATAAGCGCGCGCGCTTTACGGTAGAATATGTCTTCAAGCTGGGCTGAAATTTTACCTTCCTGCTCCGGGAATTTTTCCTTCAGCGCCGCCTTGACTTCTTTCTTCAGGGCGTACCATGCATCCTCGCGCTCTTTTTTGGGCGCAATCGAAACTATCTGTTCCGCCTTCGCTTCCGCCATCTCTTTTACGGCGGAAACAAGGTTCTGGTCTGTTTCTACCGGGGCAAGCTGTATTTTCGGTGTTTTCGGCAACGTTAACTGGAAAGCGCATATCTTTTTTATTTCAGTGTGCGCAAACGAAAGGGCTTCAAGTATCTCGGATTCCGATACTTCCTGCGAACCGGATTCAACCATGGCTAACCCTTCGGCAGTGCCGCTGACAACAAGGTCGAGCGTAGAGCCTTTGCGTTCGGTGGCTGTAGGGTTGATTACAAGCTGGCCGCCGATTTTACCTACGCGCACAGCTGCGATAGGCGTGTTGTAGGGTATGTCGGAAATCATGAGCGCGATCGAGGCGCCCATTATGCTGGGGATGTCAGCTTCATTCTCGTTGTCGGTTGACAGGAGTATTGAAATAACCTGTGTCTCGTTATTCCAGTTTTCAGGGAAGAGGGGGCGGATGCTGCGGTCAATGAGGCGGCTGGTCAGAATCTCTTTTTCTCTGGGACGGCCTTCGCGCTTAAAAAAGCCGCCGGGTATTTTTCCTGCGGCATAAGTGCGCTCGCGAAAATCAACCGTGAGAGGCAGGAAGTCTATGCCCGTCTTAGGTTCTCTTGATGCTACGGTTGTAACGAGTATTACCGTGTCGCCCACCCGTATCCTGCATGAGCCGCCTGCCTGCTTGGCAAGCGATCCCATATCTATCTCAAACGTCTTTCCGCCGATTTCCAACTTGTAACTTGTTTTTTCCACGATGTTCTCCTTTTTGCGCATGCATCCATCGTGGCTAATACAAAAGATCCAGGAGGCCGCCGCAATGCGGAAGTTTCCTGCATCCTTTGTATGCCCCGACAAATGAAGCGCGTACTGCTTTTTATTTTCTTAAGTCAAGCTTTTCAATTACTTCTTTATATTTGTTCCGGTTATTCTTTTTAAGGTAATCAAGCAGGCGGCGGCGATGGCCTATCATTTTGAGAAAGCCGTCCCTGGACGCAAAATCCTTCGGGAACTTCTTAAAATGTTCTCCGAGGTAGTTAATCCGCTTGGTTAATAAGGCAACCTGCACGTCCGGCGAACCGGTATCCGTCGCATGAATCTTGAAGTTCTCGATAACTGATTTTTTGCTGGCTTCCATTGTCTGTCTCCTCTTATTATTACGCCCTTTTGTCGTAATATTGATTACTTTTTTATATCGGAAAAATACGACTCATGATAGCATATTTAAACTTAAAAGTAAAATTACGAATTGATGTTACGCAGCGTGTCATTGCGAGAAGCTTGGCGACGAAGCAATCTCGTCGTTTTGATACGAAACAGCAAGATTGCTTCGCTTCGTTCGCAATGACAGCAGCTTTGGCATTTCTTGCGTAACATCAGTTACAAATTGAAGAACTTCACGGCTTTTTGGACGTCTTTTTTTATCTGGTCTTGCAGTTTTTTCATGGAATCGAAGCGTTTTTCGTTTCGTAGTTTGTGGCAGAGGCGCAAGGTTGTTTTCCGTGACGGCCATTGGCCGTTAAAACCAGGGATATGCGCCTCTATGGCCAGCGAGCCTTCGGGAAAGAAAGTGGGGCGCTCGCCGATGTTTACTACCGCGGGCAGCATGGTATGCCCAGAGCTTATCCATGTGCAATAAACGCCCAATGGAAGCAATTTCTCCGGCCGGACGCCGATGTTTATGGTCGGGAATCCCATTCTTGTGGCTATTCCCCGTCCGCGCTCCGGCATACCCTCGATATAGTAGAAGCCGCCCAGGAGCGCGTTTGCATCGTCAATTTTGCCTTTGCGCAATAATTCCCTTATACGGGAAGACGATATTACACCGTGTCCGGCATGCAAGGGGTTTACAACGTGTATGGCGATCCCGTTTTTTCTGCCCATCTCAGCAAGCCAGCCGACCGTTCCTTTTCTTCCGTGGCCGAGCGCAAAATCCTCCCCGACTATAAAAGAACGCGTGTTAAGCCGGCGTCGTATAAATGTATGAAAAAAAACGTCCGCGGGCTGGCTTATTATTGACGAGCTGTTCGGAAGCAGGATTATCTCGTCAGCCGGCAGCTCGGAAAGCAGCGTAAGTTTTTCCTCCGGCGTGCTGAGGACCCCGGTTACGGGGCGGACGGGGCTTTCGAACGCCACTATTATGGTGGAAAGGCCGTTGGTTTTTCCCTCACGGAACAGGCGTGAAAAAATATGCCTGTGTCCCCTGTGTATTCCATCAAAAGTGCCGAGAGCTACCGCCGAAGGTTTCATGATATTGCGATCATTTCCTGTAGTTTTTCCATGGAATATGCTTGTTCAATAAGTATGTCACGGGACGTTTTGCCCGTAAACGCATCCCTCAGCGCCGTTGCGCTGGTGAAAGCGCCGACTGAAGTGCGGCAAAGGTATTCCACGGTTGCGCCGCATCCAAGCTTTGCGCCTATATCTTCTCCGAGGGTTCGTATGTATGTCCCGCGCGAACATTCTACGATAAGCTCAAGGATATATTTCCCCGGTTGCTCTTCCTTGCATGAGACAACATCCATGCGATATATAGTTACCGTTCTCGGCGCGCGAATAACTTCGCGCCCCTGCCTGGCAATCTCGTATAGTTTCATGCCGCCGTATTTAAGCGCCGAGTACATTGGCGGGATCTGCTGTATATCGCCGGTGAAGTGCCGCAAAACGTTGGCTATCTCATGGCCGGTGAACACCCTTGCCGGTTTCCGGGCGATAATTTTGCCGGTAATATCGCCCGAATCGGTAACCGTGCCGAGAAGAAAACGAACGTGATAAGTTTTTCTCAATTGCATGAATGCCTGCTGCATTTTAGTCGCCCTGCCAAAGACGATTAGTAACACACCTTCCGCGAGCGGGTCCAGAGTGCCGCAATGGCCGGCTTTTTTTACGTCAAGTATTCGTTTGGCTTGTTTTACTACGCCGAAGGAAGATATGCTGGAAGGTTTGTAAATATTCAGTAAACCTGAAGCGTCCTGGATCATTTTACTCTGACGGCCAGTCCGGTTAACAGGAGTTTAACGGCACAAGGTATAACCTGCTTTTTAGCGGAGATTATCGTTCCCTGTACCGTGCAGCCGGCGGCATTTTTATGCCCCCCGCCGCCGAACAGGCGCGCAAGCTGGTTAACGTCGTGCCGGTTGCGGGAACGAAAACTTACCTTGACTTCATTTTTCGAGTTTTCGATTTCCCTGAAAAGTATTCCTATTTTGATGCCGGGCATCATCATGCAGTAGTTGATAATGTCTTCCGTGTCCATTGCGCTGGCGCCGGATGCGCGGTACATATCCTGCGTTACTTCGAGATAGGCGATGGTTCCTTCTTCTGTAACGTTAAGGGTTGAAAGCGCAAGGGAAAGCAGTTTTAAAGAGACAAGCGACTTGGTGGCATAGATCTTATCATAAATCTCAAATGGTTTGACACCGGCTTCTATAAGATGCGCCGCCATCAGCATGGCATCGGGAGAGGTATTGGCATGTTGGAATTTTCCAGTATCAGTAACAAGGCCGATGTAAAGATTTTGCGCCTCGGCGCGGCTTATCGGCAGTTTCATGTGCTTAAAAAGGTAAAAAATCTGTTCAGCGCTTGACGATGCGCCGGGGTCAAGATAATTTATGTGGCCGAAGTTGGTGGAAGTTGCGTGGTGGTCAATATTTATGAAGGTTTTTGCCTGGGTGCTGTCAATAAGATTGCCCATACGCTCAAGCGCCGACGACTCGAGTATTATTGCGCAATCGAATGTGCCGGTTACTTTCGGTGTGATCGTTATGGAACGTATTGACGGCAGAAACCGGAGATACTCCGGTATCGGTTCTTTGGAAAACAGTTTGGCTTTTTTACCCAGCCTGTGCAACAGTGACCCGAGAGCAAGCGCCGAGCCTATCGTGTCGCCATCGGGTTTAAGATGGCCTGCGACAAAAAATGTCGAATGTTTTTTGATGGCGGATGCTATCAGTGAGAGAGATTTCTTATCAGCTGGCATATTCTTATTCCATGTCTCATTAGCGTTTTGAAGTTATCGTCGTCATTGCGAGCCCAAAGGGCGCGGCAATCTCGCTTTTTATAAGAAGCAACGTCGAGATTGCTTCGCTCTCGCTCGCGATGACCCAAAGACTGCTAAAGAGGCGCCTTATTTCTTTTCAGGAGCATCTTCCTTCGGGGCGGTTTCCTCCGCGGGAGGCTCTTCGATTTTGATTTTTTCAAGAATTTCGAAAACCCTGCTTGCTTTTTCCGGAGTTTCGTCGTATTCAAAATTGATTACAGGTGTGCGGCGCAGGTTAAGCCGGATTGCTACCATGTGCCGGATTTCGGACAGGGATTCCTTCAAAATCTTGTGGCTCTGCGCGATTTCATCGTCAGAACCTATGACGGAATAAAAGACCCGTGCATTTTGCAGGTCGTCGGACAACTTTACTCCGGTTATGGTAATGAAACCCATCCCGCCCTTCTCCTGCATTTCCAGCATGAGTTTTGATATTTCCTGTTGTAAAAGTTCCGCAACCCTTACGGAGCGTCTATATCCTTGCATAGTTGATTATTCCAGTTTCCGCGCCACTTTTTCCTGGCTGAAAAATTCAAGCAGATCGCCTACTCTCGTGTCGCTGAAATTTTCCAGGCTTATTCCGCATTCGTAACCCTTTTCCACTTCGCGCGCGTCTTCCTTAAAGCGTTTAAGGGAACCGACAGTGCCTTCGTAAACTATTATGTTGTCTCGTACCAGGCGAACCTTGCCGCCCCTTACCGCCTTGCCCTCGGTTACCATGCAGCCGGCCACGGTACCTGCCTTGGTCACCTTGAACACCTGGCGAACCTGGGCTTTGCCGGTGGCCGTTTCTTTTACCTCGGGTTCAAGCAGGCCTTCCATGGCGGCGCGTACGTCCGCGATGATGTCATATATTATGCGATATATACGTATGCTTACGCCTTCGTGATCCGCCAGTTTTTTGATGTTAGAGTCCGGGCTTAAATTAAACCCTATAATCAGCGCATCGGAAGCCGCGGCCAGGGTAACGTCGGATTCGGTTATGCCGCCCACGCCGCTATGTATGATTTTAAGGTTTATCTCGTGCGTTGACAGGCGTTCAAGCGAATCCTGCAATGCGCCCAGAGAACCATGCACGTCGGTTTTAATTATTATGCGCAGTTCCCGCACTTTGCCTGCGCTTATATCTTCAAGCGTAAGGTGATGGCGGGGCCTGAGTTGTTCGTCGCGGGCGCGAATCTGGCGGGCAATCGCTATGTCGCGTGCCTGGCGCTCGTCCGCAACAACTATGAACTGGTCGCCGGCCTGCGGCGGCGTGGTTACGCCCAGTATTTCAACGGGTGTGCTTGGCGGCGCGTCTATAAGGCGGCGGTTATGTTCATCAAGCATGGCGCGTATTTTGCCGGACGTTGTGCCTGCCACGAAATTGTCGCCGACACGAAGCGTGCCGCTTTGCACCAGTATTGTCGCCACCGGCCCGCGTTTGGGGTCAAGTTTTGCCTCGATGACCACTCCGCGCGCCGTGCGGTCGGGATTGGCTTTCAGCTCCATGATCTCGGCTTTCAGCAGTATCATTTCCAGAAGATGGTCAATGTTTATGTTATTCCTTGCGGAAACCTCAACCATTATGGTATCGCCGCCCCACTCTTCGGGCATGAGATTATATTTGGATAACTCTTGTTTTACACCCTGCGGGTTTGCAGTCGGAAGGTCTATCTTGTTAATGGCAACTATTATGGGAACGCTTGCGGCACGGGCATGGTCTATTGCTTCAACCGTTTGCGGCATTACGCCATCGGCGGCCGAAACAACCAGCACCACTATGTCCGTGGCTTTTGCGCCGCGCGAACGCATGGCGGTAAAGGCTTCGTGTCCCGGGGTATCAAGGAACGCGATCGAACCCCTGGGTGTCTTAACTTTATAAGCGCCTATATGCTGGGTTATGCCGCCCGCTTCTCCTTCCGTTATGCGGCTCTTCCTTACGGCGTCGAGAAGCGAGGTTTTACCGTGGTCAACGTGTCCCATGATGGTAACTACCGGCGGGCGTTCTTTTAGTTTTGCAGGATCAACTTTTTCATCTGCCAGTTCGGTTTCGATATACAA
>Ga0156410_1018_pt1 | contig 13697 bp, 12 predicted proteins | sample RifOxyA2_FD_108053 | JGI IMG/M metagenome (GOLD analysis project Ga0156410, IMG submission 108053) | Elusimicrobia bacterium RIFOXYA2_FULL_50_26 | reverse complement strand
TGGCGGCGTATGAATTGCATGCAAATAAAAACAACGATATAAATATTGTTGCCCTCATTTATATTACCCTCGAATCCAGGTTGAATACCTGGCCTGAGACGGTTAATGTTTGAGACAGGAAAACGACAAAGGCGGCCAGTTCCGCAACGTCGGTTGTTACGCCCAGCACGCTTTCGGCGCGCGCACGTTCAATGTAGTCTTTTGCGGCCGTTTTACCCATGCCTGTCAGATGAAATCCCGGCAGCACGGCGTTGACGCGCACCTTAAACCTGCCAAGCTCGATTGCGGCGCTCTTTGTCAAAGCGATAAGCCCCGCCTTTGCAGCCGCGTAATTGGCGCAACCCGCCGCGCCGCGCACGCCGATTATTGAAGCGATATTTATAATGGCGCCGCCGCCGTTTTTGGCCATCAGCGCCCCGCATTCCCTTGTAAGAAAAAAAGCACCGTCGAGATTCGTGCGCATTACATCGTGCCAATCGGCGGGCGGCATTTTTATTATGCTCCTGTTGCGCGTTATGCCGGCGTTATTTATCAGAACATCAATCCTGCCGGCTTTTTCCGCCGCTTGCTTAACCATGGCCTGCACGCCTAAAAAATCCGCGACATCCGCCTGGAGATGATGGGCTGCCGCGCCAAGCCTTTCTATTTCGCCCGCAACTTCAAGCGCGGCGTCTTTTTCTTTTAGATAGTTTATAAAGACGGTGTTGCCCGGCGCCGCAAATCCGAGCGCCAGTTCCCTGCCTATACCGCGCGACGCGCCGGTAATAAGTATTACCTTTTTATTTTCCATTGTTATTGATTAACTGATGTTGCGCAAGAAATGCCAAAGCTGCTGTCATTGCGAGCGAAGCGAAGCAATCTCGCTGTTTCTAGATTGCTTCGTCGCCAAGCTCCTCGCAATGACACGCTGCATAACATCAGTGATTAAGTTCCAGGTCACGCAGCATTTGTATGTCTTTTTCAGTTTCCCGGCCGCCGGTGGTGAGGTAGCCGCCTATCATCATCCCGTTGGCGCCGGCATGGAAAATCCATGATTGCATCTCCCCCAGGTTCGCCTCACGGCCGCCGCAAACGCTGATGTCCTTATCCGGCATCATAAACCGGAAGAGCGCAATAATACGCAATATTTCAAGCGGATTTAATTTTTTCAGGTGTTCAAGCGGGGTGCCGGCTATGGGGGTGAGGAAATTGAGCGGCACGGAATCTACGTCCAGCGAACGCAAAGTATCCGCAAACTCTATGCGGTGCTGCCAGGTTTCCCCAAGGCCGAGTATGCCGCCGCAACAAACCTCAAGCCCCGCCTCTTTTGCCAGCCGTATCGTCGCTACGCGATCGGCAAAAGAATGCGTTGTACAAATATTGGAAAAAAAATTTTCCGCGGTTTCAAGATTATGATGAAATTTTTTCAAACCGCTTTTTTTCAATGCGCGCATTGCCTGAAGGTCAATCTCACCGAGGGAAGCGGCGATGGTAATTTGTTTTTGCCCGTCCTTATTTATGAATCCGCATAAGAGTCTGGACTCATCCGGCGACAACTGCCGCCCGCTGGTTACTATCCCGAAACAGCGCGCCCCGCAACGAAGCGCATTTTCAAGCGCCGTTTTTAATTTATCCGTATCAACCAGAGGGTACTCCGCGCATTGCGTATTATAATGTCCGGATTGGGCGCAGAATACACAATCTTCGGAGCAGCGCCCGGACTTCGCGTTGATTACACTGCATAAATTAACGGTATCACCTTTAAAATGCCGCCGCAAGCGGCTGGCATGATACATCAGCTCATGCAAGTCTATTGACAACAACTCTTGCGCTTCGCTCATTGAAAGCGCGCGCCCCAACAGTAATTCATCGGTAATTTTAGATAACGGCTGCATGATAATTGTAAACCTCGGACAGGCAAACGGTTGACAAATAAAAGCCAGATCTAACTGTTTGCCCGAATTTAAGTTAATCTAATATTTTGTAGTGTACTGTTTTTGACCGTACGATTGGAAGGCTGTCTATCCGCTCAAGCGCTTTAAGCAGGTCTCCGCAGATGATTTTGTGCGTAAGCATAACTATGGAGACGCCGCTTCGCACCCCGATAAGCGGTTCGCGCTGATAGACACTTGCTATTGAAACCCTGTAACGACTGAGTATTCCGGCTATCGTGGAAAGAACGCCGGGCTTGTCCACGGTATTAAAATGAAGGTAGTGGCAACCTTCGCTTTTTTCCCGCGGCAGTATGGAAAGTTTTTTATCGGGATTGTAAGTTACGTAAGGCAGTTTTCCGACGGTCCCGCCGGCGATCTGGCGGGCAAGAAATATTATGTCCGAAACCACCGCGCTTGCCGCCGGAAGCTGTCCCGCGCCTTTCCCGTAAAACATTATGTCGTCGGCAGCGTCACCGTGGATGCAGACGGCGTTATACTCTTTTTCAACGTTGGCAAACGGGTGGGTACGCGCTATCAGGCAGGGTTGCACCGAAAGCTCCAGCCTGCCGCCTGTCATATGCGCCGAGCCGATCAGCTTCATCAGGTAACCGTATTCGTCGCGGGCGAAACTTATGTCTTCGCGCGAAACGCCGCCTATGCCTATTGTTGTTATGTCGCCCAGCTTAACCCACGACGACCACGCAAGCGATGCAAGCACGGCCAGCTTATGCGCAGTATCAATGCCTTCGACGTCAAACGTGGGGTCTGCCTCCGCAAATCCGGCAACCTGGGCGCTTTTCAGCGCGCTTTTGAAATCAACGTCGTTCTGCGTCATCTCACTGAGGATGAAGTTTGTGGTGCCGTTTAAAATACCGCTTATCTTCTCGATACGGTTGGCCGCAAGCCCCTCATTAAGCCCCTGGACAACAGGTATGCCGCCGCCCACGGCGGCCTCGAAATACACAAGCCTGTCATGCTTGCGCGCCGCCCGCAAAATCTCGTCCCAGTATTTGGCCAGCACCGCTTTATTTGCGGTAACAACATTTTTACCGGCGCGCAAAGCGCTTAAAATAATCGTGCGCGCCGGCTCGTATCCGCCGATAAGCTCAACTACCATATCAATGTCCGGCGCGGCGATTATGTCGCGGTAATCCGTGTAAAAACGCGCATTCTTTACGCTTATACGCCTGCGATCGCAGGTTGCTACTATCTCTATAGAAGCTCCCGTCTTTTCTTCTATGGAACGCCTGTTATTTTCAAGAATCTTTATTACGCCGCGGCCAACCGTCCCGCAGCCGACAAGCCCAAGCCTGACTTTCCTGTTCATCGCAGCCCTCGTTATTTTTCTTCCCGCATTATTTTTTTCAATCGCAAAAGAACGTCGTGGAAACGATTGTCATGTGTAACAAGCGCCATGCGTATGTATCCCTCGCCGCAAGCGCCGAAACCGGCGCCGGGCGCCACGCACACGCCGGTATCTTTCAGCAACTTCTCCGCAAAGGCAAGCGAACCCATGGCGGCGAATTGATCGGGTATTTTCAGCCACAGGTACATGGTTGCTTTCGGCTTATCAACATGCCAACCGATTTTTTCAAGCCCGCGCACCATCAGGTCGCGCCGTTTCTGGTAGATTTCCACCTGCGCGCGGACGCATTCCTGGCTTCCCTCAAGCGCGGCCGCCGCGCCCAACTGAATAAATGTCGGTGCGCCGTAATCCAGGAAGGATTTGAATTTCTCAAGCGGGTAAAGCAGTTCTTTTTTACCCGCAGCCCAGCCTATGCGCCAGCCGGCCATGTTATAGGTTTTCGAAAGCGAATGAAACTCAAGCCCCACGTCCCAGCCGCCCTCTATCTCGAAAAAGGAAGGCGCAACATAGCCGTCAAATGTAATCTCCGAATAGGCGTTGTCGTATATTACCAGTATTTCATACTTTTTAGCGAACGCCACGACTTCCTTTAAGAATGCTCTGTCCTCAACCACCGCCGAGGTGGGATTATTAGGGTAATTTAAGAAAAACATCTTCGCTTTGCGCGCCACATCTTCCGGTATTTTTGTAAGATCGGGCAGGAAATTATTTTCCGCAAGCAAGGGCAGCGAATACACCGTACCGCCTGCAAGCACAACACCGTTAAAATGCACGGGATAAGCCGGGTCGCATACCAATACAACGTCGCCCGGGTCAAGGTAGGACATGCAAAGGTGGGCAATACCTTCTTTTGAACCTATGAGGGCAAGAACTTCCGTGTCGGGATTAACAGACACTCCGAATCTCTCCTTCATCCAGGATGCCGCGGCGCGGCGGAAACGCGGCATTCCCTTAGCCTGCGGGTAACGGTGGGTGCGCGGATGATTGCGCACCGTGTCGCATACCCTTTCCACAACATGGGAAGGCGCGGGCAGATCAGGGTTGCCCATGCCGAGGTCTATCACGTCCAGTTTATTGTCATAGGCATCCATCTTCAACGCATTTATGCGCGCAAAAAGATATGGCGGCAGGGCGTTTAACTTTTTTGAAGGTTTAATTTTATCCATAAAAAAATCCAACCCGCGGGGATATGTCTCCCGCGGATCTACAGGTTTACGTAAGGCGGTTTTATTGAATAAGTTTACGCAGTGTGGTCGTGGGTTTAAAAGATATTTTTCTTCCCGGCGGCACCGGTATTATCTCGCCGGTTTTGGGGTTTCTTCCCTGGCGCGCCTTGCGCGCTTTTGTTCTAAACGAGCCAAGCCCTGAAAGAGATATTGTCTCACCCTGTTTCATGGCATCCTGTATAACCTTTACCAACGCTTTGATCGCTCTGTTCGCATCCCCCTGGGTTATGCCCGCAACATCAGAAACACGTTTAACAACTTCCGGCTTCTTCATCATATAATTCACCTCATTAAAAAGGAACCCCGTTAAGCTTGTGAATACAAGAATACATTAAATTTATAATATAAATGTTGAAAAAAGTCAAGGGGAATAGTAACCTTTCATATTTTCCTCTCAAAAAGTGTCTCTTTAGCAGTTTGAGGTCATTGCGCGCGAGAGCGAAGCAATCTCGACGTTGCTTCTGATGAAAAGCGAGATTGCCGCGCCCTTTGGGCTCGCAATGACGACGACAATTTCTAAACGCCAAAGAGGCACCTCAAAAACAGCGCATTTTCTATTGCTTATTTTTGCCCGGCTTCCCGGCACCGCAGGCTATAAAAGCGTCCACGATCTCCGGGTCGAACTGCTTTCCGGCATTGTGTCGCATCTCCTGCACAGCTTCATCATATGATAATGCCCGGCCGTACGGGCGAACGTTTGTTATCACGTCATAGACATCTATAACTGAAAATACCCGAACAATGTACGGTATCTGTTTTTCCTTTAATCCTCTCGGGTAGCCGCCCCCGTCCCAACGTTCCGCGTGCGAAAGTATTTCTTCGGCTACGCGCGCGGTCTCGGAAAATGTCATGGCTATGCGATAGCTGGTTTCGGAATGGCGTTTAATAATCTCCCATTCTTCAAACGTAAGCCTGCCGGATTTATGCAGTATGCCGGATGGCACTGACACCTTGCCTATGTCGTGGAGGCGGATAAGTAATTTTATGTCGTGAATCTGGGCATCGCTTAATTTAAGCACCTTGCCAAAAATTGGCAATATATCACTGCACCGGGCTATATGCATTTTCATATCATTTGTACGGTCGCTCACTTCCTCGATAAGCGAATCTATAACCATTTCACGGTTCGAAGCGCTTTCGGCCAGTTTGTTATCGTACATCCGTTCTTCCGCTTCCCTGATAACCCTGAAAAGATTTTTATCCGCCTTACTCTTCACCGCAACCCCCAGGGCTATGCTTGGCTTTACCAACATTCCCTTACTTGTGCCTGATACGCGTTTTATGCGCGCGCATATGGCTTGCGCCGTTTCCATATCCGTCCCGGGCAGTATAACCGAAAACTCATCACCGCCCCAGCGCGCTATAATATCTTCCTTCCTGCAACAAACATTCAATACGCCCGACAACGCGATAAGCAACTTATCGCCTTCGTTGTGGCCGAAAGCATCATTTACAAGCTTTAGATTGTTTACGTCTCCCATAATAATGCAAATCGGCAGGGAACGTTCCGTGTCAAGCCTGCGCAATTCCTCTTCAAAATAAGCGCGGTTATAAAGCCCCGTAATCTTGTCATGAAAACTTATATACCTTATTTGTTCTTCCGCGCGTTTGCGTTCCGTAATATCACGCGCTATTACGAGGGCTGATTCTACCGTGCCTGTCTTGTCGTACTCTGGAATTATCCGCCCCCAGAAAAACCGTTTGCCGAAAAGGCCGGGAAAATCAAATTCTATGCCGCTCTCCCTGCCGGCCTCAAATGCCTTTCTAATCTCTTCATCCCACCGGGTGGAGATTTCCCTGGCCATACCCAGCTCAGCATTCGTTTTGCCCATAAACTGCTCTTTCGGTATGCCTGTAATGCGTTCGTACGCCGGATTAACGAATACATATCTCATATCTTTCCCGATGCGTATGATAATGTCGGGAGTGCTGTCAATCAGCGTCCGTAGTTCATACTCGTTGCGGCGAAGCGTGTCCTGTGTTTTTTTCTGCTCGGTAATATCCCGCCAGCCCGAGACCGCTCCTGCGATTTTCCTGTCGGCATCCATCATAGGCGCCGAATTAAATGAGAACATGCGCAACTCGCCGTCACCTCTCTTTATCAGCCATTCTTCGTTAAGTATTATTTCACCGCTCGCAATTGAACGCATGAACGGCAAGTCCGCTGCAAGAGCAGGCGTTACGCCATCCTTCTGATAAAAACCCCACTTTTTCGGCCTCTCCTCGGCAGGCACACCCATTAATTCTTCCCGCGTACGGCCCAGCAACCTGCAGCCGCAGTCGCTTATAATATGCACACCGGCATCAGCACCGTAAAAAACAGTTATACCCTCTTGGATAAACCGCATCATGTCTTCAAACATATGGCAGATTATATTTGTTTTATCGGCACCACTTTCGCTACTGCCCGCCTCGTCCGCCAATTCCACGCCGCCTCTCATATTTGAAAAAACTGTCATTTCTCCCCCCCCCGAAATAAAAAGCCCGGAAGCTTTTTCTGCAACCGGGCTTAATATACTATCAAACTACTTTATTTAACTTCAAAAGTGTCGCAATCGGCGTGTCCGGAATGCTTCGAAACGTGAATACCGGATGCATTGCACTCCAGCATATTATTATACCTGCAATCACTCATCCGGCAGGCGCCAACGCCGCCGGTAACGTCATCCATACCACCCTTGCTTTTAGCGCTTGTATATGTCTCACACATGGGACAGTTGCTGCCTACAGTGATGGCCAGGGTATGGCACTCCTTGTTGCTATTGTATGCGCATTCCGTTACGGAACAATCCACAATTTTTACCATTTCCATTGTCTTCATATTCCCCTCCCGATGAGACGCCGTCGTCGGCATTTCATCTGACACTTTCATGCTACCATAATATCGGACGGCTGTCAACAACGTCATTTTTGAGCGTTTTTACGGGCATACCGGCGCCTTGCGAGGTTACAATTTCATCCATCTGCCTGTAAAACCACTGTATATATTTATTGAAGAAATCCGCAAGTGATTCCGCGGAAATATGCGCTCTTAGAGCGCGGTAATATTCAGGATAATATACGCCTATAGCGCGCGCGCCCAGCAGCCGAGCGCAGAGCAGCCCCACAAGAGCTACGGGGCCTGAGGTTGCAATATATATGGTATCGGGTGAGATGCGGGCTATTTCCCTCAATGAGCGAAGCAAGGACGGCACTTTTAAAACCGTGCCGCCGGAATTAGGGATTTGTAACGAATAAAGCATCGGGAGGTTAATTGAGTCAATGCCGTCGCAAGGGGTTATATTGCCATCATCGCTAAACCACAACGCCGTTTGCGGTTTAAGCTGCGCGGCTCCATAGAGCCTGGCATTTATCTCGCCGAGAACCGGCCTTTTCCTGTGCATAAATCCGAATGTTGCCAGAAACGGCAGCGCCAGCATAAGCCCGGAAAAGGCTGCGTATGCGCTTTTAAACATTCCCGCCAGCGACCCGCGGGCAAGATCAGTAGCGCCTGCCTTTAAAAATGACCGTATGTATTCATCGCTTATCGCGGCGATGGTGTCAAAGGACTCGTCAAGTTTACGTTCAACATCCACGGATGGGCGCGCAGCCCACCGTTCCAGGAAATCAGCCAGCATAAGCTTTACCTTATCGCCCTTTCTCCTGCTTTGGAAGCGCGTGTTCCGCAAGAATAGCTTATCCCGGAACCGCAAGGGTTTATTCTCAAATAACATACTCATGATACGCCTGACCGGCGAAGATGTATTTTTTGACCGCGCATAATCGCCGACAACTTTGGCGAGAGTAAAAGCCATCGTCATGAAATCGCTTGAATTTCCACCCGCATCCGTGGCGCGCTTACGCAGGCATTCCAAAAACTCCGCAGGGCAGGACGCCTCGGCAACAGTAAAAGTTTTGCCTATGTAAAGCCCCCCATGATCGTCGGAACCTCCCGTAAAGCCTTTTACCCACGGGTTATCCCCGAACGGCTCTATGCCGTGCTTGCGATAGAGCGCCTCTATATGGGCGGGCGTAAGCCCGCTTAGCGCCTGCCGCCAACCGGTGTTGGCTTTCTCGCCGATACCACCGTTAACCGTCTCAAAGACATCAAACAGAAGAATGAGTTTTTCCAGCTTGTCGGCATCCAGTTTACTGCTCCTGGAATATGCGGCATGAGCCACTGAATAAGCAAGCCCCTCCGCCTTTATGTAATCGCGCAGGTGATAAATGTTGCGGCGCAATTTATCTATCGCCGCGAAGCGTGTCTCGTCAAGCCCGTAAATAAGAACATGCACAGGGCAATTGTCCTCCGGAAAAAACGCCGTGGCCTCAAGGCCGATAATTACGTCATGCGGGTGCCGTTCCCTGAGAAGCAACGCGCCGCCTATGCGGTTATGATCCGTGATGGCGACGAAATCCATCCCGCGCTCTTTGGCGCTGCGGTAGATGAACTCCGGCTCGCTGTAAGATTCCGCGGCGCCCAACTCCATAAGAAACTGCTCCGACAACTGCTCAGAATACTTCGAGTGAACATGCAAATCCACTTTAGACATAAAACTCCCCTTGCAATATAATTTTAGACGCGTCGGAGGAAAGCGAAAAGAGATTACCGGGATTGGATGTCGCGGGAGAAGGTACTTGTCGTGTAATTATATATAAATAACTGGTGTTACGCAAGAAATACCAAAGTTGCTGTCATTGCGAGCGAAGCGAAGCAATCTTGCTGTTTCGTATCGAAACGACGAGATTGCTTCGTCACGAAGGCTTCTCGCAATGACACGCTGCGTAACATCAGTAAATAAACAAGGCTTGTACGATGGCGCGTAAGCGTTATTTTTGTTACAATGTAATTGTCAAAAAAGGAGGGCTGCCATGATAATAAAAAGTTCATCGTTTAATAATACCGGGATGATACCGCCCGAGTTTACGTGTGAAGGCGATAACATAAACCCGGACATATCCATAGAGTCCATTCCTGATAACGCCAAAAGCATGGCGCTGCTTATCGAAGACATAGACGCGGCTAAAGGCAGTTTTATTCACTGGCTTGTTTTCAACATCCCGGTTTCTTCCGCCATAGACCAAAACAGCATACCCGGCACACAGGCGCGCAACGACTCCCTGGGCAACAATTACTACGGCCCCTGCCCGGCCGTCGGCACGCACCGCTACGTGTTTACGCTTTATGCGCTTGATACAATGCTCGATCTTCCCGAAGGCACCGGCCACGAAGCCGTAAGGAATGCACTGTCAGGCCGCATACTTGCAAAAGCTGAGATCACCGGTAAATATAAAAAGAAGATACTTGCGCCTGTCTGACAACTATTATGAACAGCGAATATGCGGCCGGGGCCATTGTCTTCCGGCGGGAAAACAACTCCATCAGTTACCTGCTCATTTACAGCAGGCGCAATAAAACATGGGGTTTTCCCAAGGGGCATATGGAGGCCGGCGAGGACGAAATCGCCGCCGCACGACGGGAAATAGCCGAGGAAACCGGCATTAAGTCCGTTGTTTTGCTGCCCGGTTTCCGGCAGGAAAACATTTACCGCGCCGTAAGCAACCGCCCGCCCTCGACAGGCAACGTGATAGAAAAACACTCCGTATACTTCCTTGCGCGCGCCGACTCGCCCGCCATTAGAATACACGATGAAGAGATCTGCGGCTATCGCTGGCTTGAACTGCCGCAAGCCCTGCGCCTGCTCAAATTCGATTCATTGAAGCAAACCCTGGAAACCGCCGATCGCTTCCTGGCCGAAAATAACCGCTAACGCAAAGACATATTTACCGCCACCAGCCAAACCAGCCTTTTGCCCTATGGTGGTTCCTGCCGGCAAACCAGCGTACAATTCCGAAACTCAAGCCCGCAAGGCCTGCTCCTATGAATATATTTCTTCTTCTATGATTTACGGGCGCGCCAAGCCAGCCTCCGCTTGAGCCTGACCATTGATCCGCCGGCTTAAACAGGTTGCCAGGGTTTTGCGGCGCAAGTTTATCCTCAAACCCTTCTTTCTCGGCCTTCTTTGCCGCAATATTCTCCGTCATCGAAGGAAACAGCGAATGAAGCAGCATAAGCCGCCTGCCGAACCCGCCTACCGTTACCACGTCGCGCGGACACGTTGCCAGCCGCACAATCGCCCGCGCCACCTTGTCGGCACGGTACAGCGGCCCCACCGGCTTGACGGCCTTGCCCGTGTAGTTTGCGCTATGCTGAAAAAGCGGCGTATCTATGGACGCGGCCAGCACCGTGCAAACTCTTATCGAAGGGAACCCCTTCAGTTCCGCCCGCAAACTTTCGGAAAAACCGTTGATGGCAAACTTGCTGGCAGTGTATGCACTGGAATACGGCAATCCTATGGTGCCTGAAATAGAAGATACATTCACCAGCGTCCCCGCCTGCTGCCGGTGAAAATGCCCTATAACGGCACGCGCGCCGTTAAGGTAGCCGAACAGGTTTGTTTCTATGACGCGCTTGTATGCGTCGAAGGGAACTTCGTCAAAGCGGCCAAAAACGTTGACCGCGGCGTTATTAACCCAGATGTCAATTCCGCCGAAAACAGAAGCCGCCCTTTCAGCCACCGCCGTAACCGCGTTTTCGTTCACGACATCGGCAGGCGCCACCAGCGTCTTGGCGCCGAGTTTTTCCGCTTCCGCGGCCACTTCTTTAAGGTTATTTTCACCGCGCGCTATCAGCACAAGATTGGCGCCCGAGCGCGCAAACTCAAGCGCCGTAGCCCGCCCTATACCGCTGGATGCACCCGTGATTGCCACCGTCTTATTCTCAAGAACTTTACGTTTTGTCTTCATAAATATACTGCCCCCTTTTTACGCCGTCTTCATACGCAAAAGATCGTCGTATATATTCATCGTGTTCTCCATCATGGTTGGAATTAAAAATTTTTCTCTTACCAGGCGGCTGCCGTTATTTCCAAGCATACGCGCCTTGTCTTTGTCCGTAAACATCGCGGAAACCCAGCGCGCAATGGCATCCGCATTTTTGGGAGGTATAAGAATACCCGTTTGCCCGTTCCGGATTACCTCGGCGTTACCTCCGACATCGGTAGCCACCACGGGCTTCGACATGTAAAGCGCTTCCAGAATAGTATTTGAGAACCCCTCGCTGCAGGACGGTGAAACCACCACGTCCATAACCGATAGCGCCTCGGCGATAGCCTCAGTATAACCAATGAAACGGGTACAACGCTCAAGCCCCAGTTGCACGGCCTTCTGCCGTGTTTGCTCAAGCACCGGCCCTTCACCGGCCATAACCAGGTGAACATCCGGCATGGTTTTCTTTATTATAACAGCCGCATCAAGGAAGTACCTGTGCCCTTTTACCGGGTTAAAATTCGCCAGCATTCCCATCACTGGAACGCCGTCAGGTATTGACAGCTTTTTTCTCGCGCGCGCCACATCAACAGGCAAATCAAGTTTTTTGGTTTCGATTCCGTTATAGACTACCGTTATCTTATCACCGCTTACGCCCTCATCGGCGATTACGAATTGTTTTACCTTCTCGGAAACACAGATTATCCTGTCCACGTAACGGTTAAGCAACTTATAACACCATACGTTGCGCCTGTTCCTGCCCAGCCCCATGTCCCGGCGGCTTGAAATAACAACCGGTATGCGGGCAAACCGCGCCAGCATGGTGCCGTATATATCTGGATTCGTATGGAACGTCTGAAGTATTTTAATGCCCTCGCGCTGGATAAACTCGTTTAACTTGAAAAACATGGCCAACTGGCGGCGGCCGTATATTTTTCGCATATTCAATATTTTAACGGGAATATCGTTTTGTTCCAGCTTCTTCCTGAAAGCAGGCGACCCCTGAAACGTTACGACAAACGGTTTAAACCTTTTCCTGTCAATATTCGTTACCAGTTCAAAAAGATGGCGTTCGGTGCCTGAAAAAATATGCAGGAAATCTATTAAAAAAAGAATAGGCGCCTGCGCCTGTTTCATATTACCCCCGTTTCAAAATAGGAGTCTCTTTAGTGTTTTGAAGTTGTAGTTGTCATTGCGAGCCCAAAGGGCGCGGCAATCTCGCTTTTCATCAGAAGCAATGTCGAGATTGCTTCGCTCTCGCTCGCAATGACCTCAAATTGCTAAAGAGACACAAAAATAGTTCTTATCCATTTTTTTGAAAAAAACAAAGTGCGATGAAGCATCGCCTTAAACGTATTATTCCAGATGATTATTTCCGTATTCTTCCGCTGGGCTTTTGCCCAGTGAAATTTATAGGCTTCGCTTCCGCGCAAAAAATCATACTCAACCGCACCTGCATTTATGGATTCTCGTATCATGTGCGCCGTTGACAACAGCCCGGGGCTGTATTTATTGAAACTCCTGTCTATGCCCGACTGGTAAAAAAACACCCTGTCTTTGTAGTGAAACGCATACTGGCAGGCCACTATCCTGCCGTTCATCCTAAGCACCCCCAGCAACAGCCAGCCTTTTTCGTGGAACTCGTGAGCTATGCGCTGGTGAAAACACCAGAAATCCTCTTCCAGCGAAGCGCCGTCCCTTTTTTTGTCGGACATCCTCTGTCTGTGAAGTTCCTGCAGCGCGCGCATACCCTGCGATAACGTGCCGGCATCCTTCCACAACTCGAAACCCGCCGGGCTTTTTTTTGAGATTGCACGCTCCTTGCGGCCGATATTGTAGCGATTGTTCGGCGACAGTGTGGCCAGGTACTCATCCCAACTCCGCGGCAGTTCGATGTAAGGGCATACGCCGTTGGCTCTCAGCGCCCACGTGTAGGAGCCATCCAGGTAACCGGCGGCGCGCTCAATAAACCCTGTGTCTTCCCTCATGTCGCGCAAAAGCGCCACATCCCACAATACCACGCGCTCAAGATAACGAAAAAATTCAAATTCAAACCGCTGCTTGTATGCATCGAGTGTAACCAGCCCCAGATGGTCGGGAGTAACTTCATGTCCGGACCCCAGGAACTCAAGCCTGTTTAAGGAAACGCCGAACCGGCTGACCTTTCGCACCATCATCGGCGCCATCGCAACCAAAATGTTGTCCGGCGAATACCCAAGCACTATATGCACCTGTTTTCCATCGCCGAAAACATCAAGCCAGGTTTTAGTCCATTCCCACGTCAAAAAAACGCATTCGTTGCCGCTACGGGCAAGCAAATCGTCCCATTGCCTGCGAAAATCCAGGAATTTGTCGTAAGTTGATATAACTTTTAAGGTGAGCACC
>Ga0156410_1029_pt1 | contig 14647 bp, 12 predicted proteins | sample RifOxyA2_FD_108053 | JGI IMG/M metagenome (GOLD analysis project Ga0156410, IMG submission 108053) | Elusimicrobia bacterium RIFOXYA2_FULL_50_26 | reverse complement strand
GGTTTAAGGGCGACGTACAAGAAAGTGGAGTTGCTTCTGGAAAAATCCGGCAAGATAAGGTAAAATACAAGAAACAGGCAGGTTGAAATAAAAGTGTTTCTTTAGCAGTTTGAGGTCATTGCGAGCGAGAGCGAAGCAATCTCGACGTTGCTTCTTATGAAAAGCGAGATTGCCGCGCCCTTTGGGCTCGCAATGACGACGACAATTTCTAAACAAAGAAACACAAATAAAAAAAGGGGGGATACATGGGGGCTTATATTTTTGGGGGCGAACTATTACCGCATTGCATGGGAATTATGCAATGTGGTTTTTTATTTTACGGGGGAGGGGTACACAATGGAAAATAATGACATTGATCTTGATAGTATTAATATTCCCAACGAGTTGCCCATTCTTCCTTTGCGCGGGACCGTTATATTTCCTTCGATGATAATCCCGATTACTATCGGGCGCGCGGGCAGTGTCCGGCTGGTGGAAGAAGCGACGGCCGGCAATCGTATCATCGGGGTGGCGGCGCAGAAAAACTCTCAGGTGGACGAGCCGCATGAGGATGATGTTTACAGCGTCGGAACGGCAATACACATAATGAAAATGCTCAAGATGCCGGATGATACAATTCAACTTCTGGTGCAGGGGTTTTCAAGAATACACATAGAATATTACACGCAGAATGAACCGTATTTCAGGGCAAGGATAAAACCGTTGCAGGTAGAGGAAGAGGATGATGACACCGAGGCGCAGGCGCTGCGAAGAAATATTCTCGCCACGCTTGAAAAAATTGCTTCTCTTTCGCCGCAAAGCGGCACCGAGCTTTATACCATGGTGTTAAACATCAAAAAACCGGGAAGGCTTGCCGACCTTGTTGTATCGTCGCTAAACCTGTCCACGGAACAGCAGCAGGATTTTCTTGAAACGCTGAGCGTAAAGGAAAGGCTGAAAAAACTGCACGTGCTTCTGGGAAAAGAATTGCAACTGTCCGAGATAAGCTCGAAGATACAAACCGACATGAAGGAGCGGCTGGACAAAACCCAGCGGGAGTATATACTGCGCGAGCAGCTTAAAGCCATACAGAAAGAGCTTGGCGAAGGCGAGGAGCAGAGCGACGAATTGCGGGATATGCGCAACAGGATAAAAAGCGCGAAGATGCCGAGAGACGTCGAGAAGGAAGCCGAGAAGGAAACCGACCGTATGTCCAAGATACCGCCCGCATCGCCCGAGTATACGGTGGCGCGCACATATCTTGAATGGCTTGTAACGCTGCCATGGTCGGTGTCGTCAGAGGATAACCTGGATATACGCCAGGCTCAACGCGTGTTGGACGAGGATCATTACGACCTGAAAAAAATCAAGGAACGCATACTTGAATTTCTTGCCGTGCGCCGGTTAAAAAAGGACACAAAAGGGCCTATACTTTGTTTCGTCGGGCCTCCCGGAGTAGGCAAGACGTCGCTGGGCAAGTCAATCGCGCGCGCCATGGGAAGAAAATTCATGCGCATATCGCTCGGCGGTATCCGGGACGAGGCCGACATTCGCGGCCACCGGCGCACGTATATCGGGTCGCTCCCGGGCAGGATTATCCAGGGCATAAAGCGCGCCGGTTCAAATAACCCTGTGTTCATGATGGACGAGGTTGATAAGATTGGCATTGATTTCCGTGGCGACCCGGCATCCGCACTTCTGGAAGTTCTTGATCCCGAGCAGAACAACTCGTTCGTAGATCATTACCTGGACGTGCCTTTTGATCTTTCGCATGTCATGTTTATAACTACGGCAAACGTTATATATACCATACCGCCGCCGCTTCTTGACCGCATGGAGATTCTGAGCCTGCCCGGATACACCGAAGAGGAGAAGCTGAAAATTGCCCAGGAGTATCTCGTGCCGCGCCAGATAGATGCGCACGGCCTGCCTCACGACAAGGTGCGTTTCGAAGATAAGGCTCTCGGAAAAATTACGCGGGATTATACGCGCGAGGCGGGGTTGCGCAACCTTGAGAGGGAAATCGCAACTATTTGCAGGAAGCTGGCCGCAAAATACGCGCGCGATGAGGTTGTCCCGTTTATAGTTAATGAAAATGCGGTAAGCGAGTTCCTGGGGCCTGTTCAATATTTCTCGGAAGTGGCCGAAAGGATAAAACAGCCGGGTGTCGCCATAGGCCTTGCATGGACGCAGGCGGGCGGCGATATAATATTCATAGAGGCAACGAAGATGAGGGGCAAAAAGATACTGACGCTTACCGGCCAGCTGGGGCAGGTGATGAAGGAATCGGCGCAGGCGGCGTTCAGTTACATACGCTCAAAGGCCGATGAACTGCATATCGCGGACGATTTTTTTGAAAAATACGACGTGCACATTCATATACCGGCCGGCGCCATACCAAAGGACGGGCCGTCGGCGGGCATCACCATGGCGGTGGCCCTTGCTTCGCTGCTCACGGGCAGGACGGTGCAGCCTTATTGCGCCATGACAGGAGAGATTACGCTTCGCGGCAACATTCTCCCCGTCGGCGGTGTAAAGGAAAAAGTGCTTGCCGCAAGGCGCGCGGGCATTACCACCGTGCTGCTGCCGGATAAAAACAGGAAGGACCTTGAGGAAATTCCGGACGAGGTGCGCAAGTCAATAAATTTCGTGTTCATAGAAACCATCCAACAGGCCTTCGGTGTCGCCCTGGAAAAGGAAAAAATCCCGGTTATGGCTTGATTCATTTTCGTGAAATAGCTACAATACAAGGCTATGAACGACAGCATAATCGTCAATGCGCTAAAACGGTTGCTGGCATTAAATGCCGTGTTCCTGGCTATGATGTCTGCGGTGCGGGCTGCCTTTTTCCTGCGGTTTGTCAACTGGCGTGAGGTCGAGGGTCTTTGGGGCTACGTTTTCAAGGCATTCGTCCTCGGGGTGCGCTTCGATCTTGTAATCGTTGCATATGTCAACACGCTGGTAACCTTGACGTTATTGATTGTCTGGGCTGCCGGCAGGTTGTCGTGGTTCGAAAAATGGTTGGCGGCATTGAGGTGGTACTATTTTGCAATGTTTTCGCTCGTTTTCATTATCCTTACCGTTGATATCGGTTTTTATTCATACTTCAAGAACCACATAAATATTCTCATATTCGGCATATTTGAAGACGATACGCGCGCACTGCTTTCCACCATTTTCGAAAATTACAATATCCCGCTTGTCCTGGCAGGCTATGCCATGCTTTTCGGCTTGATTTATGTGGCCTGCCGTTTTATTCTTCCTTCACGGCAGTATCATAAAATTGGAAAGAAGCACTCCATCCTCGCGAAGATAGCCCTGGCGCTTGGGCTTGTAGCCGTTAACACGCTGGCCGCGCGCGGGTCGCTTAAAATGTTCCCGCTGGTAACGATGGACGCGGCAATCTCGCCGAATACCTTCATAAACAAATTGAGCCTCAACGGCATAAATACGCTTTACGAGGCGCTGGAATTCCGCATGAAGGAAGAAAACGGCTATGACCTGATGTCTGCCATGGGGTACGAAAAAAACATTGCCGGAGCCTTTGCCGTTACCGGCATGGCCGATACGTTAATCAGGACGACCCGTCGTAACGCCATGCTGGAACCGAACGTTGTTTTCATAATGATGGAAGGGTTCGGCAGCGACATGGTAAAATATGACAGCCCCGCTTTTAACGTTCTCGGCGAATTGAAAAGGCATTTCGACGAAGATTACGTATTCTATAATTTCCTTTCGTCTGACATAGGCACCATCGGCAGCCTCGAGGCCGTGCTGCTTAACGTCCCCAAACGGCCGCAATCCAAACCTATTACGCAATCCGAATATGCCTTCGGAGAATTTCCTTCCGGCATGGCGCACCCGTTTAAGCGCGTCGGTTACGAGACAACGTTTCTCTACGGCGGCAGCATAGGCTGGCGCAACCTGGACACGTTTGTCCAGAAGCTTGGATTCGACGTCGCCGTGGGCGACGGGGGCTTTGAGCGGGATTATCTTAAAAACCAGTGGGGCGTTTACGACGAATTTCTTTTTGATTACCTCTACGAAAAGCTTTCCCAAAAAACCGGCCGGCCGAAATTCATTTTCGCACTTACAACCAGCAACCATCCTCCGTATTCATTGCCGCCGACGTACAAACAGCTTCCCCTGGAAGTAAGCCCGTCGCTTGAGCGCCTGATTACAGGCGACGGCGAACTTGCCCGCAAACGGTTCATGACCTACCAGTATGCCTGCCAGCGCCTGGGCGAGCTTGTTACCAAAATCAAGAACAGCGAACACGGTTCATCCACCATTATCGCCGTTACGGGCGATCACAATTTCTGGGACGTCTTCGAATATCCGGCGGAGCGCCAGGCGGATATGTTCGGGGTGCCGTTATATTTATATGTCCCCACGGAATATGCGCCGGAAGCCGCCGACACTTCCGTGTGCGGCTCGCACGTGGACATTATGCCGACTTTATATAACCTGTCGCTATCCGCGCAGGAATATGTGGCTTTGGGTAACGATCTTTTTGACAGCGGCAGGCCTCATGTCGGTTTTAATGCCGATGGGTTCATAATTGCGCGCTCCGGCGCAGCGCGTTACGGGATTAAAGACGGTTCCGTGCAGTGTTACCGGTGGAATGAAAGCCGTATGCTTGCGCCCGCGCCGGCGGATCCCGCAATCGAAGAGGCGATAGGCTACATGAAGGCAACGATGGCGCTGACAGAATACTACGTGCGCAATACAAAACATCAGGTGCGCAAGTGAAAAGGGAAAACGTGAGAATTGCCATTGCCCAGATAAACTGTACCGTCGGAGACCTCGAAGGCAATGCCAATAAAATTATAGCCTTTAGCCACAGGGCGGCCGGTATAGGGGCCGACATTATTTCATTCCCGGAGCTTGCCATATGCGGCTATCCGCCGGAAGACCTCTTGCTGAAGCCTCAATTTATTTCCGATAACCTGGAGCAGTTGAAACGCATAGCGCGCAATACAGGCGACATGGTTGCCGTAGTGGGTTTTGTAGACCGCACGAAGGACGGTCTTTACAACGCGGCCGCCGTGATACACGGCGGCAGGATTGCGGGCGTATACCATAAAATGTTTCTTCCGAACTACGGCGTTTTCGACGAGGCGCGCTATTTCAGGCAGGGAACAGCGCCGCGCGTCTTTAAATACGGTGGCTGTATTTTCGGAGTTACCATCTGTGAAGACATATGGTACAAGAATGGCCCCGCCTTAAGTGAGGCGGCAAGCGGTGCCGGGCTTATAATAAATATAAATGCCTCTCCGTACTGCCGTGGGAAATTGTCTTTGCGCAGGCGGATAGTTTCTTCGCAGGCAAAGGCCACCGGCGCGGTTATTTCATATAACAACCTTGTCGGCGGGCAGGACGAGCTTGTATTCGACGGGCGGAGCATGATAGTTTTACCGGGCGGCAAGGTGGCCGCCATGGGCGGGGCGTTTTGCGAGGATTTTCTGGTTGCCGACGTGCCGGTGACCGTCGTGGCCGGGAAAGCCGCGCGCGGAGTGGTGAATATCTCCATGCGTAATGAGCCGCGGCGGAAAGCGCCGTTAATTCACAATAAAGCCGCCGTCATGGGCGAGGCGGAGGAAGTATATAATGCTCTTATGCTGGGTTTGCGGGATTACGTTAACAAAAACGGGTTTAAAAAAGTAGTCATAGGGTTATCCGGCGGCATTGACTCGGCGCTCGTGGCCGCTATCGCGGTTGATGCCCTGGGCTGTGAGAATGTTACAGGCATAGCCATGCCTTCACGATATACTTCGGCAGCTTCGAAAGACGATGCGGCGCGCCTTGCGAAAAACCTGGGCATTGCATTGAAGGAAATACCGATTGATTCTCTTTTCTCCGCATATCTAGCCGTCCTTAAACCGCATTTTGACGAATTGCCGCAGGACATTACGGAGGAGAACCTCCAGGCGCGCATTCGCGGCAACATTATGATGGCGTTATCCAACAAGTTCGGCTGGCTTGTTCTTACCACCGGCAATAAATCCGAGATGAGCGTGGGGTATGCAACGCTTTACGGCGATATGGCGGGCGGTTTTGCGCTGATTAAGGATGTGCCGAAAATGCTGGTGTACGCCTTGTCGAAATACAGGAACGCGCGGGGGGAAGTTATTCCCGCCAGCATTATAAGAAAAGCCCCGACCGCGGAATTGCGCCCGGGGCAGAAGGACACGGATTCCCTGCCGCCCTATCGCGTTCTCGACGAGATACTGCGCGCATACGTGGAAGGTGATGAGTGCGCCCGCGATATAAGCGCCCGTGGCTTCGCCATCAAGACTGTGAAAAAAGTGCAGGCCATGGTTGATAGAAGCGAGTACAAGCGGCGCCAGTCTCCGCCGGGAATAAAGATAACCGAACGCGCGTTCGGTAAAGACCGCAGGATGCCGATAACAAACAGGTACAGGAGTGCAAATGAAAATTAAATCGCTGCTGGAGCGGCTGTTCATTGACAGCGAATTCAAACAGGAGATACAATTCCTCAAGAAAATCCCGTTGTTCAGCGCCCTGTCCGACCGTGAAGCCGGCGAGGTGCTTACCATTGCCAACCGCAAGCATTATTCACAGGGTGAAATAGTTTTTAACGAAGGCGATGCGGGCAAGGTATTTTACTGCATATTGTCGGGCGCCATAAAAGGCACCAGGCAGGGGAAGGAACAATTCCGTATCCAGGCCGGCGGTTATTTCGGCGAAATGGCGCTGATTGCCGAGATAAAACGCAGCGTAACCGTCGAGGCGGCTGCCGATACGGAACTGCTGCTGATTTATAAAGTTAAATTTGACGGCTTCCTGCAGGACAACCCTTCCGCGGGCGTAAAAGTGTTGCATCACATCGCCGAGGAATACATTTACAGATTGCGCGAAAAGGATGAACATGGCATCTGAAACGTTGACCTCAAGGACGATAATTACCATAGCCGTTGTCGGGCTTGCCGGCTATTTCCTGTACCTGGTGCGAGACATATTGATGCCTTTCATAGTCTCGGGAATATTCGCTTATCTTCTGTCTCCGTTCGTAGAAAGGCTTCAATCAACCGGTTTAAGGCGTGTGTACGCGGTTATGATTATATACATCGTTCTCCTGGGATCGCTTGCCATCGGGTTGATGGCTGTAATTCCGCAGGTTGTACAGGAAGCGAGGCATTTACAGGATAACCTGCCCGAGGTCGTCGGCTGGATTAGGACGGCGCTTATTAATTTCCAGGCGGATGTTGAGGGGCGTTTCCCGATTTTGCGTGAGAACGCAGTTATTGAAAACGCCTTAACGCAGATCGGGCAATTTTTATCAAAGGGATTAGCCGGCATCCCGTCATACGCGGCCGGACTTTTCTCGTTCTTCTCGCTATTGTTCCTTATACCCGTTATAACGTTCTTTATCATGTTAACCGGCCGCGGCCCCGTGGACTGGCTTGTCGAGATATTGCCCGCGCGCCACGTTGAAACCGGCTTAAGTATTTTCTGGGAGATTGATGAGGTTCTGGGAAGATTCGTGCGCGGCCAGGTTGTGGAAGCCGCCGCGGTTGCCGTGATATCCATTGTAGGGCTTACGGTTATCGGCGTAAAATATGCCTACCTGATAGGCATTGTGGCGGGTGTGGCCAACGTTATCCCGTATCTCGGGCCGATCGTCGGCGGTTTTATAGGAATTCTGGCAGGCATCATGCAGTACCAGAATCTTGCGATCGTGCCGAAGGTGATACTGGTATTTATCATCGTCCAGGTGATGGACAATAATTTTATTCAGCCCATAGTGCTAAGCCGGGGGGTAAACTTAAATCCGGTTATTGTAATGTTTGCGATAATGGCCGGCGCCCAGATTTATGGAATCATAGGCATGTTGCTGGCCGTTCCCCTGGCCGCCATGCTGAAAACAACGATAGATATTTTTATCGGAAAGAAAGGATAGGAACAGCAATGGACATGTTCAAAATGATCAAAGAAGCCGCAGCGATGAAAAGCAAGCTCGGGCAGATTGACAAGGCATTACGGGAAAAAATCCTGGAGGTAGAGCATTCAGGCGTAACGATAACCATCAACGCCAAATCGGAAATTATCGGCCTGAAACTGTCGCCTGAGGTGCTGCAACGCCCCCACGAAAAGGTGGAGAAGGATGTTTTAAATGCGATCCAGCAGGCCACAAAAAAATCCCATGACGCAATGAACGAAGAAGCCAAAAAACTGACCCAGGGCATGAACATCCCGGGCTTGATGTAATTAAAAGGAGAAACGCGCTATGTCTATCGTATCGGAAACAGAATTCAAAGGCCACCCAATGCTGGTAATCAAGAACGCTGACGACGACAAATTTCCTTTCCAGTTCGGGCTGAAGAAAGCCAAGCTTATCCTGGAGAACATCGAAAACATAAAAAAATTCGTCGAAAAATACGATAAGTAAGTTTATCCCAACAACGCCTGGTGCTTTTTTTGGATGCTTTCCGCCAGGGTATCTATAAGCGTGAAGTCGTTGCCGCGGGGCTGGCCGTGAACTATTACGGGTGGTATGATCTCCGCCTTGATATTGGTTAATATCGCGGTCAGTTGCTCGGGCATTTTGCCGCCCCATCCGTATGACCCCATCAGCGACACGAACTTAAGCTTCGGGCGCAATGCGTTTACTACGGTTGCGGCATAGGCGGCGGCCGGGTGCGGGCCGACCAGGAACGTGGGCGAGGCAAGAACCAACGTCGCGGCATCTACGAGAGCCATGGCTATCTGGCCGATGTCGGCATGAGGCAGGTTGAACGGTTTTACGGTAATGTTGCGCTTCATGAGCGCTTTCATTAAATAATCCACCATTATGCGCGTGCTGCCGTGCATGGAGACGAAGGGGATTACCACCTCGTTTTTCACCTTGTCCGAAGTCCATTCATTGTAGGCGTTGATGATGAATTTCGGGTTGCGATACACGGGGCCGTGGCTTGGCGCGGCGATGGTGTAATCCAGGTCTCGTATTTTTTCAAGGTTCTTTGTTATTATGGTGCGAAACGGCATCATGATCTCGGCGTAGTAGCGTTTTGCCGATTCATAGACCTTTGCTTCATTATCCGCGTAGGTATCGCTTGTGGCCAGGTGCGAGCCTAAAAAGTCGCAGGTAAAAAGTATCTTGTCCTCCCGGAGATAAGTAAACATTGTCTCCGGCCAGTGTACCCACGGGGCATAGATGAATTCCAGCGTGCGGTCGCCCAGTGAAAGTGTCTGCCGGTCTTCAACCGTGATGAAATCTTCATCCGCCAGCAGCAGAAGTTCTTTCAAAAAATCCTTGCACTTTGGATTGGTTACGATTTTTGCGCCCGGGTAGAGTGAAAGAATTTTCGGAAGCGATCCGGAATGATCCTGCTCGGCGTGGTTTGCGATAATGTAATCAATATGGCTAATGCCCAGGGCGTTAAGGTTCGCGATAAGCTCATGGGTTTTCGACGGGTCAACGGTATCAATAAGCGCTGTTTTTTCGCTTGCCTTTATAACATACGAATTATATGTCGTACCGTCCGGAAGCGGGATAATCTCATCGAACAGGGGGCGGTCCCAGTCTATTGCGCCCACCGTATGCACTCCTGGTTTCAGCTCGCGTAATGTCATAATTTCACCCTCCTTTTGTTTATATCTCCTCAAACATTGATTTGTCTACGCCGCAGACCGGGCAAACCCATGTGTCCGGTATTTTTTCAAACGGAGTGCCGGGCGCGACATTCGAGTCCGGATCGCCTTTCTCGGGATCGTATATGTAGCCACAAACGGTGCAACGGTATTTCTTCATGGTTTTGTCCTCCTTTTGTGAAATCACGGACTTATCTTCCTTAACGTAGGTGGGTGCGTTTGGCGGCGTTACTCCCTTTTTCCCGCTGTGATAGTGGCTGTATGTCATGGGTAGCGCATCGCTTAATACTTCCGCGGCCACTATTCGCCCTATAAAAAGCGTATGGGTGTTAACATCAACCTGGTTTACCAGCTCCGCTTCCATGTATGCGATCACGTTGTCTGTAATCACCGGCACGCCCGTAACGCCGATGCGGTGGCTGTATTTAGAGTTTGTAAATTTATTAAAATCCCTGCCTGATTTGAAACCAAAGTGGCCTATAAGCTCAAGCGGCGTCTGCTCGGAGAGAACTGAAACGCTGAATACCCTGCTTGCGACTATATAATCGTGCGTAAGATTCTTTTTGTTTATACATGCCACGATAGTTGCAGGGTCGGCTGACGCCTGGAAAACGACGTCGGCAACCTGCCCGTTGAATTTGTCGCCGTTTTTGGAACAAACGATGTACATTCCATTCGTCAAAGAGAACAACGCTTTACTGTCCATGCAAGGCCTCCGGTTTCACTTGAAAATAGTTCCTGCTTCCTTATACCACAGCAACAGGTCGAGGTGCGCCATCGGAATTCCGACGGCTCGCGCAAATCGCCGCATCTTCATTTCCACATCGAGGTAACGCAGGCGTGGCAGGCTGCCGGGAACTTCCGGTATTACGTCCAGTTGTTTGAGATTTTTCAATATGTGCCGGTCAAGTATGGCAAGATCCGTCGAAAAGCCGATGTTTCTAAGGAAATGGCCTGCTTCCTTGTACCCCAGTCCGGTTACGTTTTTTACCAGCCATTCCCGCATCAAAAAAGGGCTGCCACAGCTTTCAATAATTTTTCTTACATGGAAAGAACCGTCTTCGCGGAACAACTCCCATGCCGCGATGACGTACCTGGCCTTATTGTGTTTAAAGCGTACGGGGTGAATGGCGCCGGCCAATATCGCGGAATCAATACCATGGAAAATTTTTATTGCGCGCACCCGCTTGACGGCCTCCCAGCAAACCTGAGCCTTCGATTGCGGGGTAAGCAGGCAAAATGCGCATTCCCAGAAAAGAGTTTCATCGTCCGCCGATTGCGCAAGCTGCCGGAACTCCCCGAGGCGCTTGTCAATCGCTTCGCGCACGCCCAGCCACAGGCGATAGAGATTTTTATGTACATTCATAAGCAGTTTGAGGTCATTGCGAGCGAGAGCGAAGCAATCTCGACGTTGCTTCTGATGAAAAGCGAGATTGCCGCGCCCTTTGGGCTCGCAATGACGACGACAACTTCAAAACGCTAAAGAGGCACTTTTACATTGTACATTTTTTATTTCCATTTTTCCATTTTCCTTGACAAACATTTTTGAACTTTTGTATAGTTAAGCTGTTGCAGTAACTCCCCTGGGGGGGATTCCGCAAAACTTCAAAATTAAACAAATTCCGGCTAACGATAATGCCGTTTAGTTAAGGCTTTTGCTCTGAAAACACGATTCATTTTTTAGCTCACGTTCCTTCTCCCCGGCGGGGAGAAGGCCAGGATGAGGGGGAAATCGTCGGAATATTGAACAACCCCTCACCTTAATCCTCTCCCCGGAGGGGAGAGGAAACTGATTTGGCGAAGATAAAAACCTTAACTAAACGGCATTCCGGCTAACGGTAGGTTTTTTATCATTTTATGGGGGGATGATGATGGATAAAAGCGTTACGGACAAATTTGCCGCGATTGTCGAAAATCTGGAGCGGCTTACCGATATAAACCGGCGGCAGGATATGCCTGCGCGTGATGTAACGCCCGAAGATATTGCGTTAAGCTGCCGGCAAAGCGGTTGTAGCGAGTGGGTTTCGCTTGAGTATTTCCGCATGTCTCACGTGCTGGCCTGGCGCGAGATGTTCGGGGCAGATGCGCCCCGGATGGCATACTCGGCGGGTAAAAAAGTCGGCGCTAAATTGGATGTTTCATGCGTGCAGGATTTGATTGATGCGATTGCGCGCATGGGTATAGCGCGCGCGGAAGTGTCCACCATGTCAGATGGGGAAACGGGCAGGGAAAAAATAGTCATATTATTTAATAAGCCGGTGGTGTCATCCGGCATGGCATTTATAGGCGAGCCTGTCTGCCATTTTGAAGGCGGTTTGCTTGCGGGTGCGCTTGAAAAAATTTACCGGCGGACTGTAACGGTTACCGAAACAAGCTGTGCTGCGGCCGGGGGCAAAGTGTGCAGGTTCGAAACAGATTTCTCGGACAGGTATGCGAATGCTGAAACTGCCGATGAGAGCGCCCTGTGCACGGATTACTCGGAAGAGAATATCCAGCTTTTTACCACACTGGCCGCCCATGCGCTTACAACGCTGCAGAACGCGAAGCGCTACGAACGCGCTAAAAAGATGACAATAATGGATCCCCTCACTAAAACCTATAATTGCAGTTATTTCCATGCGCGTATAAAAGAGGAAATACAGCGTTCGGAGAGGCTTAACAAGTCGTTTTGCCTGGTTATGGTTGATCTGGATGGTTTCAAGGGGCTGAACGACCGTTTCGGCCATCCCACCGGCGACCGCGTCCTGAAGGAAGTGGCGCGTATAATCAAGGAAAACATACGCGGCATAGATATTTTATGCCGCTACGGCGGCGACGAGTTTTTGATAGTTTTTCCGCAGACTGACCGGATGGAAACCATAAAAGTCGTGGAACGGATGCGCGGCGAAATAGAACACCGCGATTTCGGCTTGCCGGGAAAACATACCGTGCCGTTGCGAATTACGGCAAGTTTCGGTTGCGCTATCTACCCGTTGGATGGTTGCTACCCGGAGCAACTCGTTGAGCTGGCGGATAAAGCGCTATACAATTCCAAAAGAGCCGGCAGAAATCAATTGAAGTTTTCAAGCGAATGCAAAGTTTGTGAGCAGGCCGCGTCATATTGACAAGGCGATTACGTATCTGTTATAATGCTTTAGAATTTGAAGCTGATGGTAATTCCCGGTGACCGTAAGCCCGGGTTAAAATCTGACCTGTGGGAACCGCCTTGACCTTAAATAGCTTCGTTTTTCCTTTCTTACCGCAATTGAGCAATCCTCGCCGGCGCCTTCTGATCCGCGGCGCTGTCATTTCTCTGTTATTACCCCTGTTTTTTATCTTTAATTCACATGCCTTGTCAATTCACGATAGTTCCATAATTGAACAACGGCAGGAACGGCTTATGAACCCCGTGTACGTCATTACAAGTGGAATTGATGCCGGCCTGCCCGACACGCAATTCATGAAAACCCTTGCCGAAGATACGTGGGGTTACATGCGCGACATAGTTGACAGGGAAACGGGGCTGCCGCTTGACAACATAATAATGGTAAGCACTTCCCCTGCCCAGATTAACGATTACACTTCCATTACAAATATCGGTCTTTACCTTATGTGCGTAACCGCCGCGGACTCTATGGGGCTTATTCAGCGCGCCGACGCCCTGGGCAGGATACGGTTGGTTATAGACAGTTTAAGCAGGATGGACACCTGGGAAGGGCAGTTTTACAATTATTACAAAACTGACGACTTAAGTCATAGCGGCCATTATGTTTCTACGGTTGACCTCGGGTGGTTGGCGGCGGGCATAGTTGTAGTAAAAAATGCTTTTCCATCGGAATTTGGCGACGATGCCCAGGCGTTGCTGGACCAGATAGATTTCAGCAAGTTCTATGACACTCAATTAGGCCACCTTGCCCTGGGGTACGATGCCCAATCTCAAAAAATGTCTCCATATCATTACGGGCTGCTTTGCACCGAGCCGCGTGTTGCATCCTACCTTGCAATAGCAAAAGGCGATGTGCCGGAAACTCACTGGCTGCGCCTGTACAGGACGCTGCCGCGAAGCTGGCATTGGCAGAAGCAGATACCGTTGGGTAAAAGCAGGCGCTACGGCAGGTACGGCGTGTTCAATGGTTACTATGTACACAATAATTTTAGATATGTGCCTTCGTGGGGCGGCAGCATGTTTGAATTCCTTATGCCCACTTTGGTATTAAAGGAACAGGAGCTTGCCCATAGCGGCCTCGGGGCTAATAATAAGGCTGTTGTGGGCGCACAGATAGCTTATGCGCTTGATGAAGCAGGTTATCCCGTATGGGGTATATCGCCGTGTTCCATACCATCCGACCCCGAGGGTTACCGCGAATACGGGGTTGATTTCCTGGGTTCAAAGGGCTACGACGATAAAGGTGTAATAGCGCCTTACGCATCAATTCTTGCGCTTGATATAGAGCCGCGCAAGACCGTGGAAAACCTGAGGAAATTATCGGAGTATACCGATATCTATGGCCCGTACGGATTTTTTGACAGCATAAACGTCTTGACAGGGCAGGTGAATACCAAGTATTTATGCCTGGACCAGGCGATGAGTTTCCTTGCGCTTGCAAACTATTTAACGGGCGGCGGAATCAGGGAGTGGTTCCACTCGGATCCGAGCATAAAAGAGTACGAGCATCTATTGTCAGATGAGCGATTTTTTTAATAATAACATGAAAAAAATCATTTTTATCGCGGTTCTTCTTGCGTTGAAGCCGCTGGCGGCCAGGGCGGAAACCATTGATAGCATGGATGACGGAATATCCTTGTGGACAAGCGGTATAAGCGTTGATACCGGCGCGGTTTTGACTCCTTCTTCGGTCGTAGGTTATTCAGGTAATGCGCTAAAGTTTGATTATACATTTAATGCCGGGCAGTGGGTCGAAGCAGGAAAAGATTTCGGTTACAGGGATTTTTCAGGCGCAGACCAGATACGTTTTTACTGCAAAGGCAGTGGCGCATCCAATAATCTCCAGGTGCAGTTAACCGATGCGGACGGCAGTGTTTTTGCAAAGACTATTACAGCCGCAAGCAGGAT
>Ga0156410_1061_pt1 | contig 17528 bp, 18 predicted proteins | sample RifOxyA2_FD_108053 | JGI IMG/M metagenome (GOLD analysis project Ga0156410, IMG submission 108053) | Elusimicrobia bacterium RIFOXYA2_FULL_50_26 | reverse complement strand
TCATAGAAGGCGTTACAGTCCGTATTTTTAAATTGTGCATTTTGTACGTCTATTGTTTTATAGCCATCGGCATCGGGGAATGCAGTGCCTTCCGGCCTGTTTATCCATTGCCTTAATCTGCCATTAGACAAATTATTATCGTTGTATTCAATAAACAATTCGTATTTATGCCATACATTCTGTGCATTGATGTTATTTGCCGGATATCGCGCTGCTGCTTGTTCGGATAATGAGCTGCATCCGCTCGAATACCAATAAATCCCCGTGCTATACGAGTCGCTGGCGTACCATAATTCCATTTGCACTGTCTGATCTCCGCCTGCGGCCTTTAGCCTGCCTATTTTCCCGGGCGCATTATCCACATCGCTTATTAACCAGTAAAAACGAATAAACAATTTATTGGTGCCGGGGTTGGTAAATCCCAGCCTTGCAGTTGAGTTTGGGCTGCCGGAATATGACACTCTATGAGAATATGTTCCGCCATGAGCATATTCCGATGACAGACTGTGAACAGTGTCTATAAATAAGCTCCAGTTGCCCAAGCCGGATTCAAATCCATCTGAAAAAACAAGGTTCGCCGCGGCGTGGCACCGTGCAGGAAATATATACCCTGATATACATGAAATCAGAACAATAAAAACAAATCTTTTCATATTAAAATGAAACAACGAAAATTGTGCAGCCGCCCAGGATGCCGGCGGCGAGGTCGCCTGCGTTAAACCCGGTTTTGTCGCGGTCGTATAATTCTTTGCCGGTGCTTAAAAGCGCGGTTAAAAGCAACGATCGCCACATGGCTTTTTTTTTGTCGTGCAGGTATTTTTTGAATAGCGGGTAAGAGGCGTGGGAGATCAGGACGCCGGCGGTAAAATGGACGTATGCGTCCTTGTCCAGCGATGAGAGATCGTCAAAAACATTCCCCCCGAGCGCTGATGCGGGAAGCAGCAGGATGGACAGCACCAACAAAATGTTCCGCATTTAGATTTACAATATCTGAGTTATAGTTTTTTATTCTTTGCTGCGTTGTCAAATCGTACGCCGAGTGATATGCGGTGCGTTTGTCCAAGCTCGCCAAGGGGCGCGAAGGCGTAGTCAATGCAATACATGCCGCCCGTCCATCCCATGCCGAACGAAATGCCGCTGCCGACGTTGGTGCGGTAACCGCCGCGCAGGGCAAACGCGCTTTTGTCGTAATCTATCAGGAACTCGGCGCCCAGGTTTGCAAAGACCCCGGTATCAATAGTGTAATTTACGTCCGAAAATAGCGAAAAACTGTTCTCCGTGGTGGCGGATTTTGAGAATGTCATGCCGGTGTTATTATTCGAGGGTTTGATGGGAATGTTGTACTTGCCGCCTATCTTGACTGTAAGCGGCAGGGGGTCGGACGCGCTTATGAATTTCATTGATGTCCCCATATTTTGTACCACCATGCCAAGGTCAAGCGTCTCTTTGATAACCGTATGCTGGATGCCGGCATCCGTTGCAAGCGCGCTTGCGGTTTGCGACTCCAGCCTGCTTGAAATGTATTTAACCGTCGAACCTATGCGCGTGCGCGAAGAAATCTTTCGCCCGTATCCGATAGTCAGCGCCATATCCGCAGCCGAATATGTTTCACCGAGATTTACACCGTTGTTGTCGAATTTATCTATTGAAGGCGACGAGAGGTAATTGAAGGCAAATCCAAATACATGCTTGCCGTTGCGTTTTGCGGCGGCAACGTTGGAATAGTTAAGCCCTTGTATCCACGTTACCTGTGAAAGGGACAGGTCAATGTTGTTGACCGTGCTTATGCCTGCCGGGTTATACGTTATGCTTTGCGCACCCGCCGTCAACGTTGCCGTCTCGCCCAGCGCGGAAGGTTTTGCCGAAGGGCTTATCTTCAAAAACTGCGCGCCGGCGGTTCCTGCGGCGGCGAATGAAAGGCGCATTATGCCAGATAAGATTAAAATTGAAAGTAATAATATGCGCATCATTGAAGGGATACCTCCGTTGAAACGTTCCTATTTGATTATAGCAAGCTTGCCGCTGCGTTTGTCGGAAGAGTCATCGCTGTTTTGTATCATATAAATGTATAAACCGGAAGCAAGCCGCGAGCCGTCGCTGTTTGTGGCATTCCACACGAGACGGCCGTCGCCGTCTTCCTCGGCCAGATCCGCCACCAGCTCGCCGGCCACGTTGAATACCCTGATTTTTGCGCGTGCGGTCAACGATTCGAACACCACGCCATCGCCGAATACGGTGCGGTCGAAACTGCCCCCCGTTCCCGGCTTGTAGGGGTTAGGGTAGACAAACGCATCGGCCAGCGCGCTCTTAACCGGCAGGTAACTGACAAGCGAGTAGATGGAGAAATGGCTGATTCGCGCCGATGCCGTTTTTGCGGTCTTGTTTAGCACGGATGTTGTTTCAATTTCCCATGCCTTGTCGGCGGGATCGAACGCGAATATCTTCAAGGTGTTTGCGCTTAGCTGTGGCGAGCTGCCGTCAATAATGTCGTCGCCGTTTATATCGTTATAAGAAAAAGTCAGGGTAATCGGCACGTCGAACGTATAGGTTTGAGTCGTGCCGTACAGATCGTATAAGAATATCTCTACGGTTGATCCCGTAACAACCCTGCTCGGGTAAATCCGGGACGTCGCCGAGTCGAGGTCGCTTTGCGGGTATTCCACCGGGTTTGAGTCCGCGTCCGTATTGACGTTCAGGTAGCCGTCTACGGAAAGCGTGCCGGCAGGGAAGCTTATCGTAAGAGATCCCGCATCAAGCGTTGCCTGTTGGGTTTGCGTTGCGGTTGCCGTGGACAGCAGCAGGGTTATTGACGGAGGCAGGCTTGCGGTCATGCTTATGCCGCCATTATACGTTGCGCTGGATACCGTGGGGATGCCGTCGCCATTATAGCCGGTAACTGCGTAATAGTATGTTGTCGCAAGCCGAAGCGACGAATCCCTGTACGATGTTGAAATATAAACGGCCGTATTGTCAACAAGCGTTGTCCATGTTTGACGGTCCGGCGAGCGGCTGATGCGGTAATAAGAGCCGCCATTGCCGTTCCACGCTATGGTTATGGAATGAAGGCTGGCCGTTGCAATTGCCAGGGCGTAAGGCGGGTTTGCCCACGTGTAACATACCGAGGGATCGGAATAAGCCGTCCAGCCGCGGTCGTTTTGAGCTCTTATCTTACGCGAGAAAGCGCTGTTTGCTCCTGACAGGCCGGTTTCTATCCAGAAGGTTGTGCTTGCGGACAAGCTTCTTAACAAGCCGCTTGTCGAACTGTAAATCTCGTAAGCCGTAACGCCTGAAACCGTGCTTGTCCATGACCATATTATGGAACTTGTGCCAAGCGCAAGCGCATACAGCGCAGGCGGGTCCTGTAGCGTCATGGTGCTGCTTACGAAACTGTAATCCCTGCGGAATCCGCTTGTGTACTCGCTAAGGCCGTCCGTCAGTATGCCCAACTGGTTGATTGCTCCAACGCGGTAAGAATATGTCGTATAGCTTTGAAGTCCCGTATCGTTATAGGTGTTATCGGTAACGCTTGATATGAATACCCACGGCCCGTTTTCGCCGATAGTAGTTGAGCGCTCAAGCTGGTACTGCGTTGCGGGTGTTTCGGGGTGTTTCCACCATATGTTTATCGAGCGCGACGTTATGGTAGAGAAATTGATGTCGTTGGGCGGCGTGGCGAAAGTGCAGCCCGTCTCGGGTGCGGCCTTGCTGCCGAAACAACGATAGCCTGCATACTCCTGGTCGGCAGAGATGTAACGGGTATGCGTGCTGTTTGTCATAAGATAGTTTAAGTCATACGATGAGGTTTCCTTGCCCGGGATGTTTGCCACGGTAACTACGAAATATGCGCTAAACTGCTCGAAGTATTCGAGTTTCCCTATGCGATAGCCGGGCATATTTGTAATGTCCGTATATGTGCCGGTTGACCATGACCAACGTATAGCCGTATCTGAGACAGCGCTTGCAGTTATATTGTCAGGAACGGGCATTCTTGTCGCCACCCTGTAGGTCTGGCTGTAGGCGTATGGGTTTGCCGCGTTAGCCGGCGTCTGCTCCTCGTCGCCGTTAATTGCGCCTATCCTTATATCGTACCTGGTATTGGGGGTAAGGTCTGTTACATTTGAAGGATGCGAGGTGACGATAGATGTGGCGCTGTGCAATGTAAAATCTGCCCTGGTGGAGTACTCTATTACGTACTTTGCCGCCGGCGTGGTATCCCAGTCCATCATAATGGAAGTTGTTTCAACGTTTGCGAAATCCGGTATTTTCGCTGCGCAAGTTCCCGGCGCTACCGCGTAGGTATATTTTTGCTTGACTGACTGCGTGCTTTCGATAATGCCCACGGATTTTATCCAGCGCGTGTGCATGCTGTTGCCGCCCTCTCCAAAAATTTCCACCCATGAGCTTCTTGCGACGTCGAAAACCTCGTACACCGCGATGCCGATGTCATTTATCGCCGGAAGCACGGTATCGCCCGTGATGGTGGATTTATAAATCCTGTAACCGACAACGCCCGTATTTTTGCACGTGTCGGTTGACCAGCGCCACTCGATGGTATAGGAAGAAACGGCTACGCCGTATAACGGCGGGGTAAACGGCGGCGTAACAAACGTGGCGGTTGCGCTGTAGACGCCGGGCGTCTGGACGGCATCGCCGTTAATGGCGCCCATTCTGACGTAATAAGTGCTGTTGCTTAAAAGCTGGATGGTTTGCCACGGTACGAATGAGGCGCGGTTATACAAAAATGTGGCGCAATTGTCCGTGGAACACTCGATGGCATAGGCGGTTGCCTCGCTGAACTGCCATGAGAGGTAAGCTGTTGTTGCGGTAATTGTGGTTCCCACTACGAACGAGGCGGGGGGAAGCGCGTAGGTGTAGCGTGAGACATGATCGGAATGCGCGCTTTCCTCGGTTGAACTGTAAGCGGTTATCCAGCGCGTGAAGCCCCTGTTCGGGGACAGGCCTGAATCAATGTAAAAAGTGGTGGATGCGCCAAGGGCTTTGTACCCTGCCGCGCTTGAGGTGTATATATGGTAACCGCTAATGCCGGTGCCGGTGAACGTGCCGGTTGACCAGCTCCATTGAATGCTTGTGGTTGAAAGCGCGGCCGCGCTGAAATCTGTTATTACCGGCAGGAGGGCATGGGCTGTGCCGAGCAGCGTGCAGCAAAAAAGTACGGTGAGCGCCCAGAAAGAAGCAAATTTTTTTCCGCACATAGAGGTTCACCTCGAAAAGAACGAATGCACAACGCTTTAAATATAACATAAGGGGCGAAATAAGTCAAGATTTTCGTATAAATCTATTGATAATTCTGGTATTTTACACAAATGAAAAACCCTTACCAGTGGCAGGTAAGGGTTTTTTATTATAACAGTTTGAGGTCATTGCGAGCGAGAGCGAAGCAATCTCGACGTTGCTTCTGATGAAAAGCGAGATTGCCGCGCCCTTTGGGCTCGCAATGACGACGACAACTTCTAAACGCTAAAGAGACGCGTTTTTTTAGAACTCGTCGTCTATGGGATCATGGTTATTGTCGGAGTTATGCATACCACCCTTATCCTTCATAGGGTGTTTCATGTGTTGGCGCATTTTCTGCTGGTGATCCCCCAGTTTTTGGAACTGCCCGGGTGTCAGTATTTTTTTTATCTCGAGAATGCCGTCAAGGCGTCCGGCGATAAGTTTGCCCGCAATAGTTTTCATTTCGTTTGAAATCTTCGTCAGCGTTGCGGCATCGGATTGCGGTTTATCCAGTTCTTTTTTTAATGCGTCGCGCTGCGCCTGCATTTGTTCGCGTAGCGCGTTCATCTTCTCCTGGTGTGTGCGCCGGTGTTCCTGCATTTTCTTTTCCTGGTCGTCTGTAAGCTGGAGCTCTTTTTTCAGGTTTTGGCGCATTTCCCTTCCCTGGTGCATGTTCATGCCTGCTCCCTGCCCATGGTTGCCTGGAACGTCTTTTGCCTGTACGGTAAAAACCGCAACGGACATCAGTGTCGCTACGACTGTTGTAAGTACGCCGATAGTTTTCATGACTTATTCCTCCTTGGTTTATAGTTACGTCTGCCAATTAGACGCAAGAACGCTATAATAAGTTTCAGTTCAACAGGTATTCTTCGACAGCGGTGCCGAAACCGTTTCCTTCTATGTCTGCCTGCCAGTCATAACTTGCGGCGGCAACCAGGACAGGATCACTTACAACGCTGTCGCGCCTGTCGGAAAAATAAAGAAATGATACAAGGAGCATGGCCGCGGCGCTTAAAGAGAACGCAACCATGCGAATACGATGCGTTGCGCTCAGCCAATGCCTGCGCGGTAAATGTGCCGGAGCGGTTGTCCCCAGCGAGGACTGTATCCTGTTCCAAATTTCGGGTGGCGGTGTTGCACGCGGGGCATGCTCAAACGGCGCCGTGGCGGCAGATTTAACTTTTTTAAGAAATTCCGCGCATTGAGGGCAGGCGGCAAGATGCGAATCAACGTCCGCGTTAAGGCTGCGCGTAAGCTCATTGTCTACGTAATCAGTTAAAAGTAGTTCGCGTATTTTATTGCAATCCATCGGATTCGCCTCCTTCCTGTTGTTTCGCGGCTTCCAAAAGCCGTGTTCGGGCGCGCTTTATACGTGTGCGCACGGTATTTATATTAACCTCAAGCGTGCGGGCAATCTCTTCATAGGACAGCCCTTCCAGTTCACGCAGGATGATGCATACTTTCTGTTCCTCGGGCAAAGTGTCCAGAAGCTTTTGTACCGTAGCCCGGGCGGCGACGGCTGTCATGGTTTTTTCCACATCATCGGAGCCGCCGGCTTTTTCCACTATGTCTTCGTCGTAGGAAACGCGGCGGCCTGATTCGCGCCGTTGTTTCCTGGTTATGTCAAGCGTGGTATTGACCGCTATGCGGTACAGCCAGGTCTTTATATCCGCCCGCGCTTCAAACGACGAAGCGTGCCTGAATGCCTTTATGAATACTTCCTGTGTGGCTTCTTCGGCAACGAATGTGTTTGCCGAGATACGCAGGGCCACGTTGTATACGAAGCCCGCACTCTCCTTGTAGAGAACTTCGAATGAGTTTTTGTTCAACGGAATATCTCCCATGCAATGATTAGACTGATAATCTGAACAAAAAGTTTCAAAAACCTTTGCATTTTCTTTCCGATTTTGTATAATGTTGAACTGCGGGGGATATTTTTATTAACAGGAGTGTACGTATGGCACGTGGCAAAGTGAAGTGGTTCAACGACGCAAAAGGCTTTGGTTTTGTTACCAACGATGATGGAAGTGGCGAGATGTTCGTTCATTATTCAGCTATCGTGGGCGATTCTGACGGCAGGAAAACCCTCAAAGACGGTGAAGCGGTTGAGTTCGACATCGAACAGAATGAAAAAGGTCCGCGGGCGATCAACGTTAAAAAGGTCTCCTAACCAGAACTTATATCCTTAAAAGTCAACGAGAAGGCCGCACGTTTTTGTGCGGCCTTTTTTGTTTTTCAACAAGTTGTTCGTAAAATGCGGCAGGCATCGTCTGGCCGCATTGCTCCGCCAACCTTGCGTCTTTTAACGCGCCCTCATGGTTGCCCATAAATAGATAAGCATAAGCGCGGTTGCGGTATGCCTCCGCCTGTTGCGGTTCGGACATTATAGCGTTACTGAAATCTTCCAGGGCTTTCGCGTAATCGCCGGTTTTAGCATAAATCGTCCCGCGATTATTAAGGCAGGCAGCTGAAAGAGGAGCGATGGATAATGCTTGTGAATAGTCCGAGAGAGCTTCCTTGTTTTTTCCCAATTTTTCGAAAGCCAGTCCGCGATTATAATAGGCTGATGCAAAGCGCGGATCGCACTTTATTGCCATGGAGTAATCGGCGATGGCTTTTTTAGTGTTATCCAATAGTTGATAGAGATTGCCCCGGTTATTGTATGACTCCGCGAAATACGGATTGCTATCCAGCGATAAACAATAGTCTTTGAGAGCCTGCTCGTAGTTGCCGTCGCGTTTACAGGTATCTGCGCGCAGGCGGTACATGAGTTCCGATCGCGGGTATTGCTTAAGCCCGTTGTTCCACAGGGCAATGCTATCCCAGGCTGCCGTTCTTTTCCATGTTGCCGTTGAGAGAAGTGCGATGTAAATACCTGCAACGGCAAAAAGCGCTACGCGCGAAGGTGCGCGCAATTTCATGGCAGCATGATATATCATTGCAGAGATCAGGAAAAAAATGCCTGTCGAGGGGATATACATATAGCGGTCTGCGTGCATGCCAAGCCCCACGGGCAGTATTTGAAGGACAGGCGATACTGAAAACAGGAAAAAAAATGTGCCGAAAATAAGCGTTCTGTTTTTGGCGTAACGCAGTACCAAAACAACTATCAGCAGGAATGCTATGAATGAAATTACGAGTGTTCCCCCCGGAACAGAACCTGCGACAACAGGATATATTATGGACAAATCCACGGGAAACAGAAGCTTCGCCATGTAAAAAACTATGCCGTAAACCGCAAAAAGAAGACGGTCAATAATTGTCGAGGAATAATCCAGAAGTTTTGATGGTTTTTCGTGATAGTGCCAGTAAACGGTGGTAACGGCGGACAGCAATGATAGCGCAAAGAAAGGAATTTTTTCAATGACAATGTACCACGAGCGCTTCCTTCCGCGGTAGAAATCTATGCAAAGCAGGAGCAAGGGCAGCGTAAGCGCCATGGGCTTTGACATAAGCGAGCCAAGAAAAAGAAAAAAAGCGGCAATGTAATACTTCTTTGAGGCCTTGACGGTATATAGCGTATAAGCGGAAAGCGAGGCAAGGAAGAAAGCGGCGTAGAGTACGTCTTTCCTCTCGCTGATCCAGGCTACGGATTCCACATGCACAGGGTGCAGCCCGAATAAAAGGGTTGATAACAGCGTAACGGGCAGCGATGACGACAGCAGGTAAATAAAAAGAAATACAAGGGTTGTGTTCAGCAGGTGAAGCAGGTAATTGGTGGTGTGATATGCGCGCGGGTTTAACCCGAATAAGCGGTACTCAAGCATATATGAAAGTGTAACGAACGGATGATACAGGCCGGCGTGGGGCGCGGTAAAAACACGAATAAGGCTGCTTGTTGACGGATGTTTCACAAGCCGGTTGTCAGTTACCATGGTATCGTCGTCAAGGTTAATGAACCCCCTGGACAGAACCGGCAAGTAAGCGATGGCCGTCGCCAGCAGTATAATTGAAAATGAAATAAAGAGCGGCCTGTTTTTCATAAGCACATAATTACTTTGGGCGGGACCGGAGACCACTTCAACCCAAATTTTGCATTGGGATCGCGGAATTCGTCGAGCGATGCCGGACTTTTTCTTCCGAAAAAAGGTTCGACCGTAGACAACGCTACGCTCTCACTTTTTTCGTCGAAAAACTCTCGGCCTCGCTCGCCTCGGTTCTCGCGCCCTAATGCAAAAGTTGGGTTCAATTTGCCGGATACTGGTTCCGAGCAAACAATGCCGGCGCCGCCACGTGCAGCATGAAAAAGCGAGTAATATCCGGCATGTATGGTATAGTCCCTGAATGCCATGAGCGTTTTACCGTCTGTAAGAAGCGTATTCAATGCGGAGTAAGCGCAGTTATCCCTTACGTATTCGAGCGATGCGGCGAGCTTGTCCGTTATATCAGATTTTTTGGAATTCATTATGTAACTGAATAAAACCTCGCTGTCCAATGCGCTCGCGCGGGGGCGCCGGCGCGGCGGTATATGCGCAAGCAGCCTTTGGTAATCCCTGACGGTGCCGTTGTGCGCGAAGAGGTTATTGTCAATCAAAAAGGGATGCGCGTTTCTTTTTGCAGTGGTTTGCGGCCAGGCGGATTTGCGCAGGTGAACTATTAAAACGGAACTCGTCCCTGCATTTTTCACGGCGTTGAAAAATGCAGTTTTTTCTTCCAGGCAGGAGCCGGCGCTTTTTATAAGCCGCGCCGCGCCGTTTTTGTAATAACCTATTCCCCACCCGTCGAGATGTCCCCGTGGGTCGCCCCGCAGGGTTTTGCCAACACGCGCCAGCGCAAAGAAATTCTCGATTATCTCTTTGTGTTCCTTCCAGTTAAAGTTGGTTATACCGAGCATTCTGCACATTAAAATAATAGTTTTACGGTTAAAATGGCAATTACTATACCTACGGCGTCGGCAATTATGCAGACGGGTATAAGGTATTTTGTTTTCTTTATACCGGCTGCGCCGAGATATATCGCGAGAACGTAAAACGTAGTTTCGGCGCTTCCCATGATAACGGCTGCCGCCATGCTGGCAAACGAATCGGGGCCTGTGGTTTTTACAATATCGGTGAATATGCCCATGGACGCGCTGCCGGACAACGGTTTTATAAGTGATATTGAAAGTACCTCCACCGGCACGCGGAACAGTGCGGTAACTCCGCCGAGTATGCGCCGCGCATAGTCAAACGCCCCGGATGCCTGGAAGGTTTTAATCGCCACGAATATGGCAAGTATGTAAGGGAATATGCGCAGTATTATGGCCGGCCCTTCCTTTGCGCCTCCGACAAATGAATCGTATACCCGCACCTTCTTTACGGCGCCATAAATAACGGCGAAAAGAATGAATAACGGTATGATAATGGATGATAGGTAAGCTATGGTTTTCATTTAAACGCCTTCCTGAAGCCAAATAGTATCGCTATGGCGCAGGTGGTTGAAGCTATCGTAGCAAGTATTGTCGGAACGACTATCGCGGTTGGATTTTTTGATCCAAGCTCGGCCAGCAGGCCGATGACCGTAAACGGTATAAGCTGTATGCTCGACGTGTTTATAACGATGAAAAGCATCATTTCAAACGTGATTGTGCCGGGCTCCTTGTTTAACGTTTGCAGGTCGTTCATGGCCTTTATGCCCAGGGGCGTTGCCGCGTTACCAAGGCCGAACAGGTTGGCGAGAATGTTCAACGTCATGCTTGTTATGGAAGGGTGGCCCGCGGGAATGTTTTTAAACAGGCGCGAAATCAACGGCCTGAAAAAATTCGCAAGGTGGTTTATAAGGCCTGCTTCTTCTATAATCTTTGTAATGCCCAGCCAAAGCGATACTATGCCCAGCAAAAACAGCGAGATCTCGACCGCTGATTTTGTCGCGTCGAAAAACGCTTTCGTAAACTCGTCAAGCCTGTTGCCTATGACGGCAAAGGCGACGCTGATGCTTATAAGCAACATCCATATACTGTTCATTGGCCTACCAGCGATAATGTTTTTGCGCGCGTATCAAGCGCGACTTTGGCGCCGACGGGAAGCGTTATCTTGTTTTTCACGTGGCCGATATACGGGCAGTGCAAAACCGGGAAAGTTACGCGCATCATCCCATTTATCATACGATAGACATCATCGCTTTTTATCCCCCTGAAATCTCCTAAAATAAGGCCTTTAAGCCGTTTGAATTTACCCGCCAGTATCCACTGCGAAAGATAACGGTCCACCTCGTGCAATTTTTCATCCACGTCTTCAAGGAAGAGAATCGCGCCGTCGGTGGGTATCTCCCACGGTGTGCCGATCAAGGTGGTAAGCGTTACCAGGTTGCCGCCTTTAAGCGTGCCGGTTGCCGTTCCTTCCCGGTACACGTTAACGGGCGCGCCGGAAAAAAGGTTTTTCCGTGTAAAGCCGTTTATTGCGTTTAAAAACGAGGTCGCGGTGAAACGCGAGGCTTTCGAAAAATTTATTACCATGGGCGCGTGAAGCGTTACCTGGCCGGTTCGCTCGTAAATGGCGTTTAGTAAAGTGCTTAAATCGCTGAAGCCCGCAAAAACCTTCGGGTGTTTTTTGATTATATCGAAGTTGACGTGTTTAAGCATTTTCATGGAGCTTGCGCCGCCGCGCTGGGCAAGGATAATGCCGGCTTTACTGTTCAAAAAAGCCCGGTGTAATTGCGCGGCCTTGCCTTCCGGCGAAGGCAACCGCGTAATGAATTTTTTGTTTATAACCCGCAAGCCCATTTCCTCAAGCCTTGCAATACCCCTTGTCCAGTCTTTCTTACTGGTAAAAAGCCAGCTCGGTGTAATTGTAATTACGTTTTTCATTTGAAGGCAATGCCGTTTAGTTAAGGTTTTTATCTTCACCAAATCAGTTTCCTCTCCCCTCCGGGGAGAGGATTAAGGTGAGGGGTTGTTCAATATTCCGACGATTTACCCCTCATCCTGCCCTTCTCCCCGGCGGGGAGAAGGAACTTGAGCTAAAAAAATGAATCGTGTTTTTTAGGGCAAAAGCTTTAACTAGACGGCATTACTTTTAAAGCATTCCTTCTTCTTTCCAGCTTATGTGGCGGTTGCCGGCGATAAGGATGTGGTCTAAAAGCGTAATTTCGACTGTGGCAAGGGCGGCGGCAACGGCCGTCGTAGCCGTGCGGTCTTCTTTTGAGGGCGATATGGATGCGCCGGGATGATTGTGGGCTATTATTACGCCTGCCGCGTGGTTATAGAGCGCGCGCTCAACTATGGTGCGCGGGTAGACTATGGATTTATTTACCGTTCCCGCATGTATTATTTCAGAGGCTATCAGCCGGTTGGAGTTGTCAAGAAAAAGGGCGTGGAATTCTTCGTCGGGCAGGTGCTGGAGAGAGAGTTTAAGATAGTTTACCACCGCTTCCGGCGAGGAAAGCAGGTCTCGCCCGCGCATCTCGTCCGAGCTGAGGCGTGTGGCAATATCCTTTATAAGCGAAAACAGGAGCGCGCCGTTGGCCGTCATTCCCTTTACGGATTGCAAATCGCGCGTTTTCAGAGTGAAAACATTCCTGAGGCTTCCGTGGCTTTTTATTATATTCTTTGCAAGTATTTTGGTGTCCCGGCGGGGAATGCAGTAGAAGAGAAGAAGTTCGAGAATTTCGTAATCCTGCCAGCCGCGCAGCCCCTGTTTGAGGTAACGTTCCCTGACTCTGTTGCGATGGCCTCTGTAATGCGGCGTTGCAACCTTATCATTGGACATCGGGTTTTACCGGTGCGCGCCATTGCTTTTTTTCTGCCTGAAACCGCTTGGCCTCAAGCATCTTGTCTTTTGCCCTTCTGGAACGCCTGCGTTTCTGCCGGCGGATTTTTTCTATTCGTTGTTGTTCTTCGCTTTTTTTACCCTGGACAAGGGCTTCGATGCGGCCGGCAAGAATTCGCCGTGCAAGGTATCGGTTAACGGATTGGTGTCTGTCGGTCTGGCATTTTACTTCTATGCCGGTCGGGCGGTGCCTGATGTATACGCAGGATGAGACCTTGTTAACATTCTGCCCACCCTTGCCGCCGGAACGGACGAATTTCTCGTCAATATCCTGCTCAAAAACCCCCAGTTTGTTCAACCGGTTCCGGAGTTCCTCTTCCTTGTCTGTGCGCACGCCGAAATTCATAACTTATTGAAATTATTTGCTTTCGAGCCAGCCGAGTATCCTGTTTTCCAGCTTTCCGTCGAACATTTGGACACCGTGGCGGTTGCCTTCCCCTGTAACAAATAATGCCTTTTTATTTTTAGCCAGCGCTTGCGACAGCAGTGTAGAGCTTTGCCAGGCATAAGTATCCCCCGGCGATGCGGCTATTAAAACCGGGCGGTCATTGCAACCCTCGATAGCTTTGGATGTAACAATGCCGGCATAATTAAGCCCCGGTGAAAGCAATACGGCTACGGGAATCTCTTTATCGCGGCCGGTTTCTATTATGCAGATGTTTGCCCCCAGGCTTGCGCCCATAAGGCCTATGCGCTTCCTGGATATTTTCTTCTCTTTTAAAAGAAACTCTATCGCCTGCTCAAGATCTGCGACCATGGCATTCCATTGCGAGCCGGGGCCGGGAGCGCCAAAGTTTTCAAAAGAGATCTTCTGTCCGTTTGCATCAAGCGTGCTTTCGCCGTGGCCGCGCGCATCATACGATAAAAAACCGTAGCCGCGCTTTACAAGTTTTTGAATGAAGGATTGCCATTCTTCCTGGTTGCTTCCAAGACCATGCAGCAGGATGAAGGTTTTCATCCCGGGCGAGCTCGGCGGCATAAAAAGCCCCGATAGTAGTATGCCGTCAACCGAAGAAAACTGAACTTTGGCGCCTACCCGTCCGCCCCATTGCTTTGCCGGAGCCGGTAAAGCGAAAAGAACCATAAAAACGAATGTAAAAAATAATTTTGTCATAGAAAGAACAAAACGTCCTTATTTTTTTTCAAGTATTGCATTTATCTTTGAAGCTATCTTTTCAAGGCCATCCTTTACCGGGATGTTGTTGTGTATTATAAGGTCCATCTGCTGGCCGATGTATTTGTCGGAGGCCTCTCTCCATAGCGGGTGAAACGGATCGTATAAAACGTACTGCACGGCCTGGTTTAACATTTTCTTGTTTAACGGAGCCTTGGGGCTTGCAGCCCAGAATTTACCTTCGGCGATTTTGCGGTTTGCCGGTTGCGCAAGGCCGGTGTCTGCAAGCATTTCCTGTCCCGTGCTACCTGCAAGGCATTTTACCACTTCCCAGGCCTCTTTGGGATATTTGCAAGTTTTAAGTATTGCATAGCCGGAGCCGCCGGTGCCGAAACCGCGTTTGCCGCCGGGACCCTTGGGGAACATAGCTACGTCCCACGCAAACTTATTGCCGATAATCTTGCGCAGGTTGGGAGTTTCCCATATGCCGGACTGGAACATGGCCAATTTTTCCATGGTGAACAACTGGTTTATGTTCATGCCCATGTTGGTCAGCGAATCAGGTTTTGGCGATACAAAGTGTTTGTAAGAAAGATCAACGAACATCTGGACGCCGTCAATGGCGGCCTGTTCGCCCAGCAGGCACTTTGTCGGTTTGTTGACGTCGTCAACGACACGGCCGCCGTATGAGTAAACGAAATTTTGCCATGTCCATCCCCAGAAACCGTAGTTCTTTATCTTTTTTTCGTTGAATCCTTCCTCGTCCGGGTGCTTGCCGTTTTCGTCAAAAGTCAGCTTTTTTGACACTGCCAGAAACTGGTTCATATCCCAGTCGTCTTTTGGATAAGGCATGTTGAACTTATCAAAAATGTTTTTATTGTAATATATGCAGGCAAAAGGCGCGGTATCGCGCGGTATGCAGAGTATTTTGCCGTCCCGCGAGAAACGCCCGACGACTTCGGGGAAGAAATCTTTAATGTCGAAATTTTTGTCTTCGGCCAGGAAGGGCGCAAGGTCGAGAAGCGCGTCCTTGTAGAAGAACGTTACGAAAATGTTTACTTCGCAGAAAATAATGTCGGGCGGGTTGCCGCCTGCGATTTCGGTAAGAACTTTATCGGTGTATGATCCCGAAGGTATATGCTCAAGCACTATTTTGACGTTGGGATTATTTTTCTCCCAGTCGGTAACAGTTTTTGTAATTATTTCTTTTTCTTCCACCGCGCCCCAGAACGCAATACGGATGGGAACAGCATCGGGGTTGGCCGGCTGGCTGGAACTATCCGCCTTCTTCCCGCATCCCGCCATTGCCGCAACAGCGATTATTCCTGCAAAGATAATTGCCGAATGGAATTTGCCAAACATATTTATATCTCCTTTATCCTTTTAGTCCTGTCAGGGCGATGCCTTGCGTAATGAAGCGCTGGTTGAGAATAAAAATAAGAAGCGCAGGCGCAAGCACGATAACGGACGCCGCCATCAGCAGCGTCCAGTTCGTAGTGTATATGTCCTGGAAATACGATAGTCCTATCGGGAGTGTTTTCATTTTTTCAGACGATGTTACGATTAGCGGCCAGAAAAAGCTTTGCCAGTTGCCCAGAAAAGTAAATGTTCCCAGCGTTGCGAGCGCCGGTTTTGACAGCGGCAGTATAATCTGCCAATAGATGCGCCAAAGGCTGCATCCGTCTATTTTGGCGGCGTCCTCAAGGTCGGCCGGCAGAGTCATGAAAAATTGGCGCAACATAAAGGTTCCATAGGCCGAGAAAATACCGGGCAGGATCAGTGCCTTGTAAGTATCCAGCCAGTTAAGAGTTTTGAGCAGAATGAACACGGGAATCAGTGTTACCATGCCGGGTATCATCATGGTGGCGAGATATGCGAAAAATATCTTATCCCTGCCGGGGAAACGCAAACGTGAAAAAGCATAGGCGGCCATGGAGCTTGTTACAACCTGGCCTGCCGTTACGGCTATCGCAACTATAGTGCTGTTAACATAGAAGCGGCCAAACGGTATGGCGTTCCATGCCTCAAGGTAGTTTCTCCATATAATCGGTGATGGCCATAAATTAATGGAAGAGGTGAAAATAAGCGTAGGATCTTTCAATGAAGTAGACAGCATCCACAGGAAAGGAAAAATCATCGAGAGGCCGAACAGTGACAATATAAGGTATATCAGGGTTTTGTTTATGATATCGCTAATTATTTTCATCTGGTGCAGAGTCATCAGGTTCTCCTACATGTATTGGTATTGTACTTTTTTGCCGCCGAACTTCCAATTAAACAACGTTACTGCGAAAATTATGACGAAAAGAAACCATGCAAGCGCCGATGCCTTGCCCATGTAAAACCAAACGAAAGCATTATTATATATGTAGTATTCTATGGTTGTTGTGGCTCCGCCGGGGCCGCCGCGGGTCATAAGGTATGCGCTCTGGAACCCGCCCTGGAAGCCGCCTATTACGCTCATTACGAATATGAAGAAGGTGGTGGGCGAGAGCATCGGGACGGTAATATGTATAAATTTCTGCCATGCGTTGGCGCCGTCAATTTCCGAGGCTTCGTACAGATGTTGCGGTATGCCTTGCAGCGCGGCGAGATATAAAAGCATGTTGTAACCGCCGATGCCGGACCATAGACCCATTATTATTAAGCTTATCCTTGCCCATACCGGGTGGTTAAGCCATGCCGGCCCCTGTATTCCCATGTAAGCGAGTAGCGTGTTGAGGAGGCCGTAATCGGGGTTGTAAATCCAGCGCCACAAAAGCGCTATGGCAACTATGGAAGAAATAGACGGAAGGAAATAAATGGTGCGGAAGAAAGTTATGCCTCTCAACGGCCTGTTCATTATAATAGCCATGAGAAGCGAACCTATCATGCCCAGAGGTATGCCCAGCATGAAAAACGTAGTGTTATACAGGTAATACCAGAATTCAAAGTCGTTTGGCACGATGTAACGCCACACGAGTATATAATCGAATATCGAGCCGAAGGCGGCGCCGGGGCGCATGTGAAAACCGAAAAGATCAAGAAAATTTTTAAGCCCCACGAACTGGGGCGGGTTGAAAATATCCCAGGATACAAAACTTAAAACGAAAGAGGCCAGGACCGGAAGCGAGATAAAAAGAAGGAACCCGATAAAATTCGGCAGGATGAAACAGTAACCGATAAAAGTTTCGCTGTTGAATAACGCGCTGAGCTTGTTTTTCACCACACACCCTTTCTTGCCAGTAAATTAGAGCTAGTATAGTAAATTATTCCGTTTTGGTCAAATAATTTACGCAGCCATAAATTGTTGCTTCCTGATGTTACGCAAAATTTGTAGAGTCAAGCGTTGAAACGATATATCTGCTATTGTGCCGTGAAGGTGTGGCATTGAGTCCACTGCGGCATGATGGAATTATTTTTCCGGTATTTTTGTGAACTAGCCCCTTTGAAAT
>Ga0156410_1016_pt1 | contig 18748 bp, 18 predicted proteins | sample RifOxyA2_FD_108053 | JGI IMG/M metagenome (GOLD analysis project Ga0156410, IMG submission 108053) | Elusimicrobia bacterium RIFOXYA2_FULL_50_26 | reverse complement strand
TTGCGGATAGCCGTGGAGTCGTGAGGATTAATCCGCAGTCCTTGCATATTACAGTGCCGAATGGTAAGCCGAAACGATCCTGCCGGCTTAACGGTTCAAGATTACGTGAGCGGCACTGGCACTCATTAACCTGTTCCAGGTTATATTTTCCGTCAAAGATGTCTTTTAAGAGACGGAAATAGTAGGGTTTTTTTGTTTTTTCAAGCTTTATGCCTTCATAAAAAGGAAATAAAGACGGTTGTTTTTCCGATATAGTATGCATAAGCGTTCCTCTCAGTTTTATGTCTGCCTGAAGCCTCTAAAGGAAGAATCCAATTGCAAATAAAGTTTTTCCGCGTTTTTAATTGAATTTTTTAATTGTACGGCAAAATAATGTTCTATGAGCTTTTTATTCGCTTCAAGCAGTATCCTGTGAAATTCGTTATCGCTTAAACTGGTAAAATTCACCGAGACCAGGTCGGAATTTAGATGCTTGTTCTCGTAAAAGTCTTCGCAATCCTTAAGCAATCCGTTTTTGATCGCGTAATAATATAACGGGCTTCCGGGGTAGGGAGTTACCGGCCTTATTGTTCTCATCTGGGCATTGTCATTGTACTTTAAAAGAAATTCAACGCCTTTTTCCAGTGTCTTCTCGTTTTCGCCGATATTGCCGAAAATCACGTTGAAACCCGGGCTTATCCCTGCGCTCATTGTAGCTTCTATGCCGCTTATGATTTGTTTAACGGTCAGTACTTTGTTCATGTTCTTTAATATTTCATCATCCAAAGCTTCGATTCCGTAATTGATAAAAAGACAACCCGCCTCGCGCATTAACTTTAATAAATCCGCTTTTGCATAATTTAAACGGCCATTGCATGACCATTTAAATTTCAACTTTGATTTAAGAATGCTCTCGCATAATTCGGTGGTTCTACTTACTGAACTCATCAGGAGTTCATCCTGAAAATCTATATATGAAACATGGTAGTTCTTCATCAATAGCCCGATTTCTTCGACTATGCGTTCCGATGCCCTGGGCCTGAATCCTTCGTCCATTCTATAACAGAAATTGCATTTAAATGTGCAGCCTCTGCCGGAAAGCATAAGCATTGTGCGTTCGCTGCTTTTACTGTTTGGGCCGCGCAATAATGCATAATGGTCTATTGGAAACAAATCCCACGCGGGTAGGGGTATATCGTCAATATTTTGTATGAGGGGACGCCTCGGCGTTTGGATAAACCTTCCCTCTTTGTTAAAAGCGATTCCCTGAACGTTTTCCAATGCGCTTTTTTCTTCCAAAGCCCTTAATAATTCGATTATGGTTTGTTCGCCTTCTCCGATAACAACTGCGTCGGCTTTAGTTATTTTCAGGAAATATTCCGGTTCTGGCGACGGGCCATGCCCTCCGATTATGAAGAACGGCCTGTTTTTTGACTCATTGATCGCATGGGATATTTTTATCAGTTTTCTGTATTGGTAATAGCCTCCTATTACACCGACTCCGACGGCGTCAAACTTTTCATTGTTAAGCAGGGCAGTTAAATGGGATTCAGGATAATGATAAACGTCTTGATTGTATATAATAACTTCATGCCCTGCTTTCCTGCAAACCGATGCGATATACGCTGTTCCCAGCGGAAAAACCGATATGTAAGAATCATTGTCATAGACTACAAGTAAAATTCTCATTTTATCCTCTCGTGTAACCCTGGTCTTCTCCCCGGTGACTCGTTTCCTCTCCCCGACGGGGAGAGGATTAAGGCGAGGGGGAGCTAAAGTTTCTGTTTCTGACGACTTTCCCCTCATCCTGGCCTTCTCCCCGGCGGGGAGAAGGAACTTGTGGGGGGTATGGACGGGTGCTTATTTAGTTTGTGAAAATGTTGTTAATGTGTCGGCGACTATTTCCCATGAATTTAGCTGCTCTGTGCCGCGCATTTTTATAAATGTCTCTATGTATGCGTCATAGTTCTCTTTATTAACCGCGAGTTCCTTTTCCCAATCAATGCAAAAAGGTTCGTCAATATTTATGGGTTCCTTGCCCAGCCAGGCTGCCATATTATATATCATCTCTGTCAGATTGTTATGCCGCTTCATTTCCCTGGTTGTAATAAAAATTATAGGTTTATGATACATAATTGCGAAGTTGAAAGAAGCGCTATTGTGGCTGATAACGAATTTAGCGTCCCTGACCATTTCGATGGTCTGGCCCAAACGCAACGTCCTTTTATTAAAATAGTCAGGGTGTTCGTTGTAGTGAGATCTGGGATGCGCCGCGATGGCAACTTTGACATTCTGCTCTTTCTCAGCGTAATCAAAAAACCTGCAAAGGCTTGGATAATAATTTTCTGCCGTAACCAGCGGTGTTGAATCGGTTATATCGTTGTCCTCGTGAAAAGGAAAGTATACGTCCAGAAACACCGCGCTGTTTTCGCATGATGCCGGTTTCTCTTTTTGTTTTTCAAGGTACAGGTCGTAATCGTAAACATGAATATACTCTGTTTTTGTTGTTTTATCGCATGGGAACAAATTAACTTCCCTCGTAACAGCAGTAGCCGCAAACCAGAAGGTTATGGGTTTGATACCTAACAATTTGTAAGGTATGGAAGTAAATATTTTATTTTTGATACTAACGATTCTTTGCAGTAATTCACGCGGGCTCTCACTGAGAAGTTTGCGAAGACGGCTTATAAAACTTTTTCTCGCATAGCAGTCATTAGAGGCATTATAATTGAAAGGGACAGTAACAAGGAAGATTGATGAATAATAAGCCTTGCTCTTACTTATCATGCGGTACAACCAGAAAAATCTTGGGTATGCAAACCATGTAATTATCATATCGTGCGTGGATAATTCTTTAATTGCCACGCCAACTTCAGTTTTATTTTTGAAAATACGTAACCCTTCAAAAGCGATGGGATCGGGAGGAGTTAAAGACAATTGCGGATGGAAAACTTTTGTTAAATCCCATACAGCAACCTCGAATCCTCTGCGCTGCAATATTTCAATGCCCAGCCTTTTATAATCCCTGGCCGAGAAAGGAGATTCTAAAATTAAATATACTTTATTGATCATTATGTTATAAGCCCTTCGTCTTTGCCTCGCTGAGGTTGTAGCATCGCAGCCACTTTTGCGAGTATGAATTTATGGTCACCCCTGCGTAATCCGAATATTCCGGGGAATATGGAACTTGTTGCAAGCACGAGTATCGTGTAAAGAAAACCGGACAAAATAAAATTCAGGATAATATTGCTCTGCGTCCATGGAAAAAGCTTGAGAGAATATGAAACAGCCATTCCGATGGCAAAAAATCCGGCAAGCGACACGAATTGAAGTTTCACGTATTTGAAAAATGAAATTGGTATCATCTTCGTGTTATAAAACAACATGATATTTACGGCTACTATCTGTATGGCAACCATTTTAATGGACAGGCCTATGGCACCGGCGCCAATGCCCCACTTGTCGGGCGGGGCGATAAGAAAGTAAGTAAGTGGGAGGCCTGCCAGCCACATTGCTACGCTTATATTCCTGTATAGTTTTGTTTTTTCGCCCGTGATGAGAAGCGAACTGCTCAGTTGCCCGTACGTCTGATGCACGGGATATAGCGCCATGATTTTCATGGGTATGGATGCAGCTTCAAATTTCTTGCCGCCCAGCAGGTAGGCAACGGCGTCCGATTGTATGAATATAAAGCATGAAAAAAAGGCGGCCACGGAGTACAACATGGGAACGTACCTGTCAAAAAGTATTGCTATTTTATTTTTGTCATTCTGTGAAAAAGCTATGGAATATTCACGCAAAAGCAACGGTGTCATCGCGCTTGTGAAAATAAAGCAAATCGTACCTACGTTGAAAGAAAGGCCGTAAAATCCTTGTTGTATGCTTCCCGCAAACCGCTGCAACAGCCAGCGATCCATGATACCTGCAACAAGCCCTATGCAGGAACCGATAAAAAGCGGAAAGCTGAAACGATAAAATTCATGGGCATATTTTTTTGTTTGGCCGGCAGGCAACGAAAGATTTGTCAAAAGTGAATATCTTTTCTTGCCTACGAGCAACAGGAACATTGTAATCAGTAATATAATATTGAAATATTGATACAGAAAATAGTTTTTAAGTGTCAGGTTGTTAAGTAGAAACAGCGCCGCCAGTATTGTTACGCCTGCAACTTTTTGCGCGATCCGCAGCGATTCTGAATAAACCGTAAGCCCGAGAGCGTCAACGATATTATCAAGCCCGTTGCTCGCCCATGCGAGGATTGTCATTATCGCGGCAAGGTAAACATATTTCATTTCCTGCCCCGGCCAGATTTTACCGGGTAACGGCGTAAAGTGAGTGAATAAAACAAAGCCAAGCAACAGTAATGAAGAAACGGCAATGAACCGGAAATAGAAAGCGATTAAAGTGGTTTCATTCTGGCGCTGTGACAACTTGTTATAAAACCCGATTGTAACGCCCATGTCCAGGAAGCCTTTAATCTCGCCAAAAAAGTTTGTGAGAAACGAGAAATTGCCGTACATCTCAGGCCCCAGGCCGCGAGGTACCATGCCTGCGGAAAACATGCTGATAACAAAACCCGCCATATTTGTGGCAAGTTTATATACGTATCTTTTTCTAAGAGAGTGTTCCATGTTAGAATTTGAAATGCTGCAATTTTTCCTGTTCAGATGCCCTGTATGCTTCCAGGCCGACGGTTGTTTCGCCCGGCCGGGGCAGAACGTACGCGACTACGCGGTCAAGAAAACCCATCCTGGCGCCTGCGCGGTGTATTCTTTCCTGCAAGTCGGTATCGTTGACGCGGTTCCAGCTTTTTCTCCAGCAGTGTATGTTGTACCTGAAAAACTTCAGGTACGAGCGATAGAGCCATGTCTGCGTCCCGCCGATACGCGGTTTTTCATCTTTAACGTTTACAATTATTCTTTTGCCATGCCTCTCGGTTTCGTATGCGGCGGAGACGAATTCGTGATTTTCCCGCCTTGCGAAATTAAGAAGCGTCTCAAGATGATCGGTTGTCCACGTATCGTCATCATCAATCCTTGCGATCCATTTGCCGCGCACCATATCTAGCGCCTGGTTTGCCGGCACAACCGGCCCGGCAAGCCAATGATTTTCGGCGGTAGGAGGGTAGCGGTATTTTCTCACGGGCAGATTATAAAACCGCACCCGTTTATCGTCAAGCCCTTCTACAAGTTGTGCGGTGTTATCGGTGCAGCAATCGCCTACAATAATAAACTCAAAATTCTTGTAGGTTTGCGCGAGAACGGAAGGCACCGCTCTTTCCATAAGCAGTTTCCCTCTATTATATGTAGGCACATATACTGAAATAAGCGGTTCATCAGAGGTGTTTGAATAAAGGCTTTCATATTTTTGCCGGGCAAAATGCAGTAGCGCCGGTTCGGAAAGCGAATACATGGCGCGTTTTATTCCGCTTATTGCAATGTCGGTTAATGTGCGTTTACGGTTGCTTGTCATCAGTTCCGCCTCCCCACACGGTATGCCTCAGTTTCCATTCGCCGTTAACGTTTTTCCAGACATGTGCCGAGCGTGAACGGTAGAAATTTGCGATTTCCCTGAATTCATCTTCGGATATGTTAAGATATTTCAAAAACCATGCGAAATGCTTTTTCGGAAATTCGCCGTCGTAGCGTTTTACCAGCGCGACTGCTTCTTCGCGCGTAATATGGCCGTCGCGGACTTCGTGTGCCGCGTCGGACGTGGCGCGGGCGATGCCGAATTTCATGTAGGCCAGGTAAAAATGAAACCCATCCTGCTTGTCGTCTATGCTGGCATATTTTGAATATGTGCCCTCGGAATGTTCGGGATTTGCCTTGAACCCGGTATTTTCAACGGAATAATAATAATTCTCCTGCGGCACCCATTTCCTGTAGAAAGAGAACCAGTGCATTTGCGCGCCGATCTTTTGTAACTCTTCCTGGTGAGGCGGTTTGTATAATTGGAAAGGGTTGTTACGCGCTTCCTCTTTTGTAAATATGCCGGCTTCCAACCCGTGGTTGACAAGATCGTCAATGCCGGAACCTTTGTAGTAGAATTCTTTCCAATCCTCCGGCGTTTCATATGCTTTGGATGCGTTTTTAAGCGATCCGCCGTATTCCACTTCGCCGCTTTCGCCGTAAAATATAAGAGGTATTCCGAACTTTTGCGCTATTTGGAAGGCGTATGCTTTCTGTCCGTACGCAAAGGGTTCCCATGCATCGCCCAGCAACTCGAACGCTATGCGCGATAATTTGCGGTGCAGTATGCCGTTGGGGAAGCACAGGAGATTATCGAACCCGGAATCTTTAAAGCTAATGTAATTCTGCCAACCTATATCGGTATATTCAAATGGCGCCCATGTAACTGTAAGTGGATGCATGCCATACTTGTATTTTAACTGGTGCGAGACGTAGGCGCTGTCTTTCCCGCCGCTGCCCGGCACCACGCAGTCGTAACTGCCATCCCTGGAACGGTAACGATCAAGCAGCTCAAGAAGCATTTTTTCACGTTCTTTCCAGTCTATTACGTTGTGTTTTATATGCGCATAATTGCACGCGCTGCATACGCCATTCTCGTCGAATGTTATACGCGGGCGCTGGTTTGAAACTACGCATTTGCGGCAGAACACTATGTCTTTAGGAAGTTTTTCAAGTTGCCTGTCCAGGCTTTTTCCTGAGAATAACATGCCAAATCTCCTTTTACACTTTATGAAGAAAATTATCGTAGATTTTCAGGCCGTCAGCGGCGCTTCTTTCGGGATGAAATTGGCAGCCGTAAACATTGTCCTTGCGCGCAACCGAACAAAAGCTGTCTTTGCCGTATTCTGTTGCGGCCAGGATATTGAGGGAATTTTCCGGCACACAGATAAAAGAGTGAACGAAATAAAAATAACTGCCCGGGGCAATGCCATCCAGGATAGTGCCGTTCCATGATGCCGGACTTTGCGGCAGGATGCAGTTCCAGCCTATCTGTGGAATTTTAAACATATTTTCGTCGGGCATAGGGTCTTTAAAACGGATTACTTTTCCGGAAATTATGGAAAGCCCTTTATTCCATTCAAATTCGGATCCCTCTGAAAAAAGCAGTTGCATCCCGAGGCAAATCCCGAGAAGCGGCCGGCCCGTCTCGATAAACTTCATAAGCGCTTCGTCAAGCCTGTGGCTACGCAATTCGTGCATTCCTTTTCCGAAAGCGCCTACGCCAGGCAATATGACACGTTCGGCCTTTGCAATTTCCGAAGGATTGTCTGTTATGCGTGCCGTGCCGCCTATGTGGTTAATGGCGTGCTCGATGCTAAACAGGTTGCCCATTCCGTAATCAACTATGGTTATTACATTATTGTTCATTACGCGTTGGCCCTTTTCTGCATGATATTCCGTATCCGGATAAACTTGATTTCATTTCAGGAATACTGACAGGTGTAATCCGCTTCGACATAAACTGCACGCTGTCTCTGTTGCGCTTTATGAATTCAATGTTACCTTCTTCCCTGAATTCACCCTCGTTTATATTGTGACTCAAACAATGATAATGAAATATTGATGAAGCGCAAATAGCGTCGGCTTTACCGGTTTGCACGACGTTTCCGGCATGGTCGCACGAACCGCAGCCGCCGCAGGCTATTACCGGTACGGGTGTCATGGATGCAATCTTTTCAACCAGTTCGATGTCATAGCCTGTTGCCGTTCCTTCCTTATCAATCGAAGTAAGCAAAATTTCGCCGGCCCCAAGGTCAACGGCTTCTTTTACCCAGTCGAACACAAGCCTCTCTGACATCTCCCTGCCGTTATCTGTGAAAACCCTGTACGTATCGTCTATTCTTTTTGCCTGGATTGAGATTACTATGCATTGCGAGCCGAACGTTTTGGCCCCTTCTTTTATAAGCGCAGGATTATGAACGGCGGCCGTGTTGATCGCCACTTTGTCGGCCCCGGCGCGAAGTATCTTCCTTATGTCGTCAACGGAGCGTATCCCGCCTCCGACGGTAAGAGGTATAAAAATATTGCGGGCTGTTTTTTCAACAATATCAGAAAGATTATTTCTGCCGTAGAGGCTTGCAACTACATCAATATAAATTAATTCGTCCGCGCCTTCTTCGTAATACTTGCAGGCGTAATCCCATGGTTTGCCAAGGACGCGCAGTCCCTCCAGGTGGATGCCTTTTACGAGGTTGGGGCCTTTGATGTCGAGGCGCGGGATTATTCTAATATTTTTTGTCATGGAGTTTTTTCCTGAAGAACGTTTCTGCGGTTACGAAGTCGAGCGGGTCGTCAATGTCAACAGACCTGGCTTTCGGCATAACGTATATGCGGCTGTTATCAAGTATCGTTTTGCGTTTTTCAAGCAGCACGTTTTTCGGCCATGCGTATATTGAAGAATTCATGTCGTATACGGGTGGTGCGTCCTGTCGCGTTGTAAAACGGCCTGTCTTTACCAACCTGGCCTTTCCGCCTTTGCTCATTTCCACCATGTTAAAATATGGGTTGCGATGGGACGGCGTTACGGAAAACACGCTGCCGGCATGGGTGCGCACAAGCAGTTCGATACAGTTGTCAATGTCGGCGGGGCTTCGAAGCGGCGTGGTGGCATGTAGCAGTACGATAATGTCATACGATTGCTTCCCATCCTCTTCGAGCGTTTTGACGGCGTGGAGCAATACTTCAATTGTGCCGCTGTTATCCTTCGCAAGGCTTGCCGGGCGGATAAACGGAACTTCCGCCCCGTAGCGCCGGGCTACGGCGGCTATGGTCAGGCTGTCTGTGGAAACCATTACGCGGTCAATATAACGGGATTTGCGCGCATGCGATATGGTGTAGGCGATAAGAGGCTTGCCGCACAACAATTTTATGTTTTTCCCGGGCACGCCTTTGGAACCGCCGCGCGCCGGTATAATGCAGAGAATGCGTTTATTTTTGTACATTCATTTCCTCGATAAGTTGTAATGCCTTTATGCCGTCGTCAATGGTAATGCATGGATTTTTATGAGCACTAACGATGTTTATAAAATGATCCATTTCGTCTTTATACGTATTGTCAATGTCAAAAAGCTTTTCATCGGTAATAAGCCGCTGATTTTTGCCGGTATCAATACTTATTGTTTTTTTTACAAGGTTGCAGCATATTGCGCCGCTGCTTCCCACAACACGCAACGAGCGTTGTTTTTGTTGCTGAAGGTAATCAAGGTGCACCGAGCAGGTAAAGCCGGCCGGATAAGTGTATATGCCTTCGAACAGGTCTTCGCAATCAATTTCAAGATCCGAAACTTTTGTTTTAACCAGCGTCCAATTATACGGTTCGCCGAAAATGTAACGCATGTAATCTATCTCATGCGAAAGGTCAAGCGCAACCCCGCCGCCCAATGATTTGCGTGCGCTGTAACAGGCGCGGTAATCGTTTCCAGGGCGCCAGGCCGGCAAGTACTGTCCAGCGTTTATAGATGCAAAATACGGTTTGCCGATTATTCCGCCGGCCACCTGTTCTTTTACAAAGTTTATAGCGCCGAGAAACCTCAGGTTATAACCTATAAACAAGGGTAACGATTGTTTTTTAACGATTGCATGGAGTGAGGATGTGCCGTCAAGCGAATCTGAAAGCGGCTTCTCGATAAATAGTGGCATTCCCCTGGATGCAAGTTCCATTGCCACTGGAAGATGGTTGTGCGTTTCATTGCATACAACCGCAAAATCAGCCTGCACTCTCCCAATGGAGTCGGCAAACTCGATTTTTTCGTGTTTTTGCCCTTCCCTGCCGGTTATATGGCGGCTGTATATAATTACATTTTTTATAGTTTCAACGGCGCACAGGTTTGCTACATGCCGCCTGCCTATAGAGCCGTATCCTATGACTAGTGCTTTCAAATGAAAAACCTCATTTATTTACCGAATCGTCCAGCCGCCATCAACTATTATGTTCTGTCCTGTAACGTATGACGAGGCATCGGCGGAGAGATACAGTACTGCCGCTGCAACGTCGGCTGGTGTTCCCATTCTGCCGAGGGGCGTTCTTTTCTCGTATTTTTTTATAAAAGACACGGGTTGTTTGTCCCGTATTCCTCCCGGAGAAACCGAGTTTACCCGTATTTTGTAGGGCGCATAATAGCTTGCCATGTAGCGGCTCATACCGATTATGCCAGATTTTATGGCCGCATAAGCGCCCGGCATGGTCATGGTTGTCCCTTCGTATATGGAAAAGTCAGGGGCTACCACGCCGTATATGGATGCGATATTTATTATAGAGCCGCCTCTCTTCTTCATTGCCTCGGCCGCGGCGCGCGCGCAGATAAAATAACCGCCCATGTGGTTATTGACATTGGTTTTCCATGAGTTGAATTCGATTTTCTCAAATGTCTTGCCCCAGTCGTTTGTGTACGGATAAGCGCAATTGACAAATATATCCATGCGTCCGTCTTTTTTTAGAATTGCCGGGATGAACCTGTTAACCGATTTCTCCGACGAAATATCTATCGGCGCATACCGCAGCTTGTCGCTTGCGGCAGTATCCGGGCGTTTAGTGTCGGCAACGTACACGGTTGCCCCGGCTTGCAGCAAAAGACGCACGATTTCCCTGCCTATCAGCCCGTTGCCGCCGGTAACCACCGCTACTTTTCCCTCAAGTGAAAATATGTCATTTTTCATTAGAGCTTACCACCCATGTCATAAAATGATTTTGAGGTATCGCCTATAATCGGAATCCGTTTTTTTATAATTTTATGTATTTTTTCCGCTGCATGGCCTGTGCCGTATGGGTTTTTAACAGCTTTGCACAAGCGGCGGAATGCGAGAGAAAAAGCCTTGTCCAGTGCGCTTTTTATGGCGTCCTTTCGGGGCGGGCAATCAATTACGCTTGCCGGTTTTATTCTTCCTTTCTGGCGGTTACCGATATTAACCGAAGGTATCCCGAAGGAAGGCGCCTCTATGATGCCGCTTGAAGAATTGCCGACAACCGCGCTTATGTGCTTGAGGCAGGAAAGGTAACGGAGTTGCCCCAGCGACGTGAAAACGCGCGTATTTTCAGGATGGCGCGCCGCATAAGCTTCAATAAGCTCCGAGATTACGTGCCCGTTGGTATCGGCATTGGGTTTTGTAAAGATTATCTTTATGTTTGCAAACGTATCCAGCGCCGATAGCAGTTCCGTGAAACTTTTCTTTTCGGAGCCATGTTCCAGCGTTACGGGGTGATATGTTACCAGCACGGTTTTTTCACCGAAACTGAAGCCAAGCTGCTTTTCAAGCGCGGGTTTTGCCAGAAGCGGCATTGAACGCACGTTGTCCAGCCCCAGGGCGCCGACCGTAAATACGTTTTGAGGATGCTCGCCAAGTTGTATGACGCGTTGACGGTAGCGCTCGGTTGATGTAAAGTGCAGGCGGCTCATCTTGGTTATGGAATGACGAATGGCGTCGTCAAAGGCGCCTTCCGTAAGTTCTCCGCCATAGAGATGCGCAACCGGTATGTTAGCCATGAAAGCGGCGACAACGGCTGAAAATATCTCGAAGCGGTCACCAAGCGCTACAACCATATCCGGGTTCAAATCATTGAAAGTATCGGCAAAGCCCATTATGCCTAAGCCCGTTGATTTGGTTACGGCGGTTGATGTGTCGGCGGCCAGCAGTGTTTCCACTTTTTTAGTCACCTTAAAATCTTTTTCTATTTCCTTACAGGTAAGGCCGAAAGCCGGCGAGAGATGCATGCCGGTTGCGACGATTTGAAGATCCAATGAGGCATCGCCTGAAATCCTTTTTAATAAAGGATAGAAAAGGCCATATTCCGCACGCGAACCGGTTACTACGCAGATACGTTTTTTCATAAGGAGATCATTTCATCCTTTTTAAAATTTTTTGATGCTTTTTTGCCAATGGCGCTATCCCAGAACATGGGCGAGATGCCGCTGCCCGGGCGTTTAACCGCAAGATTCTGCTCCGAAAGACGTTCGCCTTTTTCTATGTCCCGCGCGGCCACGATGCTTTTGCGTACAATGGCGCGGTTTTTCAGTTCGCTGCCCGAGACTCTCTTTATACCGTCGCCCAGCGCGGCCTCTATATTGCGTATTGCTTTTACCATCGAACACAGTTCCGCAGGGCCAATGCTTGCCTTGTGGTCTGGCCCCGGCATAGTTGTGTCGAGACTAAAGTGTTTTTCGATAACGGTGGCGCCCAGTGCGGCCGCCGCCAGGGCAATCTCTATTCCTTCGGTATGGTCCGAGTATCCGACATTTACGCGGAAAGCTTTCTTCAAAGTATGCATCGCTTTGAGGTTCGCCTCGCTTGCAGGCGCGGGATACTCGGAAGTGCAATGAAGAAGCGTTATGGAATCTGGTTTCGTCCCGGCTCCCGTCAGGATTGAAAGCGCCTTGCGGATTTCCGGCATGGTTGACATGCCCGTTGAAAGTATAATCTTTTTGCGCAGACCGCCAAGCGCCCGCAGATACGGAAGGTTTGTAATTTCTCCGGACGGGATTTTGTATGCGGGGACACCTATCTTTTGTAACAGCCGTATCCCGTCTATATCAAAGGGAGACGACATGAACAGTATATTTTTTTTCAGGCAATGTTCTTTAAGCGCGTAATGAGCGGCTTCATTAAGCTCAAGCTTTCTTATCATCTCAAACTGGGTTTCAGCCGCCCGAGATGTTTTTTGCTGGTATTCCGCCTTGGGCGCGTTTTTAATTACGAGCGAACCGGCTTTGAACGTCTGGAATTTTACGGCGTCAGCGCCCGCGCGCGCAGCGGCGTCCACCATGCATTTTGCTATCGAGAGCGAGCCGTTATGATTTACGCCAGCCTCGGCTATTACAAATACGTTACTCATTGTTTTTCCTGATAACGCAAGGGCAACCGAAAGCCGTTAAATTGTCGCCGAAACTTTTTGTTACAACGCTTCCCATGCCGATGATTGTACCTTTGCCTATTGTTATATATTGCATAAGCGAACTGCCTGCGCCTATGTGAGAAAACTCACCCACCGTTACGCCGCCGCCAAGCACGGCGCGCGGGGCTATGTGCGTGAAATCGCCTATTACGCAATCATGGTCTATCACTGCGCCGGTATTGATGATACAGTTGCTCCCCACCTTTGCGCCGGCATTTATAACGGCGCCCGGAGCGACAAAAGTTCCTTCCCCGATTATGCTTTTTTCTGAAACGACGGCGTGTCGGCTTATTATTGTTGAAAACGCAAATCCGGCAGATGTCGCCTGTTTGCATAACTTAACCCTAAGCGCCGGCGAGCCGATGCTGCCAACCGAGACGTGGCAATGGCGGATGCCCTGACGGTAAAATCGGTCCAGTTCCATGTCGGTGCCGATAACTGGTATACCGTAAATATTTTCCCCGGCTTTTTGCGGTAAATCAATAATACCGGCTACCTTAAAATTTTTTAAATTTAAAATAGCGTCAATAACCACTTTGCAGTGTCCACCGGCGCCTATAAGCAGGAGTTCCGTCATTTTTTTACACTCCGAAACGTTTCAGTGTTTCCTTAAGATCTTCCCACTGGCCCATGTCCAGCCAGGATTTTTCCGATATTGGATAAACGCCTACTTTCCAGCCTTTCGCGCGGCAGGACGCTATCAGGTCTGTCATGTGGAACATTTTGTCCCCGGGAATCAGCTTCAGAACTTCGGGTTCCAGAACGTACATGCCGGTATTAACCAGAAAATCGTATTCCGGTTTTTCGTCAATTTTATTCAATTGGCCGCTGACGCCAACCGTGCAAACGCCATACGGTATGGTATAGTGTTTCATGGAGCCTACCAGCGTGATTTTATTGCCGGAGCTTTTGTGGAATTGAACGATATCTTCAAAATCCGCCTCAATAAGTATATCGCAGTTACTGACGAAAAAAGTTTTTTTGAAACGGTTGCGCAACAGGTTCAGGCTGCCTGCCGTGCCAAGCGGCTTATCTTCCCTGACATAACGTATGTCGTAAGGATGTTTAAAATCTTCAAAATATGCCTTTATTATGTTTGACTTATAATTAACCGAAAGATAAAAGTCCGTGCAGCCATAATCGTAGAATCGGTTGATGATGAGTTCTATAACCGGTTTGTCGCCGATAGGCATCAGCGGTTTGGGAAGTATTTTTGTAAAAGGCGCAAGGCGCGTGCCTTCTCCCCCCGCCATCAGCACTACCGGAAGGGCTATCGTTCCTTTTTTTTGAGCCGTTCCCTTGAAGAGATCCGTCCACCACACAACGGACACTACTTTACCGGCGGTATCAACGACAGGTATGCACTCGATGGCTTTGGAGAGCATTTTCTCCTTCGCTTCCTCAGGCCTGTAACCGTCATTTAACATGACCGGCTCAGGGTGCATGGCTTTTTTTATTGCTGCGCTAAGCTTGCCGCCCTTGAGCATCCAGCGCCGTATATTGCCGTCCGTAACAACGCCGAGCAAACGCGTGGCTTCATCAACCACGAACAGGATTTTACCGCCTGAGCTGTCCATCTGTTTCAATGCGTTGCGAATTGTCAGCGTGGGAGGCACAAGGATACTATTTAAGCGATTCATCTTAGCACTCCAATAAACGGCGAAGGGCCGTGGCGGAACGTCGTATTGCGGCGTCCGTATTGAGCGTTGATCCCGGCAGGCACAAGCCGTTGCGATATATGTGCATGGCCTGCGGGTAATGCCGGCAATCGGCGTATTTTTCGTAAGGCGGAAAACATGGTATAGGCATAAATATGCGCCGTGCAGGTATACCTTCCGCCGCCAGTTTTTTTTGCAGGCCGGTAATCGAAGCCTTCTTTGTAACCGTCACGCAGGTGAGCCAGCGCGAGCTTTTTGCGCCGGGATATTCCTGTTGGAAATCAACTATTCCCCTGCCGCCAAGCTCCTTGCGGTATATAGCGTAAAATTTACTTTTTCTTTTAAGGAAAAAATCCAGCCTCTGCATCTGGGCAAGGCCGAGTGCGGCCTCGATATTAGTCATGCGGTAGTTGAATCCGGCTTCGGGGTGATAGTATCCCTTTTGTTCGTCCCGCGCCTGGTTAACCAGAAACTTTATGTGTGCCAGCCGCTTATCGGATTTACCGATTAACATGCCGCCGCCGCCGGTAGTCATTATTTTATTGCCGTTGAAACTGAAACATCCAATTTCGCCCAAAGTTCCTGCGCGCGCGCCCTGCCAGGTTGCCCCGAGGCTTTCGGTCGCGTCTTCGATGATGTAGAGCTTGTGCTTGCGCGCTATGCGGGTAATGCCGTCCATGTCGCAGGGATTGCCGTAGAGGTGAACAGGTATTATGGCCTTCGTTCTTTTTGTTATTCTGTCCTCTATTTGGGACGGATTGATATTCCAGGTTAGCGGATCAACGTCAGCGAAAACCGGAGTAGCTCCAACCTGAAGCACCGGATTAACGGTTGCGATAAATGTGAGCGCCGGCACGATTACTTCATCACCTTTCCCTATTCCAAGTTCATGCAGGGCGATATGAAGCGATGCCGTGCCGCTTTGCGTTGAAACTGCGCGCGGCACATCGTGGTAACTTGCAAAGGCATTTTCAAATTCGCCTACAAGCGGGCCGACGGTTGAAACATAGCCGCTGTCAATAGCGCTATTGACGTATTTTTTTTCAAGTTTGCCTACATTCGGGGCGTCAAGAAATATTTTCATATAAATTAAATATTATAAATGTCTGCCTTGTAACGTTTAAGATTTTCTTCTTTTTTGAACCATTCGACAGTTTCCTGCAAGCCCAGGTCAAGGTTGAAGGCCGGCCTCCATCCTGTTAAATTTTTGATTTTTTCATTTTTCCCCAGCAACCGTTCCACCTCGCTTTTTTCAGGCCGGATACGCGCGGCATCCTCAACGATTCGCGCCTGTGAGCCTGTAAGCCGGATAAGCTTTACTGCCAGGTCGCCCATGGAAATCTCGGTTTGGGTCGCTATGTTGATTTCTTCGCCGATTGTATTGTCGGAAGAGAGTATTTCAAGGAAACCTTCCACGGTATCTTTCACGTAAAGAAAATCACGGGTAGGGTGCAAAGAACCAAGCTTGATTTCATTTTTGCCGGAGATAAGTTGGCAGATTATGGCAGGTATGATTGCCCTTGCCGATTGCCTGGGACCGAAGGTGTTAAAGGGGCGCACAATGGTTACAGGCAGGCCAAAGCTTCGATAGAAACTGAGTGAAAGCTGGTCTGCCGCGATTTTTGTTGCGGAATACGGCGATTGTCCCTGCAACGGATGTTTCTCGTCAATCGGGACGTAGCAGGCAGTGCCGTAAACCTCGCTTGTGGATGTTACAAGAACGCGCTCCAGGTTGAGATCGCGCGCGGCATTTAGTATGTTCAGCGTTCCCTTGATGTTGGTGTCAACGTAGCTGTCGGGCGAATGATAGGAAAACGGGATGGCGATAAGGGCAGCCAGGTGCAATACCGCGGAACATCCCTTCATTGCATTGCGCACGCCGTTGGGATCGCGTATATCGCCGGTAAATATTTCAACTTTATCAACAGTTTCCTTTGGAATTGAATCGAGCCAGCCGTAGCTGTTAAAGGAGTTGTAGAAAACAAACGCGCGCACATTATAGCCGGCTTGCACCAGCCGTTCAACGAGGTGGCTGCCGATAAATCCGTCGGCGCCTGTAACGAGAATTTTTCCTTTTGTGTCAGTTGTTTTCATAGAATAATCCTGACTCCGAAAGATAAGAAATAATATCTATGGATTCCTGCGGCGTCGTTTTCTTCGAGGATGAAACGAGCAGGCAAGCGTTGCGGTTATGCCGAGAATCGCTGATCCTTCGTGTGAAGATAATTTTTGGATTGTTAAGGCGCCGGATCGCCAGTTCAACTATATCCGCAAGTTCCCCGCTGCCGTTGACCTCGAAACGGTCATAGCCTTTTTTGTATCGCTCGCTTACCATATTTTGAATATTATCTTTTAACATCCTGAAATGTGTTATTGTTTTAAGCGCGAAGCGGTAGGATTTATCGGCTTTTTCGCTGAACCCCTTTGGTGTAAGCATGTATTGGATTTTTTTGCGGTTTAGTTGCGTGGCTTTGATGTAGCCCTTGGTAATCAGCCGCTTAATGATGAGGTTGGTAAGCCCGAGCGATATGCCCGTGCGATGGGAGATAGTGCGCTGATCCGGCAGGTGATTGCCCGATATTTCCTTGATAACAGCGAATTCTTTTTCCGTTATTTCCATTGGCTTCCCGGGGTTATGTTCAATTATTGAACATTCTATATAATATTACCAGGCAAGTCAAGCAAAAATCGCCATCGTGTCAAGCCAATTTAGAAATGTCCTATTTTTACCAAAATAGAAATGTCCGGTTTTAGTTTTGACGTTGTCTTTGCTGTTGCCTTTGATTTTGAATTATAAGCCGTTAAGAGGACGTGGACTTTAAGCCGCCGTGCCAGTTTTGAACCTGCGCCAGGGATGATCGGCAGGAGGTATACACGGTTTGCCTGCCTGCTGATACTGCTTATCCTTTCGTTTGATGGGCATGTAGGGTCGATACTCTATCTCTTTATAGCGCAACTTCTGGTCTTTGTGATATATCTTCAGCGTCCCGTCCAGCAGTTCTTCCACGGTTACTTTCTCTGCCCTTGTTTCTTCAAGAACCTGATAGAGCTTTTTGTTGTGCGCCACCGTAAAATCATTGCGCAATGCCCGCTGCGTCTTAATGCACAGTATCCGCTCAAGATTCATCCCTCTGGACGCTTTCCGGTGCATATCCCCTTTTTCACGGGCTATGACACTGAAACGCTCGTTATATACGGGCAAATACTCTTCAAGAAAGGTGTTCGCCTCTTCTATCGTCTTAACCCACTTCAACCGCATTTCCTTGATCACACGATCCTGGAATGTCCTAAATAGCCGCTCTACCCGCCCCTTCGCCTGTGGCGAATTCGCGTGTATCACCTTCACACTTAATTCCTTTAATGCTCGCTCATACTCGCTTAATAGCTCTTTGCCTTCCAGCTCCTCTTCGATCGTCAGCTTCCCCGTCGTCTGTTTGTACGTGCTATGCCGGTCTAAATACACGCTCGCAGGTATCCCGTGTTTCCTAATATACCCGCGAAAACTTTCCATAACAGGTATCGTACCTTCGTATTCACAAAATCGCGCATATACACGCCCTGTCGCATCATCAATATACCCCATCAACACACACCTCGCACCTCGGCCTTCAAACCAGTCATGATGCGATCCGTCCATCTGCACCATCTCCCCCAACCGCGCTTTCCGCTCACGCCACATCCGGTGTTTGCGCCTGCCTCGCTTCTTCTGCCAAAGACCTTCCTCTATCAACCACTTCCTTAACGTCTCGTCGCTTAACTTTATCTTCTCTTGCTCTTCAAGTTTCTCGCTCGCCAACAACGGCCCAAACCCTTCGTACTTACTTCGATATATCCCTATGACACGCTCTTTAAACCAGTCCCCGTACTTCCGATTCGATTCCATCCCGCGCAGTCGGTGTACTATCCCGATTTCACCCTCTAACCTTACACGCTTCACTATCCGCCGTACCTGCCGATCGCTGATCCCTATCGCCTCACTTATCGCCACCTGCTTCAACTCACCATCCAATACCTTCCGCACCAACTGCAATCGTTTTACTTCTTCTCGCCTCATTGTCAGAATGTCCTTCCGGTACACTTTGGCCTCCTTTCAGAGGCTACTATTGTACCTTAGATTAGGACATTTCTATTTTGGCTAATTAGGACATTATCATTTTGGCGTTACACACAAGCTAAAATAGCGCCGCGTGAGGGCGCTATTAGCGTGAATATTTAGTTTCGCGCGATGACAGGCAGCGCGGGGGCTACCTGCG
>Ga0156410_1017_pt1 | contig 19023 bp, 16 predicted proteins | sample RifOxyA2_FD_108053 | JGI IMG/M metagenome (GOLD analysis project Ga0156410, IMG submission 108053) | Elusimicrobia bacterium RIFOXYA2_FULL_50_26 | reverse complement strand
ACGCTTTTATTTTTTTAATGTTATCAAGATGCTCGCCCCACGCAGCGGCAAGCCAACCGCTCTCCCTGCCTGGCGCCGGGGCTATGGAAGAAGGCGGGATAAGCCCTGTTTTACGGCCGATTTTTTTCACCGCGCGCGCGCCCAGATTATAGATTATGGAATTCTCCGCAATCCCGTCATTTAACCTCGCAAATATTCCACCCGAATGCGAGGCCCTGCCATAATAATCCTTGATGGCTTTATCGGTATATTCCATTAACTGCTGCTCACTGCGAACCAATTTTTCTCCCGTATTCGCATCTTTTAGAATAACCTTCGGCACAAGGTAGCCATTGGTTACCGCGTAACGCGGGAATATGTAATCATCATGCAAATCGTAAAAATATCCCAGTATTATTACGGCAGGTTTATTTTTTATCCTGCTGACGACTTTATCTATTTTCAAAAGCTCCTGTTTTGTGCCATAGCCGGCCACACCGCACTTCAAAACCCGCCTGCCGGATTCGCGCTCAATAACGGAGCCCCATTTATCTTCGAAAGGAGAAAACCCCCAACAGAAACTGTCTCCCGCAAGAAGTATATAGTTTTTCTCTCCAAGGTATGGGTTGTCGAAACATCCTAATTCATTTGCCCATATTTTGTAACGGAACACCCTGCTTTCAGTTGCATAAATAGAATGATAAGAAGGAGAGCTGTTTTCGACAATATCGTATCCCGCCGCCGGATCATTTTTAAAATAGTAAGGCACTGCGCTCACAAAAAACCTTTCGCGTTCACCATTGCTCGAAGATACGCTAAGCAGTTGTTTGTATTTCGTAGCCCGCAGAAACGCCTCAAGAAAAAACAGCGTAACCGCTACGCTGACAAAAACCAAAACACCATTAAAAATAAACTTCCGAATATTTCCCATCCAACCTCTAGGGGACGTTGTCAAGATGTCAAGTTAACACTATTCCGACTCGCATACTTTTCGCCGTTTGCCAGTAATAGAGATACCGCCTGTCTTGTTATTCCAAGCGCCTTAGCAACTTCGGTACCTTTCATGCCAAGTTCGCGTTTTGCCCAAAATACTATTAAACCTTTCGCCTGTGACACGTTGTTGTCCCTGCCTTTTTTCTTCAATTCATCGGATTCGATTCCAGTTAGAGCACATGCGCGATCTATTAATTTATCAATATTCCATCCGGCCCGTTTTAATCTTTCCCGCCTAATCATATCTTCTTCCGAGAGCTTTAACACCGTCTCAACAAAATTCCCGTTGCCAAGTATTCGCTCATCGCCGAGCCAGCGCTCATTATTGCGCCTTAACTCCTTTAAGCCATCCCAACCGCCGGCACTTCTGCGTAATCCACCGCCGCTAAATTCTTCCCGCTTCCCGCCACTTTCGCCATCCTTAATGAAAGACCAGTAGTTTTTCACAGCATCCTTCCGCCTTTTACCAAAATGAACAAGGATCTCATCTATTGTCTGCCATTCATTAACACATGTTCCCATTATCGCCGAATGGCCGCTCCACCTATATTCATTTAATTGCTGGACATCTTTCACTAACTTGCCACGCACGGGATTAAGATGAATGTAACGCACAAGCTCCAGCAAATAAGCATCTTTGTCGCAAAGTATTGATTTATACCGATTTTGATATAAGTAACCGCTGCGTTTGTGTCGATGATTAAAGTATATAGCATAGCCTGTCAACAATTTCCTCATTATGTCACTGAGCGGTTTTTTACCTGTTTGTATAAGCATATGGAAATGGTTGGGCATTAAAGCCCATGCGTAACAATGATAATTTATGCTTTTCTGCGTTTCCTTAAACCTGCGCAATAATTCCGTACGGTCAAGATCGTCTTTGAATATTTCACGACGTTCAATACCGCGAACTATTACATGATATATAGCACCTGGAATTTCTAATCTTTTATGGCGTGGCATCAGTTAACTCTACCATTTCTCCTGGGATTAAATCAATTAACTTGACATCTTGACAACGTCCCCTAAATTCTAAATTCAATCTAGGGTATACTCTTCCTTCCAGCGGTGATCTTCTTGCGGGGGGGGTTGCTTGTGTTTTTCGAATATGTAGTTTTCTATAACAAGGCAGTCCATTTCGGTGCGCATGAAACATTTGTAGGAATCTTCGGGCGCGCATACTATCGGCTCGCCGCGGACGTTAAAACTTGTGTTTACTATAACGCCGAAACCGGTGCGTTTTTTGAATGCTTCTATCAGGCGGTGGTATTTGGGATTCGTATCCGGATGCACCGTCTGCACGCGGGCGGAAAAATCCAGATGCGTAATCGCAGGTATATCCGAGCGCAGGTGGTACAATTTTTCTTTTAGCGGCATGCCGTGGTAGCCTTCGGGAAGCGCGCGGCGCCTGCTGTTTTTGACGTAATCAATAATAAGCATGTATGGCGAGTGGTAGCCGTTTTGGAAATATTGCTTAACATCCTCGCATAACACCGATGGCGCAAACGGTCTGAAACTTTCGCGGTATTTTATTTTAAGGTTCAATTTCTTCTGCATATCTGGATTTCGCGCATCGCCTAAAATACTGCGGTTTCCCAGTGAACGCGGGCCCCACTCCATCCTTCCCTGGTGCCACCCCACAACCATGCCGTTTTCAAGCAACCCGGCGACCTTATCGTAAAGTTCTCCCCATTCACACTTTTCGTAAACCGCTCCGGCGCTTTTTGCCATCAACTCGATATCCAGGCCACCGTACTCATTGCCGAGATAGGAACCCTGCATACTATCGGTCGCACCGTCGGGATTGCGGGGATACTCATAATACATGTGATAAACAGATAATGCTGCGCCCAGTGCGCCGCCCGCATCTCCGGCAGCGGGTTGTATCCACACGTTTTTGAAGATATTTTCGTCCAGAAGCCTGCCGTTGGCAACACAGTTAAGCGCTACTCCGCCGGCAAGGCAAAGATTGTCGCAACCGGTTATGCGTTTCGCCTCACGCGCCATTTTCAGCACTACATTTTCCGTAACTGATTGTATGGCAAGCGCGAGATCGCAATGCTCCTGCGTTATTTCAGACTCGGGCTTCCTCGGCGGGAATCCGAAAAGCTGTTCCCATTTTTTCTCGTTCACCATCCGCATACCGACGATAAAATCGAAATATTCGCAGTTAAGCCTCAGCGAGCCGTCGTCTTTGATCTCGACAATGCGGCTTAATATCAATTCTTCCATCTTTTTTACGCGATCGGATCCCGGGTTGCCGTAGGGCGCAAGCCCCATCAGCTTGTACTCGCCCGAATTAACCTTAAAACCCGCGTAATATGTAAACGCCGAGTATAGAAGCCCAAGCGAATGAGGAAACTTAAGCTCTTTAATAATTTTTATCCGGCTGCCCGTCCCGTGCGCTATCGAGGCCGTAGCCCATTCGCCTACGCCGTCTATTGTAACTATCGCGGCCTCATTATACGGCGAAGGATAAAAAGCGCTCGCGGCGTGGGATAGATGATGTTCTGAAAAAAGCAGTTTTAATTTCTTTTTGTCAAAATCCCCTATTGATTTTAAATTATCCAAAATAATTTTTTTAAGAAACAGCTTTTCCTTCAGCCACACGGGCATGGCGGACAAAAACTGCCTTATGCCGCGTGGCGCAAAAGAATAGTAAGTCTCAAGCAACCGCTCAAATTTCAGAAACGGTTTGTCGTAGAAAACAATGGCATCAAGCTCATCAATGGTTAGCGGTTTACCGGCGCAGGATAAACATGCCTTTACCGCGTTGACGGGAAATGAGGCATCGTGTTTCTTGCGCGACAGACGTTCCTCCTGCACGGCAAACACTATTTTACCGTCTACAATAAGAACTGCCGCCGAATCATGATAAAACGCGGATATGCCAAGCAATGTGCTCATGGCTTACCACATCTTCTCGAAATCACGTTTTGCAAAGTCATGGTTTCTGTTTTGATAATAGCTTTCGCTGTTTTCATTTTTATCCATAAGCAACGCATTTTTTGAGAAAATGCGGAACAAAACTGCCAACGGGGTTAAAAACACGTAAAAAATAATTGAAAGAAGTACCCTGCTGTTAAAATCACCTATGAGCTTTGCAAAAGCCAGCCAGGCGGCCGCTATCACCGAAGATAACCGCCTTGAGGCCAGCCCCACAACAAGCAGGCCTGCGGCAAGCGCCGCCAGAAGAAGTACGCGAAATACGAAAAATAAAACCAGAAACGCAACGCCAAGCACGATAAGCGTTTCCAAATCTTTTTCACGCGAATAACGGGGCATGTTTTTCATTAGAACAATGTATATATAAACGGGGCTATGGCGGAACCGCTTGAGAACACAATCAGGGCGCCTATCATAAGCAGGACGACTATGATGGGCAAAAGCCACCATTTCTTGCGCTCTTTCATAAAATTCCATAAATCTTTTAAAAATTCCATAACACCTTCACTTTCCGGCTGCCTGCATACCGCCTATTTGTCGCACAAGCTGAGAGCCGAGTATCTGCCTGTCTTTAAAAAACAACAACGGATGCCTTAGCATAAAAAGAAGTTTCCGCAAGAAAGCAATCCTTTTTGTCATTGAGTTAATGGATGTAATCATTCTTTCAAAATCAATCGGTGGCAACGATGAAAAATTCATGGCTTTCGAATGATGATAGAAAACAGAATAATCTATCCGCCCTTTTAATTTTCCGGCTTCAACCAGGTTACTCCACATTTCTGTCCCTGGATAAGGAGTTACGGTACTAAAAAGCGGGTAATCCGCTTTCAGGCGCCTGGCCGTTTTCATTGTCATCTTTATTTCATCGGCAGTTTCTCCCGGAAAGCCGACCATGAAATATGCGGTGGTTTTTATGCCGTGCGCGCGGGCCTTTTTAAAAATTTTTCCCGCAGCATCAAAATCCATATTCTTTTTTATCATTGCCTGGATACGCGGGGAACCCGTCTCAATTCCGACGTTTATCTGGTAACAACCGCCGCGGCGCATCTGCCGCAAAAGGCCGTCATCAATAAGCTCCGCCCTTGTGTCACAGCTCCAGCGCATATCGGCGAAATCAGACATTCGATTGCAAAAATTCTCAACGCGGGCGCGCTTGATGGTAAAGGCGTCGTCATTTATGCGCAACAGGCGCACACCGGTTGAATGAAGCCGTTCCACCTCTCTTATCACATGGCCTATTGAACGGTAGCGAACCGATCTTGTCCATAGGCGGTTACTTGCGCAATAGGTGCAAGGGTACGGACAGCCGCGGCTGCTTATAACTCCGCCAAGATCTGCAGGGTGATGCATGTCGCGGTCAACCAGGTTCTTATAACTGGGCAAAGGAAGGCGGTCAAGGTCGTCTATAAGCGGCCTGGGATCATTGATTACCGCCGCGCCGCCGCGCCGGTATCCGGCCCCTGCAACATTCGGCTGGCCATCGCCGTTCTTTATGGCCTTGAGCAACTCTATAAAAGTATCTTCGCCCTCGCCGCAAACCACATAGTCTATACACTCATCGGCAAGCACTTCGGCGGGCACCAGGGTCGCTTGAACTCCGCCTGCGACTACCTTGCAGGCCGGAACCGTTTCGCGCACAATGCCGGCCAGAATCTGTGCCGAAAAAAAATCTGCCGTCATGCTGGTAATACCCACGACGTCTGGAGAAAATTCCGATAAAAACGAACGGAACCGCGAAAACGCCGGATGCCCGGAATGGCCGGATTTTTCACTTACATCCAAATTTTCCTGTACTACGCGTTCAGCCACCCTGTCGCCGCCACCGTAAATATCCCCGTTCCACAACGCCACATCATAACCATTTTCTTCCAGCACACCGGCAAGCTGGGCAAGCCCGAGCGAAACCGTGGATGCCTGCACACCCTGTAGTGTAAACCATGGAGGATCAGCTAAAAGGATTTTCATTTTTCAGCTTTTTTATTTGTTCGCTGTTGGGAGCAAGTGTTACTGCTCTTTCAAAAGCGGTTTTTGACTTATCCATCTGCCTGAGATTTCCGGACAGCCACGCATAGCTTGCCCAGTATTTTGCCATGGCCGGCGAAAGCGTTACGGCGCGTTCCATGGATTTCTGCGCAAGTCTCAGGTACTCCAGCTTTTCGGGCGCGCTGATAGCTCCACTAGCGGCAAGCCGCTGGTATAACAATCCGCGCCGATGCTGCCAAAGCGCATTATTGGGCTCAAGTTCCGCAGCCTTCTCAATAGCGGCGCGGCCTGCCGACGACTCGCTGCGCGTGCCTGAAAAATCACGATGTCCCAGGCGGTATGCGGCATAGCTTTTTTGCGCCGGCAACATGATAAAAACCGCGGTCAAACCGATACCTGCAACTGTCAATGCCATAGAAGCCGCCGGCTTTGCGTAAAACTGAAAATCATAGCCTTTTTTCGACCTGTCCCTGGAAATGTACACAAGCGATAGCGCGATAGAGGTTACGAGAGCGAAAAGAAATGCGTTCGACGTAATATGCAGGTTAAAATCAACCAGGCTGTGAACAAGCATAGTAACAACCGCGGCGCTTGCGCCCACAAGTATGGAAACAAGATGTTCGTTACTGCTGCTTTTTATCTTTCCGACAACATTTACGAAGAAGGCGGCGAAAAATGACAGGACAAGAATAAGGGCAAGCGGGCCTGACTCGATAAGCAACTGCAGGTAATCGTTATGCGTATATCTCCAGAAAAGCCCGGTATGCGTTTCCTGCACCATCGGAAACGCGATGGAATATGCGTCAAAACCAACGCCGAACACCGGGAACCGCCTGACAAGTTCCAATGAATCGCGCCATATATCCAGCCGGGGATTCATGTAATTTTTCTCGAGATAAAAAACTGTGGAAAGGCGGCCGGTCATAACACCCCAATCAATCCAGTAAATAAGCGCAAGTACGAACGCAATGACGGCAATTATGGAGACAATCATCGAAACAAATGTCTTTTTGTCGTAGCTTTTTCTTAAAAAAAAGAGCATGGAAGCCGCGTAAGTGAGGCCAACCAGGAAACTTATCACTGCCCCGCGCGACTGGGAAAGCAAAAGGGATGCGCCCATGACTATTACCATGAATCCGACAAGCACTTTCTTTGACGCTTCGATCCCGGACAAGATAAAGCCAAAACCAACCATTATTACCATGTTAATATAGCCGCCGTAATGGTCGTAATTAACAAACGGCCCGAATACACCGTAGCGATCGGAAACGTCGTGCAACCAGAAAATCTTGCCGGACCAGGTAAATTTCTGAATTATGGCAAAAACCGCTATTATGAAACCGGTAACAAGAATAACGGCAAGCAGCAGATTTATCTGCTTAAGGTTTTTTAATTCATTGACTCCGAGAAAAAATACAATGAAATAACAGCAATACTTGATAAGCCCCGCCAGCGTCGAATAATTATCAATACTTAACGAAAAGCGCTCTGCGGAAGTTCCGAAAAAACTATGGGCGAACGTTTTGATTTGATACGTTTCAAGCGAGATATTTTTGACCAGGCCGGCAGGAAGCGGAATAAGCTCAAACAATACCAAAAGAATGAATAGCAACAAGGGAACGTAAAAAATAACAGCCCTGATTGCAATTGTCCTTTCCGAATTCAGTTTCAGCAGCCACGAAACTGCCATAAGCGAAACGGCTGCCTCAAAAACAAAAATCGCCCACGGCTGTGTAGATCCGAAAGCGACGGGCGTAAAAACTACAAGAATTAAAAACAGCAAAAATATTATCTTAGTGAATATACTTGAATCTAATTTCCCGGTAATATTCATACATGACTTTTATTTTGGTCAATAGTATTCGTTGTAGGAATAAGAGTAATAACTGTAGCCGTGGTAACCGCGCGCCTTGACATTTACGTAATTAAGAAGCGCGCCGACGACTTTTGCCTTGACGCCCTGTAGCTTTTGCTTTCCCATGTTTACCATGGCGCGGCTCAGCTTGCCGGAATAAACCACCATGACGACGCCGTCCATGAGGTTTGCTATGTTAAGCGTATCGCTTACCGGCAGAACCGGCGCCGAATCAAAAATTACCCTGTCGAATTTAGCCGACACCTGGGCGACAAACTCCTTCATCCGCTGCGAACCCAGGAGTTCCGCGGGGTCCGGTGAGTGAAGCCCGGACGATATGAAATAAAGATTTTTGACTTCGGTTTCCCTGGTAATATTATCGCAATCGGCCTCTCCAATAAGATAATTGCTCAAACCGTTTCCGATATCCATCTTCATGCATTTGGTAAGCGATGAGCGGCGTAAATCGGTATCTACAAGCAGGGTTTTTTTGCCGGCCTGGCTGAAGGATGCGGCAATGTTCATGGAAGAAAACGTCTTACCTTCGCCCGGCACGCAACTGGTAACAAGGATGGTTTTCAGCTTGCCTTCCGCCGCGGAGAAGATAAGGTTAGTGCGTATCGTCTTGACGGCTTCCCCTTGAGGGGATTTAACGCCATCCAGGACGAACATATTGTTTTCACCTTTTTCTTTTACTATTGGCACGATGCCCAGAAAGGGAACATCAAGATACTGCTCGATGTCGCTGCCGCTTTTAAAAGTATTATCAAGGTACTCAACAAGAAATGCAAGCCCGGCTCCGAGTGAAAGCCCGAGAACAAAGGCAATAATAATGTTGCGTTTGCGCTGCGGCCTGACAGGGTTTTTCGGCACTTCCGCGTAGTCAACTATGCGCACGTTGTTAGATTTGTATTCGCCCGACAACTCGGTTTTGATGCTCTCTACCGTGTTGCGCATCTCCGTGCCAATGCGCTCTTTAAGCAAGTTGATCTTTGCCTGCAGCGTCTGCATGGAAGGATGCTTTTCTTTGTACCGCTGTGAAAGGTTCGCGTACTCGGATTCATATTTAATCAACTCCGCTTTTAAATCCTGTATCAGTGAATTACTTACCACCGAAGGCAGCGATTCCATAACGTCCTTATTAGACAGGCTTGCAAGCGAAATATCTGCGGGCAGTTTCTTAAGTATTTCACGCGACGCGAAAAGGCGGTTCTCTAGATTTTGCTTGACATAGACGTCTGATAAGGTGTTAGCCATCCGTACCGCAAGCTCAGGGGAAAACGATTCGGCACTTATGTTTACCAATCTGCTGCCACGGATAGGCTCAATAATTATGCTGCCAAGAAAGCTGTTAACAGAATCGCCATTTGCAGTCCTGTTCCCCGCATTGAGCGCGGGACCGAGTTCCTCAATGACTCTCTTTGCGATACTGCGGCTCTTTATTATTTTATACTGTGTCTGGTAGTAATCCATCCCGGATATATCTACTGCAACGCCTTCGCGGTATGAGGAGACGTTCGATTCTTTTTCGATAAGAAGCTGGGCGGTTGCGCGGTAAACATACGGCGCTTTAAAACCGGAGATCGCGGCTATCGTTACGGTGGCGACAAGAACCGTCAACACTACCCACTTCCTGCGCTGGATAATGTTCCAGTATGCTAACAGCTCATTTTCGTGAAACTGGTTTGTGCCAGTAACAAGAGACATAAATACCTCAAAATATTCTTTCTGGAATAAACAGTATGTCGTTGGGCTCAAGTATGATGTCTTTGGCCTTGTCGCCCCGTTTGGTGATATCGCTGACCTTTACCGGCAAATATTTTTTTACCCCGTTTTCAACACGGATAATACGCGTACCGTCAATGGCGGCCGTTGTGCTGAATCCGCCGGCCATGGCAATGGCTTCTATGACGGTCAATTTCTTGTCCTGCGGTATGCTGAGTGAGCCGGGGTTTTTTACCTCGCCAAGAACAAATACTTTCTTGGAGCTGTATTCTTTAACCAAAATCTTAACACTGGGATTTATAAGGTAATCGCGTTCAAGGAGGGCAGCTATCTTTTCTTCGGCGGCAATGATATCGAGGCCGGAAACATTAACCTTTCCGACAAGCGGAAAGGAAATAAATCCGTCCTGTGAAACACGCACCACTTTACTGAGGTCGGGTTCCTGGTAGACGCTTATATCAAGCAGATCATAAGCGCCTACCTTATACTCTTCATGAAGCGCCGGGACATCCGGCACATCCATTTTATAACCGTCTACCTCGTTCTCTGCCGCGGCAGAATAACCGGTGAATGTTAACGCAAAAAGAAGAACTATTGGATATAATGACAACCGCTTCATTTCTTTGGCATTTCGATGGAGTCTTTATCGTAAAATTTACGTTTATGCGTTAAAACGACAGCTTTGTATACAAACCGACGATCGTATCGTTGTAATCGTACTGGCTAAAATTAGAATTACGTGATTTCGCGGTATAGTTGCCACCAAAAGACAAGTATTTCAGGGCGTCATATGCAATATCAAGCGTCATTTGGTTATTGGCATCCTGACGCTTAAGCGTGTCCGCGCCTATTGTGGTTTCTTCAGAATAATTCTGCGCACTGACAGTGCCGCCTATCGCCGCGTTCCAGCGGGAATAAATCCGCTGATTAAGTTTTAATGAAAACGCATTCTCTATATAGTTAAGGTTATTGGAAAACGTTGATTCAACTATATTCCTGGCGCCGGAAATGTTTAGTTTCGTTCTTTTCGAGAAATCCACTACCGAGGAGAGCGAAAGAACCGAGGTTGAAACATCCTCGCCGGTTATATTATCGAATTTCTTCTCACGCGTACCAACCTTCAGCTCGCCTACCGTCTTGGGTGTTAAAGACCCGCGCAACCCGATGCTCAACTGCGTGGATTTCGAACTATTATTATTGTCGGTATCCAGGTAACCTATAGACCCCATGCCGTAGCCGAGGAATAAAACGGTCTTGGGAGAAACGTAGGCCGCAGCCTCGAGGGTGGACTCTATATCCCGCCGGTCAAGGCTTGCGCTATATGCAGCATCATTATACTTATGAAGGATATTCGAGTAGTTAAACCCAAGAAGAAAATTCTTGCTGAACTTGTAGGAATATCCCATGAAGAAGTTATTCTGCTTGCGTTTGACGCGATCAACGTTTTCGGCAGAAAGAGGATCGTTGGTATCGAGGTAATCGTAACTTAGGATGCAGGAAAAACCCGCGGGAAATACCAGGCGCAACATGGCATCCGCCGCCTGGTTTGACGCATTGTTTTTCGACGGATTTTCCGCGTAGCTCATAATGTCGGCGGAATAGCCGAAGCGCACTTCGTTGCCCTTGGAGGGGAGTGAGAAATGTATGCTGGGGCGCAGGCTGTTAACCCGCGATGTTTTTGAATCGGAAGATTGCAGATAAATATTCGAATCCTGCACCGAATATATTTCCAACCCCGGAGAAACAAGCAAGTTTCCCCATTTTACCGTCGCCATGGCCAGTGAGTGGCCTGCCAGTAGAAAAACAACTGCAAGAACTGCCTTCTTCGCATTTCTGTTTAACATAGTTTTTTCCGCACCTCTTTTTAATTTTTATTTATTTCTTCTATATTAAAAGAATAATTTACAGGCTCGATGGGCTGGCTTCTGTTTGCTCCTGGGGGGGTTCGGGGACTACAGTAACATCTTTTTCATCTTTCAAATCGCCGGGTGTTACGCTGACACTATCACCGGCTTCCACTTTTTTTTCGCCCTCATCGGTTCTTAATGTAACTTCACCTTTTACCACTTCGATCTTCTTATCGCCGCCGCCTACGGCACCGGCAACCAGGTTAATCTGCTGGCCCTGCTCGAGGAGCGCGACAGTTGAACCTATTTCCACCTTTATTGCGCCGGCGCTGGCATCTCCTGCGGTAAATTCTATTGCGCCTGTCAAGGCATTTTTATCTATCTGTATCTGCTGGCGCTCCGTAAGAGTTATCCTGGCATCATCCGCCATAATAACGGCCTTGCCATTAACCACTTCGATTTTTGATCCGAAGGGTATCCTGGGCGCCCTGGTCCCGGGAGACACGGTAATAACCTTGTTTGAAGGCGTTACGATCCGAAGTGTCCCGGAAAAGCTTTTGACGATGATTGTTTTTTGAGTGATTGCTTTAGCGCTTTTAGAAGGAGCCGCGGCAACATTAGCAATTGCCCCAACGCTAAAAAGGAAAGAAACAAGAAGAACTACCCCTTTGACTTTCATCTGTACCTCCAGTAGAAGATTTACAGCGTCTACAGTATAACAGTGTTTGTTTTTATTGTCAACAGTTTTTTGAACATTTTTATGTGCAACATTTTATCGCACATGCCATAGCTTATGTAATTGTGGTACGACCCTTACATCCTTTAAATAGCTTCCTGCGACGGCAAGCCAGGCGCCTGACTGCCCATGCACCGGCGCGGGACACACTTTCGAAGGCGTTACCGGTTGCAGTATAACCGGTATTTTATGCGAGATGCCGGCGACAAGCTTTGCGGCGCGGACAATCTCGGAATTTCGCGTGCCGCGAGTAACTATTATTTTCACAAACGCCTTGCGCCTTGCGGCCGACAGGAAACGGCTGTGCGCGCTCCAACAGTTTTTACCGCACGCGGACGGCAGCTTTATATCCATGGCCACGATATCCACCCAGCGCGCCACCGTCGCATAGTTACCGGGCAGGGTACCGTTTGTTTCAAGATATACAAGAAACTTTTCTTTTTTCAACGCGGGCAGCAGGGCGCGCAGCATTGCCGCATGAAGAAGCGGTTCACCGCCCGTAAACGACACCATGGGCGGAAAAACACGCAAGGGGCCGATGAAATGTTTTTGGGCAAGCGCCCTTATTTGATTTAACAATTGGGTTGCGCCCAGGCGGACATGATTTGTTTTAATTTCCTGAGTGGACGGCGTGTCGCAGTAGCGGCAGCGCAGGTTACAGCCCGCAAAACGCACGAATACCTGGGGCTGTCCCGCATAAATACCTTCCCCCTGATATGAAAAAAATATTTCCGATACGGGCACCGAAAGCAACGTCATAGCGCCGGATCCGCTATTTTAGCCTCGCTGAAGCCCCTGGCACGATACGTGCAGGAATCGCAATTACCGCACGGTTTGCCGCCGCCTCCGTAGCATGACCACGTGTTCTCGTAAGGAACACCGAGGCGCACGCCAAGACGCACTATCTGCGCCTTGGTCATCCGCACGAGAGGAGACTTTATGCGAACGCTGACACCCAGTTGTTTCAGCAGGGCGTTCCATGCGCCATAGTAACCGGGACGGCAATCCGGGTAGCCTGAAAAATCCACGGCATTTGCGCCTATGAAAAGAGCATCCGCTTTTGTCGTCTCGGCGTACGACAACGCAAATGACAGGAATATCGTGTTACGGCCCGGCACGTAGGTTGACGGCAGGGCGGCAGGGCGCGAATTCTTTTTATGATGAGGCAGGACAGCATTCTTATCCAGTAGCGAGCTGCCGCCCCATGGAAGCGTAATTCTTACCTTCTGGACGGGGCAGCCCGCGCCGCGCGCAATTTTTTCGGCGGCGGCAAGCTCTTTTTTGTGGCGCTGGCCATAGTCGAAAAGAAGGCAACGGCAACTGTAACCGCGTTTTAATGCGTAATATAAAACGGTTGCGGAATCAAGTCCGCCCGAAAGAAGAACTATCGCGCTTTTTGATTGTTTCTGATTTTTTCTCATTGACGGACAGTGGCGGAAGATGTTTCGCTTTCCCAGACGGTAACTTCGGCGAGCCGGACACCTTTGAAGATGCGCGGCTTCGCGGCCAGTTGCTTATATATGTACATTGCGATGTTTTCGGCGGTAGGATTTACAGTGTCGAACGGCGGGACATCATTTATGTATCGGTGGTCAACGGCTGCAAGAATTTCGTCGAGCAGCGCCTTGATTTCCGTGAAATCCGTAAGCATACCGAGCTTGTTTAAGCGCGTGCCGGAAAGCACGGCGCGCACCTTCCACGTGTGGCCGTGCAGCCTTTCGCATTTTCCCTTGTAGCCGCGCAGGGCATGGGCGGCGGAAAACGTTTTTTCAACTGCGACGCTGTAATTCATCAACATTTTTCCATTGTTATTTTTTTTACGCCAGCGATAGCCCGTCCCAGGAAGCGGCGGCCGGCGGCCTGGAATTTTTCAGGCGCGTCACTGACGTAAAATTGGTATTTCCCCCGCCGCCCGGCAGGCGCGGCGCGCCCGTTTTTATGGAGTGTGCGGGAAACTTCGCCGGCCGTGGCGGCGGCTGAATCTATCAGCGTAATAGCCGGCCCTGCGGCGGCGCGCAGCACTGTTTTAAGCAGCGGGTAATGCGTGCAGCCCAGCACAAGCGTATCAATATTCCTGGCCGCAAGCGGGGCGATGTATTCGCGCGCGACACGGTGCGTTACGTCGTGGGTAAGCCAGCCTTCTTCCACCAGCGGCACAAACAACGGGCATGCGCGGGAAAAAACTTTTACGGATGCGTTCTTTGCGGCGATTGCCGCGGGATAGGAACGGCTTTGCACCGTACCCTCGGTGCCTACCACGCCGATGCGCTTACTTTTCGTGCTTTCGACGGCAGCGCGCGCGCCCGGCTCTATTACGCCGATAACCGGCAATGCAAATTTGCGGCGCAGCGTTTCCAGCGCGAAGGCCGAGGCCGTGTTGCAGGCAACCACGATCATTTTGACGTTTTTGGAAAGAAGGAAATTCGCTATCTCGACAGAAAACCGCGTTACGGCCTCTTTGGATTTTGAACCGTACGGCACGTGCGCGGTATCGCCGAAATAAACTATGTTTTCGGACGGCAGAAACCGCATGACTTCCGCCATGACGGTAAGGCCGCCTATGCCTGAATCGAATATGCCTATGGGTTCGTTATTCATTTTTTGCCACGTTGCTTTTTTCCTTGCGCAACAGGTAGCCGCGCACGCCCTCGTAAACGGAGTCGGCCACCTGGTGCTGGAAACGGCGGGACTTAAGTTTTGCCTCTTCTCCAAGGTGGCTCATGAAGGCGCACTCGACTAAAACCGCCGGCATCTGCGTGCCGCGCAAAACGTAAAAACCAGCCTGCTTGACGCCCCTGTTCTGTATTTTAATGCGCCGCATGACTTCCGTTGATATGTGGGAACAAAGCTCGGAAGCATCGTTGATGAATTCATTGACGGCCATTGACCAGAGAAGCTCCTGGAGGACGGAGCGCTTGTGGGAAGGTTTGCCTTCAAGGCGGATAACGGAGTTTTCCAGTATTGCCGTGGCGGCGGCCTCGTCGTCGGAAGCCTTCTCGGATAGAAAGTATATTTCAAAACCGCCGCTGTTCTTGTCCATGGAAGCGTTGCAATGCACGGAAACAAAAATGTCAGCCCTCTTTTCGTTCGCAAGAGAGCTGCGTTCGACAAGCGGCACGAACGTGTCGTTGGTGCGCGTAAGAATTGTATCGAACTCGCCGGCTTCCTTGAACAACCGCTCAAGCTCAAGGACAATCGCAAGGTTTATATCTTTTTCCCTGGTTCCGTTTCTACCTATGGCGCCCGGGTCCTCGCCGCCGTGTCCGGCGTCAAGAACAATCAACCTGCGTTTTTTGTCAGCCTGCGGCGCGGGTTTCAGCGATGCCGCCACAGGGGCCGCTGCCGGCAAAGCGGTAACCGGGGCTGGGGTTGCGGCCGCCGTATTTTTTATCTCGCCGGATGCTGCCGGGGTTTCCTGGCTGCCGCTGAAAACAACACTTGCCGATGACGGCATAATCCCGGCGTCCTTAGCCTCGCCGGCGGTATTTACCGTCGAAGTGTCGGGTAGAACGGCAATTTTATTGGCCTCTTGCCCGGCCAGACCGGTGCGAGGGATATTGATTACGAGGCGCGAAGGATTGGACAACATCTTCTTTTCGGGTTTGCCCGCGCCCGCGGTGAGATAAATAATCACAAGCGCCTGTCTGCCGTCATTTGTGGCTTCTATCTCTCTTACCACACCGTCATCAATGCCTATCGTTTCGCACGTAATGCGCCCGCGCAGGAACGATATCACTATCTTGCCTGGCTTGCGGTCGTTCCATTCGTATGAAAGCTCCTTAAGCTGTTCGAGAACTATTTCCGTTTTATCCTGATTCGAGTAAAAACGGGGCGCAAGGATGTTTACCTTTTTTTCTACGACAAGGATGGACGACTCTGGGTTCCATGAGGAGCTGGTCTGGGCAAGGTCGTTGAAATCTACCGAGGTTGCAAACGACGCCGGCACCAGCGCTTCCTTCCCGGATGTGCGCACAAGCGCGCCCATGCGCTTGCGTTTTCCGTCAATCATGTAACGCGTGCTTTTTAGAAAAATGTCCATGCGGCGGTTATTTGCCATAAGGGATACTTTCCCGGTAACCGGGTGCCACACTATCTGCGTTTTATATATGCGCGCAAGCTGGCTTAACGGAAAGTATTCCTCGCCGGAGAAATCATAAATCTTACAGCCTTTTATGACATCGCCGTCATAGACCGCGCTGGCGCTCCTGGTGGCGAGCGCCGCGCCGGAAGCGGCAGCACATGCCGCAATGATAACCGTCGTGATAACGATTTGTATGCCGTTTTTCATTAAATTGGTGGAGATGGCGGGAGTCGAACCCGCGTCCGAAAGAGCATTAGCCAGGTTCCTACAGGATTAGCTGCGCCGTGTTCTCGCACCGGGACTGCCGCACAGCAGGACTATCCCGGCGCCAGTTTCGTAGTTGTTTCATCATGCAGGCACGAAACGCCACCGTCATGACTAACCTACTCTTTGCGTTTAGCCCTCCTAATAGGTATCAGAAGGTAAACGTGGTTGCGTTAAGCAGCCAGGGCCAAGTTATTGTTGGCTTTTAAGTTTTGGCCGATTTTTTACCGAGCCTTCGGCCGACTCGGTCCTGCCACCTGTACCTACTCACTTCCGTCGAGACCGGTTCATCCCCTATGTCGCACCCGCGCTTCGCGCGGGCTAGCTTTCGCTTCGCTCAAGCGGCTCCGGCGCGAAAGGTAAACCGCGCGCCGAAGTGCTCCCAAAGGGGAAACATCCTGTTTCGGCGCCTCACTTCCTCGGCGCCCTGCGTGGCAGTTCGCACTTATTCGTGCGAACACGCAGCCTATTGTGCCCCGCCATACTGGCGGGGCTGTTACCCCTTTCCGATTTGTTTAAAAACTTTGCGCGGGCTGTGCGGATAATGACGGCTAAGGGTAATGCCGTTTAGTTAAAGCTTTTGCTCTGAAAATACGATCCATTTTTTTAGCTCACGTTCCTTCTCCCCGGCGGGGAGAAGGCCAGGATGAGGGGGAAATCGTCGGAATATTGAACAACCCCTCACCTTAATCCTCTCCCCGACGGGGAGAGGAAACTGGTTTGCGGCTAAGGGTTATCTTTTTTTTGTGCCTCTTTAGCGTTTAGAAGTTGTCGTCGTCATTGCGAGACCGAAGGGCGCGGCAATCTCGCTTTTCATCAGAAGCAACGTCAAGATTGCTTCGCTCTCGCTCGCAATGACCTCAAACTGCTAAAGAGACACCTTTTTTTTCGGAAGAAATCTTTTAATAAGGCACTGCATTCCTGTTGTAGCACGGGGCCGGTTGCCAGGGCGCGGTGGTTTGGTTTGCCGGCTTTGGGGTCGGGGGCGCCGAAAATTACTTCGGAAATCCGCGCCCAGACTATCGCGCCGGCGCACATCGGGCAAGGCTCTACGGTAACAAACAGCTTGCAGCCGGGCAGACGATAATTATTCAGTTTTCTGGCTGCGGCGCGCAGGGCTATTATTTCAGCGTGGGCGGTGGGATCGTTTCGGGTAATGCTGCGGTTATGGCCCCGGGCGATGACGACATCGTTTAAGGTTATTACGGCGCCTACAGGCACCTCACCTTTTTTCTCTGCCTTCCGTGCTTCTTTTATTGCCTCGCGCATAAAGGCATCGTAAGTTATAGACATCTTATTTATAAAGCGCGCCCAAGAGGACTTGAACCTCTAACCTTTTGATTCGTAGTCAAACGCTCTATCCAGTTGAGCTATGGGCGCAACAGCAGAAGATATTATAGCTAATATCTGCCTAAAAAGCAAAAAACTATATTAGAGTCTTTTGCGTATCGAAAACTGCTTCAACCTGGAATTTGCAATGGGACAAGGAAATCGGGAATTGCTTTTCCTGCTTATTTAGCGATGTGCGGATTACTTTACTAATCCGCACATCTATCAATTCCAGCAACGATACCGGACTCGGTAGATATAACGGAAACAACGGGAAACGGTTTTAAGTTTGTTTGAGAATACACTATTTGACACGTTTGCAAAATAGAAATTGAATTTCTATTTTGCAAGGTTTTGCTTTACTTTTGAAGGCAGGCCAGTTCTAAATATCCTTTATCTGCCGTAAAGCAGCCAGTGCCAGACGGGGAGGACATTTATTGTTTTTCCCCCGGTTTTGATTGTATCCGTTTCGTCTTCGGTTAAAATCAAGCCCTTGCCCAGGTTATATTCGTTCATGGCATCAAGTATGCCGTCTATCTCCCGCTTTTTGGTTGCCGGCGAAGCAATGCTTTTGCAGACTTGTATTGATTGCAGTATCCTGCCCTTTTCTCCGGCTATAAAGTCGCATTCCCTGTCTCCCGAATAATAGTACAATTCTCCATTCCTGCGTTTTAATTCCAGAAAAACGATGTTTTCAAGCACACGCCCGTAGTTTTCCGTTGCAAAGAAGCGGACAGCATTAACGAGGGCGTGGTCTATGGCATAAACCTTTTTCGGCAGGCGCAATTGTTCCTTAACTTTATAGCTGAATTTCTTCAGTTCGAAGATAAGAAAAATGTCCTGAGCGTAATTCGAGAAGTTGCTCAAGGTATTCTTACTGAAAGAATACCCGAATTCTTCAAGTTTCTTTGCCGTCGAAGATATTGAGTAAAGACAGGCAAACTGGTCAACCACCAGCGTAAGATAATCCTCAAGCAATTTTATATTTTTTATACCGTACCGTTCTATAAGGTCGCGATAAAACATTGTTTTATAATACTCTTTCAGCAACTCCCCCGGCATGGAACTCTCTATAACGGCGGGAAAACCGCCCGATCTGAAATAATCGTTGAACAGCTTCTTTATGGATATTTTGTCTTTGGAATATAGTATCCTTTCTTTGTCAAGTTGATGCAGTTTCGCACCGCGCGCTCCGGCGTATTCCGCAAAACTTAACGGATACACGGTGTGAGTAAGCGTCCTGCCTCTCAACTCGGTCGCTATTTCTTTACTGAACAGTTTTGAC
>Ga0156410_1011_pt1 | contig 19119 bp, 10 predicted proteins | sample RifOxyA2_FD_108053 | JGI IMG/M metagenome (GOLD analysis project Ga0156410, IMG submission 108053) | Elusimicrobia bacterium RIFOXYA2_FULL_50_26 | reverse complement strand
GACGTGGGCGCGAAACGGTGGCATCACGTGATGGCGGTGCGTAAGGCGGCAATGGAACTTGCGCGCCTGCACAAGGTGCCGCCGCTTAAGGCGGAACAGGCGGCGCTTCTTCATGACGCGGCGCGATTTCTTTCCGATGCCGAGCTTGTGCGCTATACAAGAAAACACAGGCTTAAAGTTCCCCTTTTGAACATGGTAATACGCCATAACGCCGTGTTGCTGCACGGATACGTGGCCGCGGACATAGCGCGCAAAAAATTCGGCGTAACGGCGCGCGACGTGCTTTCCGCAATACAACATCACACTCTTGCGCACGAAGGCATGTCGAAACTTTCAAAGATAATTTATCTTGCCGACAGCGTTTCGGCCGACCGGCGCTACGCCGGCGTAAGCGCTCTCCGCAGCTTAAGCAGGCATAATCTGGACGAGGCGCTTCTAGAGGCCATGGCCTCGAAAATGACGCACGTCCTGCGAAAGAGGGGCTGGCTGCACCCTCAAACGATAAAAGCATGGAATAAACTGGCAGGGTATTATTAATGGGCGCTTTTAATTTGAAACTTAAATTTGAACATTATTTTCTTATCGGGCTTGCGGCGCTGATAATTGCGGCGATTTATTTTTCGTGGACAAGCCCGCTGACGAGGGCTATCCGCAACGGCGAGCGTATCAACGGGCTTATCATAGGAACGGACTGGGTAGACCATGCGCGCCATTCCGATACGCTGATTTTCGTAAGCTACGACCCGCGGCTGCGGTTTCTTGATGTGATTTCAATACCGCGGGATACGCATTTCTCGCCGCCGGGATACAATTTCAGAAGGATAAACGAGGTTTACGCCTACCACTATCGCACCCGTAAAAATGACCGGCTGGCCTGCCGCGAAACCTGCGCCGCCGTGGAGCTGTTGTTCCAGGAAAAGGTGGCCATACCCTACTTCGTGCGGGTTGATTACGCGGCGTTTAAAAAATTCATTGACCTCATCGGTGGCGTGGACATGGAGATAGACGAGCCGATGAATTACGACGACAATTTTGGAAACTTGCACATACATTTCGAGCCGGGGCGTTACCGCCTCACCGGCCAGAGGGCGCTTGAATACGTGCGTTACCGCGGGCCAGCGGGCGACATAGGCCGTGTTTTCCGTCAGCAAAGATTTTTAAAGGCGATGCTGCAACGCTGGAAAAATCCATGGCTATTATTTAGAATACCCCGTATACTTAAGGTAATTGCCGGCGAGATAGACACAAATCTGACCTTCTGGGACATGTTCTCCGGGATGCTGGAACTAAAAGATCTCCAGACGAAAAACATCCGGTTTGCGCAACTGCCCGGCGTTCCAAAAAGCCGCTACTGGGAGGTTGACCGCGAGAACTCGGCCGGTCTGCTCGACAAGATAATACCCTCGTCCGGAACGGTTGTCTCGGCGGGTCCCAGGGTGCGCATCGAGGTATGGAACGCCTCGGGTAAAAACGGGTTGGCCGAAGAGGTCTCCTGGCTTTTACGGCGCAACAATTACGACGTTATAGAATGGGGAACGTTCTCGGTGCGCCAGAAAAAAACGTTGATAAAAGACCTGACCGGCGACCTGCGCTCGGCGCAAAAAATTTCGGATATTATCTCGTGCGGGGAAGTCGTAACGCGCTATGACGCAAAACGGCTGATAGACTTATCCATAATACTCGGCGAGGACTGCCGCATCGGAAACGCCGAAGGCGCTCAGAAGAAAAAGAGATAAATAAATTTGGAGGCTGCATGGAAATGATAGATATACTTAAGGCTGCGGTCGAGCAGGGCGCATCCGATGTTCATCTTGTCATCGGCAGGCCGCCCATGGTGCGCGTACGCGGCGAGATCCGCGCCCTGGATGGATTAACGCCGATTACCGCGGCCGATTCCCAGCAACTTATTTATTCAATACTGAGCGATGAGCAGAAAGCAAGGTTTGAGAGTGAGATGGAACTGGATTGCTCGTTTGCGCTGCGCGACGTGTCGAGATTTCGCGTAAACGTGCTGCTTCAAAAAAACGGCCCCGAGGCCGTGTTGCGCATTATATCATCCCAGATTCCGACCGCCGATGAGTTGCAGCTGCCGGCTGCGGTTTTGCAGTTTACCGATCTGCCGCGGGGGCTGGTGCTTGTAACAGGCCCGACAGGCTCGGGAAAATCCACGACGCTTGCCTGTCTTATTAACATTATAAATCAGAAACGCCACGACCACATACTTACCATCGAAGACCCGATAGAATTCGTTTACGAGGGAAAAACGTGCATCGTGCGCCAGCGCGAGGTGGGACAGCAGACCAAAAGTTTTTCGACCGCGCTTAAATATGCGCTCCGCCAGGACCCTGACATCGTTTTAATCGGCGAGATGCGCGACCTTGAAACCATATCCGCCGCGCTGACCATCGCCGAGACGGGGCATCTTGCCTTCGGAACGTTGCACACAACCGATGCAGCCCAGACCATTGACCGTATAATTGACGTTTTCCCCGCGCATCAGCAGCAACAGGTGCGCGTTCAGCTTTCAACAACGCTTAAAGGCGTGGTCTCGCAAACGCTTCTTCCAAAATCCGACGGCATAGGCCGCGTGGCCGCGCGCGAAATAATGGTGGTAACGCCCGCGATCTCGAATCTTATCCGCGAAGGCAAAACGCACCAGGTGTATTCGGCCATTGAAACCGGCGCTAAATTCGGAATGATAAGCCTTGACCGCGCCCTGCTTAACCTTGTACAGATAGGGCAGATAAGCATAGAAGACGCGGTAGCCAAGGCGCACAACCCGGACTACGTACGCTCCGGCGGAAGAATGTGATTACAGTAACCAGTGAATGTTAGGCAGCGTGTCATTGCGAGGAGCCTTGGCAACGAAGCAATCTCGTCGTTTTGATACGAAACAGATTGCTTCGCTTCGCTCGCAATGACGGCAACTTTGACACAAAAAAATTTATGGAAAAAATTGAGATTCTTAAATCTGTGTTTGTCTTCCAGGGGCTGGACGAGAGCCTGCTGGGGCAGCTTGCCGCGCAGTTTAAGGAGACTTGTTTTGCGGCTGGAAAGATAATTTTTGCGGAAGGCGCAGCGGCCGACGCGTTCTATATCGTGGAGGCCGGCGAGGTGGGCATATCAAAGCGCATTGACGCCCAGAGAGAAAAACTGCTCGCGGCCATGGGGCCGGGCAGCGTTTTCGGCGAGATGGCGTTTTTCGCGGCCTCTCCGCGCACAGCAACGGCCACAGCTCGCACCGGCACCGTACTTTTAACGATCGGGCGCGAGGATTTCATGGGATTTATCGTGCGCGCGCCGGATGCCGGCATCCGCATATTATCGGGACTTTTACAGGTATCAATGGACAGGCTGGAACAGACAAGCAGGGAGCTTGTTACGGTTTACCGGACCGGCACGATTATCGCCTCGGGGCAAACGCTTGCCGGGATCATACGCGCCGTGCAGGACGAACTGCTTTTTGCAATACCCCGGGCCGATAGCGGCGCAACATTTATTTACAACGAGTTTAACGACGAGTACGAACCTCTGGCGGCGCCTGAAGGCACGGCTGAGATCCCCCCGTCAGCGCCAATTATCGCCTCGGCGGCATCGGAGCCTTCCGGGATAGTTGCAAACGATACGTCGGCATTGCCATTCGCGCCGGAAAAATTTCTTTCGGGCGCCCGCTCAGTCCTTATTTCGCCAGTGCTTAAGTCATCCAGGCTGCTCGGGTTTATTGCCGTCTGGAACTCCAAGATAACCGGCGCATTTAACAACAGCCACCGCCTGCTTTTATCAGCGGTGGCCGGCCAGATCGCCGAAGCCGTCGAAAACATTAAACACCAGGAAGAAGAACGCAACCGTATGCGGCTAAAAACAGGAAAATAAAGGATATTTTTATGGCTAAAGTTTCTTTTTTAAAATGGGCAAAAGCGGCGGCGCAGATAGCCGCGGACAAGAAGGGAAGAGATATAGTTATTCTTAACGTGATGAAGCATACGCCCATAGCCGATTATTTCGTCATAGTTACGGCGGAATCGCAGCCGCAGATGCGGGCTATAGTTGACGATATTGAAGTACAATTCAAGAAGGAAGAAGCTCCCGCGCCCGCGCATCGTGAAGGCAGGGCGTCCTCTTCATGGGCGGTTCTTGATTACGGTGGGCTTATCATTCACATCATGTCGCCTGAAGCGCGCGCCTTCTACACCCTGGAACGCGCCTGGCCCGACGCCCGCAAAATACCCCTGTAACATATTAGGGACGTTGTAAACTAAGCGTCTATTGCCGAAGTCCGTTTTAGCCCTTTTTCGTCATTGCCCGACTCGGAGACTGTGTCGCAGTTGTCTTTTGCTCCGTCCGTCATACCGGAATGCCTTAATCCGGTATCCAGTCTCGACGGAAGATCTGGACTCCGGCTTTCGCCGGAGTGACGAAAACAGAGACTTTTGACTGTAAAACGTAATTATGACACTGTCTCTTGATCGGGCAATCCAATCTCGTCGGTAAAATTTTCTGGATACTCCGGAGTATGACAGGAAAAATGAGTTCGGCAACAGACTCCACCTTAATTCCCCCATATTTATTCTACCCCGACTCCGCTTGGCACGGCAGGCGCTGTGGTATCAACTTCAACACCTTTTAGATAACCGCCATCTACAATGTCCTGCCAATTATCCGTAAGCATGATCTTATCGAACATCCTGTCGTGCACCGGATGGTCGTTATATGCTTGTGATGTTGTACCAACCAGCTCTATATACTTGAAACTATACGGCGGAATTTGTCCCGCTTCAACTGTGTTTATATCGAGAATTTCATGGGTCATAACGCCATCGGCCCAAAACTTTACATAGCCATTTCCGCCGACCGAAGACAACTTTACCGCCATAACAAACATATGCCATTCGTTATATGCAAACTGAGGCTGGTTTGTACATGTGTACCCGTTTGCATTTGGCCCCATTGGCTCCATATCAAGGTTAATGTGATATGTCGGATTGCCGATATATATCGAATAATAATGGTCATCATTGGGCGCAAAACTATCCCACCTGTACTCGTTTCCGTAGCACACGGAATTTTCATGCGCCTCGTCCGTCCAATGGCCGAAGGTATTAGACCAACGAGTTCCGGACATATCAAGGCCTATTGATTTTGAGGCGGACTGGCTTGTCTCGCGCCAGATATCGGAACCGTCCAGGCTTTTTGCGTTATGATAATAGGCTAAATATATTACACTATCTTCGTCCATACTGTACGCGGCCCAATTGTCTCTATGCTTTAATTGATGCGTAGCGGTATTTTCGGCCAGTGGAATGCGCAAGTTAACATAGTTATTTCCATCGGGAGTAGTCTCCGTGTTTTCAACCGTTCCGCGGACAGTATCCCCCTCAATCCAGGATACGGGGTAAAAACTCTCATCATCTACGTCCACGCCCCACGGCAAATAATCTCCCGGCGTTCCGCTTTCTGCATCATAAAAGAAATAAATTCTCGCAGTCGCCATATCCCCCAAATTAATCATGGCTATTGCAGAAAATATAATAATACTAATAATCCTCTTTGTTATGTTTTTTTGACTTTTCAATCGGACCTCCCGATTTCAAATTAGAGAAACATGACTCACAGTTCCACATGAGAATGATGGCAAGCTTCTCTACTTCAAAGATGCCTGCATTATTTCACCTTTTCGTTATCTTGTTATCTTAACTCCGTCCCCTATGGGGTACTTGTAGATTTTGGCGGCTTTTTCGGAGCAGATCCATAGGGTGGTGGAGTTGCCGGTGATGCCGCTCAGGTTGTAGCTTTTTTGCTCGAAGTCGGGGGGGATGTGGGAAGCTACTACCGTCAGATCGTTGTCCATGGCGTGTTTGTATATCTTGTTTGTTTTTGAGTCTATGCTCCACAGGGCGGAGCCGTCGAAATAGAGGCCCGAGGGGCTTGGGCCGGGGCTATTATAGGCGGCCTCGATTGTCAGGTTTTCGTCAAGCTTGTGGCGGTAGATCTCGGCTCTTGCGGCGTCGCACGACCATAACACTTTTCCGTCGCCGGCAAGGCCGCTCGGCGCGGAATTGGGGGCGGGGTATGTTCCCACGATGGACATCTTCTGGTCCATATTATGTTTGAATATTTTTTTCTCCCAGGGGTCTGCCGACCACAGGTAACCGTCCACGCATGTAAGCGCCGTGAAATGTTTGCCGGGAAAATAGAATATACGGTCAAGCGTAAGCTGGCCGCGGCTGCCGTGCCTGTAAAGGCTCTGGCCGGTCCAGTCGCACGTCCAGAGGTAGTTTCCGTCGAAAGCTATGCTGGTCGGCTGGGCGTAAGGCGTTGTATACGAACTCTTGTCCGGGAATGCCGCAAGCTGTTTCCATGAACCCGTGGCAAGCCCGTAGCCGATAACACCGGCAACAAGCAGCGCGGCGGCCGCAAGCGCCGGGACTGTTTTAGATTTGCGCACCTTGATTATATCCCAGAACTCGGGGCGCGCCACGCTGTGCGCGGCAGAGGATAAAACCATGCCGGCAACATCCTGCGGCGCGTACGGCGGCAAAATAAGCTCGAAGCCGCCCGCCTTCATCTTGCGGACCGTTTTCAGCGGCATGTCTCCGAAAAAAATAACCGGCAAAAACGGCCAGCGCGCCCGGATTTTTTCGCCCAGGGCGCGATGCGCGCCGGAAATCACGACCACCTGCGGCTTTGCGGATTGTATATCTTTTAACAGGGAAGCGGGTTGCAGGCGAAGTGTTTCGGCGGACAATTTCGGCACAGACGGCTCAAGATGCGCATATTCCTCGTCGGACACGCAACATGCAAGTTTAAATTTCGCCACGCCCGGCGAAAGCTCCGTCAGTACGGAATATGTTTCAAGCTCATTTTCCATGCTGCCCACAAGCTGGGTGAAAACCCTGTATACCGCGGCGGTTGTGCGGTAACGCGCCATAAATCCTATAAGCCCTGTCAGCGGCCCGGTGTACATCCTCAGGTGCTCAAGCAGCGACAGGTCGGCTTCACGGAAACGGCCGACGAGCGCTTTCTTTTCATCCTCGCCTCTCGCCTTTACTTCTACGATCTCCTTTTGAAGCGCTCCTTTTTCCGACTCGACGGCCGCCTTTTCTTTTTGGAGTTTCGCAATACCGTCGTCGGCGCGGCTCAACTGGGCTGCATAATCCTGGCGCGCGTTTTTAAGTTCTTCCAGGTGGCGGGCGACGTCGCCTTCCAGTGAAACTATCTTTTCATGAAGCAAATCTATTTCCGCAAGATACGCTTTTATTTTTTCTTCATACAGCGTTCTTTCCCCGCCGAAAGACTCGTGCAGTTTCTTTTTGTCGCCTTCATGCTCATCCTTTAGAATGGCTATCTTTTCGTTCAGCTCCGCGATCTGTTCAAGCAGCCTGTGATTCTCTATCTCGACGTGCTTGACTTTTTCCTCGCTGAGCAGCCGGTTTTTTTCTATCAGCAGGTCGGCTTCTTTTGCCTTCAGGCGCTGTTCCCATTCCCGCGCCTCGGAATCCAGCCTGCGCTCCATGTCGTTAAGCTGGTTGTTGTACTGGTCTATCTGCACCTGCTGCTGGGTAAGCCGGGCTTCCAGCGCTTTTTTCTCTTCCTCGCGCGCTATGGCTTTTTTGTTCCAGAGTATTTTTTCCTCATCCAACCGCCTCTGCCAGTAATCGCCCGAGGCAGGTGCGCGGAAGCGGCGGATGGCGTCATCCTGCCCGGCCAGCTCCGCCTTGAGACGATCCAATTCCTTGTCTACGTCGTGAAATTCGTCCATTGATGCCTCCGTTTACGGTGAACAGCAAATTATGGAATTATTATTAACTGGCCTTTTTTCAGTGAGCCTTTTTCTATTTCATCCTCGTTTGCCTCGTATATCTTCGTCCAGTCGGCGGAGTTGCCGTAATATTTTTCCGCAAGAAACGGCAGCGTTTCGCCGGCTGAAACCTTGTGCGTTTTTAGGCCAGGCCGGGGCGCGGACGGCTGCGTTACGGCTGGCTTTTCAGGCGCCGGCACGGCTACGGGTGCAGGCTCCGGCGCTGAAACCGGCGCCGGCTCACCGACTTCGACGACAGGCTCGGCCGGCGGCGGGGGTGGTTCCACGGGCAACGTTACTGCGGCAGTTGAAGCATCCACTGTAACCGGCTCGGCCTCTATGACGGCTTCAAGAGCAACCGTAGTTTTCGGCAATAAATCCATGGCCGGCAAACCAAGCACGTACGGAAACAACGGCGCACAGAGCGGCAACTCACGGGGCGCAACTTCCAAATCCATTACAACGGGCGCGGTGGCGATGGAAGGCGAAGAAACAACCGGTGTCTCGAATGCCGCCGGCGCCTCTATCGCACCCGCGAAAGCCGGGACGCTCGCCACAGGTAAATCTTTTTTCTGTTTGGCCGACGGCTTATTCGCCCGCAGCACAAGCGTTACGTAATGGCTGCCGCCTGTTTTTTCTATGCCGGAAACAGGGTAATCGAACGCATAATCTATGCCGACAGCTCCAAGGCTGAGGCCGAAGCCGGCGCAAACGCGGTTAAACGAATCGTTCTGCCAGCCACCCCCGATACGTACCGCAAATAATTTTTTCATAAGCCATTGTTCCATGCCCGCCATGTATGAGCGGTTGCGGCCGGTTTGAACGCTGTCTAAACCTATAAACAAATTCTCTTCGCAATAGCTTACGGCAAGCCTGTCGGCGGGTTGAAGTTCGTAACCGCCCGCCAGGCCTGCGGATTGCCCGAGCAGATTTTTTCGCCCGATAGACACGGTAACCGCCTTGTGGGGCATGAAAAGTATGCCGGCATCAAATTCGACGGCGGTTTTCCGGGAGGCCCCGGCAAACACGGGGTCGGCCCGTGTATAATCGTCCGCGCCATATTGCAGGAGTAAATATTTTCCGGACACGCCTATTGCTGCCAGCGGGTGAAACCGCCAGCCGGCGCCGGCGGTAAACGTCTCCTCGCTGTAGTAGCGCTCAAGGCCTAATTTCTTGTAGCCGAGTCCCACTGCGCCGCCGGCTGTAACCGGGAAACCCAGCGTCAGAATGGAATCATTTATATTGGAATCGTCGCTTAGCCCGTAGAAAAGACGGCCGTAAGTTATGGCCGCCTGGGCGGCGGCGACAGAGAAAAGTCCCGCCGGCTGAACAAATACCAGGGCGCTGTCGCCCGAGGACGCGCCGAGAGCGCCTGCCATGGAACGCGCGCGCGCGCCCGGCGTGGATTCCTCAAAAGCGGCGTAAGCCGGCGAGAGGCATATACCGGCCAGCAAACTGCCAATGATAAGGTTAACCTGTTTCATTTTATTTTACCGGGCTATTACCACTGTCCCGTTATATACGCTCGCGCCGCAACGCACCTGGTAGATGTAGAGGCCGGGAGGCAGCGCGCTGCCGTTATCGTCGGAGCCTTGCCAGGCCAGCCAGGAATCCGTTTTAGAGGCCATAGAAGCGACGCGCTCGCCGCCGATTCCGAAGATCATGCCTTCGGCCCGGCTTGCCGTCGTGTTTTCAAACGTGTAGTTAAACTCGTCGTTTATACCGTCGCCGTTCGGCGTAATAATTTTAGGCCACGCCGAAAGAACATTGAATCCCGCGGCGCGAAGCGCCGTACGCACCTGGTAATCGCCGAGCCGCGCGGTTTTTACCGTTATCTCCGCGCCCGCCGGATCGCCGCCAAGGTTTATCCATTCCACACCGTTATTCCAGAAAACCGCGCAATCAAGGTTTTCCGATCCCGGCGCCGCGCTGACGGCGGCGGGAGAGACCGCAAACGAAATAGTAACGGGAACCGGGAATATAACGTCAAGCGCGCGGCCTTCGGCGTCCGTGGCCGAAAGGCGATAGGCTGCGCGGACGCCGGCATCCTGCTGTCCCAAAATACGCTCAAGCGAGATCGTAATGCTTGAGTAAACTATTTCCAGGGGAACCGCCACGCTTGCGCTCATGTCCGCGCTATACGATACGGCGCTGTCTTCGGCGCCGGTTTTTGCCACGGGCGAAGCCGCGCTTTCAGTGCCGTTGGCATTGCGCGCCCGTACAATATAATGTATAGTCCGGCCGTAAACGTCGCAATCCGTCCAGGAGAGGACGCCGGCCGCCACCGCGGTTGACGCGGAAACCGTAAAAACGTCTTCAAGCAGGTAGGCGCGGTAAATGGCATAGCCTGCCGCATTCGTAAGCGCGCTGCCGTCCTCGTTTGACGTAACCGCTTGCCATGAAAGCGTTGCCCGGGTTTTGTCCGCGCTCGCCTCCGCGATTAAACCGGCGGGAGCCATGGGCCGCACATCCGGCGAAATAAAAAAGTAGTTCGTCGCGGCGCAACGCGCCAGGGAGTCGCTGCCGGTGGCGTAAACGCGCCAGTACCAGGTAACGCCGGCCGCGAGGTTTGCCGTTATCGAATACGCTGAAACGCCAAGGCCCGACGAGGATACTTTAACGCTGAAATCCGGAGAAGACGAATACTGCACGGTATAACTTACGCTTTCGGACGGGTCGGGATCCGTGGTATCCGCCCAGTCCAGCGATGGCGTATTCGTTTTCAGGCGCGCGCCGGCGACGGGCGACAGGAGAGCAAACGCATCCGGCGGCTGTGGAATGTAGTTTATGGTGTAAAGCCATGTCTGCCCGGACAAGGCGCTGTTGCCCCAGCAGTCGGTTGCCCGCGCGTACCAGCGCCAACTGCTGTTGTCCTCGTGCGCGGGCAGGAGGTATTCAGTTGCAACCAGACCCGCCGAAGAACCGTAGGCGTTAAAGTCGGCGTATGACGAGTAATAGACGGTGTAAGTGAGCGCATCGCTTTCGGGGTCAAGCGCCGCCTGCCATGACAAGCGCGGCGTCTGCGTCGAAACCATGCCGGATGAAGCTGTCAAATCGAAACTTGCAGGCGCCCCGTTTACGGCGATAAAGCGCCTGCTTTCAGTTGAATAGGTTTCGCCGCTTAGCGCCGATACCGCTTTGACTCTCCAGTAATACGTGGTATTGTTCGACAATGCGGCGGCAAAAGTGTACGACGATACGGCTATTGGGCCGGTAGCCGTCTCCGGCGTAAAAACAGGGCTGGTAGAATAGTACAGCGTATAATATGAAACCGAATCGGCGGGGTCGGGGTCCTGCGTATCCTGCCAGTCCACGGACGGTAGAAGGAAACTCGCTTCCGCTCCGTCGGCGGGCGATACAAGCGCGAATGCGGCGGGGTTTTCAGCAACGGCATTGACGGTAAATTGCCATGTTTCGTTTGAGAAGGTGTTGTGGCCTTGCGAATCCAAAGCCGTTACCTTCCAGTAATACGTAAGATTTTCAGTCAGATCCGCGCCAATGCTCCATGATGAGGCGGCGATGCCCGCCGTGGCGACGGTAACGCTGAAATCGGCGGCGGTGGAATAATATAGCGTGTAGCTGAAAGTGTCGCCGTCCGCATCGGATGAATCAGCCCAGTCAAATGGCGGCCTTGCCGTCAACACTATGCCGGATGATGAAATAAGCGAGAAAGAGGACGGAGCGAGATTGATATTATTTACGTAAAATGAGCGTATGGAACTTTGGGACGACATCATCCCGGAATCTATGGCATGAACCTGCCACCAGTAGCTTGTATCCTCCTGGAGCGCGGGCATATGGAAGGTTGGCGCCGCGATATCAGTTACGGCGCTGTATTCGGCGGCAAGCAAAGCATCGGACGACGAGTATACCAGCGTATAAGCCAAAGTATCGCCCGGGTCGGGGTCAACCGCGGGCTGCCAGGTTAAGACTGGCGTGGACGTTATCACGGTGGCGGCATCGGCCGGATCACTTAATGAAAACCCCCCGGGCGGCTCGTTCATGGAATTAACGCTGAATACCGACGTGGTAAGGCTGCAAGTCCACTTGCCGCCGGAGTCAACCGCATACACTTTCCAGTAGTACGTGGCATTTTCAATAAGCGGATCCACCGGCGCATAATCCTGCGTCAGTATATCGCCGACAACGGTGGCGACATAAGTGAACGCCGCGTTCGTGGAATAATATAACGTGTAGGTAAGGCTGTCACCGGGATCGGTATCGGTTGCGGCGGCCCAGGTGAAACCCGGAGTTAAAGTCGAGACGCGTTCTCCGGAGGCTGGGCCGCTAAGCGAAAAAGACGACGGGTAATCGTTTATCGCGTTGACGATAAAACGCCGGTCCGCCTGCGAGAGATACGACAACGACCACAAGCCCTCGATGTCCATGCCCATGACGCGCCAGTACCACGTGGTGTTTTCCGCAAGCGAATGCGTAACCCAGGAATTAGCCGTGATGGCGTCTTTTACATTCTTGATCGCGAAAGCGACGTCGGTCGAAAGCTCGACGGTGTAGGACGAAATGACGTCGCCGTAATTTGCGTCCGTTCCGCCGCATGAAGGAACGTTCCACGTAAGCCCGGGCGTGGCCGTGGTTACCACCTGGCCGTACATCAGGTTATGCCCGCTTACGTTCCCGGGGACGGTGTTAAACGGCGCGGCAAACGGTTCCGGCGAGGAACTGTCCTGCCCGGACCAGTTTACGCCGTCCGTGGATGATTTTATAGCGAAGAAATAATTTTTGCCGTTGGCAAGGCCCGTAACGGTAACATTCTGCGGTTGCGAAATGACAAGCCCCGAGGTTGACCATACCAGCCTGTAGGATGAATCGGACGAAAAAGCATTCCAGTCGGCCGGCGTTATTACAGGCGTATACGTGGAAAATCTTAACTCGTAGTATGAAGGCGCGACGCCGCATGAGGTGTCCGCCGGCACGGTCCACGAAAGCTCAACGTGCCGGTAGCCCGACCCGGAAACCGACAAGTCGGTAATGGCAAGCGGAGCCGCCATCGCCGACGCCGCCCCAAGGCACATTATGAGAATAAAAAATAGCTGCTTCTTCGGCAGTTTGAGGTCATTGCGAGCGCAGCGAAGCAATCTCGATGTTGCTTCCGATGAAAAGCGAGATTGCCGCGCCCTTTGGGCTCGCAATGACAACGACAACTTCAAAACGCTAAAGAGACACAAAAACAGAGGGTTCATAATATAATCATTGCGCGTTTCAGCCAGCGGGCGAGCGGGCGGCGGGACGGCTTGTTTTCCATGGACTGTTCAGTTTCCAATGACTTATTGAATATCTCTTTTAATCCCAGGCGTTGTATGTCCATCTTCGTCTTTACGTAATCTTTCAGCATGTCGTCATGCTGGCGGAAAAGCCGCGTAAGCTCGTCGTCTTTTTCCGTTATTATTTTTTTCAATGCCTGCTGTTCGGCGATAAGCTGTTCGTTTTTCTTGCGCACCGTTTCTATTTCAGCCTCTACGAAACGCGCGTGTTCCTCAAGCAGTTCTTCCTCGGCCTTCTTTTTGCCGTATTGTTCCTTGATGGCAGACCTGTCGTGCTCCGCGGTATTAATCTTTTTCTCGTACTCTCCCGCTACGGCGGCGGCTTTTTCCTTCCACGAGCGGGCTTCTTCGCGGCTGCGCGCCACGAGAGCCTGGGCCGACTCCAACTGGGCGCGCAACGCCTCAATTTCAGCCTGCGCACGGTTTGGCGGCTGCGCAACCGCCGCGCCGGTATGCCGCGCGGCGTAAGCTGCCGCATCAGGCGGCGCCTGCAAACGATGCTCAATGTTCTTTATGCGCTCTTCCCACCGGCCAAGAATTGTATTTAATTGATCGTTCATCAGTATTTTCCTCCATGGGATTTCCTGTTTTTAAAATCAATCTCGACAACCGGTGAGTGCAGGTTTTTCCAGAACCTGCCCAACATTCCGTTATTTTCGCCGGATGGTGTTTCCGGGAATTGTATCACGGAGGAATCATCGCAATTAATATCTTCCATGCGCCCTACCGCGCTGCGCAACTGTTCCGTCTCGCGCTGCTGCCTTGCGACGATTTCCTTTTCCAACTCGGCGCAACGCGCTGATAGTATTTCGTTGTCTTTTGCCAGCAGTTCCGCGTGCTGGCGCATGTCCTCTACCTGCTTGCGGCTATGCGCGCCAAGCTCCTGCGCCTGCCCGGCCATCGTCGCAAGCGCGCGCTCCTTGTCTTGAAGCGCGGCCTTTATTTGGCTTTGTTCATTTGCATACTGCTCTCCAAACGATATAAGATCGGTGCGCATTGAACTCCTGAGACTTTGCAGTTCACCCGATAATGCAGCGGTGAACGCATCGCGCTCCGCGGAAAGCCGCTCCATTTCCTGGCGATGCCTATTTTCAAGTTCACCGGCAACACGCTCGGCTTCCTGTTTGCGCTTCTGCTCCATCTCAACGGCAAGCCGCTCCGTTTGCTGCGTGTATTTCTTTTCCAATTCGCCGGCTTCATGTTTACGTCTCTGCTCCGTCTCGACGGCAAGCCGCTCCATTTCCTGCTTGTGTTTCTTTTCCATGTCGCCCGCAACTCGCTCGGCTTCCTGCCTGCGCTTCTGTTCCGTCTCGACGGCAAGCCGCTCCATTTCCTGACGATGCCTTTGTTCCATCTCATTTTCAAGACGTTTCTTCTCATGCGCGAATTCCGAAAGTATTTTCTCTTCGTAACGTTTCGCATTTGCGCCTATTTCTTCTTTTTGCGCCAGGACCTCGGCGTGCGCCTTTTTTAATTCAGACTGCCGCTCCACGGAGGCGGAAAGCTCCGCGTCCAGCGATTGTATTCTGGAAAGCCACTGCGTTTCCTTTTGTTGCAACCGCAGGTCGGCCTCCTGCTGCTGATTGCGCAACGTTTTCTCAAGCTCCTGCAATCTTGCGTTCATCTGCGCGGCGACATCCTTATAGCCGGCCTCCTTGCGCTGGTACTCGATGGAAATATCCTTTTCACGCAACAAATTCTCGCTCTTTACGCGTTCCACCTCGCGCCCCGCGGCCGAACGCTCTTCGGCGAGCCGGCGGATTTCATCAAGCGCCGCCTGATTTCTAGATTCCAGAATGCGCCGTTCATCCTCATACTTCTGCGCCATTGCCTTGATCTCGTTGTCTTTTGCGGAAACAACCTGGCGCAACTCATCGCCGGCAAGCGACATGCGAGATTTCATATCCTGCCGCTCGCGCTCGAACTGTTCTTTGAGCGCGATTATATCGCGGTCTTTACCGATTAGAGCTTCCTTTTCGCGGTCCCTTTCCCTTCCAATCAGGCTGACGCCGTCTTCCAGCGATTTAATTTTACGTTCGTATTCGGCCAGGCCGTTACGCGACTCGTTTTCCTTCTCATGCAATGCCGCGATCTCGTGATCCCTGGCCTGCAACCTCTCCTGGGACTGGAGTTCTTTTGCGGCGTAAATATTTTCCCTGTCCGCCAGGCGGGCGCGTTCGGACGCAAGTTCCTGTCCAAGCCGCGAGGCCGCATCCCTGACTTCGGCGATGGCGCGATCCCGTTCTTCGATCTGGCGGCGCAGCGCGGCCTGCGCCGCGATAATGCTCTCTTTTTCCTGCGACAACGCCGCGGCGCGCGCTTCGCCGTTCTTGATCTCCGATTCCTTGCGGATAAGCTGTTCGCGCTCCCTGGCAAGTTCCTGCGCAAGCCCGGCCTGTTTAAGTTCAAACTCATTTAACCTTGTGCGCAATTCGTCGGCCGTTTTTGCGACAGCCTGCTGGCGCTCGACGTGCATGCTTATTTCACGATCCTTCGATTCAAGGCGCTCATTTAACTGCGCCTGTATACGCTGCGCATCCTTGTCTTTCTGTTCAAACGCAAGCTTTAATGAATTTTCGTTCCGGCTGAATTGTTCTTTTTCCTGCGCCCACGCCAGTTGCTGCGCCTCATGCCCGGCGGAAATCTCCTTTAATCTTTCCTGCTGGCGTCCCAGCGTATCCTCAAGCTTTAGTTCCTTCTCGCGGCCGGCTGCTATCTCGCGGTCTTTTTCCGCGATCCGCCCGGCCTGCTGAGCCTGGACGTTTTTAAGCTCATTTTCCTTTTGCTGAAGGTTTGCGGCCATGGCGACTTCCCGCTGCGCCGCGCGCTCGCGTTCGATCACAAGCTCCTGTGCGCGCGCCGATAACTTTTCTTCAAGTTCGCGTACGCGCTGCTCAAGACGCACCGCATTAACGCTATGCTCGCGCTCTTTTTCCATGGACACCGATATCTCCTTGTCTTTGGCCGCAAGCTTCTCCTCGAACAACCGTCTTATGTCTCCAACCTCGTTTTCTTTCTGGCTGATGCGGCGCGCGTGTTCCTCTTCGCGGCTGCGCACCGTGTCTTCCAGACGGCCGATGGCGAAGCGATACTCGGCCTCCTTGCGCTCGACGAGTCCCGTCAACTCGCGCTCGCGCGACTTCATGCGTTCCTCATACTGGTCTTTCTGCGCGCGCAACTCGGTTTCCTTTTTATCAATCTGCGCAATCAGGTCCGCTTCGCGCGTCTGCGCCGCGCGGCTTACAAGCTCTATCTCGTCGTCCTTCGCTTTTTCCCGGCTCTGCGCCTGGCGCTCGTCCTTCTGGGACTGCTCTTTGAACAAAGACATCTCTTTAAGCAGTTTTTCCTGTTCCGTTTTGGCGCGCGTCTGATAAAGCGCAAACTGGGTCTTCAGCACGAAGAAATCTTTTTCCCTGGCTTCCAGCTGGGAACCCATGGCGCTTTTCTCCCCGCGCATCTTCTCAAGCAGGTGGCGCAACTGCTCCATCTTGTCCTTTTCATGGCGCAGTTGGGTGACTATCATGGCCTGCTGGGCCTTCAGGCCCAGATACTCCTTGTCGCGGGCTTCCAGTTTCGTTATAAGGTTTGAGCGTTCTTCGTCGCGCATCTCTTTGAGGTTTGCGAGTTCGCGTTTTAAGGATTCGCGTTCGCTCTCGCTGTAGCTTACGGCCTTTTCCGCGCCTTCGCGCTCCTGCATAAGCGCGGATTCAAATTCCCGTCTGAGCCTGGCTACTTCCGTATCCTTGGCTTGCGCGGCCTGCGCCCACCCGAGTTTTTCCTCGTGCCAGCGCCGTTCAAGTTCTTTAAGCTTTATCTCGAAATGGCTCTCAAGCTCTTTTTCCTGGCCTTCCCTCTGGGAAAGCTGGGTGCGAAGCGTTTCCACCCATGTCTGGCGCTCGGCGCCAAGCCGCTGCTCCATCTCTTTAAGACGGGCGTCCGCCTTAAGAAGTTGTTCCTGCAGTTCCTGCTCGCGTTTTTCACGGCGGAGACGGTCCTGAATATCTTTAAGCGATTCCTCCACCTTGGAAGCCATCGCCTCCTCTTCCTTGGCGCGCACCGTCTGGAGAAGCAGTTTCTCGCGCTCTTCCTGGAGCTGTTTCTGGAGTTCAATGACCTGCGCTTCCATCTGCCGGCGCATATCTTCAATTTCCGCCGACGCGGAAGCAGTATCCGCCGAAGGTTGCCGGACGGGCGCATTTTGCGGCGGGGCCGCGGGCGCCCAAGGCGGTGGCGCAACCGGCCTGGCGGGAGAGGCCTGGCGCGGCGGCAAGGCCGGGGGCTTCAGGCCGCCCTGCGAAGGTAGCGACGGTAGTTTTTGTGAAGGCAACGGCGGCGGCGTCCGTTGCGGAAATCTGGGCTTCATTTCATCTGCCATTTGATTCTCCTTTTAGATTATTTTTTTCAATTATTTTAGGGATTCGATCCATTCTTTTAATTGCTCGTTATGCGGCTCGATTTCGAACGCGCGTTCCGCAAGGCGCCTGGCATTTTCCGCGTCTCCACGGTGAAGATGGCAGAGCGCCATGTATTGCAAAGCGCCCGCGAACCGCGGCTGGCGCTGCACCACAAGGGCAAGCTTTTCCAGCGCCGCAGCATAATCAGTTTTCTGGTAAAGCGCTATAGCCTCGTCGAAAATAGCGGCCGTTTTATCGTCCCGGCCGGATTCCGGCGCCGCCATGTTTCTTTTGACCTGCCGTTTCAGCTCATCGGTTTTTTGCCGTAATTGTATTATAAAATCCTGGGTGCATTCCCGCTCCAGGATGAGTTCGTTTTCTTTTTCAATCATAGTGGCGTTAAGGTTTTCTATCTGTTTCTGCTTGATCTCAAAACGCTGCGCCAACCGCCTGCTTTCCGCCTCAAGCTGCTCTTCCATGTCCGCCAATTCCTTAGTCAGCCCCGCGGACATCACTTCCAGCGCGGCCTGTTTTGCAACATGCTTTTCACGCCATTGCTTCTCTTTGGCCTCCAGTTCTGTTCTGATTTTTTCAAGTTCGGCGGCGCGCCGCTCGATCTCCTCGCGCGCCGCAGGTTCAATTTTTTCACGCTTGCCGGCGATGGCGGAAAGATCGCCGGACAGCGAGGCGAGGGCTTTATCTATCTCCTCGTGCCGCCTCTTTATTTCAGCCTGCCGGCGTTCCTCGCGCATCACGAGGCGCACCTGCAATGTTTTTATCTCTTCGTCCCTTGAATGCAGCTTCGTCGCCCATTGTTCTTTTTCCTCGGAAAGCCGGCGCTGCAACGAGGAAAGCTGCTCCTCAAGTTTACGCTGCATCCGCCGGCGGTCGCGTTCCGCGCGATGGCGCTGGGATTGTCTCTCAGTCTCTTTCAAAGCGCTCTCAAGTTTCAGGCGTTCGATCTCATGGTCAAGGTCTTTCTTCTCCTTTTCAATTTTCGCGGACTCTTCCCTGGCTTCCTTCTCGCGCCCGGCTACATCCGCGGCAAGGCGCTCGCGCTCCGCCAAAAGAAGGCTCTCGGTCTCTTTCCACTGGGATTGTTTCCTGTCTTCATCCTGCCGGGATTCATCATGCAGGCGCGCAAGCGCCCTTTCCTTTTCCTCTATTGCCGCCGACAGCGTTTTCTGCTCAAGAGCAAGCGCGTCCGCGGTTTCCTTTATCCTGGTCTCAAGCGCATGCTTTTCCTCGTCCCATTCCGTAAGCCGTTTATCCTCTTCCGCCTTAACCCTCAGTTCCCAGAATTCGAGATTGGATTTTAGCGCGGTCAGTTCCTTGTCCCTTGTATCGCGGGTCGCATCCCAGGTTTTATGCAGTTCCTCGCTGTTTTTTATAAGCTCGTCAACCTGCTCCTTAAGCCGGCTGTTCGCCTCTTCCCACGAATGCTTCTTAGATGTTATGTCGGCTATCATGTCGTTTAGCCGCACCGTGTACTGGTTCTGGAAATGCGTAATCTCGCCTTCCTTCTCGCCTATCCTCTGTTTTGCAAGCGCCTCTTCCTCATTCAGGCGCGCGCCAAGCGTTTCCAGCTCCTGAGAGAGAACGGCCTTTTCGGCGGCAAGCTCCTGCTCTTTCTGTTTCCAGCCCT
>Ga0156410_1138_pt2 | contig 20869 bp, 16 predicted proteins | sample RifOxyA2_FD_108053 | JGI IMG/M metagenome (GOLD analysis project Ga0156410, IMG submission 108053) | Elusimicrobia bacterium RIFOXYA2_FULL_50_26 | reverse complement strand
CCTCATTTGGATTGATGAAGATGGTAAGTTCAAGAAATATCAAATCGTGAACGACTGAAATCGGTTCGGGATTCAATCGTGCGCCCGTTTAGATTCTCTGAATCGACAACACGAGTGTTTCAGTGGCCATTGAGGATTTAGGGGACGGAGTTAGGTGATTAGGTATTGGGACATGACAGAACTTCGACGATGGGATATTGCCATCGAACACGAATACCTAATCACCTAACTCCGTCCCCGATGCTTCCCGGAAATGCTTTAAAAATTTGATCCCGTTATTTTTGCATGGGCGATTTAGTTGTTTTAGCGAATAGTTGGTTTGTTAAATCATGGCTGTCCAAATTAAGTAGTCATACCACGCGAAAGCGGGGTATCCAGAGGTTTTAGCGTCGTGCTGGATTCCGGCTTCCGCCGGAATGACGACGCGGACAATTCCAAATACTGAACAGTTTTTTCGACGGTGAATATTATCTAAATTGGACATGTATGTTGTTAAATATGAAATTACTGCTTTTGGCATTGTTGTTTATTTCGGCGGATGTATATGGGGAGCAATGGTTTGCTCCGGTACAGATACAGAACCGTAACGATGTTCGTCAATTGAAGCTCACGGAAATAGGGGAGTATGGTATCAGGAGGAAGGCAAGGCCGGGTGTGCCCAGCCATCTGCACACAGGCATAGACATTAAGCGGCCGAATAACAACTATGAGAGTGAACCCGTCTTGCCAGCCTGCCCCGGTAAAATAATCAGCATAAGGTATGACGGGCCTTTTGCTCAGATTATCATCGAACATAACGGGCTTTGGACGGTGTATGAGCATATCGCTGATATAAAATGCAGGGTTGGAGAGGCCGTTGATCCGCAGCTGCCGATTGCCAGATTTTTTAATAAAAATGAACTTGATAAATATGGTTGGAAGTTTGATCATTTTCACTTCGAGGTTATGAAGGCTAACCCTATACCTGTAGCACACACCAAAGTACACCCTGACCGGTTCTTCAATACGTATGCTTTACTGTGTTATGAAGAAAGTAGCCTGGCTGAACGGTATTTTAATCCTTTGGATTTCATACACCGGCAACAAAATCTGGACGTTAAACCCGGAATTTGCAATAGGACGCGGAATTCGTCGAACAATGCGGGACTTTTTCTTCCGAAAAAAGCTCAACCGTAGTCAACGCTACGCTTTCGCTTTTTTCGTCGAAAAAGCCTCCGCCTTGTTCGCCTCGGTTCTCGCGCCTATTGCAAAATCCGGGTTAAAAGAGGAGAGGGACAATGAACATCGTAAGGTTCACGGCAATTCTATTTTTGTTGTGTGTGGCAAGTTTATTACGTTGTGATGTTGCCAGCGCGGAATTAAAAATTCTTACTGTCACCCCGCTGGGCGCGACCGATGCCAGGGACGCATCCAATACCATTGCAGTAACTTTTGATAAACCGATTGTTCCGCTGGAACAATTGCCTGAAGGAGACGGGGCGGGGCCTTTAATCATTAAGCCGGCTATAAAGGGACAATACCGCTGGCAGGGAACTTCCACTCTTTCTTTTACGCCTTCGGAGCCTTTGGCCGCGGCCACGGAATATGAAGTGACAATACCTGGCAAACTGAAATCACAGATAACCGGCGATGTCTTGAAGGATAATTATTCGTGGCGATTCGAGACGGTAAGGCCTAAGCTTGTGTACAGTAGTCCGAGAGACGGAGAAGGTTGGGTGAGTCTGGATGAAAGCATTATATTGTTTTTCAATTTACCGATGGACCCGAGGAAGGTAAGGCCGGGTGGCGCGGGCAAACCGGCCATAAGAATATTCGAGTTAGACAGTAACGGCAAAAAAAGTGATGCCGATTACAATATCGTCCGGAACGCGGTTGCAAAAGATTTTGAGAACAGGCGCATTTATATTCCCGAGAAACTTTCAAACACGCTGATTCTTTTTCCAACAAGGCCGTTAAATAAAGGCTGCACATATATAATTGATATTGAACAGGGATTATTGGCCAGGGAAGGTAATTTAGGGACGTTAAAACCGCAGGCCATCCGTTTTAAAGCGTTTGCCGATTTCGCATACATTTCACCTGTGGAAGGTGAACGAGTTACTCCGGGATATGGATTGAACTTGAAGTTCAGTAATCCGGTCAGGAACTCCGACCTCATAAAGCATTTCCGCATTGATCCTGAAATAGAAATAAATGACGATTATTATGGCCACGACGAATTCTCCTCATGCTCATACAATGCATTTGAAAATGACGTTTTTTGTTGGTCAAATATTCCCGTGAAACTCAAAGCCGGTACTACCTGCCAGATAATGATTGACGGGGCATTGGAAGATAAGTATGGTCAAAAGCTGGGGAAAGATATAACGGTAAATATAAGGGTGGATGATTTTCCTTCACGTATGGACATGCCGACCGGCGTAGGTATTGTCGAAAAGTATTTGCCGAAGCTCAGGCATCCGATTACTCTTTTAAACATTGAAGAATTAAGATTGCAGAAAGCCATGATCCCGCCAGAATCTATTGTTCCCTTTGCCCGGGAGTGTTATGACAAATCTTACTGCAGCTTTTCTCCCGTGTCTGGTTTTAACGTGGATAGAATGTGGTATCCAAAAATAAATAGGAATGAAAGAACGCTTCTGCCGATAGAGCTTAAGGAATCCCTGGGCGATTCTCTCAACGGTATGGTTTATTTGCAAGTCAGCCATGAAGACGAGTTTTATCCGAAGAATTATCGCTACCAGAATGCGCTTTTGCAGGTGACGGGATTGGGAATTACAGGCAAGTTTTCGCCTGACGGTAATTTGATTTACGTTTCATATCTTAAAACAGCCATGCCGGTTAAAGAGGCGGATATTGAATTAAGGGACGACAGCAATAAAGTTCTGTGGAGAGGCAAGACAAACGGTTTCGGTTTTGCGGCAACGCCCGGTTGGGAAGACTTAAATATCGTTCCCGCGGAAAGATGGAAAAAGCCGAGGTTATGGGTTGTTGCCAGAAAAAACGGAGATCTTTCATTTATTCATTCCGACTGGGGAACGGGAATATATCCGTACCATTTCAATATTGATTATGACTGGTCTCCCGCCTGTCCTGTGTACCAGGGATATATATTCTCCGAGCGTGGCATTTACCGGCCGGGCGAGCCGGTCTATATCAAGGGAATATTAAGAGAGAAAAGACAGGGCAGGTGGCAGATACCCAGGATAAAAGATTACAAAATATTCATTAAAGATTCACGGTCAACAGAAGTGCTGAGGTCTACGATTACAGTGTCGGGTAATGGTTCATTCGATTTTGTGTACACCATTGATAAGAATTCTCCGACAGGTTATTATTCGATTTATGTATGGCAAATAGATGCTCCGGAGAATACGAAGAATGGCAATGACGGGGGATATTCTTCATATAACGACAGAAATATCAGGCTTTCTTCATCTTTTAGAGTGGAAGAATACAAGCCAGCTATTTTTGAGGTAACAACCAGGAATGATAGAGAGGAATATATTACAGGCGATACGGTAACCGTAAAAGTAAATGGGCGATACTTGACCGGTTCTGCAATGGCCGATGCAGAAATTAACTATTCCGCAAGGCTTGTCCCCGGTGGATTTGCTCCTGAAGGTTGTGACGGCTATACGTTCGGCACATATGATTGGAACGGGGGTGAATATTCCCACGGCGACCGTACAATTGTTTCCGGTTCAGATAAACTTGACAGGGAAGGCGTATTCACGTTTTCGTATATGCTTAAACCCGGAGGCGGACATGGCAGTTACAATGTTATCAGCGAAGCCTCGGTAACCGCTCCTGACAGGCAGAAATTATCGGGGCGGGCGGTTACTACAGTCCATGGCGCCGAGTTCTATATCGGATTAAAGTCAGAGTCAACGTTTATTGAGAAGGGTAGTTCTTTTAAAACCAATGTTGTTGCGGTAAATTCCAAAGGCCGGAGAATATCCGGAAAACTGCTTGAGTGCAGCCTTGTCCGCAGGGAATGGCGATCCGTTAGAGTCGGCGGAACGGGCAGAAGGTGGGAATGGCAAACGGAAGTAAAGGACGTCATGGTAACCACATTTACGATAGTTTCCAATCAGGCGCCTTATGCATGGAGTTATCAACCCGATAAATCCGGATACTATTATTTAAGAGTTAATGCCACGGACGATCGCGGAAATGCTGCAAGCTCATCGCAATATTTTTACGTAACCGGGCAGGATTATTGTGGTTGGCAGAGAGAGGATACGGATAGAATCGAGCTGGTATGCGATAAAGTCAGGTATAAGCCGGGGGAAACGGCGAAAATTCTTGTGAAATCGCCTTACGAATACGCCAATGCAGTCATTACACTTGAGCGGGAAGGCATCATTACTCAATGGTTAACTACGGTAAAGGGAAGCGCCGATACGATAGTTGTGCCTATAAAAAAAGATTATTTACCCAATGTATATGTGTGCGTAATGCTCTACCAGGGCAGAACAAGCGAAAATAAATTTTCTGAAGAAGAGGATGAAAATGGAGATAAACAGGATTTAGGAAAACCTTCATTCAAAATAGGATATACCAACCTGCCGGTTGATGCCGACGAAAAACGCCTTACGGTTAATGTTGCCACCGACAAAAAGGAATACAGGCCGGGCCAGCAGGTGAATGTCAGTTTAAAAGTAGCCGATAACCGCAACAAAGGCACGCCTTGCGAAGTGGACGTTGCTGTAAGTGATCTGGGAATACTGAATCTGATCAATTATGCCACGCCCAATCCTTTCCCGTACTTTTATGGATCAAGACCGCTGTCAGTTGAAACTGCGGAAACGCGCCTGCACATGATCGGGCAGAGAAATTATGGCGAAAAAGGTGAAAATCGCGGTGGCGGCGGAGGATTCATCGCCGATGTGGACCCGAGGTCGAAATTTATTCCCACCGCGTACTGGAATCCGAAAATAATTATAGATAGCGGTGGTAACGCCCGGTTTTCTTTTATACTTCCCGGCAATCTGTCTTCATTCAGAGTCATGGCTACGGCACATACCAAAGACTCCTCTTTCGGTTGCGGGGATACGCGTTTTGCCGTGAACAAACCGCTTATGTTAAAGCCGAGTTTGCCGCGATTTGTCATGCCGGGTGATAAATTCAGCGCAGGTGTTTTATGCCATAATAATACACAAGCGGATGGGAATGTTTTAATCCAGGTTGAAGCTACAGGAATCGTGCTGGAAGGCGGAAACAGCAGGGAAGTAGAAGTTAAAAGAGGTGAGGTTAAAGAGGTTGTCTTTAACTTTGTAGCGAAAAAACCGGGAAATGCGGAATTTGTTTTTAAGGCGGCGCTTGGGCAGGAGACTGACGGGTTGCAATGGACGGTGCCTGTCAATATGCCCCGACAAACAGAGGCAGTCGCAACATATGGCTCTACCATTGACAGCGCTAAAGAAGCTGTAAAGATACCTTCGAATATATGTGATGAAGCAAGTTCCTTAAACCTCGCTATTTCACCTACCGCGCTTGTGGGCGTCAAGGGAGGGCTTGAGTATCTCTTTGAATACCCATATGGCTGCCTGGAACAGAAAACATCAAAGGTGCTGCCGCTTATTCTGGCAGGCAAGTTTATTGATACATTTAATCTGGCGCCTTTGAAAGAACATGGCGGCGCGGAAATAATAAACAGTTATATTAAAGAGGCGGTTGAATTTCAACATAGTTCAGGTGGGTTCAGATTTTGGAAGGGGGGTAATGGCGTAGCTTCTCCTTATTTGACATGTTACGTTGCCTGGGTGCTCAGCCAGGCAAAAGACCGGGGGTATGCCGTTAACCCTGATGTGATCGCGAAGGCTTGCAATTATCTGAAAGCGTATTTGAGGGATGATAAAAGCGTATGGGCATGGCCATATGGCGCTAACGCAGGTTTGACGACAAAAGCGTTTTGTGTATATGTTCTCTCGTTGAATGGTTACCACGAACAATCATACATCAATGACCTCTATTCAAGGCGTGAGCAAATGTCGTTACTGGGAAAGATATACCTGCTAAAGGCGATCCATTATGAGAAAATGAATCAGGCGCTGGTTGACACTATTGTGCAGGAACTTAGTAACAGGGCGAAATACTCGCCAACTGAAATTCACTTTGAAGAACATTTTACCGACGGCATGGAATGGATATGGAATTCGAATGTGCGCACCACCGCCGCAATTTTGCAAGGTATCCTGGAAGTTAAGGGTGAATTTCCTAACGCCGAGAAAGTGGCTAAATGGCTTGCAAGTCAAAGAAAATCAGGGCGATGGACGAATACGCAGGATAATACCTATGTGTTCTATGCTTTTAATGAATATGTAAACAGGTATGAAAAGGAAAACCCTGATTTTACCGCGATAGTTACGCTGGAAGGCAAGGATGTGCTAAACGAAGTTTTCAAAGGCAGGACATTAAACTCCACGGCAATTAAAATTCCGGTAAGCGGTTATTCGCGGGACGTTTTATTGCCCGTAGATTTCCGCAAGACGGGCGCCGGCAGATTATACTACGATTTACGGATGATCTATTCCCCGTTGGGGGAATTGAAAGCCAGGAACGAAGGCATTTACGTTGAAAAGAAAATCGAAACGTTCAAGGGTGGTATTGACGGAAATAAATATCAGCTATCAGGAAGGTATAAGGTAACTTTAAAAGTAAAAAGTGATCAGGATCGGCGCTTTGTGGTCGTAGACGACCCGTTACCCGCCGGCTTCGAAATAGTGGATATGAGTTTTGCGACTGAAAGCAGCGAAGAAGCCCGGCAATTTAGTCAAACACTTCAAGATGACGGCAGCAGTTGGTGGGGCGGTTTTGACTATAGTGAAAAATATGACGACCGGGTTCTGTTATTCGCCAATTACCTTGAGCATGGAGAGCATACGTACACATATCTTATGCAGGCGACAACCGCAGGCGAATTTTTCATGCCTCCGACAAAAGCTGAAGAAATGTACACGCCTGAAGTGTTCGGGAGAACATCCCAGGGAACCGTGATAATTAAATGAAGCTTTTGAAGACGGCGCTGGTAATCGTCGCCGGTATCGGCGTTTCGGTTTATTCTTATGCGCGACTGTCCAAAATAGATGACGTTAAAATGTCATCCTTGAAGATAACCGATCGTAACGGCGTTTTGCTGAAAGAAATGCATTCCTGCAAATATGGTACGGCATACCCGGTAAACCTTAACGCGGTTCCCAGGCACTTTATTGACACGTTGTTATGCGCCGAAGATAAGCGTTTTTATCGTCATCCTGGAATTGATCCCCTGGCCATAACCCGCAGCCTTATACTTGATATAAGGCGAATGGAAATCGTCTCGGGCGGATCTACTATTACGCAACAGCTGGCTCGTAATACGGGCAATCGTCCCAGGACACTGCCGAATAAGCTCAGAGAAGCTGCGCAGGCGGTATGCTTTGAAATCCGTTATTCGAAAGATAAGATTCTACAGGAATATCTAAACCGCGTGCCGTTCGGAAACGGGGCATATGGCGTAGAGGCCGCCTCGCGCCTGTATTTCGGTAAATCAATAAATAATGTAACGCTTTCTGAATCGGCCTTTCTGTGCGCTATACCGGCTTCGAATAAATTGTACAATCCTTATAAAAGATTACCTTTTACGCTTAAAAGACAGAAAAGGATTCTGACATCCCTTTATATTGACGGGCTTATAAACAGGGAACAATACCTGGCGGCGTTAAATGAAAAATTAACTTTGTATCCTAAAAAGAATGCATTCCTTGCGCCTCATTTTTGCGATTTGGTTGCGGATAGATATAAAGGTTATGATGGAGAATTGAAAACGACGCTCGATCTGAATATCCAAAGAAAAATTGAATATATTATTGCCAACCATATGGCTAAGCTGGCCATGGCAAATGTGAATAATGCTTCGGTGGCCGTAATTGATAATAAATCTTGCGATATACTTGCTTTGGCCGGCTCGGCAGATTTTTTCGACGAACTTAACCAGGGGCAAGTCAACGGGGTTACGGCATTACGCCAGCCGGGATCATCTCTGAAGCCTTTTGTTTACGGCCTCGCATTTGGAAACGGAATGAATGCGGCGGATACGTTGTCTGACATCAAATCCAGCTTTGAGATACCCGGGGGCGGCTTATTTATGCCAAAAAACTACGATAAGGAATACCACGGTATGGTTCGCGCAAGGACTGCGCTGGCATGCTCATATAATGTTGCGACAGTCAATATTTCAGAGAAATTTGGATCAGACATTCTGCTGGCCAAACTGCGCGAAGCGGGTTTTAAAAGCCTTAACAGGGATGCCGGCTTTTATGGCCCCGGTTTGTCGCTGGGTTCCGGCGAAGTAACACTCCTTGAACTTGCCAGGGCATATTGCGGACTCGCCAACGGAGGAATGTTGAAGGGTTTGAGAATGATTTTGACAGAGCCGCAAACGGATATGGGGCGGTTTTTCAATAGAAGGGTCGCATATCTTATTACTGATATTCTTTCCGATAACAGCGCGCGCGCTCCGGCGTTCGGCGAGTTCTCTCCGTTAAGCTTTCCTTTTAAGTGCGCTGCAAAAACCGGAACGTCAAAAAATTTCAGGGATAACTGGACGGCCGGCTATACACCTCGATATACTGTCGCTGTCTGGGTGGGCAATTTTGACGGGAAGCCGATGTACAGCGTTTCGGGAATTTCGGGGGCGGGACCCATATTCAGGGATATAATGCTTGCTCTTGAAATAAGAAATCCCGACCGCGATTTTGAAAAGCCGGAAGGCCTGGCCCGGCAAGAAGTTTGCGCAGTTTCGGGTGAAGTGCCGACGAAGTATTGCAGCGAAACGATAAACGAGTTATTTATAAAGGGGAATATCCCGTTAAAACATTGCACAATTCACCAATCAGTCAAAATAGACAAACGCAATAATCTGCTGGCTTCCGTGGATTGTCCTCGTGAGTATCTGGAAGAAAAAGTATATAAGGTATATCCTTCAGAATACTATGAATGGGCAACGAGTGCAGGGGTTGAAATGCCTCCTTGTGAAGTTTCACGATTGTCTGGCACTGGAGAAGCTGAAGGAATGGCAAATGAATGTTACGTGGAATTGCCGCGGGATGGTGACGTATACAAAATAGACCCAATTTTGCGAAGAGATTATCAGGAAATACCATTGAAGCCTAAAGTTAATGAGGACGTCAAACATCTTAAATGGCGCATTGATGGCAAGGAGATAATTTCCGATAAATATCCCTTCATCGTTTACTGGGAACTTGAACGGGGAAAGCATAAAATTGATTTTTCCGCATATACAGGTAACAATATTTTAGAGAGCAACAAGATAGAAATAACAGTCGTCCCCTGATCGCAAACTTTGGGGACGTTGTTTCTCACTATGCATAACTCATATCTCTCGGGAGTCCTGGCAGAATTAAAATACCGTATCAATATCACTGCAGAATACATTCCCGAAAACATACTCTGTGTTGACCCGAGTTATGCATAGTGAGAAACAACGTCCCCAAAGTTGACTTGAAAGTAATTAAATCTTTTGCTTTGATATAGGTGTAACACTGCGGAGTGTTGGTAGCGGGGAGTGCCTGCAAAGGAGGGTTATAAGATGATTATGGAAGCTATAAAGGAAAAGAAACAGGAAGTTAAGATGGATATAGAGGCTATGACGGAAGTGTATGCGAAGCTTGCAATTCCCGGGGCGCCGCATAAGATGCTTGCGAAAATGGAGGGAAGCTGGATCACAAGAAGCAGGATGTGGATGGACCCGGATAAGCCGCCCGAAGAATCTGTGGGAACAAGCCAAAATAAAATGATTTACGACGGCCGGTTCCTTCAGCAGGAGTACACCGACACAATGAGAGGCAATCCGGTTGCCGGGATGGTTATAACAGGATTCGACAACAATACGAAGAAATATGTTACGGTTTCGTTTGGCTCGATGAGCAGCGGCATGTATCTTTTTGAAGGTACGGCCAGCGCTGACGGGAAAACCATTACTCAGGAAAACAGTTATGTTGAACCGATCATGGGGGCAATGGTGTACCGCGCCGTAACAAGGTTCATTGACAACAATACCTATACGTTTGAAATGTTCGGCACAGATAAGAACGGCAAAGAGATGAAGATGATGGAGTCCAGCTACACACGTAAATAACGATGTTTTCCGAGATGGCCCGGCCGCTTCGGCCAGGGCTATCTCGGAGTAAGATTGCCCCCTATGAATAAATTGATTGCGATTCTTGACGATGAAGCGGATATAACGGAACTTGTCGCGCTTCACCTTTCGGGAAACGGGTTTACCGTTAAAGAGTTTCATGATCCGCGCGATTTCCTGAAATTCCTGAAAAAACAAATACCTGCTCTTATCATATTGGACTTAATGCTGCCCGGCACCAGCGGGCTTGAAATATGCAAGTTCCTTAAACAGGAACAGCGGTATGCTTCCATCCCGGTTATAATGCTGACTGCAAAAGCCGGGGAAACCGATAAGATTCTGGGGCTTGAGCTGGGAGCCGACGATTATATCACCAAACCGTTTTCGCCGAGGGAGCTGGTTGCGCGCGTAAAGGTGGCGCTGAGACGGAAAGAAGAGCCGGAATTTAAAAACACCGGGGCCGGCGACGATATAACAATAGACCGGCAGAGATTTGAGGTAATGGTTGAGGGTAAGCGTGTTGAGCTTACGACTACGGAATTCAAGATACTGGAATTGCTCGCATCAAAAAAAGGCATAGTTTTTTCAAGAGACACGATACTCAACACTCTGTGGGGCGAGGATAAAATAGTTGTGGACAGGACTATAGACGTGCATGTCAGGCATTTAAGGGAAAAGCTGAAAGGCGCCGGAAAGCTCATTAAAAACGTGCGGGGCATGGGATACAAACTCGACGCATGAAAAAATCATTTTTTCTTAAGGTTTTCGGCGGGTACACTCTGATAATTATCGTATTGTCAGCGGTGATACTCCTTTTTTCTTTTGAAAAAATGCGCGATTTCCACATCCGGAGCCTGACCAGGGATTTAAAAAGCGTGGGCAGCGCCCTGCGCCCGACTGTAAAACCGTGGCTTGAAAACGGCCGCTACAACGAGCTTGACGCCGCCATAAAGAAACTCGACAATGATATACAGGCGCGCATAACCGTTGTCAGCCCGACGGGCATTGTTCTTGCCGATTCAAAAGAAAACCCGCAAGGCATGGAGAACCACGGCAACAGGCCTGAGATCATGCAGGCGCTGGTTTCCGACGCCGGCGCCTCGTTGCGGTACAGTACAACGGTAATGGAAAAGATGTTGTACGTGGCTGTGCCGGTGTCTTCCAACGGAAAAATTATCGGTATCGTAAGGGTCAGTCTTTTCTTAAAAGACATAAATAATTTTATTTCAACGTTGAAATATTCACTCGTAAATATAACGATACTGGCCGTTATCGTTTCAGTTGTGTTTGCGTCGCTGTTTTTGCGAAATCTCTCAAAGCCGGTCAGGATGCTGGCTGAGGCGTCGCGGCGCGTGGCCGCCGGGAATTTTGATACTCAAATCCACCTTGCCCAGGACGATGAATTCAGCGGGCTTGCCGGAAGTTTCAACTACATGACGGAACGCGTACGCGCACTTTTTGGCGAACTGTCCCAGCAGAAGGCGGAACTCAATACCATTATTTCTTCGCTCCAGGACGGCCTGTTTGTTATTGACGAAAAAGAGAAGATAATCCTGTACAACGAAAGTTTTCAGAAGATAGCCGGCCACGACATAATAAAGGATAAGTTTTACTGGGAAGTGGTGCGTGCGGCGGAGTTTTCGCAGCTTATCAGGAGCGCTTTCTCCGGTAAAAAGAGCCTTTCGGGAGAAGTGTCAATAGGCGCCAATGCGTACCTATGCAGTGCGAGTTATCTTCTGACCAAGAGGGAAGTCGTCGTTTTGTTGCATGACATAACTGGAATAAGGCAGCTTGAGAAAATAAAGAAGGATTTCACCGTGAATGTATCGCACGAACTGCGGACGCCTCTGTCTGCCATCAAGGGCTACGTGGAAACCCTGGAAGACAGTATAGACGAAAAGAACATGAGATACCTGCAGATAGTGAAGCGGCACACGGATCGTTTAACCAGCATCGTGGAAGATCTGCTTTCACTCTCGGAGATGGAAGAAAAAGAATGCAGGTTCGAACAGGTGCGGCTGGATGAGGTTGTGGTTGCCGCCGCAAATGTTTTTACCCAGAAACTTTCACAAAAAAACCTTTCCCTTACGCTTGCGGTTGAGCAAAACCTTCCGCCCATTCGTGCAGATCAGTTCAGGCTGGAGCAGATGCTTATTAATTTGATTGACAATGCTATAAAGTACACTGAAAAAGGGTCCGTCGAGATCGGGGTTTCCCGCAAGGACGGGGGGATAGAGATGTATGTTCGCGATACGGGTATAGGAATACCCGGGGAACATCTCGGCCGTATTTTTGAGCGCTTTTATGTTGTGGATAAATCGCGCTCCCGGAAGCTGGGCGGCACGGGACTCGGGCTTTCTATTGTCAAGCATATAGTTTTGTTGCATAATGGCGCTATTAAGCTTGACAGCATTCCCGGTAAAGGTACAACTTTCACAATCACCCTCCCCGCATAGATCCCGCTGATTTTCAGCCTTAACACAAAATTAACAAAAACTTAATACAGGGTTAACACTAAATGTTTATACTGTTAACCAAGTCAGGTGCCAGATTACGAAAAAAGAGTGATCATATCGCAACTGTTGTAATCCCCCTCACCCTACCCTCTCCCCGACGGGGAGAGGGCGGAGATGTGGAAGCCGCACTTTCCTCTCCCCGACGGGGAGAGGGCGGAGATGTGGAAGCCGCACTTTCCTCTCCCCGACGGGGAGAGGATTCGGGCGTAAATATTATGCTCTCCTCTCCCCGTCGGGGAGAGGATTAAGGTGAGGGGAAGTCAGTGCGTTTCAACGGACAGATGTGATTACTATTATCCAAAAGGAGGTTCCATGGATAAGACAAGAGTTTTATTTGTATGCGTTCATAACAGTGCAAGGAGCCAGATGGCGGAAGCGTTTCTTAATGCCGTTGCCGGCGACAGGTTTGAAGCCCATAGCGCAGGGCTGGAACCCGGGATATTAAATCCGGTTGCGGTTGCGGCGATGAAAAACATAGGGATTGATATTTCAGGCAACAAAACGAAAAGCGTTTTTGACTTTTACAAAAGGGGCGAAATATTCCGCTATGTGATTACGGTTTGTGATGCGGTTGCCGCGCAGCGCTGCCCGATATTCCCGGGGGTGCATAAAACATTTCAATGGGATATCCCTGATCCTGCGGCAACAACGGGAACCGATGAGGAGCGGCTGCGGAAAACCGGGGAAATACGCGATACAATTAAAAATAAAGTCGAAGAGTTTGTTAAACAGGTATCGGGAGATTTATGAATCCCGTAGTAATTGTTGATGACGAACCCGATATCGTGGAACTGGTTGTTATCAACCTTGAAAGGGCGGGATTTGCCGCAAAAGGGTTTACCGAGCCGGGGGAGTTTCTGAAATTTCTGGCAAATCACAGTCCTGCCCTGGCAATACTTGATCTCATGCTTCCCGGCATTGACGGTTTCGATATATGTAAGCGCATGAAACAAGACAGCCGGCTTTCTTCCGTACCCGTTATCATGCTGACCGCAAAAAATGAGGTAAACGATAAAATACTCGGACTTGAATTGGGCGCGGATGATTACATAACAAAACCATTTTCGCCCCTTGAGCTTGTTGCCCGGGTTAAATCCGTTTTACGGCGTAATGCCGGCGAGAAAAAAGGGAAAGTGATGGAAATCGGCGGCGGCGCGCTTACAATTGATTTGGAAAAATACTGTGCTGTTGCCGGCGGCCAGAAAATCGAGTTGACCGCCACGGAGTTCAGGATACTCGAGCTTCTTGCGTCTAAAAAGGAACACGTGTTTTCGCGCGAAGCCATTCTCGATCATTTGTGGGGAAGCGAGAAAATTGTCGTTGACAGGACAATTGATGTTCACGTAAAACACTTGAGGGCTAAATTAGGCGCCGCCGGCGGTTTTATTAAAAGTGTAAGAGGCATAGGATATAAAATTGAGGCCGGATCTTGAAATCATGGAAAATGACAAACTCATATCCCAATACGCGCCGTTGGTAAAAGCGATAGCTTCGAAGTACAGGAACTATGGCATACCTATGGACGATCTCATCCAGGAAGGATACATCGGCATACTGGATGCCTGGCAGCGCTATGATAGCGGCAAGGGCGCAAAATTCTCCACGTACGCGTCTTTCTGGGTTAAGAAAAAAATGATCGAAGCGTTAAACAGGGAAAAGGGCGAAACGATGAATGCGGTTTCTCTCACGGAAGAGCTGCAAGTGCCTTCTTATGATTCAGCGGCGCCGCAATCCATGCCGCTGCCAGAAGGAATGCCCGATATTGAAGCGCTTGTCTTCCGGTTGCTTTTCAAAGAATGTAAAACCCTTAAAGAAATATCGAGGGAATTGAACATGCCGGGTGAAAGAATACGGCAAATAAAGCAAAAAGCGCTTAGAAGAATAAAAATTAACAAAACATTAACGCAATCCTTATATTCAATTAACAATCCCTGAGTATATACTTATAGCACGTAACAAAACGGATGATGTGCTATAAGGGAGGTGATAATCACCGCGCACGGGTTGTTAATCATGGACGTAAACGTAAAAATATGAAATAAGGAGAATGCGAAAAATGAAGCCGATTGTAAAAATAGGAATATTGATAATGCTTACCCTGCCGTATGCAAAAAATATGTCGTATGCAGGCGAGGCTGACATGCTAATCAACAAACTTGCCGAAAAAGGAATTATAACATACGGCGAGGCGCAGCAGATAATGACGGAAAGCAATGAAGAAGCGCGTAAAAAACTTGCAAAAGGGGAAGTAGGCACGATTCCCGGCTGGATACAGAACATATCAATGAAAAGCGACCTCAGATTGCGCCACCAGGGAGACTTTGATTCTACAAAAAGCTTCCCGAGAATAAGGGAAAGAATGAGGCTTCGCGTCGGATTTTCAACCAGGATGATTGAATCGGCGGAAGCCGGTTTCGGCATTGCAACCGGTGGTGAAACAACGACAACTGGTGGCGGAGCGGTATACGATACGGAGCCGACATCCACCAACCATACGTTTGCCAACGGTTTTGCCAAAGCGCAACTAATGGTTGATTATGCATATATTAAGTACGCGCCCGCCGGCTGGCTGACTGTTACGGGCGGAAAAATGAAAGCAGGTACGCACGTGTGGAACCCCACCGACCTGCTGTGGGACGGCGACATAAATCCTGACGGTGTTGCTGCAACGGCCGCGACAAAAGTTGCGGAAAACACCGGTGTGTTCCTGACGGGGGCGTGGCTTACCTTCAACGAAAGCAATACCGCGGCAGATGATCCCGACGCTTACATAATCCAGCCGGGATTTACATGGAAACCAACCGACAGGATATCGGTAAAGGGCGCTCTTGCCTTTCAGAAGCTCAATGTGAACGGCAAGTTGGCAGGCCCGAATTACGGGACGCCTGCCTTTGATTACGTTGCCACAAACCCCAGCCTCGACGTTAAATTCAGCGAAATTGCCGGGCCTTACGCACTGGGGATATTCGGCGACAGCGTGTCAAACGGAGATTCCGGGCCTTCGTCCGACAAGTCGGGCGGCGCTTACGGGCTTGAGTTTGGCCATGCGAAGCTGGATTCATTGGGACAATGGCAGGTAAAGTATATCAAAAGAGAGCTCCAGCAGAATTCATGGCTCAATAAGCTGGGCGATTCGGATGCATACGGCGGAGCGGTTAATTCCACCGGCTACGAGATAATCGTCAACTTCGGCCTGACAAAAGCGACGAGCTTCGGGATAGATTACTATGCCATGGACCTGATAAACGGCGCGGTAAAAGCGCCCAAGAGCCTTGTGCAGTTTGACCTTGTGCATAAATTTTAAAAAGGAGAAATGAACATGAATGTACTTAAAAAGACAGCTTTTCTGGTGTGTGCAACAATGCTTGCGACGGTGATCAATGGAATGGGCGCCGACGGGAAGATAGTATGCGAGGGGTCAACGACAGTGTTGCCCATTGCGCAGGCGGCCGCGGAAGTATACATGGACAATAATAGCGGCGTCAACATTTCGGTCAGAGGTGGTGGGTCCGGCGTTGGCGCCACTTCTCTTATCGAGGGAAGGTGCGATATCGCGGACTGCTCGCGCGCCTTTAAGGATTCGGAACTCCAGAAGGCGGCGGCAAAAGGCAAAGACCCGAAAGCCCATGTCATTGCAATGGACGGTATAGCCGTCATCGTGCATCCATCCAATAAATTCGCCGAGTTGACGAAACAGCAGGTTAAGGATATATATACCGGCAAAATCAGCAACTGGTCGGCGCTTGGCGGAGATAACGCCAAGATCGTGGTGGTTTCGCGCGACAGTGCAAGCGGGACATTCGAAGCGTTTGGCGAGCTTGCCCTTAAAGGCGCAAAGGTAAGGCCGGACGCCCTTATGCAGGCGGCAAACCAGGGCGTAGCGGGCATCGTGTCGAGAACCCCGGGCGCCATCGGCTACGTTGGGCTGGGGTATATAACACCGTCGGTAAAAACCGTAAAAATTAACGGCATAACTGCATCGCGGGAAACGGTGCTTTCCGGAAAATATCCTTATTCCCGGCCGCTTTTCATGTATACGGACGGCCAGCCCCAGGGCAAAGTGAAGGATTTCATTGATTTCATCCTTAGCGCCGGGGGACAGAAGATAGTAGAAGAACAGGGTTTTGTCGGCTTGAAATAAGGGTTCGTTTTACCGCAACTGCTATATTCCCCCTCACCCTACCCTCTCCCCGACGGGGAGAGGGCTGAGATGTGGATGCCGCACTTTCCTCTCTGGCAGGGAGAGGGCTGAGATGTGGATGCCGTACTTTCCTCTCCCCGGCGGGGAGAGGATTAAGGTGAGGGGGAGTTAATGCATTTTTATATTACTTGCAGCATTAAGGCACATTAATGAGACGATTTAAAGACAGTATCTATAAATGGATTTTTACCGCGCTGGCATTTGCGTCGCTTATTTTTTTGCTTGGGATAGTAATTGTCCTTTTTAGAGAAGCGCTGCCCGCCTTGAAGACTACCGGTTTTTTAGATCTGGTGTTCGGCAAGTCGTGGTATCCCACGTATTCCCCGCCTGAATTCGGCATTTTACCGTTGATCCTTGCGTCATTATGGGTAACCGCGGGAGCAATGGCCGTTTGTGTGCCCCTGGGCGTGGGAAGCGCACTTTATCTGCATGAATTGGCAAGTAACCGGCAGAAGGCCATATTAAAGCCCGCCATCGAGCTGCTTGCCAGCATACCGTCTATCGTATTTGGTTTTTTCGGCATGGTTGTCGTCGCGCCGTTTCTGCAGGAAACATTTAATCTTCCGACAGGACTTACCGCCTTTACCGCGAGCCTCATACTGGGCATAATGGCTATACCGACTATCGCAAGCATAGCGGAAGATGCGCTTAGCTACGTGCCGCCCAGCTTTAAGGAGGCATCCTATGCGCTTGGGGCAAACCGGTGGCAGACGCTTACGCAGGTTGTGATTCCCGCAGCCGGTTCGGGCATATCAACGGCAATAATTCTCGGAATGAGCAGGGCGGTTGGAGAGACGATGACGGTTCTTATGGTTGCCGGCGGAGCTGCCGTCATACCGCATTCCTTTTTCGAGCCTGTCCGCCCGATGACGTCAACGATTGCCGCCGAAATGGGAGAAGCTGCTACGGGCAGCCCGCATTATGCCGCGTTATTCGCGATCGGCCTGATTCTTTTTTTGATAACCCTGGTTTTCAATATTGTTGCCGAAATAATAAGTAAAAGATACCGCATGAAGCTGGGTTTGAGCAGGTAAAAAATGAATGAAAATATAATCGCGTCAGCGGCGATTTTTAAAAAGAAAAACAATGCAAGAAACAAAATAGTGCAGAATACCGGTTTTGCCATACTGCTGCTCTGTATTATAATAACCATTTTGTTTCTTGGAAGCATAATATATTTTGTCGGCGTGAACGGCATAAAGATAATGAGCTGGGAATTTCTCACGGCGCCCCCGCGCAAGGCCATGACCGCAGGCGGGATCGGGCCGGCCATTGTCGGGACATTCTATCTTACGATAGGCGCCATATTGTTCTCGCTTCCGCTCGGGCTTTCGTGCGCAATTTATCTTTCCGAATACAGCCCGAAGAGCATTGCCGTCAATGTTATACGCCTGAGCATAAACAATCTTGCGGGAGTGCCGTCGGTTGTCTTCGGCTTGTTCGGGCTGTTTGTATTTGTTGACTATTTTCATTTCGGGGTTTCCATTCTGTCGGGGAGTTTAACCCTCGGCATACTGGTTTTGCCCGGCATAATATCCGCATCGCAGGAAGCGCTGATGGCAATACCGCAATCGCTGAGGGAAGCATCGCTTGCGCTGGGGGCAACCCAGTGGCAGACAATAAAAAGGATTGTTTTACCCGCAGCGCTTCCGGGCATTTTAACCGGCGTAATCTTAAGTATCGGCAGAGCCGCCGGGGAAACCGCGCCTATCCTTTTTACGGCCGCGACTTTTTACGCCAGAGGCTATCCGGACTCGGCATTATCCGAGACAATGGCCCTGCCGTATCACATTTACGCATTAATGACGGAAGGCACGCATCCCGAGAAGCAGACAATGATAGCATACGGTTCCGCTTTGACGCTGCTGATACTCGTTTTACTTATCTCCGCTCTGGCGATAATTATCCGTCAACGTCAGAGAAACAAGATGGTATAGATTAAACCTAAAACCAGCCAGGGAGTTTATTATGGAAGACTTGAAGGTAAGAATAGCCAGGATTCAAATCGAAAATGTAAATTTCTATTACGGCTCAAATCATGTTTTGAAGAATGTCAATCTTCATATCTATGAAAATAAGGTAACCGCCATAATAGGCCCGTCGGGATGTGGCAAGTCCACGCTGATACGCCTTTTTAACCGCATGAACGACCTTGTGCCGGTAAGCCATGTCGAGGGGACAATACTCCTCGACGGCAAGGATATAAATGCGCCGGGCGTGGACGTCGTTGATATACGCCGCCGCGTCGGCATGGTGTTCCAGAAACCCAACCCGTTCCCGAAAAGCATCTATGATAACCTTGCCTACGGGTTACGCATAAACGGCATAAACGATAAAGGCACTATTGAACAAAAAGTAACCGAATCGTTGAAGCGGGCGGCCTTGTGGGATGAAGTAAAAGACAGGTTAAATGACAGCGCGCTACGATTGTCCGGCGGGCAGCAGCAGCGGCTGTGTATTGCAAGGTGCCTGGCCGTTGAGCCGGAGGTAATACTTTTCGACGAGCCGTGCGCGAGCCTTGACCCCATATCGACAAAAAAGATAGAAGAGCTTATCCAGGAGCTTGAGAAATATTATACAATTATCATCGTAACCCATAACATGCAGCAGGCAGCCCGCGTCTCCGACTATACCGCGTTCATGTATCTTGGAGAACTCATAGAGTTCGGCACAACGGAAAAACTTTTTACCGTCCCGCGCGATAAACGCACGGAAGACTATATCACGGGAAAATTCGGATAAACCCAACTTTTGCGACCCTAATGCAAAATTTGGGATAAAGGAGCAAACGCAATGCTGGCAGAAAGATTATTATCGCTGAAGAAGCAGCTGGTGGAATACTCGGGCGTTATCGAATCAATGGTCGGCAAAAGCATGAAGGGGCTGCTTTTAAAGAACAAGGCATTCCTTGTCGAAGTTATCGAGCAGGATGAGCCGAAAGTAAACGAGCTGGAGGTTGAAGTTGATGAACTCTGCACGAACATGATTGCCCAGTACCAGCCGCGCGCCAAAGACCTGAGGATGATCCTTATGGCATTGAAGATGAACAATGATCTTGAGAGGATGGGCGATCATGCGGTTAACATCGCCGAAAGCGGGCTTTATCTCATTGAACGGCCGCAGGTTAAGCCGTTTAAGGACATACCTCTAATGAGCGAGGCGGTAATGAGTATGCTTAAAGACTGCATTGACGCCTTTGTCAACGGGGACGCGCAACTTGCCAAAAGCGTTTGCGAGCGCGACAACGTCGTGGATGATTTCAAAGATAAGATACTGGCGGAACTTGTGCACATCATGAACGTTGATCCATCCGCTATAGAACGTTCCCTCCATCTTTTAAGAATATCCGGAAACCTTGAACGCATCGCCGACCTTTCCACGAACATAGGCGAAGAAGTGATGTTTATGGTGGAAGGAAGAGTAATAAAGCATCATCATAAAGAAGAAAACAGTTAGAACCGGTTTCAGAATGCCGCTGTGGGAGCGAACCCCCCGGTTCTTAGCCCGCCTGCCAAAATAACCCCCGGCCAATACCGCCATATACGCTCTAAGAGTATTTGTATTCCATTTAATAAAGTAATAGAATTATGGTATCCCTTTAGTGTTTATAGGTAAAATGCTGTCATTGCGAGGAACGAAGTGACGAAGCAATCTCTTCTTTATCGTTGTCAAACAACAAGATTGCTTCGCTCCGCTCGCAATGACATTCCTAACAACATATTTTACGTAAATTGAACTCGCCGACGACTTCTAAACGCCAAAGAGGCACAAATTATAAATGTATGAATTACGTTGAAAAAAGGAGCGAAGGTGGGAAACTTAAAGCAGAAAAATATAGCGATTGTAGGAGTCTCGCACCGCGCTGAGAAGTACGGATACAAGATATTCCGCGATATGTTAAGCGCCGGTTACAATGTGAAGGGTATCAGCGTGCGCGGCGGCGAAGTGCTGGGGCATACATTATTCAAAAGCCTTAAGGAACTTGGTATTGTGCCTGACATGGTAATT
>Ga0156410_1044_pt1 | contig 22155 bp, 13 predicted proteins | sample RifOxyA2_FD_108053 | JGI IMG/M metagenome (GOLD analysis project Ga0156410, IMG submission 108053) | Elusimicrobia bacterium RIFOXYA2_FULL_50_26 | reverse complement strand
TTGAATCCGGACAAAATTGGCGCTGCAAAATTCATCTTATCGGGTTAACAGGCCACAGGGTGGCCTCAAAGCCACACCTTCCCGGCAGGTTGTCTTACACAGACTTTAGAAACTCGAACCTTAAAGCCGTTAGGTTTCAATATGCGAGCCGAAACACAGGAAAAGGTGGGCGCGGCGTAGCGGTAGCTACGTAAGCCCGCGTTTTCCGAAGTTGGAGGCCGCAGATTGAAACCGCTTAATTACGAAATAACTGCTTGAGAAACATAAGCTATGAATAGAATATTCAAGGATCGTATTGATGCGGGCGTAAAGCTTGCGGAAGAATTGAAGCGGGAATTGCCGGCCGGTTGCGTCAACCCTATCGTGTTTGGCATACCTAAAGGCGGTATAGCGGTGGGCTACCCGGTAGCTGAAGCACTTTCGTGCAGGCTTGAATCCATAACTGTCCGGAAACTGCCCACGCCGGGAAACGAGCAGTTCGGCTTCGGAGCCGTAACCCTGGACAGGGAAATTATATTAAACCAGGAAACACTCGACATGGGATACGTCCGCAAGGATGAAATTCCCGGAATAGTTAACAGGGTCTACAAGGAAGTGTTGCGCAGGGACGGCGAGTACCGCAAGGGGCGGCCTTTCCCCGCGCTGGAACGGCATTGCGCTATCATAGTGGACGACGGCCTTGCCACCGGCTACACCATGCTTGCGGCGATCCTGCTTGCGCGGAAAAGGAATGCGCACAAAGTTATATCCGCGGTGCCGGTGGCGCACTACGAAGCCTATAACGCCGTGCGGAGCAAAGTTGACAAGATAATCTGCCTGCAAATAGAACAACCGGCAGCCTTCGCGGTGGCCGCCTACTACGAAAGTTTCCCGGATATGACGGACGAGCAAGTAATCACCCTGCTTTCAACAGCACGCGAAAAAAAGACGCCTGAAACAGTATAGTCCAAAACCCGCCTTTAAATTTTGCGCTTCCCCTTATTTTTTGATAAAATTATAGGGCTTATTATTATTACAATACCATTCTGTGTCAGAATTGCACCTTTTGTCATTGCGAAGGAGCGAAGCGACTGCGGCAATCTCGCCGTTATTACGGCAGCAAACAACGAGATTGCTTCGGCTAAAGCCTCGCAATGACAGGAAAAACGTGATTATGACACAGTACTATACCAGAGGAATATATGTTAAAAATGTTACTTAACGCTATTTTCGGCTCCCAGAACGAGCGAGAGTTGAAGAAACTTGCCGTAATCGTTGACAGCGTCAACTTTTTTGAGACTCAAACCGCCGCATTGTCAGACGAAGAACTAAAAGGAAAAACAACGGAATTCAGGAACAGGCTTGGCGGCGGCGAAACTCTCGCGGCATTGCTGCCCGAGGCGTTCGCGTGCGTGCGCGAGGCCGCGCGGCGCACCATAAAACTCCGCCATTTCGACGTGCAGCTAATCGGCGGCATGGCGCTGCACCAGGGCAAAATCGCGGAAATGAAGACGGGCGAAGGCAAAACCCTCGTCGCAACGCTGGCAGCTTATATTAATTCGCTTGAAGCGAAAGGCGTTCACATAGTTACGGTCAACGATTACCTTGCGCGGCGCGACCGCTCATGGATGGGGCCTGTGTTTGAATTCATGGGGCTTAGCGTGGGTTTCGTTCAGCATGATATGCCCACCACCGAGCGCCGGCAGGCTTATGCCTGCGACATTACCTATGTTACAAATAACGAACTCGGGTTCGATTACCTGCGCGACAACATGGTGGTGTCAAAAGACGACAGGGTGTTGCGGCCGCTCAATTATGCGATAGTAGACGAAGTGGACTCCATTCTTATAGACGAGGCGCGCACGCCTCTTATCATATCGGGGCCGGCTGAGGAATCCACCGATAAGTATTACCTGTGCAACCGCATTATTCCTCACCTTAAAGGGCGCAACATTACCGAGGCCGAGGAAATTGAGGCGAAATACAAGGGCACTGACCTTAGCACCGGATTCGATTACATAGTTGATGAAAAAAACCATTCCATAGTGTTGACCGAGCAGGGGGTTCAAAAATCGGAAAACCTGCTGGGCGTAAACAATATATATGACGATCTTAAAGGCGAATGGGTGCATCACATCACGCAGGCGCTGCGCGCCCATAACCTGTTTAAGCGCGACGTGCATTACGTTATAAAGGACGGGCAGGTCATAATCGTGGATGAATTTACCGGCCGCCTTATGCCGGGCCGCCGCTGGTCGGAAGGCCTGCACCAGGCCGTTGAGGCAAAGGAACACCTGCATATCGCCGAGGAAAACCAGACACTGGCCACCATAACTTTCCAGAATTTTTTCCGTATGTACAAAAAGCTGGCCGGCATGACCGGCACGGCCATGACCGAAGCTCCTGAATTCTGGGAAATATACAAGCTTGACACCATAGAGATACCGACGCACAACAAGATGGTGCGCGCTGACCACGCGGACGTCATCTATCGCACGGAACGCGAGAAGAACGACGCCATAATTAACGAGATAGAATCGCTGTGGAAAAAAGGACAGCCCGTGCTGGTCGGCACGCGCTCCATCGAAAAATCGGAAAAAATTTCCAATATGCTGCGGCGTAAAGGCGTGCCGCACCAGGTGCTGAACGCAAAATACCACGAGATGGAAGCCCAGATCATCGCCCAGGCCGGCAAAAAAGGAACTGTAACTATAGCAACGAATATGGCCGGGCGAGGCACGGACATCGTGCTGGGCGGAAACCCGACGACACCTGAGGAAGCCGCTCTGGTGCGGGACCTGGGCGGGCTGCACATACTCGGCACGGAACGCCATGAAGCGCGCCGAATAGACAACCAGTTGCGCGGACGATCCGGCCGCCAGGGCGATCCGGGTTCATCGCGCTTTTTTCTGTCTCTTGAAGACGAACTTATGAGGCTGTTCGGGTCGGAACGCATTTCCATACTGATGCAGAAACTCGGCATGAAGGAAGGCGAGGAGATACAGCACCCATGGATATCAAAGTCCATAGAAGGCGCCCAGCGTAAGGTCGAGGCCATGAACTTCGACATACGCAAACAGCTTATCGAATACGATAACGTGATGAATAAGCAGCGCGAGGCGGTCTATCGCCTGCGCAACGAGATACTTGAAGGCGAAGACATTTCCCAGACTACGAAAGACATGATAGCGGAATCCGTCGAAGAAAAAGCGGATCTCTGGGCGCCGGCAAAGGCCTACCCCGAGCAGTGGGACTGGACTAGCCTTGAAGCATGGCTGCACCGCACCTTCGGATTGAGGCTTGAGCTTAACGAGGATGCCCGCATACATCTTTCTTCTCCCGTTCTTATCGAGTTGCTGCACGAAAAAACGCTTGAAGCCTATGAAAAGCGCCGCACGGGACTGACCCCGCCGTTTTTCCATCATATTGAACGCATGATACTTCTGCAAATGATAGACACTGCATGGAAAGAACATCTCTATGACCTCGACCAGGTTAAGAAAGGCATAGGGCTTCGCGCATACGGGCAGAAAGACCCGCGCATAGAATACCAGAAGGAATCATTCTCTCTGTTCGAACAGATGATGCACCGGATACGCGAGGCGACAGTGGAATATCTTTTCCGCATTCAAGCCGAACCGCAGCAGGCAAGGCGAATAGCCCCTGCCGCTTCTTTTGAAAAACAACCGGTTGCCGTCGGCGTAAAACCGGCCGCGGTTGCACCGGCAGTCAATAAAATTGCAGCCGCCGATACTGTCGCGCCGATAGACAAGCTGGGGCGCAACGACCCGTGCCCATGCGGCAGCGGCAAAAAGTATAAAAAATGCTGCGGAAAGTAAGGTTAATCATCCCATGCCAAAAACCATCAGCGCCAAGGATCTGAGAAACGAAATCAACCTGCTCCACCAGATCATCGAGATTATAGGCCAGTCCGTAAACCCGGGCCAAATGCTCCAGCAGATAGCCCGCGTCCTTGCCGGGCATTTCAAGGGAGATAGTTGCTTTATTTACCTGCTGGATAGAAAATCGTCGGTACTCACACTCCTGGGAGCCTGGCCGCCTCACCCGGCGCAGGTGGGAAAACTGCGCATAGATTCCGGCGAAGGCATAACCGGCTGGGTGGCAAGCCACAAAAAGCCTGTCATGCTCGCAAAAAACGCATCACTTGACCCCCGGTTCAAGTTATTCGTAAACCTGCCGGAAGACAAGTACTCGGCTTTTCTTTCCGTCCCGATACTCATGGGCGGAGAACCCATCGGCGTCATCAACCTGATGAACCGGAAGCACCGCGCCTTCACTCAAAACCACGTAAAACTTCTTACCAGCATCGCAAGCCAGCTTTCAGGCGCGATAGAAAAGGCCCAGGTTTCGCAACTGCTGGAGCGCAAGGCAAAGCAGCTCGAAACCATCGGCCATCTTTCGCGCACCATAGTCTCGACGGCATACCTCCAGGAAATCCTGCAGCTTATCGTTACCATGACGGCGCAGACCATGAATTCCAAGATATGCTCGCTTATGCTTCTCAATGAACAAGGCGGCGAACTTTCCATAGCGGCAACACAGAGCCTCTCGGAGGAATACCGCAAAAAACCCCCGCTGAAAGTAGGCCAATCCATTTCCGGCAGGGCGCTGCAGGAGAAACAACCGATAGCGGTCTCCGACGTTACCAGGGAGCCGGGCTACGGCTATCCCGAGATCGCCCGGCGCGAGGGATTGTGCTCGATGCTGGCCGTGCCAATGCTGATAAAAAACAAGCCCATCGGCGTCATAAACTGTTATACAACCGCCGAGCATACGTTTAGCGACGAAGAAATTCACATACTGCAAACAATCGCCAACCAGGCGGCTGTGGCCATAGAAAATACCAGGCTTCTTGAGGAATCACGTACAACGAAAGAAGCCCTTGAAACGCGCAAAATAGTTGAACGCTCCAAGGGCATGTTGATGAAAACGCGTTCAATGAGCGAAGAAGAGGCGTTCCAGTTCATCCAGCGCCAGGCAATGAACCTGCGCCGCACAATGCGCGAGGTAGCCGAGGCAATCCTTCTAAGCGACGGCCTGAAAAATAAATAGTATTGAACTTATTCCGCGTTCACCCGTCATTGCGAGGAGTGAAGCGACGAAGCAATCTCTTTGTTTACGAAGCAAAACCATGATTGCTTCGTTCCGCTCGCAATGATACGGGAGTTGGAGATTCCCCGTTGAAATATGTTAAAAAATATCGCACTATTCTCGTTGCTCTGGCCAGCGGCGTTTTATTGTTTCTTTCATTCCCTGCAAACAATCTGTTCCCTCTGGCATGGGTGGCGCTTGTTCCCCTGATATACCTGCTGCCATACCAGACCCCGCCCCGTGCTTTTCTTACAGGTTTTCTTGCCGGCTTTATCTCCTACCTTGGAATACTTTACTGGCTTTTCCCGATGCTGCATTTCAATACAGGTTCATTATGGCAGGCCGCCGTGGCCTTCATTGCGCTTTGCGCCTACTGCGCCCTTTACATGGGTTTGTGGGCGGTAATAGTGCGGCGAACGCGCAGTACGTCCGTGATACGTTTTTCGCTTTTTGCCGCGGCGGCATGGGTTTCGCTTGAATACGTCCGCACCTATGCGCTCGGTGGTTTTCCGTGGGCGCTACTGGGCTATTCGCAGTGGAAATTCCTGCCGCTTATCCAGCTTGCACAATACAGCGGGGTTTACGGTGTATCCTTTCTCATTATTTTTTTTGCCGCAGGCCTGTCGCAATTTCTAAGGACAAAACGCTGGGCAAACATCACAGGGCTAATCGGCGCAATGATTATAATCATAATGTCAGGCTATATCCTGCTGATAAAAAATTCGTTTATTCCGCCGCCACCATATATTAAAGCCGCCGTAATCCAGGGCAATATAGATCAATATAAAAAATGGGATGCGGCGTTTGAAAACGAGATACTGGATACGTATGCAAAGCTCGCGCAAAAAGCGGCAAAATACCAGCCTGACATAATAATATGGCCGGAAACCGCCGTGCCGGGTTTCCTGCCGGCCGACGCAAAATTGTACGGATGGCTTAGTAACCTTGCCAGGGAAACAAACACATACAACCTCGTAGGCGCGCCGTTTAACGACGGCGGAACCAGATTCTACAACGCATCCTTTCTATTCGGGCCATACGGTGAAATACTGGGCTGGCACAGGAAAACGCATCTTGTGCCGTTCGGCGAATATGTCCCTTTTCGCAGTTTGCTGTCGAGATGGTTCGGGGTGTTGAACCGCCTTGGCGATTTCTACGCCGCGAAGGATCCCATTGTTCTCTCGGTAAAATCGGTGTTGTGGGGAACGACTATATGCTCGGAAAATTTTTTCGGCAGCAAAACGGCCAGGCTGGTGCGTAACGGCGCGCAGGTGCTTGCAAACCAGACCAACGATGCCTGGTTTTTTAAAACCGCGGCGGCGGACCAGCATTTTGTAATGAACGTATTTCGCGCCGTAGAAAACCGCCGCATGGTTGTGGTAAGCGGAAACACCGGCGTCTCCGGCGTAATAGAGCCTTCGGGAAAAATCACCCACCGCGCCGCGCCGTTTACAACCACATATTTCGTAAGCCAGATCTCTCCCTTGAGAGGGCTCACATTTTACACGCGATGGGGAGACCTGGCCGCATGGATTTGCATAGTGATAACAATAATAGCGCTGTTCCATGCCCTGTATTACCGCAGAAAGTTCCGGCATCAACTTAAGGAGAAACTATAATGATTGAACAATTGAAAGAAAAACTTGATTTCCTCGGGAGGTCTCTTTGATATAGAAAAACAAAAACAGGATATCGCATCCCTTGAACGGCAATCTTCCGCGCCTGAATTCTGGAGCAACCCGCAAGAAGCGCGCGAGGTTATGAGCCGGCTGAATACACTTAAACGCACGGTGCAATTGTGGGAAAAACTCGGGAAGGAACTTGCGGACGCAGGCGCCCTCCGGGAACTTGCCCTCCAGGAAAAAGACGAAAGTATAATTGCGGAAACCGAACATACCGTAGAAAAAATCAATAGCGAAATAACAGACCTTGAAATCGCCACAAAACTCTCCGGCGAATTTGACTCGCTAAACGCCATCGTTTCCATACATGCCGGCGCGGGCGGCACGGAATCGTGCGACTGGGCGGAAATGCTTTTGCGCCTTTATACGCGCTGGGCGGAGAAAAAAGGGTTCCGCGCGACGATTACGGATATACTTCCCGGCGAAGAAGCGGGCATAAAAAGCGTAACTTTTCTTATCGAGGGTGAATACTGTTACGGCCTGCTGCAATCTGAGCTCGGCGTGCATCGCCTGGTGCGCATATCCCCGTTCGATGCCAACAAACGCCGGCACACTTCATTTGCTTCCGTTGACGTTATACCTGAGATAGATGAAAGCATTGAAATAAAAATCGAGGAGAAAGACCTGCGCATAGACACCTACCGCGCTTCGGGACACGGCGGCCAGCACGTAAACAAAACCGATTCCGCGGTCCGAATAACGCACCTGCCCACCGGCACCGTGATAGCCTGCCAGAACGAGCGCTCGCAGTTCAAAAACCGCGAGATGGCGATGAAACTGCTGAAAGCCCAACTTTTTGAACTTGAACGGGAAAAGAAGCGCCAAGCCGTCGAAAAACACTATGACGAAAAGGGAGCCATCGCCTGGGGCAGCCAGATAAGGTCATATGTATTCATGCCTTACCAGCTTGTAAAAGACCACCGCACCGCAAAAGAAATACCACAGGTTGACCTTGTAATGGATGGCGAAATCAACCCCTTCATTTCAGCCTACCTTAACTGGAAACTCGAAAAAAAGTCAAACGTGAAATAACTATAAAAATCCATCATTTTCCTATTTGACAAACCCCGAAAAAACGGATATAATTCTTAATCATCCTTTCATAATTATGCCAGGCCGGAGGGCTGCCATGCCGACTATTCTTGTCGTTGACGATGAAAAAAACGTACTGGAACTTTTGCAGTTCATCCTGCAAAAAGAAGGCTTTACCGTAGAATTGGCAATGAACGGCCGCGAAGCCTTGGAAAAACTTGGGCTAATGCCGTCGAATGAAACATCCTTAAAGCCGGATCTGATCGTTCTCGACATCATGATGCCGGAGATTGACGGCTACACGGTGCAAAATAAATTAAACGACGATCCCCAGACACGAAACATCCCGATAGTGATCCTCACGGCAAAGGGGCAGATGCGCGAGCTTTTCGGAATGGCAACGAACGTCGTGGCATATATTGAGAAACCGTTTGACCCCCAAATGCTGAAAAATAAAATTGTCCAGCTTATGACGGAAAAAAAATGAACGAAACAACCACTCCTCTCGAACAGATCGTAGCCACGCGCAAGGAAAAAGTGGAAAATCTGCGCAAGCAGGGAATAAACCCGTATCCGGCGAAATTTGCAGTAAAATCAACCACGGCGGAATTGCAGGAAAGCTTCAAGGCTCTTGCCGTCGGGGATTCCGGCACGGACCAGGTTACCGTAGCCGGCCGGATGACTTCCCGCCGGGACATGGGCAAAGCTTCGTTTGCCGATATAACCGATTCGTCCGGCAAAATCCAGCTTTATTTTAAAGCCGACATTATAGGCGCAGATTCGTTCAAGGTTTTTAAGGATTACCTCGATATTGCCGATTTTATCGGCGTTACCGGCACGCCTTTCCGCACCAGGACGGGAGAATTAAGCCTGAAAGTTGAACGGTGGACGCTGCTGTCGAAGGCTCTGCGCCCGCTGCCGGAAAAATGGCACGGGCTTAAAGACACGGAAACCCGCTACCGCCAGCGCTACCTCGATCTTATAGCCAACAAAGAAGTCAAAAATATATTTATACAGCGGAGCACGATCATTTCAACATTGCGCCAGGAACTTGAAGCGCGCGGCTTTCTCGAAGTAGAAACCCCGATGATGCAAACCATACCCGGCGGCGCGGCGGCGCGGCCGTTTACAACGCATCACAATGCGCTGGGCATGGAACTGTTCCTGCGCATCGCCCCCGAGTTGTACCTCAAACGCCTCGTAGTGGGAGGGATGGACAGGGTTTATGAGGTCGGCAGGAACTTCCGCAACGAGGGAATTGACCGCACGCATAACCCTGAATTTACAATGCTGGAGCTTTACCAGGCTTACGCCGATTTCGGCGACATGATGGACTTGTGTGAACACCTTATACTGTCCTGCGCCGCAAAAATCGGCGCCACCATACCTTCGCCGTTTAAAAGGCTCAGGCTTTTCGATCTTATTAAAACGCATACGGGCATGGACTTGCAGCCGCCCGTAGCGGAAGGCCGTTACCGGGAGGCCGCCAAAGCGCTGAATATCGACCTGCCGGAGAATACGCCGGAAAAGAAAATCTTAGACCACATTTTCGATAAAATGGTGCAACCGCATCTTACGGAACCTACTTTCGTAACGGAGTATCCCTCGCTTTATTCGCCGCTCGCCAAGTCGCGGCCGGACAAGCCGGAGTTGTCCGAACGCTTCGAATTGTTCATACAGGGGCGGGAAGTCGCCAACGCCTATTCCGAGTTGAACGACCCCCAGGAACAGAAACGGCGATTCGAGGAACAGGTGGCGGACAAAATTAAGGGAGACGATGAAGCCCAGCCTTATGACGAAGACTATATCACCGCCCTGGAACACGGCCTGCCTCCGACCGGCGGCCTCGGCATCGGCGTAGACCGCCTCATCATGGCCCTCTGCAACATAGACTCCGTGCGCGAAGTAATCCTTTTCCCGCTGATGCGCGAGGAGTAACGTCTTGCCCCTGGAAATCTTTATTGCATGGAGATATTTGAAAGCGCGGCGCAGCGGTGTCTTTACGCTGCTTACCACGCTTATTGCCGTCGGCGGCATAACGCTGGGCGTGGCGGCACTTATCATTACGCTCTCGGTAATGAGCGGTTTTCACCTCGATATACGGGAAAAGATCCTTGGGCTTCAGCCACACCTTGTCATAATAAACGAAGGCATGTCGCCCATAAAACAGTATTCGGCGCTTGAGAATTCCGTTAAAGAGAACGATAACGTTACGGCAACCGCCCCGTTCATTTACGGGCAGATAATGATACGCAACGGGCTTATCAACGCGGGAGCGGCTATAAAAGGCATTGACTGGGAAGCGGAAAACCGGTTAACCGGCCTAAAAAAATTGACGCATGGAAACTTGTCAGGCGGTTTGAAGGATAACGAAATAATCATCGGCCGCGAACTGGCAAATGCGTTGCGTACGTTTCCCGGCGAAGAGATAATACTTATGTCGCCCGGGGAAGCGGGGCTGATACCGCGCATGGCATCGTTTAAGGTGGCCGGAATATTTCACTCGGGGATGTACGAATACGACGCGAGCCTGGCTTACGTGTCGCTGGGATCTGCGCAAAAGCTTTTTGGATTTCACGACACTGTTACCGGCGTAGGCGCATCCGTCAAACACTGGGAACTTGCGGCTAAGGCGGAAATCCAGCTTGAGAAGTCGCTGCCGCCATCTTATCTTGTGCGTTCATGGCAGCAAATGAACCATAATCTTTTTGCGGCGCTCAAGCTTGAGAAGATAATGATGTTCATAATCCTGGCGCTGATAATAGTTGTGGCGGCATTCAACATAATTTCAAACCTTATACTGTTGACCGTGGAAAAAGCGCGCGAGATTGGAATACTTTCGGCGCTCGGCGTAAGACGGCTTGAGATAGGCAGGATCTTTCTTTTCGAAGGGTTGATGGTAGGGCTTTCCGGCATTATCCTGGGAACAGGCTCGGGCCTCGGCATAAGCCTTGCCCTCAAGAAATACAAGTTCATCCACCTTCCGCCGGACGTGTACTATCTCGATACCCTGCCCGTGCGCATAATCGCGGGCGACGTTATACTGGTTATTGCCGCAACGCTGGCCATAACCCTTGTAGCTGCGCTTTATCCGGCTTACCAGGCAACAAAACTAGACCCCCTCGAAGCCATACGCTACGGATAGATCATTGCGAGCGAGAGCGAAGCAATCTCGACGTTGCTTCTGATGAAAAGCGAGATTGCCGCGCCCTTTGGGCTCGCAATGACAGCAACTTTGGCATTCTTTGCTTAACGTCAGTTATTAAAATGGACATAGCGGCGATAAATCTTAATAAGAAGTATATGCCGGCCAATGGCGTTGAAATTGAGGCCGTACACCGCATAGACTTTTCAATAGCGGGCGGCGAAACCGTAGCCATAGTCGGCCCCTCGGGCGCAGGCAAAAGCACGCTGCTGCACCTTGTCGGCCTCATGGACAGGCCGACGTCGGGAAAACTTCTTTTTGACGGCGATGATACCGGCAAATTGACGGACGCCGAACGTGCAGGGTTAAGGCGTTCAAAAATCGGGTTTCTTTTCCAGTTGCATTACCTGCTTTCCGAGTTTACCGTAGAAGAAAACCTGCTTATTCCGGTATGGCATGAACGCGCGAAAAAACGGGATGAGGCGCGCGCGCTGCTTAAGCGCCTGGGGCTTGAACACAGGCGCGGCCACCTCCCCGTGGAACTTTCCGGAGGAGAACAACAGCGGGCCGCGCTTGCCCGCGCGCTGCTCGGACAGCCGGAAATACTTTTGTGCGACGAACCGACGGGCAACCTCGACCGCGAAACCGGCGCAAATGTCGAGGAACTTATTTTTTCGGAATGCGCGCAGCGAAAAGTGACTCTTATTATTGTTACCCATAACCCTGAATTGGCAGCCAGGGCGCACCGTATAATAGAAGTACGCGACGGCACGATCGTGAAGGAGCAGAAACAATGAAAATCTATCTTGACGGCAATCTTGTGGAAAAAGACGACGCAAAAGTCTCCGTGTTCGACCACGGGCTTCTTTACGGCGACGGCGTTTTCGAAGGCATACGCGCTTACAACGGGCGGGTATTCCGCTTAAGCGAACATCTTAACCGGCTCTACGCATCGGCAAACGCAATTATGCTGGAAATACCGCTTTCAAAAAAAGATATGGAAGCCGCGGTAATTGAAACACTGCGCGCCAACAAGCTCAAAGACGCCTACATCCGCCTGGTGGTAACGCGCGGCTGCGGGGACCTTGGCCTTGACCCGAAAAGATGCCACGGCAAGCCCACCATCTTCATAATCACCGACGAGATTAAGCTCTACCCTGAGGAGTTCTACACCAACGGGCTTTCGCTTATAACCGCTTCGACGAAACGAAGCATACCCGAATCGCTGAACCCCTGCATTAAATCGCTTAATTATTTAAATAATATTATCGCGAAGATGGAGGCAACCCGCGCCGGCGTGCCGGAAGCGATAATGCTAAACGCGCAAGGCTACGTGGCCGAATGCACGGGCGATAATATTTTCATAATAAAGGACAAGGTTCTGATAACGCCTCCGACGTGGGCGGGAGCGCTGGAAGGCATAACCAGCAAAGCCGTCATGGAACTCGCGAGAGAAAAGGCGCGCCTGGAAGTAAGGGAAGACCTTTTCACTCTCTATCACGTTTACAGCGCGGACGAATGTTTCCTGACCGGGACCGCCGCCGAGATCATACCTGTTGTAAAAACCGACGGCCGGACAATAGGCGACGGCAAACCGGGCAAAATGACGCTGCGGCTCATCGAGGAATTCAGGGAGCTGGCCCGCCTCACCGGCGTGCCTATATACGAAAAATAATGCTATAATAATATACACTGGTACGAATAGTACGGCGCCCTGAAAAATGTTCGTCATTGCGCGAACAGGGCGCTGATGGAGGAATAGTAAATGTCAAATCGTTTCACAGACAGGGTCCAGAGGGTTATCATAATAGCCCAGGAAGAAGCTAAAAGGCTCAATCACGATTATGTCGGCACTGAGCACATTCTTCTCGGGCTGGTAGCCCTGGGCGAAGGCGTGGCCGCCAAAGTGCTTGCAAACATAGGCGTTGACCTGCGCCGTGTGCGCACGGAAGTGGAGAAGCTTGTAGGGACCGGCGATAACGTCATGCTTCTCGGTGAAATACCATTCACGCCGCGGGCGAAAAAAGTGCTTGAACTGGCCGTGGAAGAAGCACAAAATTTCGGCCACACCTACGTCGGGACCGAACACCTGCTCCTGGGACTGCTGCGCGAAGAAGAGGGGATAGCCGCGCGCGTTCTGGAAAACCTGGGCGTACGCATAAATGAAGTACGCGAGGAAGTTGCCTCCCTGCTGGGCGAAACCGGCGAAACCGTCGGTGAAAATCACTCCGCCACAAAAACAAAAACCAAAACACCCAACCTTGACGAGTTCGGCAGGGATCTGACCGCCCTTGCGCGCGACGGGAAACTTGATCCCGTCATAGGGCGCGACGAGGAAATAGAACGGCTTATACAGATTCTTTCACGGCGCACCAAGAACAATCCCGTTTTAATCGGCGATCCCGGCGTCGGCAAAACCGCTATCGTCGAGGGGCTGGCACAACGCGTGTCGTCCGGAGATGCGCCCGAGATCCTTGTCTCTAAACGCGTAATGACTCTTGACCTTGCCGCCGTCGTAGCCGGCACAAAGTACCGCGGCGAATTCGAACAACGCTTAAAGAATATCATGGAAGAAATACGCCGCGCAAAAAACTCCATAATACTTTTTATTGACGAATTGCATACCGTCATAGGAGCGGGCGCGGCGGAAGGCGCCATTGACGCCTCAAACATGCTTAAACCCGCGCTTTCACGGGGCGAGCTGCAATGCATCGGCGCGACAACCATGGACGAATACCGCAAGCACATAGAGCATGATGCCGCTCTGGAACGCAGGTTCCAGCCCATAAACGTGGAACCGCCGGCAGTGGAAGAGACTGTTGAAATACTTAAAGGATTGCGCGAAAAATACGAAGCGCATCACAAGGTTAAATATACCGACGAAGCGCTTGCAGCCGCGGCGGAGTTATCCGATCGCTATATATCGGACCGTTACCTGCCGGATAAGGCAATAGATCTTATAGATGAAGCCGGCGCGCGCGCGCGCTTGCAATCAACCCATCCGCCTGCCCACCTGCTTGAAAAAGAAGAGGAACTAAACGCCGTTACAGTTGATAAGGAAAACGCAATAGCAAAACAGGAATATGAAAGAGCGGCGAGATTGCGCGACAAGGAGCGGGAACTGCGCAAGGCGCTGGAAGACGCGCGCAAGAAATGGCGCTCTACGCGCGAGGAGTTGCGCCCGCCCATAACCAGCGACGACATCGCGCACCTTGTTTCAAAGTGGACGAAAATACCTGTAACCCGCCTGACGCAAAAGGAATCGGACAAATTGATGCACATGGAAGACGAATTGCGTAAAAGAGTAATCGGGCAGGACGAAGCCATACGCATTATCTCCCAGGCAATACGCCGCAGCCGCACGGGTTTAAAAGATCCCCGCAAGCCCATAGGAGGCTTTATATTCCTGGGCCCCACGGGTGTAGGTAAAACCGAGCTTGGACGGGCGCTTGCCGAGTTTCTTTTCGGAGACGAAAGCGCGCTCGTGCGCGTGGACATGTCCGAATTCATGGAAAAGTTTTCGGTATCCAGACTTATCGGGGCGCCCCCCGGATACGTCGGTTACGAGGAAGGCGGACAGTTAACCGAGCAGGTGCGCCGAAAGCCCTATTCCGTGGTATTGCTCGATGAAATTGAAAAAGCGCATCCCGACGTATTCAACGTGCTTTTGCAGATTCTCGATAACGGCACACTTACGGATAATCTCGGCCATCACGTTAACTTCAAAAACACCATAATTATTATGACCTCTAACGTCGGCGCACGGCTGATCTCGCGCGGCAAATCGCTGGGCTTCCTTGTGCAGGATGATCTTTCCGGCGATTATACCACCATGAAGGAAACCGTAACCGAGGAAGTGCGCAAGGCATTCAACCCTGAATTTTTAAACCGTATTGACGAAGTAATCGTATTTCATCCGCTGGGAAGGCCCGAGATGAAGAATATACTGGATCTTATGCTTGTGCGCGGAGAGCGAAAGATAGCGGCGCAGGGCTACGCCCTGGAACTGTCCGCCGAGGCCAAGGACTTCCTGCTTGAAAAAGGTTTCGACCCGCAGTACGGCGCGCGCCCCCTGCAGCGGATAATACAGCGTTACCTTGAGGATCCGCTGGCCGAAGAAATACTGCTCAGTCACATAAACCATCACGCCGGCGAACCATTGATAAAAATAGCGGTAACATTCAACAGCGAACATAAACGGCTGGACTTCAAACCTGCCACCGTGATAATCTGATAATTTTGCGGGTTGCATTCTATATACGTTATATGTTCATTACGCTTCATGAAGAAAAGCCTTGTTTTCATTTCAATTTTGGCTGCGCTGCTCATTTTCTTTGTTTTCTTTGCCCTGCGACTGCAATTTCTGGAAATGCCGCTACGGGTCGCGCTTAAGAAAATTGCAGGGCAACCCGTTACTTTTTCACGGGTTGAATACCGGCCTTTCAACAGGATTACAGTTTCCGACCTCACCGTGGGACGCAGCGTTCGCTGCCGGAACATCACCGTTTACCTTAACCCGATTAAACTCATACGCGACCTCAGGCACCCCGAGCTTTCACTCAGCCACGTAAACATCGAAGGCTTTTGGATAGACACCGGCGCCGAGAAATTTACGTTTCCCGTCAACAAGGTAAACCGCGCGGCAACCGCCGCGCCGGATTTTTCAATTTCATGGCGGGAAGGTGAAGTTGTCCTCCCCGGCCGTACGCTGCATAATGTGGCGGGAACCGCAAAGATATCGGATAAAACAGCCGGGATCATTACGGCGCAATCGGCCGGCTACAATCTGTCTGTCAGCGTTCAGGGGGGGAACACCGGCGCTATTTTCCCGCTGACCGCGCGCCTGACAGCAACGGGCAACGGCGCAAACCTCTCCGCGGTTCTTGCGGCTAATCATTTCCCGGACAAAACCATTACGGCAAATATCCTGTTTCCGCGCATATCCTACAAATCATTTTCATTATCGGATTCTTCGGGTACTCTTACGTGGCGGGATCATGCCTTCTCGGGCGAGATAAGTAACGCGGCGGCAAGGCTGTCCGTCAACGGAACAGGCGTCGGCCGCTTCAGCGCGGATGCAACGTTTCTACTTTCACAAATCCTGGCCGGCACAACCGGCTATGTCAAAATTCACGCGGAAGTAAGTGACGAAAAAACAGCCTGCGACGGAAATATAGGCGATATTATCATCGCCGGCCGTTCCATGGGTACAACAGCTTTTTCCGTGTCCCGCAGCAGTGACGGCGCATGGTCAGGATCCGGGACAATAGCGCCGTCCGGTTATAACTTTGGTATCTATCTAAAAAATAACTATGCGGCCTTGACGGCCGATAACGGTAAAAAGGCGCGCGCTTACGTAACAGGGCAATTGTCGCCGCCCGGTCTCACCGTAAAAATAAACGACTGGCCGCTTGAAAAACTGCCCGGAATTTACCCGCAAATCGGCGGCATGCAAGGCTCCATATCCGTCAATGGCCTTATAAGTGGCGATAACGCCGACATGCTCGTTTCATGTAACTGGCTGCACCCGGAACTGCGCACGGAAGCTACAGTGCAGGGAACGCTTAAGTATTCATTGCATAAACTTGGCGAGGCCAGGCTATCGTTAAAAAACGTGCGCTGGGGCGATTACCGTTTTTCTTCAGGCAAAGTACATGCGCGTTTGACTCCTGAAAATATTGAAATCAATGATTTTTCGCTTCATGCCAACAAAGGCACACTTTCAGGCCAGGCTTCGGCAGGCATCGGCGGCAAAGAATCGCCATGCAACGTGAAGCTTCAATTCCACCGCTTCCCGGCGGCTGCCGCACTTGTCAGCGGCCCGGTGGAAATGCACGGCACTATCCGACGATCGAAGGCGTGGGAGTTTTCGGGTAATGTTCAAAGCGGCGCCTTAAGAATAAACGACCGGCCGGCAAATAAAGTATCCGCTTTTATTGAGTTAACCCCCGCAGAACTTTTAATCGGCGATTTCCGGTGGGAATCGCTCGCACACGGCTCGCTACGCCTCGACCGCACAACCCAATCCATCGAAGGTTCATGCGCACTTACATCGTTCCCGCTTTCAGTAGCGACAAATCAGCTTAACGGCACGGTAAACGGCAACGCAATAATAACCGGGACAGTGCAACATCCGGCCATAACGCTGTCATACTCATCGAAAGACACGGTTTACAGGGAGTTTTCCTTCAGTCACCATGGGAAAATGCATTTCCGCGACAAGGAGCTTTACCTGGACAAAGTGGTGCTATCATCCGACGGCGCAAGCGCAACCGTTACAGGCAAAGCATACCCGCGCATGGATCTTTCAGCCGCGATAAACAAGCTTCCCGGGCCGCGCCTTGCAACGCTGCTGCGCCTGCCGGTGGCGGTTAAAGGCGCATTTACCGGTTCCGTAAATCTTAAAGGCGAACAGACTGCTCCGCTTGTTTTTTTCAACATGAACGGCACGGGCGTTACAGTTGATAATATACGCCTGGACGATTTGAGCAGTTCGGCCAGGTTGGCGAACGGCCGTATAATTATTGACTCCCTTGTGGCGAAATTTTCAGATTCCGAATTGCGCCTGCACGAAAACAGTTATATTGAACCCGCCAAAAAGAAATTCAACGTTGTTTCCGAGTGGCGCAATGTACGCGCCGGCCCCGCCGATCTTAACGGGACGCTTCGTTTAAACGGCTCCTGGGAACAAATGCCGGGGCAACAACCCTCGGTGCGCGCAACCATGGCCGCCGATGACTTCTGGATCAACGAGCATAACATTCATTCCGCGGCGGTAAGCGCGCAACTGCAAAACGGGGTGCTTACATTTTTACCGGTTGAGCGCCAGGAGCTTGCCCTGCACGGACACGTTGTATTGAAAGATCTTCCATCCGTCCTGCGGTTCGAACGCCTGTCCATCGGATGGGGCAATGAAAGGAATCTATTGCTTGACGGTGAGATCGGCGAAAACACATGGGATTTCATGGCAAGCGGCAAGGCGGTTTCAGCGGCAGCCGTGGCCGGGCTTATTAATTCACCTGTAAGCGTTGACGGCGACATGGATTTTACTATCGTAGGAAAAGGCAGCGTGCATGACCCGCAGATGGAAGGAAGCATCAATATATCGAACGGATTTATTGAGGAAGCCGCATACGACAATATAAACGTGCAATTCAGCGCGCGGGACAATACTCTTTCTCTTATTCATGCAAAACTTATAAAAGATGCAGGCTATACGATAACCGCCGGCGGCACGGTGCCGCTGTATCTTTCAAAAGAGAGCCGCACGGCAGCCGCCAACAAACCTGTTGACGTGGAAATAAAGATGGACCAGGGCACGCTCGGCCTGCTGACCTCGATTACACCGGAGATAACTTCCGCATCAGGCGAGGTACAGGCGCAATTGCGCCTTACAGGCACAATTGAAAAACCGTCATTGAACGGTTACTGCCGCATTACGGGCGGCCGGCTGTCCGCGCGGAACTACGTGCAGAAAATGTCGAACATAAATGCGACCCTGTTATGGAAAGACAACCTGCTTTCCGTCAAAGAATTTTCCGGCAGGATGGGCGACGGCGCAGTGCGCCTTACGGGCAGCATGGCATTCAAGGGTTTCCTGCCCGGCTCCGTAAATCTTGCGCTGCAAACCGAGGGCGCGAAAGGCGTACCCATTTTCGTGCAGGAACTGCCGATACCATCGCCTCTTATCAAGGACGACATTGCGCTGTTGTCCAACGTATCGCGCGCCGAACCGCGTTTTTTGATGCGCCTGGAAGGCCCTGCCGAACACATGCTGTTCTCGGGCTGGGCGGAACTTGAAAATGCCCATTTCACATATCCTTCGCGATTGAAGCACGGCGACGCGGAAAATCCGTTAAAAACGTTCTGGCCGCGCATATCATGGGATTTTGAATTGCGCGCCGGCAAGAACGCGTGGTATGACAATGAACTTGTAAGCGTCAACGCACAGGGCGCGATAAAACTTTCCGGCAAGGGCGCGTTCCCGACCGTGGACGGCAGGGTGGAATCCATACGCGGCAATATATCATACCTTGGCACGGAGTTCAAGATTAATCGCGCCGTAGTTGAAATAGTAAAAGGCGACGTTGTCCTTGAAGCCGAGGCGGAAGCGGAAACTTACGGCAAATCCACGGAAGACAACGACACCATACGCATGTACATAGACCGCGCAAGAATCGGCCTTATAAAACCCCGGTTTGTATCGAAAAATTCGCCTGCTTTATCGTCTGAAAAGGCGCTGGTGCGCGCCACGGGCATAGACGCGGAGATGTATTCCGCAACCGACAGGGATTTCCTGCTTCGCCAGCAATTGGTGCGCATCTTCGACTCCACGCTTGCCACGCCTCTTGCAAAAAAGTTGCTGCGTACCAGCGGGCTTGCGGACACCTTCCGCGTCCAGCATATCGCGCAGGAACAGGTCGCGCCGCAGGAACCCGGCAACCCGACCCTAAGTGAACTTCTTTACGGAACAAAATATTCCATGGAGAAATACCTGGGCGACCGGTTTCTGGTGGGTTACTCGGTTACCTTCGACCAGTTACAGAACAAGTTAGACCTGCGCCACGAGATAGAGGTATCCTATCGCCTGCAACGGAATATATTCGTGCGGGGCACATATGAAATCGAAACCCGCAACCCGTTGCGCCAGTACGACCGCCGTATAACCATAGAACAACAATGGCGCTTCGGCTGGCCACAGAAAAAATAATGGCATTACGTTGCCTGTCATTTCATTTATTTTGTATAATGAGTCTTCGAAAATACGGCAACATAATAATGAAAGTGTCTCTTTAGCGTTTAGAAGTTGTTGTCATTGCGAGCCCAAAGGGCGCGGCAATCTCGCTTTTCATCAGAAGCAACGTCGAGATTGCTTCGCTATCGCTCGCAATGACCTCAAACTGCTAAAGAAACACCAATGAAAAGGTGTGTATCCATGAAAAAGTACATTGTGTTTCTAAGCCTGGCAATCATGATGGCAGCTTCCGGTTTTGCCGCTGAAACAGCGGGAAAGATTTCCGGAGTCCACTTCGAAGGCCTTAAAAACGTAAAAGAAAAAACCGTCAAATCGCAAATAAAATCGAAAGTCGGCAAGCCCTATTCCGAAGATACCGTTAAAAACGACATACAGACGATCCTGGGGCTGAATTATTTTGATAACGTGGAGGTAAACGTTGACACCGCGCCTGTAAGGATAACTTTCGACGTTACCGAAAAACCTTACATTAAAACCATAGCTTTGAAGGGCAACAAGAAAATATCATCCGGCAGGCTTAAAGAAGAGATAACGCTCAAGGAAAAGGAATTTTACGACGCCGCGAAGTTCGAGGAATCCAAGGCGAAGATACGCACGCTTTACGGCGACAAGGGATATACCGACGCGCAATTGGAAGCCTATCCCACAGTTGACGAGCAGAGCAATAAAATGACGGTAACGTTTTTAATAACCGAGGGAAACCGTATTACGGTAAACAACATATCTCTCGACGCGCTTGCGGCCTACAAGCCCAAAAAAATCCTCGGGCTGATGAAAACCAGGAAGAAGAAAATATACAAGCCTGAAACGCTTTCCACCGACCGCCAGGAAGTCGAGACTTTCTATAAAAACAACGGCTACAGGGAAGCGGCCGTAGGCGAGCCGGTTGTAACGTACAATGAGGAACGAACATTCGTTGACATAACGCTGCCCATAAACGAAGGGCCGCGCTACAAGATAGGCGCGATAACGTTTTCACCGAATGATAATTATACCGATGAAGCCATGCGCAATGTTCTCGTTATTAAACCGGGGCAGGTGTACCGCGAGGACGAATTCGAAGAAAGCAGACATGCGCTGGCCGAGCTTTTCTCCGATAAAGGCTACCTGCATACGCAGATAGAGCCGGAGTTTAAAACATACCCCGAAAAAGGTGTAATGGATATAAATTTTGTCATTAACGAGGGTTCGATAGTTTACCTGGGAAAAGTTTACATAGACGGCTTAACCACCACAAAGGAAAATGTCATCCGCCGTGAGTTGACGCTTAAGGAAGGCGACGTTTTCGCCGCCCCGCGCGTCCGGCGCAGCATAGAAAAAATATATAACCTTGGTTTTATTGACGCCGTGGAGCCCGGGATCCAGCCGACTGAAAAACCGGATGTTATGGACATGGTTTTAAACGTTACCGAAGGTAAACCCGGGGTTCTTTCCGCGGGCGCGGGATACTCGTCCGTTGACCAGCTTGTGGGAACGCTCCAGGTGCAGCATATAAACCTGCTCGGCCGCGCACAGCGGCTTAACCTGCTATGGGAATTCGGCTCGCGCAAACAGAATGGCGAAATAGACTGGACCGAACCCTGGTTTTTAAACCACCCAACGAGCCTTGGATTCGGCATATTCGACACGGAACGCGTCAGAGACTACAGCACGGAACTCAGCGCCTACAAGGAAGGCCGCAGAGGCGGATCACTGCGGGTAGGGCCGCGAATAAACGATTACCTCAGCTTTCTTTTCTCATACACTTACGAGGAAGTATCCGTTTTCGATATAGAAGTCAGCACAACTTTTGCCCCGGACCTGGTGGCAGCGCATGATATTACCTCAAGCATATCATCCCAGGTAGTCTGGGATTCGCGCGATAACATATTCGACGCAAACCGCGGCAGCCGGCACTCGTTGTCCGTGCAGTTCGCGGGCGGGCCTCTCGACGGTAACGTCAATTTCATCAAATCACTGGCGCGCACTTCCTGGTTCTTCCCGAGCTTCTGGAAATTCGTTTTCTCCGTAAACGGCAACTTCGGGATCATAGAAAATTTCGGAAATTCAACCAACGTTCCCATCTATGAGCGTTTCCATGTCGGCGGCGTGGAAACTGTCAGGGGATACCTCGCCCGGCGCGGCGAGATAGGCACCGCCAACGGCGGCAAAGCAATGCTTGTGCTTAACGCCGAGTACAAATTTCCCATAGTGCAGGAGAAGAAAAGAACGATATTGCAGGGCGCGTTTTTCGCCGACGCCGGCGGCAGCTGGGACAGCATGTACGACTTCAGCCTCGATTTCGGCACGGGGCCGACGAACATGAAGGCAGGCGTAGGTTTCGGCATTCGTTTTACTACGCCGGTATTTCCTCTGCGCCTGGACTGGGGCTACGGCCTGCATCATAACCCGGGCGAAGAATTAAACCAGTTCTACTTTACCATAGGGAGCATGTTTTAAAATATGAAAAG
>Ga0156410_1123_pt1 | contig 23434 bp, 21 predicted proteins | sample RifOxyA2_FD_108053 | JGI IMG/M metagenome (GOLD analysis project Ga0156410, IMG submission 108053) | Elusimicrobia bacterium RIFOXYA2_FULL_50_26 | reverse complement strand
TGATTCCTTCGCCGAAGGATATGAGGTTGGTTATGTTGCCGTAGGCGGCCTCAAGCTGGTCGTGCAGTTGCTTCATTTTAAGAAGCATTTTTATGCGCGTAAGCACTTCCTCGTGGTCGAACGGCTTGTTGATGTAGTCGTCCGCGCCGACCTTGATGCCCCTGATACGGTCGTCCTTTGACGACAGGCTTGTGATGAATATTACCGGGATGTTCCTGTAACTTTCCGTTTCCTTGATAAACCGGCAGGCCTCGAAACCGTCAACCGCCGGCATACGCACATCGAGTATTGCAAGATCAACCCTGGTTTTCTTTATGATTTCAAGGGCAACCATGCCGTTCTCGGCTTTTGCCACGTCGTAACCGTTCATCCCGAGCAGTATTTCAAGAAGCTCAAGATTCTCAGGTTCGTCATCCGCGCAAAGAATCACCGGCCGCGCCGCATTCATAACCCCAATTCTAACCCATTCCCCCCCACATTTCAAGGAAAATATAGGGTACGGTCTTAAATAATTAAGTATTGGCGGATTATATCTATAACATGAAACAGTAAATGTTCTAAAGTTAATTATGAGTCTGTTGCCGAAGTCCGTTTCCGCCCTTTTTCGTCATTGCCCGACTCGATCGGGCAATCCAGTGTCGTCGGTAAAATTTTCTAGATACTCCGGTCGAGCCGGAGTATGACAGGAAAACGGACTTCGGCAACAGGCTCATATTTAAGACCGTCTCCTGATTTATGAACTGTATAGTTGATTTTCATATTCATTCTTGTTATTCGCGCGCTACGAGTAGGGTGCTTGTGCCGGAATATATCGGCTACTGGGCGTGCGTCAAGGGGGTTACGATCGTCGGTACGGGCGATTGTACTCATCCTCGATGGCTCGGCGAATTGAGGGAAAAGCTGGAAGATGCCGGTAACGGTCTTTACCGGTTAAAGAAAAAATATGCGCTTTCCGGCTCAGGATTTCCTTTGCCGTCCGGGCGGCGGGAAGCATATTTTATCCTGACGGGTGAGATAAGCAGTATATACAAAAAAAACGGTAAGGTGCGTCGTGTGCATAACTTGTGCGTGTTGCCGGATTTCAGCGCCGCGAAAAAACTGCAAAAGGCGCTGGCGGCGCGGGGAAACATCGAGTCGGACGGCCGGCCAATCCTTGGCGTTGACGCAAAAGATATTCTCGATATCGTGCTTAATAGCGCCGATGGCGCGTATCTTATCCCTGCGCACATATGGACTCCCTGGTTTTCGGTTCTAGGCGATAAAGGCGGGTTTGACAGCCTTGAGGAATGTTTCGGCGATTTGACAAAACACATATTTGCCGTCGAGACCGGCCTGTCGAGCGATCCTCCCATGAACCGCCGGTGCAGCTTTCTCGACAACGTGCGCCTGGTGTCGAACTCCGACGCTCATTCGCCGGCGAATATCGGCCGCGAGGCGAACATTTTTACGGTGGAGCCGGGCTATGCGTCAATTTACCGGGCGCTGAGGAGCGGCCGCGGTTTCCCTGCAACCATAGAATGTTTTCCGCAGCAGGGAAAATACTATTTCGACGGCCACAGGAACTGCAACGTATGTTTCAGCCCGCGGGAAACTGTCAGGCACAAGGGTATTTGCCCGGTGTGTCACAAACCCCTGACTATAGGTGTCGCGCACCGTGTGGCGGAATTGTCAGACCGCCCGGGCGCGCATCTCCCCGGAAACGGGAAAGATAATCCCGGAATTTGCAATAGGCGCGAGAACCGAGGCGAACAAGGCGGAGGCTTTGACGATGAAAAAAGCGAAAGCGTAGCGTTGACTACGGTTGAGCTTTTTTCGGAAGAAAAAGTCCCGCATTGGACGATGAATTCCGCGTCCTATAGCAAAATCAGGGATTATTATTCGACGGTACCGCTGCCCGAGCTTATCTCCGGGATTACCGGCACCGCTCCTTCGTCCCAAAAAACCCAACACCTTTATTTCGAGGCAATAGAAAAAATCGGCCCCGAGCTTTACACCCTGTTGTTCTCGCCCCCTGATGAAATAAAAAAAGCCGCCGGCGAACAGCTTTCCGAAGCCATAAGCCGGCTGCGCAAAGGCAAGGTGTATGTAAAACCCGGCTACGACGGCGTCTTCGGAAAAGTTACCGTATCCAGGTAAACAGCAATTTTCTACATGCTGCCCTTGTAATTCTCCAAAAAGTATGATATATTTATACTTGCCGGAGCAAATATATGAAAAATGATATGCCAACCTATATTGATTACCTTTACCTTATAAACTCATTGGGGGGGTATTCCTATCCTAAGGCACGCCTTACCAGAATGATAAAAACGGGAGAAATTACAAAAGTTAAGCGTGGTTTATACGTGTCGCCATCCAGCACAGCCTTTTCACTGAAAACCCTTGCCAATAAAATATATGGGCCATCCTATATTTCCTTCGAATATGCGCTTTCATGGTATGGGCTTATTCCAGAACGAGTGCATACAATTACTTCGGCGAGCATGGGTAAAAATAAAACCAGGATTTTTTCTACGCCGTTAGGAGCGTTTTCATATCAGAGCATCATGGCCGGCGTATACCCATATGGCATCTCTAGAATGGATGAGGATGGAAGTCCTTTTCTAGTTGCCACCAAAGAAAAAGCCATCTGTGATTTATTATCCAAAAGAGGCGGGTTAACAAGCATAAAGGAACTTAAAACGGTGATCTATGAAGATCTGCGTATCGAAGAGAATATGCTTTTTTCTCTCAATCCCGGTGATATAGAATTCCTTGCCCCATTGTATGGTAAAACTGCCGTTTCATTATTGCTAAGGTATCTACAAAAAGGAGGCGGCCATGCATAGTGCTGTGGGTGCAATGCTTGCCAGGTACAATGCCACGACTTTTGTTGAACAAAAAAACGCTTTAAAAGAAATTGTTCAGGAAATAGCCCTCCTTGGGCTGTTCAGAGGTGGCTTCTTTGAAAAGGCCGCTTTCTATGGCGGGACTGCGTTGAGAATTTTTTACGGGCTTCCCCGTTTTTCCGAAGATCTCGATTTTTCTCTATTAAAAAAAGACACTGGATTCGATATAGAACATTATTGCAAAGTTGTCAAAGACGAAATGATGGCATATGGATTTGATGTGGAAGTTACAAAAAAGAAAAAAACGGGTGAATCCGCCGTAGAATCTGCATTTATCAAAGGCGGCACGATGTTTCATCTTTTAAAGATAAAATCAATCCGCCCGCCTGTGTCAGGTGTTTATGAAAATGAGTTGTTCAAGGTTAAATTAGAGGTTGACACCGATCCGCCTGACGGTGCAAATTTTGAAATCAAATATTTACTTGAGCCGATACCATTTTCGGTGAGGGTCTTTACGCCTATGTCATTGTTCGCTGGAAAGCTGCATGCGGTTCTCTGTAGAAGCTGGAAAAGCGGAAGGGTAAAAGGGCGCGATCTTTACGATTATATATGGTATCTTTCGCAAAAAATTCCAGTTAACGCAGTGCATCTTGCGCATCGCATGGTACAAACCGGCCACTTGAAATCTGCGGATATTTTCTCCAATAAATTTTTATTCTCCAGGCTCGAAGAAAAGTTCAAATCCATTAACTATGAGCAAGCGAAACGTGATATTCTGCCCTTCATTAAAAATCCCGATGAGTTAAGTCTCTGGTCGGCGAAATTTTTTATTTCTATAACAAGAGACAAGCTCGAGATAATTTGAAAATGAGTTTAATTCCGTTTCCTGTTGTAAATATTTTCTTGACAAAGGGCTAATTAACTATTATAATGTCTACAAAACCGATAGACATTATAGGTTTTAATTAACCCCTGGAGGTTGTGATGAGTAAAATTGATTCGCGGTTGAAAGTTGAAACGCTGGCGTTGCATGGGGGGCAGGAAGCGGATGCTGTAACAGGTGCGCGGGCGGTGCCGATTTACCAGACGACATCATACAATTTTAAAAGCACCGAACATGCCGCCAACCTCTTTGGCCTGAAAGAAGCCGGTAACATATATACGCGGTTGATGAATCCTACAACGGACGTGCTGGAAAAGCGGATAGCCTTACTGGATGGCGGAGCCGGCGCGCTTGCGGTGGCGAGCGGGCAGGCGGCGATAACGCTTGCGCTTCTTAACATAGCGCAGGCCGGCGACGAGATAGTTTCGGCGGATAATCTTTACGGCGGAACGTACACGCTTTTTCATTACACGTTTGCGCGGCTGGGCATAAATGTAAAATTCGTCAAATCCGGCGACCTTGAGGGGTTTGAAAAAGCCATAACGCCTAAAACGAAAGCGCTGTACGCCGAATCCATCGGCAACCCGAAACTGGATGTCGCCGATATTGAGAGCCTGGCCAGGATAGCTCATAATAACGGCATACCGCTGATTTTAGATAACACCGTGTCGCCTTATCTGTTGCGCCCGATTGACCACGGGGCGGACATAGTGGTTTATTCAGCGACCAAGTTCATCGGCGGCCACGGCACTTCGCTTGGCGGGGTTATAGTTGATTCCGGGAAATTCGACTGGAGCAACGGCAAATTCCCTACGATAGCAGGCCCCGACGCCAGCTACCACGGCATAGATTTCGTAGAGGCGTTGAAGCCCGCCAATAACGCATATATCGTCAAGCTGCGGGTAACGTTGTTGCGCGACATGGGTCCCGCGTTGTCGCCATTTAATTCGTTCCTGCTTCTGCAGGGGCTTGAAACGCTTCATTTGCGTATGCCCCGCCATTGCGAGAACGCGCTTGCGGCGGCGACTTTCCTTGAAAAGCATCCGAAGGTGAGCTGGGTTAATTATCCAGGGCTTGCTTCAAGCAGGGAAAAAAACCGTGCCGCGAAATATCTTAAAAAAGGCGCCGGCGCTATTATAGGTTTCGGCATAAAGGGCGGCGCTGCGGCCGGGAGCAAGTTTATAAATTCCCTTGAGCTTATTTCGCACCTTGCAAACATAGGGGATGCAAAAACGCTTGCCATCCATCCCGCCACGACCACGCACCAGCAGTTATCCGAAACTGAACAACTGGCAACTGGCGTAACTCCGGATTTTATCCGGTTATCAATAGGGCTTGAGCATATAGAAGACATTATCGCCGACTTGTCCCAGGCTCTGGAAAAGGCATAACATATGAATATATACGAAAACATTACTAAAACTGTGGGCAATACGCCCATTGTGCGTATTAACCGGATGGCGCAGGGCGGTGCGACAGTGTTGGCAAAACTCGAATCGTTTAACCCCTTTGCAAGCGTCAAGGACCGTATCGGCGTCGCAATGATAGAAGATGCGGAGCAAAAGGGTATCCTTAAAAAGGGAATGACGGTTATCGAGCCTACCAGCGGCAATACCGGCATAGCGCTTGCATTCGTCTGCGCCGCCAGAGGATATAAGCTGATACTGACAATGCCGGACACCATGAGCATGGAGCGCCGCAAGCTGCTTGCAATATTGGGCGCGCAGCTTGTGCTGACGGAAGGTATAAAAGGTATGCGCGGCGCCATAGAAAAAGCCGAAGAGCTTGTACGTGATACTGCCGGCAGCTTCATGCCACAGCAGTTTATAAATCCGGCAAATCCAGCCATGCACCGCAGGACTACCGCCGAAGAAATATGGAACGATACGGGCGGACGCATTGATTTATTCGTCGCCGGTGTCGGCACCGGCGGCACGCTTACCGGCGTTGGCGAGGCGCTGAAAGAGAAGAACCCCGGGATCAAAATCGTGGCGGTAGAGCCGAAGGATTCCCCCGTGTTATCGGGCGGAAAGGCGGGGCCGCACAAGATCCAGGGCATAGGCGCGGGTTTCGTGCCGGTTATATTAAATAAGAATATTATTGATGAAATAATCACGGTTGCCTCGGATGACGCCGCAACGGTTACGCGCGCAATGGCAAGGGAAGAAGGAATTTTAACGGGCATTTCCGGCGGCGCGGCCATGTGGGCGGCGCTTCAACTGGCGGGGCGCGGCGAAAATAAAGGCAAAACCATCGTGGCCATATTGCCGGACAGCGGCGAGCGCTACCTCTCAACATGGCTGTTCGCGGAGCCGGTTGAATGAAAATATCTTTCAAAGGCGATTACGCGCTTAAAATAATCCTTGATCTTGCAATGGCCGGCTGCGGTTCGGTAACAACCATAAAGGAAATTTCCAGGCGGCAGGATATACCGGAACGCTTCCTGGAGCAGATTATTACGGTATTAAAGGGAGCAGGTTACGTCCGTACCGTGCGCGGCAAAAGGGGCGGCGTATCGCTTGCCGTCGAACCTTCCCGTATAACGGTTGGTGAAATAATACGCCTTATAGACGGCTATACCTCGCCGATAGCCTGCGTAAGCAAAACCGGCCGCGTTCATTGTAACTTTGAAGCCAGGTGCGTTTTCAAGGATATGTTCGAGGAAATACGCAACCGCACCAACGAGATCATAGATACCGCCACTTTCGATAAACTCGCCGAAAAAGCCCACCACATCAACAACAAAAACATATTGGATTTTTCGATATAATTTGCTTGTCCTGCCATGCATGTTTGCCGCGGCGTAAAACCGCCTTGTCATTTAGCCTGATTTTTGCTATATTATCTCTCAATAATGCCAGCATTCGTTAATATAATGAGGTAACGTTATGTTTCAGGTGAAACCGTTCGAGTCAAAAACGTTAAGTTGGTGGTTCCATGAACGCGAAAAAATTGATTTAGATCCCATCTACCAGCGTCGCGGGGGCATCTGGAGCAAAAAAGACAAAGCCTACCTTATTGATTCCATCCTCAACGGATTCGACATACCCAAAATTTATATAGCCGATTTCACTTACACCTCGCCGCCGGGACGCGATAAAAAAAAGTATTACGCCGTAATAGACGGCAAGCAGCGCTTCGAGGCGATCTTCGATTTTTTCAGCGGCAAGTTGGCGCTGGATGCAGAGTTTTCTTATTTTGACGACCCCTCGCTGCGCCTTGGCGACATGACGTATAAAGACCTTAAAGATCAGCAGCCTAAGCTGGCCAGCCGTTTCGAAGTGTTCAACCTTTCCGTGATGAGCGTTATCACCGATGAAGATAATAAGATAAACGACCTCTTTATACGCCTCAACAAGAGCCGGCCTCTTACCGGTTCGGAGATTCGCAGCGCCATGCAGGGGCTGGTGCCGAAACTTATAAAACGCATTTCCCAGCATGCTTTCTTTGAAACTAAAACCCGTTTCAGTGTCAAAAGGAAACAGGACGAGAACGCCGCGGGCAAGCTGCTGCTGTTGGAGTTCCGCAGCGGGTTTGTGGACACAAAAGGAATAGACCTCGACCGCTTTGTGGAAGAGGGGGCTAAATCCGAGGCACCGGTAGCGGACTTTGAGCGGGTGGCGCAGCGCACCATGAAAGTACTTGACATGATGGATGCGGTATTCATGGCCGAGGATCCGCTGCTGAAAACTTCAAGCTCGGTTCCCCTGTATTACTGGTTGTTCAGGACATATGCAAAAAACCACCAGCAATGCCTCCGCGATTTCATAGAATACTTCGAAAAAAAGCGTTCAGGGAACCGCAAAGGCAGCGCCTATGACAGGGAGCTTGCGGATTACGATATGGCATTGCGCCACGTAAACGACCAGGGAAGCCTGGTAAAATGCTACACCATATTCGAAAAACGTTTCTTCGAATTCCTCCGCGGAAGAAATATATAGTATAAACAATGCCAATGCTTAAAAATAAAAAAGTATTCTTTTTAACTGTGCTGTCGCTGTGCGCGGCAGTGTTTTTTATTTCGTGCGCAAGGCCGTCCAGGGAGAGTTCGGTTAACTGTATCGGCTCGGACACCATGGTTAACCTTATGCAGGCGCTGGCCGAGGAATTTATCAAGGCGCATCCCGATTATTTTGTCGCCGTAACCGGCGGCGGCTCCGGCACGGGCATCGCAAGCCTGATAAACGGCACATGCGATATCGCAGCCGCTTCCCGCAAAATGAAGGATCGGGAAATAGCCGCCGCCCGGGCAAACGGCATTGACCCGCAGGAGATAATAGCCGGCCTCGACGGCATTGCCGTTGTGGTTAACCCCGGGAACCCCGTTAACGAGCTTACCATAGAGCAGTTGTCCGGCATTTTCTCGGGAAGAATTACAAATTGGAGCCAGGTTGGCGGCAACGGCAGCGCGATAGTGCTGCTGTCGCGGGAAGTCAATTCCGGGACGCACATATATTTTAAGGAAAGGGTTATCCGCATGGGTAAATCCGATTGCAAGGATGAGTTCGCGCCGTCGGCGCTGATGCTTTCCTCATCCCAGGCGATCGCCGATGAAATAAGCTCTAATAAGCAGGCTATAGGCTACTACGGCATGGGATATATTAACCCGAAACAAAAACCGCTTAAAATAGCGAAGGACGTTAAAAGCGGTTACTTCCCGCCCGATATTCCAAACGTAGTGTCCGGCAAATACCCCATATCGCGGCCGCTGTTCATGTATATTAAGGGCGAGCCGTGCGGCGCCGTCAAGGAATTTGTGGATTTTGCCCTCAGCCCGGCCGGCCAGGAAATGGTAAGGCTCACGGATTTCGTGCCGATAAAATAGCTTTTACAATCATGCGAAAAAAAATAACCGAATTTATAATAGAAAAGATTATAATCCTTTGCGGCGTCATTTCAATAGTTTTCGTCGCCTTGATTTTCTTTTTCCTGCTGAAGGAAGGGCTGTCGCTGTTTACAACTTATCCGGCCGGTAAATTTATCCTCGGCAGCCACTGGTACCCCGTCAGCGAACCCCCTAAGTTCGGGATAATTTCACTTATCGCAGGTTCCCTTTGGGTAACGCTTGGAGCCATAATAATCTCCGTGCCGATAGGCATAGCCAGCGCCATTTACATTTCCGAGATTGCGCCGCGCAAGGTGCGAGACATATTGAAATCCGGGATCGAGATGCTGGCCGCCATTCCCAGCGTCGTGATAGGTTTCGTCGGCATTACGACGCTTGTGCCGCTGGTTAAAAATGTTTTCGGGCTTCCCACCGGGCTTACGGCCTTATCCGGCTCCGTGATGCTTGCGTTCATGGCCGTGCCGACAATAGTTTCCATCGCCGAGGATGCCTTTTACTCAATCCCCAAACGGTACAAGGAAGCGGCGCTGGCGCTTGGCGCGACACATTGGCAGACGATATGGCGGGTGCTTATAAGGGCGGCGTTTCCCGGCATAGTGGCCGCATCCATGCTTGGCATTGGCCGCGTCATAGGGGAAACTATGGCGGTAATGATGATTACCGGCAACATGGCCAGGATACCGCATTCGTTTTTTGATCCCGTGCGCACGCTTACCGCCACAATCGCCGCCGAGATGGGGGAAACTGTTCGCGGCAGCGACCATTATTTCGCCCTGTTCGCCATCGGCATAGTACTGTTTATAATAACCTTTTTGATAAACCTTATCGCAGACATATATATAAACAAAGAGTTGAAATGAACGAAACCCTCGACACTTCCACGACGCCGCCGGCAGCCGTTAAAGAAACGCTTCTGAAACAGATTCTTAACCCCCGCATAGTCCAGAAAGGAGCTTTCTTTCTTCTTTTACTGGCCACGCTTCTTGTTATAGTGCCGGTGGGCATGATAGTAGTTATCATAGTGGCAAAGGGCGCGCCCGCCATTTCATGGGAATTTTTAAGCGCCATGCCAAGCAGGGGGATGCGCGCCGGCGGCATATTCCCGGCCATTATCGGTTCAATATACCTTGTAGGCGCCACGATAGTTTTTGCCATACCCGTGGGCGTATTTTCCGCGATATATCTTGTTGAGTACGCAGGTAACACCCTTCTTACGCGCATGGTTAAACTTGCAATTATAAACCTTGCCGGCGTTCCTTCGATAGTATACGGATTGTTCGGCCTCGGGTTGTTCGTTATATTTCTGGGCTTCGGGCCGTCAATACTCGCGGGCGCTCTTACGCTTGCCATAATGATACTGCCGATTATCATTACGACTTCGAAAGAGGCGCTGGATGCGGTGCCGAAATCTTTTCGCGAGGCATCGCTTGCGCTTGGCGCGTCTAAATGGCAGACTATCCGCCATGTTGTGCTGCCCAATGCGTTGCCGGGCATACTTACCGGCATAATACTCGGCATAAGCCGCGCGGCAGGCGAGACGGCTCCCATACTTTTTACGGTTGCCGCGTTTTATTTGCCGCGGCTGCCTACCTCGGTATTCGACCAGGTAATGGTGCTGCCCTATCACCTTTTTGTCGTTTCGACGCAGATCCCGAACATAGAACAGTCTTATACCTACGGTACGGCGCTTGTGCTGGTGGGAATGGTGCTTGTTACTAACCTTGCGGCCATACTGTTGCGTTCCAAATACCGGAAAAAATTATGAGCAAGATTGTTGCAAGAGAATTAAACGCATGGTATGATAAGAAGTGTGCGGTTAAATCTCTTTCCATCGAGATAAATAAAAATGAGATACTGGGAATAATCGGCCCCGCCAATAGCGGCAAAACCACGTTCCTGCGCTGTCTTAACCGGTTAAACGACCTTGAGCCGCATTTCAGGATAGAGGGAAACGTTCTAATTGACGGGCGGGACATATACGCCAAAGGCGCGGACGTTGATGCGTTGCGTAAAAGGGTTGGGATGGTATTCGCCCTGCCGCTTCCGCTTCCCATGAGTATCTACGAAAATATAGTATACGGGCCGCGCCGCCAGGGGATAAGCGCACGGCAAAAGCTTGACGGTATCGTGGAAAATTCGTTAAAGGAAGCCTATCTCTGGGATGAGGTTAAAGACCGGCTGGATATGCCCGCCATGAAACTTTCCGGCGGCCAGCAGCAGCGGCTGTGCATAGCCCGCGCGCTTGCGGTGGAGCCTGAGATAATTTTATTCGACGAGCCTTCGTCCGGCCTTGATCCCATTTCCACAGCTAAAGTAGAAGAAGCAATGCTGAAATTAAAGGAAAAATACACCATTGTACTGGTTACCAACCATACCAAGCAGGCGGCGCGCGTAAGCGACCGCGTTGCATTTTTTCTTATGGGTGAGCTTGTAGAGATAGCGCCCACCGCAAGAATGTTTACCAACCCGCGCGATCCCCGCACGGAAGGGTATATTTCGGGCAAATTCGGATAAATTTAATGTCTAAAATATCAGTGGAAAACCTAAATCTTTATTACCAGGATTTTCATGCGCTCCGCGGCGTGAACGTTGAAATCGCGCCCACCATGATTACTTCCATGATTGGGCCGTCGGGCTGCGGCAAGTCCACGTTGTTGCGCACGTTTAACCGCATGAACGACCTTGTTGACGGGGTGCGTGTGGACGGCAAAATCTTGATTGACGGCGATAACATCCTTCCCGCTCAATACGACCTTGTTTCATTACGCAAAAAAGTAGGCATGGTTTTCCAGCGGCCGAACCCGTTTCCCATGTCCATCGCTTCCAACATAAAGTTTGGCCTTGAGGTCCACGGCGTTGTTCGCAAGGACGCGCTGGATGCGACGGTTGAAGATGCGTTGCGCGCCGTTTCTCTCTGGGATGAATTAAAGGACAGGCTGTCCTGTTCCGCCCTTGGCCTCAGCCTTGAGCAGCAGCAGCGTTTATGCATCGCCCGGCTTATCGCGGTAAAGCCGGAGATACTGCTGATGGACGAGCCGTGTTCCGCGCTTGACCCTATCGCCACGGAACGGGTGGAAGAGCTGATGATAGAGTTGAAAGCAAATTATACGATTGTAATAGTAACACACAACATGCAGCAGGCGGCACGGATCAGCGATTACACCGGTTTCATGTGGCTGGGCGAGCTTGTTGAATTCGGCCGTACGGACGGCATGTTTACCAATCCGAAGGAAAAACTTACGCAGGATTACATCACGGGAAGAGCGGGTTAGGAGGGACGTATTATGGAAAAACATTATCATCGCGAACTTGAATCCTTGAAAAGCCAACTGCTGGGCATGGCGCGCAAGGTGCAGGGAATGTTGTCAAATTCAATCGCCGCGCTTACCAGCCTGGATGCCGGGAAGATAGAGGAAGTTAATTCAAGCGAGCACGATGTTAACCTGCTCGAGATAGAGATTGACGGCCAGTGCCTGAAACTTATAGCGCTCTACCAGCCCGTGGGACAGGACCTGAGGCTTCTTAATATCGTCTCAAAAATAAATAACGACCTTGAGCGCGTCGGCGACGAGGCGGTAAACATCTGCGAGAGGGTATGCAGGCTTATCAAGGATCCCAGGCTTGAACGCGGGGATTTGCTGCCGCAGATGTATGATATTGCCAAAGAGATGCTGGACAAGGCTATAGTTTCGCTTGAAAAAAACGATCTTACCGTAGCAGACGACATATTCCGCCAGGAAGACATACTTGACGACCTCAACCGCCGGATGACGCGGGATGCCATCGAGCAGATAAAACGGCGGCCTGAAATAACAGACCTTGCCCTGGATATAATATCAATAAGCCATCGCCTGGAGCGCATAGGCGATATGGCCGTAAATATTGCCGAGGATATTATATTCTTCATCACCGGCGAGGATGCGCGCCACCCGCACGATAAGGTGAAAAGCTGACATGGATATTATTGAAAAACTTATCGCTGACCACCAGCAAGTCAGGGAACAGACGTTTGTCGCCGAAAAACTGGCCTCTCTCATTGACAGTAACGCTTTTTTCTGGGATAACGCCACCGCGGTCCAGAGATTTTTCGAAAAAGAGGTCCGTGAGCATTTTGCCATCGAGGAACGCGTCCTTTTCCCCGTCTTGCGGCAGGTAGTTTCGGACTGGGAGCGGACAATGCTTGAAAAAATCGAGAGCGAGCATGTCCAGATACTGAAGTTGTTAAACGAGCTTTCAGATATTTCCAAACAGCATATAAGGTATCCATCCAAAAGCACGCGCGAGTTTTTCGTCAAGGTATGCGCAAAAATTCTGGACATACTCATGCCGCACGCCCGCAGGGAGGACGAGGAGCTTTACCCTGTTATCAACAAACGCTTTACCGACGCCCACTACCGTCAATTGGAAGAAAATTTGAAGTTATTTAAAAAATCATGACACATTTCAGCTTATTTTCCGAGCAGGACATATATCTTTTCAAGGAAGGCAACAATTTCCGGCTTTACGATAAACTCGGCTCCCGCCCGGTTACGGTTGACGGCGTCGAGGGGACGTATTTCGCCGTCTGGGCGCCCAATGCGGAGTTCGCATCGGTTATAGGCAATTTTAACGGCTGGAATAAGCAATCGCACCCGCTTAATGCCCGCTGGGACGGTTCCGGTATATGGGAAGCATTTATCCCGGCAATAGGCAAGGGCGAAATTTACAAGTATTTCATACGTTCCCGTTTTAACGGTTACACTGTCGAAAAGGGCGACCCTTACGCCGTTCACTGGGAGACCCCGCAGAAGACGGGTTCGATAGTGTGGGATCTTGAATACTCATGGGAAGACGGCGAATGGATGAAAAACAGGCATGAGTCAAACAGTTTGCAAAGCCCGTTTTCCATATATGAAATGCATCCCGGTTCCTGGCGGAGGATGCCCGAGCAAGACAACCGTTTCTTAAGCTATAGGGAAATGGCGCCTTACCTGGCGGATTATTGCGTAAAAATGGGTTTTACGCACGTTGAGTTGATGCCGGTTATGGAGCATCCTTTCTACGGCTCGTGGGGATACCAGTTGTCCGGCTACTTCGCCCCGTCGAGCCGCTATGGAACGCCCCAGGATTTCATGTATATGGTTGATTTGCTTCACCGTAACGGTGTAGGCGTTATCCTGGATTGGGTGCCGTCGCATTTCCCGACCGATTTGCACGGGCTTTCAAATTTCGACGGAACATACCTTTACGAACATGAGGACACGCGCAAGGGATTCCATCCGGATTGGAAGAGCAGCATATTCAATTATGGCAGGAACGAGGTTAAGGAGTTCCTTATTTCAAGCGCCATTTTCTGGCTCGAAAAATATCATATAGACGGATTGCGCGTGGATGCGGTTGCGTCCCTGTTGTATCTTGATTATTCGCGCAAGGAAGGCGAATGGGAGCCTAACCGTTTCGGAGGCAGGGAGAACCTCGAGGCCATTGATTTTATAAAACAATGCAACCACGTGGTATATGAAAATCATCCCGACGTGCAGATGTTTGCCGAGGAATCAACGGCCTGGCCGAAGGTGTCCGGTCCCACGTATTCAGGCGGGCTTGGTTTCGGCATGAAATGGAACATGGGCTGGATGCACGACACGTTAAAATTTTTCGCGGTTGACCCGTTGTTTCGCAAACATCACCTTGACCAGATAACCTTCAGCCTATGGTATGCGTTCAGCGAAAATTTTCTTCTGCCGTTTTCCCACGACGAAGTAACGCACGGCAAGGGGTCGCTCGTAGGGAAAATGCCGGGCGACGAGTGGCAGCGGTTTGCCAACCTGCGGTTACTATTCGGTTACATGTACGGCCACCCCGGTAAAAAACTTATTTTCATGGGTGATGAGTTCGGGCAGGTGCGCGAGTGGCATCATGAGGAGAGCCTGGAATGGCATGTGCTGGAATTCCCGTTTCATCGCGGGGCGCAGCGCTGGATGCGGGATTTAAACCAGGTTTACCGCACCGAGAAGCCGTTTTTTGAAGCGGATTTCAGCTGGGATGGTTTTGAATGGATTGATTTTAACGACAGGGAAAACTGTGTCATAGCCTTTTTACGAAAGGCGAAGACAACGGGCGATATTATATTGTGCGTATGCAATTTTACGCCGGTAGTGCGCCACAATTACAGGGTCGGTGTGCCGCGGGGCGGTTTCTGGAAGGAATTGCTAAACAGCGATGCTACCGAGTATGGCGGTTCAGGGGTGGGGAACATGGGCGGGTTTGACGCCGATTCGCTGCCCGCGCACGATCGCGGATATTCGCTGAACCTTAAACTTCCTCCGCTGGGCGTCCTGTTCTTTAAGAGCCGGCCTCAATAGCGGCGTCTACGCGGTTTTGTTTTCTTCTTTATATTCCCCTTATTTACTTCCTCTATATTTTTGCGGATTTCTTCCATCTGGATGATCCTCTTCTCGCTTTCCTCTTTACGCGCCTTAAGCCAGGCCGCATCCTTTCTTAGCTGTTCAACATTTATGCCTGTAGGCGCATAAGTCGCCGCCAGTTTTTCCAGGAATTCGATATCCTGCTGATTGGGCAGTGTCCGAAGGCCGAAGGGGAAATGCCGGGCGTAGTCTGCTCGCATTGCATTCTCGTCCCATGTGCGCGCCGGGTTTATGCGCTTTATCGCAAAGCCCGCGTAAACGCTGCCTGTAATAAGCAACCCGCAAATAAAACCTGCCGCGATGCGGTGTAACCGTTTAACAACCAGTCTCTGTTTTGAAATTTGCAGCGCGAGCGTGGCCGTTAAACTGCCGGCAAGGTTCAATAGGAGCGCTGCCGCCAGCAGTTTTGTGCGGTTAAAGCTATGTGCATTGTATTGATATAGAAGCGGAAGCACGAATGAACTGGTTAAAATAAACGAGATCGCCGCTCCCTGCGCGTAGGTTACCAGCATTGAGCGTCGAATAGCGCGGCGCACGCCGGAGATTTGTTCGCTTATGGCTTCCACCTGTTCCACGCTTTTAAGCAGGGTAATTGCGGAAGGTATGTCGTGGCGCGAAATCAACTGGTGGCAGGTATGTATGACGTCTTCGTATAGATCGAGCAGGGGATTGTGTTCGTAAAGATACTGGGAAGGGGCGTCATGCGCAAGCCAGATACTGTTGGTGTTATTTCTTACCGAGTAACTGAGACAAAAAAACGGTTTTTTCTCTATCAATAGCCGCTTGCCTATAATCCTGTAGTTTTCGGGTAAAATCATGTCCTGGCGCATCTTACGGTATATTTCTATAATTTCTTTAGGCACATGTGTTGCAGCCAGGGATTCGGGTGTCGCTTTTTCATCGTCTCCGCTAAGCTCCGTCAGCCACTCCTTTGAAAAAGTAAGCAGTTGATTGTTGAATTTGGCGGGGATGTCATTGTTGGAAATTTCCTGCTTTGCATCCAGCGGCTTGTAAATTATTTCGACGGCCAGACCGGATAATATCTGTCCTTTGCCCGAACATTTTTCGCACTGCTCGACCCCACTCTGGCCGCACTTGACGCAGGGCAGTCGTTTTTTTCCCTCGCAGGTCGGGCATATCCTGTAGCCGCCGCTGCATTCCGGGCAGACGGACAGCTTCGCCCCCCTGCACACGGGGCAGGTAATTTTTCCGTCGCCGCGGCATTGCGGACAATATGTGGTTGTCTGCCCGAGGCAATTGCTGCAATGCACGGTGCCTTTTCCCTGGCAGCTGATGCAGCGGGTGCTTTTCAACGATTCGGGGATTTCAATCACGGTGCGGTAATTGATAGATCCGCCCGTCGTTTTCTTTTTAACATCCCACGGATTTATGGCCTGCGGGTCGGTAATTGTCGGCGGCGCCTTAATAATGGCTGCGTCGGGGCGTTGGAAAGAGATAACTTTCCTGGTCTCGGTATCAACGGTAAAGGATAAGCGGTAGCAGGGATATTCGGCCAGTTCTGTAACGATAAAATCGTCGCTGAAACCCTGATGTTGCCCTTTGCTCTGGGTAACGATCCATTCATTGAGCCGCTGCTTGAAACGGTCAATCGTGTTTTTATCGCGTATAATTCTTTTCATACGAGAATCCCAATACGGCAGTACATAGTACATGGTACTTGGTACATAGTACGGCTCGAATATGCGAAATCAACGTCATGCCGGAGTGCTTTAATCCGGCATCCAAAATTTTCATTCTTCTTTGTGCCGGCCAACGGCCGGCATGAGTATTTCATACGAGAATCCTGGCGGCGGATTCACAATAATAATAAACTATTGTCAGTAATTTGTCAATGCGCCCGTGCGTAGAAAACGCCGCGCGCAAAATGATACAATATAATTGTGCAGCATACAGGAGGGTATTATGTTTAAAAAATATGTTTGTTCCATGTTGGCTGTATTTATGATTGCGGCGGCGTCCGGCGTTTCACAGTCCTGGGCGCGGGGTATTTTCGGGGATGTGCCTGAGGAAAGCCCGTCGGTGATTGATTATGCCTGGCGCGGGCTTGCCATCGGAACGCTGGCTGGATTAAGCGCGGGCTACGTTCGTTACGCCGATGAGCGTGATAACACTGAGGATATTGCCCGCAGCCTGGGCTACGGCAGCCTTGCAGGCGCCGGCGTCGGCATTTTAGTAGGTTTGGCGGATGCGGCCTCCGGCAAAACCGGCATCGGCGGCATCATCCTGCGCGATATGCGCATGGGTGGTTCCCTCGGGCTTGTGCTGGGTACTATTTGGGGAGGCATAGATGCGCTCGGCACAAATCAATGGGAAAGCGTGGGCAAAGGCGCGGCCTGGGGTTACCTGGGCGGTGTGGTGCTTGGCCTTGGCATAGGGATTATCGAGGCGCCGGAACTTGTAAGCGAAGAGGCCGAACGAAAAACACTCCGCTACGGTATGTCTATCTTCGAAGATTCCCAAAAAAATATTTGCCCCGCCTTGTCTTTGTCATTTCCATATTAACCCTCTACCCGTCGGGGAGAGGGCAGGGTGAGGGGGAAGATGGTTAATGCGGAGGGTTCAATGGCTGATATACTTAAAGGTATGGTAACCAAAGTTATAAACGGGGACGTGTTCGAGCTTAAAATCACCGATGTCGCCGTGGGCGACCCCGATGCATACGACGACCGCGAACTTATGAGAGTATCCGCGCTTGCCGAAGACGAGGAAGGGCTTGAGCCGGTCGGCGAGGCCATGCATGAATTTCCGGAAGAGGGTTTTCCCTCCGGCGAAGAAATGGGCGGCACCGCAGAAGAGGTGGCCATTGAGGTCGCCGAGGCGGCCCCCACGATATACTATGGCGTTCGCTCCAGGGAAGACCTGGAGGTGCGGTTGCTGGGAAGGATGGTGCGCTGCCTTATACACGAGCGCAACCCTGCCGAAGAGCTGGTGGCCGACGTAGAGATAGTTTAACCTGTAAGTTTAATGTATTATTGCGATTTTGCCGGTGGCGGTGCGGGTGCGTTCGCCGGATTTGAAGGCGCGTGCGGTATATATGTATATGCCGGAAGCGACGGACGCCGTATCCCAGGCGTATTCATAAATGTATTTGCCGTTGACGGATAACGGGTCGCCGGTTATCGTGGCAGAGTGCGCCGGTTCGCCTGAGAGTGTGTATATATTTATCTCTACGCGGTCGGCGATGCCGGTTTCTACGTGTATTGCCGGTTTTACCGTTCCCTGCGCGGGGTTGGGATAACAATAAACTGTTTTTAATTCAAATGTAGCGTCCGGCCCGGCCGGAGGAGGGGGCGGGGCCGGCGGCCTGTCATCCGCTACGCTTATCTCCCAGATCGAGTATCCCCATATCGTTGCGCGTTTTGTGCCGTACAAGCGAAGGTAACGCGTTTCCACCGGTGCGAAACGGACTGTTTCCGTGCCGCCGGCGCAGGCGCTGGTGCTGTATATTTCCGTCCAGTTGCAGCAATCCGAGGATACTTGCAGCGAATAATGGCTTGCGTAGGCTGTTTCCCAGGCGATAGTGGCGTTGTTGAATGCGCGTGTGGAGCCGTAATCTATATATAACCATTGCGGATCGGCATCAAGCGATGCCCACCTGCTTGCCGCATTATTATCTACCACTTTTGATGCCTCATAGCCCGCGCCTATGTATGAGGATTCGCATACCAGCGGGCGTTGCGAGTAGGTGCTAAACCCCGCTTTTACCAGTGAATTCTTAACATAGCTGTTTTGCATCATTTCATCGCGTATCATTCCCGTGCGATAGTTTTCAATCGCCAGCATCATCGGCGCGTGGTTTAAGCTGTTAACCACGGGACACACGTATTCTTTTGTGGTATTTATTGAATCACAGTAGCCATACCTGCCCCATATAAGGTGCTTGTACTGATAATACAGGTGTTTGGCAACGCCAAGCGATTCCTGCGGCGTAAACATTATTGACGTTATCGCCGCCGTGGGCGCAACTGTGCCGTCGTGGTAACCCCAGGGCAGGCCGCCGTATGCGTAATAAATGTCGCCGGGGCCGCGGCACGCGGTCAGGCCCCACAAGTTTTGAGAGTACCTGCTGAGATGGTCATAATGGCATGTCAGCATGTTGGCGCGCGTGGCGAAAACGGCGTTTTCGAAATAGTTTATGGGGCCGTAGAATATTTCGCGGAAGTCATAATACAGGTTATGATATTGGTGGGTGAAAAGCGGCGGCTCCTGTATAAAATGATAACCGAACGTATCATTCCACCTGTTTGACATGGCCGCCCAGGCGTCTACGCTTACGGGGTATGTCGGCGATCCCAGCGCAAGAAGGTCAACGAATATTGATTCGCAGTAGGTTTCCCACCAGTTACTTGTAAAACTGCCGCCTTCGGGTTTCGTGCTGTCAACACCCTTGCCAGTTTCGGGATACCAGCCCATTGCTATGAATTTTTTGTGCGCGTCATCGCCTATCCCTGTAAACCACGTCCAGTCCATGCGCCGGTAAAGTTCTTCCGCTTTAGCGGCGATCTCCGGGTAAGTTGTCTTGAAATGTTCTCCGGCTTGCAACGCGCCGAGTATAAACAGCGCGGAATCAACGGTTGAGATTTCGCAGTTCCATGCGCGTGCGCCCGTTGACATGTCAACGAAATGGTACCAGAAGCCGTGTACGTTGGCAAGTGTTGTGTCGAAGGCGTTAAGCGTGTTCATTATTCTTTCGCGCGCCGCCTCTTCACTTATCCAGCCGCGTTGCGCCGCTATGGTAATGGCGCTTAACGCAAATCCGGTAGATGCTATCGTTGCAACGTTATTGCCCGCGCTTTGCCAGTTGTTTTCAACGTCTTTCACAAGCCCGGTGGACGGATCCGCTTCTTCCCAAAGAAATGAGAATATTTTTTTCTGTATAAAATCCAGAAAATCATCATCAGACACGCTGGCCGGCACTACCTCTATTGCCGCGATAGTTGCAAGCCCTGCGCTTATGACGGGAAATGTAATGTCGAGCGCATGGTCGCGCACGTCAACATCGAATATCTGCTCAAGAGCGGCCCCATATCCGCGCCAGGCATACAGGTCAACGCCGCTCATTACGGTAACGCTTTCTATGGCAACATCGAATACCCTTTTACCGGGTTCGGTATAAACTGTTTCAAGCATCATCAGCCGCACACGGTAGAATCCATTTGGAAGTTCTATGCGGTAGGCCATATCCGTGCCGCCCTGCCGGTGCGTTGTGTAAAGTGATGAAAGGATTGTGTTTCTAACTGCCCCGCTGAAAGTGGTTGTAGAGCCGCCCTCGTACCCCCAGCGGTTAAACGAGTCAAACGATTCATCTTTAACCCAAAGGTTACCGCGTTTATCCCTGTAGTCCGTCCCCGCCCCGCAATCTATCCACCACCCCTGGCCGCCCCCCGTTGAAGAAACCTCAAGCGCAGCCCTCCCCGCCACCGGCAAAATACCCATCAAAAACAAACCACCCAATAACCGCCACATACCCCGCAATATAACAAAAATCCCCCCCTCAAGTCAACACTAGGGGACGCTGGTTAAAATGTTAAAATATTGATTTAGCTGCAAAAATTTTGTATTATTTTAACATGCCGAGACAAGCCCGTATTGATGTGCCCGGGATGTTGCACCATGTCATGGCAAGGGGTATCGAAGGCCGAAAAATATTCCTTGATGACATGGATAGGAAGTATTTTCTTAAACAACTCTCTGAGATTGTGCTGGATAATGGCGCTGAAATTTATGGCTGGGCGCTTATGCCTAACCATTTCCATTTGTTAATAGAAAGCGGCAAAGCAGGGCTTGCAAGATTGATGAGGCAGTTGTTAACGCGCTATGCGGTTTATTTTAATAAACGCAACGAAAGGAGCGGACACCTTTTTCAGAATCGTTATAAATCAATAGTTTGCGAGAGAGATTCATATTTATTGACGCTTGTCAGATATATTCATTTAAATCCCGTTAAAGCAGGAATCGTCAGCGGGGTTGAAGGGCTTGCAGCATATCCCTGGAGCGGCCACAGGACGTTGATCGGTTTATCTAGCACTAATTGGCAGAACGTAAAAGATGTTTTGTCGCTTTTTGGGGATAATCGTAAGCAGTGTATTGATAAATACCTTACATTCCTGAGAGAAGGAGTTTGTCTCTCTGAAAATTATGAGGGAGGCGGATTGATGCGAAGTATGGGGGGTGTTTCATCGGCACTGGCATCGCTCAAACAAGGCAAAAAAGAATTTTATGATGAACGCGTGTTGGGTAGTGGCGAATTTGTCAAACAATTGTTGGGAAGCGACGGAGTTAAATGCGTCGGCGGCAAGAATATAAATAATGCTCATTGCCCTGGAATAACAGAACTAATCCAAAGGTTGGCGAAGCGCTTAGGCCTTTCGGTTCATGAAATTAAAAGCAATAAAAAAACCAGTGAAATAGCGAAAGCCAGGAGTATAATTGCATTCATAGCTCAAAGCCGCCTGGGGGAAAAAGGATCAGTGGTGGCGAGGGAACTCATGAAGACGAGAGCCAGCGTAAGTCTAGCATACACTGTAGGCAAACAGTTATATGAGAATAGTGCTGAAATTAGAAATATACTCGATGACATTTTAACAAATTAACCAGCGTCCCCTAAGGGGGGATTTGCGTCGTGGGGGGGAAATTGGTATAATGGGAGTTCGGTAAAATATATGTATTTAATAATTATACTTGTTATACTTATCGGTGTTCATGTGCTTGATCTTGTGGTGGAGATGTTGAATGTCCGCCATGCGTCGCCGCAACTGCCGGCTGAGTTTGAAGGTTATTATGATGCAGCCAAATACCGTTCCGCGCAGCAGTACCTGAAGGAAAACACCGTTTTTGCTCTTGTTTCGGGCGGTTTTTCGCTTGCGGTGCTGATTTCATTTATTGTTATCGGCGGGTTTAATTTCGTTGACCGTTGGGCGCGCGGTTTTGGACTAGGCGAGATCGGCACCGGGCTTATTTTTGTAGGCGCGCTTATGCTGGGCGCCGCTATATTGAAGATCCCTTTTTCCGCATACCATACGTTCGTTATAGAAGAAAAACACGGTTTCAATCGCACCACTCCCGCCACGTTCGCGCTTGACCTGTTGAAAAGCTATATATTGGTTGCTATAATAGGTGCCGTCGCCCTTTCCGTTGTCCTGTGGTTTTTTGGGGCGGCCGGCAAGGTTGCGTGGTTATACAGTTGGGCTGCGGTTACGCTGCTTCAACTGTTTTTCGAGTTCATTGCGCCCGTTGTTATCATGCCACTGTTCAATAAATTCGTGCCGCTCCAGGACGGCGAGCTTAAGAATGAACTTGAGAGCTACGCGCGCCAGCAGCAGTTTGCAATGAAAGGTGTTTACACCATGGACGCATCCCGGCGGTCGGCCAAATCGAATGCTTTTTTCGTCGGTTTCGGCAGGTACCGGCGCATAGTGCTGTTCGATACGCTCATTAACCGCCACAGCGTCGAGGAACTTGTTTCGGTGCTGGCGCACGAGATGGGGCACTATAAGAGGGGGCATATTCTAAAGTTCATGGCCGGCTCCGTAATAAGTTCCGGAATCATGTTCTTCATTCTTTCGTTATTTATGAATAACGCCGGGTTGTTCGCCGCTTTTCGCATGGAGCAGGTTTCCATATATGCCAGCATAGTTTTTTTCGGTTTTCTATTTACTCCGATAAGCACGCTGCTGGCGGTGATTACCAACGTGTTTTCGCGCCGATACGAGTTTGAGTCTGACGTCTACGCGGTAAAGACGTACAAAAAACCGGATGCGATGATTGCTGCCCTTAAAAAATTGAGCGTGGACAATCTTTCCAACCTGACGCCGCACCCTTTGAAAGTTTTTCTGGAATACAGCCACCCGCCGGTGCTCCGGCGCATAGAAGCCATACGCGCACAGACTACGGCGTGAAAGGATTTAACCCGATGGATCAGTTATTAAAAAATATTCTTGAGGCATCCGGCATTTCCGGCCGCGAGGCCGATATCTCCGGCATAATGGAAGCGGAATTAAAAAAAACCGGTGCGCAAGTGTCCGTTGATGATTTTGGCAACGTTATCGCCCGCAAGGGCAGCGGAAAAAAGAAGATAATGATAGCGGCGCACATGGACGAAATCGGCCTTCTCGTCAAGCACGTAACCAAGGAAGGCTACATTTATTTTATAAAGATCGGCGGCATAGACGACCGCGTGCTGCCGGGGCAGCGCGTTATTGTAAAGTCCAGGACAGGCGACGTGCGCGGCATCATAGGCGCAAAACCGCCGCACCTGCAAAAGGACGAGGAACGCAAGCAGCCCATAAAATATGAAGATATGTTCATTGACATAGGCGCAGGATCAAGGGAAGATGCGCTTTCGCGCGTGGCGATCGCAGATCCCGTAATATTCGAGCCTTCGGCCGGTGTTTTGAACGGCTCGCTATATTACGGTAAAGCGCCGGATAACCGCGCCGGCTGCTATGCGTTA
>Ga0156410_1037_pt1 | contig 23891 bp, 24 predicted proteins | sample RifOxyA2_FD_108053 | JGI IMG/M metagenome (GOLD analysis project Ga0156410, IMG submission 108053) | Elusimicrobia bacterium RIFOXYA2_FULL_50_26 | reverse complement strand
AGCCTCTTTCCTGCCTACCAGTATTTTCGCTTCCTTGTTTTCAATCGTTGCGATTTTAGGAGATGAAATAAGATTGGTCTTTCCCACGCTCTGGAGCACGTCATATAGCGTTGTGAAATTATCCACCGCAAGCGTCCCCACGCTTAACCGCACGCCGGATGCGCCGACATTTAATGCGCTAAGATTTCCGCTTACTTTTCCCGCTATCGAATAATCGTTTACTTTGTCGAATATGTATTCCCAGTTTACGCCCATGTTAAACTCGTCGTTAAGCATGATCTGCATGATCTTGGCTTCTATCAGCACTTCTTTCGGGCGACGGTCCAGCGAGGCCACCAGCGACGAAATTTCCTTTATTTTCGCCGGGAAATCGGTAACAATCAACTGCCCGGAGCGCTCGTCCATCTGCACGTCGCCGGTGCCGGGGCTGACAACGTTCTTCAGTTTTTCGACGACATCCTTAGGCTGCGAGTAATCCAGCCTGAAAATCTTCGTCTCCGTAGGTATGTCCAGGCTGGAAATGAGATTCTTTATCAGACCTATGTTTTCCACCGTGTCTATAAGAAGAAGCGAGTTAGTGCCGGAGTCGGTAACGATCATGCCCACCTTGCTGCGAAGGGGGGTGATTATCTTTTCGACGGCCGTTGCCCTGGCAAAATTCAGCCGCACAAACTCAACCCGCGTCGTATCGTAAAATCGTTTTCCGAACAGCCGTTCATAGTCCTGGGACGTCATAACCTTAAACACGTTTCCCTCGCGCACGTATGCGAGCTCGTTCATCTCGAGGATCATCTTAAATGCGTCCAGCGCGTCAACTTCCTGCAAATAAATGGTAACGTTACCGCGCACATTGTTGGATGCTACGATACTCAAGCCGGTTTTCTGGGAAATTATTTTGATCGCGGAGAAAATATCCGCCCCGCGCAGGTCAAGCGAGATCCTGGCGGTTTTAAGATTTTTCTCAGGAGATGAATCGTTGGTTTGCGCCGGGGGTTGGCGCGTTTCAGCGGCCGGGGATGGGATTGGCGAAAGAGGCGTTTGTGCGCGCCCGGACGGTTCAACTGGCGCCGGGCTTGCAGTGCCCGAGCTTTCGATAACCGTCGGCGAACCGGTTTCTTGCAAAGGCGGAGCCGAAATGTCTCTCGCCTCTATGCCGACCCTTTCAAACAGCGCTATCCATTCTGGGAACTGCATGTCTTTTTTCGGTTCAAGGCCAAGCTGTTTGAAAACCTCTATCCAGTTATCCTGGCGCAGGTTGCCCCTGGTCTGACGGGAAATTTGCGCTATGGTTTGCTGCACATTGACAAATTTCTGTAAAAGCCCCGGCGAGGAAGGAAGTTTAACGTCTTCGAGCGCGGCAGCCCACTCCTGTTCGGTCATGACGGCAAACTCCGCGCGAAGCGCGGTAAAGCATAACGCGGTAAGAAGAGCGGTTAGAACAAGAGGCCGAATTATCTGGATTTTCATGTCGTACCCCACTGTGAATTTAATGGTATTATATCAATAAAACACCCTGCAAGGCAAGGTGTATCTTTCGTGTCTCTTCAGCGTTTTGAAGTTGTCGTCGTCATTGCGAGCCCAAAGGGCGCGGCAATCTTGCTTTTTGTCAGAACTAACGTCGAGATTGCTTCGCTTCGCTCGCAATGACCGCAAACTGCCAATCTTGATAATACCGGCACATTTTTGCTACTATTTGATGGAGACAACCACATGAAAAAAACGTTACTGGGGCAACTTCTTCTTCGCAACGGGTTAATCGACGATCTCAAATTGCAGGCGGCGCTGGCCGAGCAAAAAAATGCCGCAGAGCGCCTGGGAAAAATTCTGCTGCGCCGCGGGTGGGTAAAAGATACCGATGTAACCGCCGCACTCGCCGCTCAGTTCGGCCTGTCCGTCGTTGAATTATCCGGCCAGGCCATTGACGCCGCCTTAGGCGCAAAAATTTCCGCAAAGTTTGCCTACCGCCATAAAATCATTCCTTTGAAGCAGGAAGGGCGCGTTCTTACCATAGCTGCCTCTGACCCGCTTGACCTTCACACCTTCGACGATATTCGCCTGCTCCTGGGCTGCGATGTTACCGTTACGCTGGCCACGGAAGCTGAAATACTGAAAGCGTTACGAAAACTTTATGGCGTCGGCGCGGAAATGATAGAGCAGATGGCCTCCGGCGACAAAGCGGCCATGGCCGACGACGGCGCGGATACGGGCGTCGGCGTGCTTGAAACCGACGAGGATTTTGCCATAGTGCGGTTTGTTGACCAGATTATCCGCGAAGCGTACGCCGATCGCGCCACCGACATTCATATCGAACCGTTTGAAGACGATCTTCTCCTGCGTTATCGCATTGACGGCATCCTGCACAAAGCGCCGACGCCTGTTGCGGTAAAACAATTCCAGTCTGCCATCATTTCGCGCATCAAGATAATGGCCAATATGGACATCGCCGAAAAACGTCTGCCGCAGGACGGCAGCATCCGTTTCAGGATTGACGGCGCCGATATTGACCTGCGCGTCTCAACCCTGCCGATTTTGCACGGGGAAAGCGTTGATATCCGTCTGCTTCCGCGCACGCAGATGCTTCTTGGTTTGGAACAACTCGGCCTTCCCCCGGATCATTTATGCCAATTAGCCGCATTGATAAAGCGGCCGCACGGCATCATTCTTGTTACCGGCCCGACGGGGCATGGTAAAACCACCACTCTTTACGCATGTCTAAACCGCATCAATTCTCCCGACAAAAAAATTATTACCGTAGAAGACCCCGTGGAATACCAGTTAAAAGGCATAAACCAGGTTTCGGTGCATAGTAAAATAGGGCTTACGTTCGCCAACGGCCTGCGCTCCATCCTCCGGCAGGACCCGGATGTAATCATGGTAGGCGAAATCCGCGACCAGGAAACAGCGGCAATTGCCATCCGTTCCTCACTGACAGGCCACCTGGTTTTCAGCACGCTTCACACGAACGATGCGCCGGGCGCCATAACGCGGTTGGTTGATATGGGTATAGAGCCGTACCTTGTGTCATCTTCCATAGAAGCGGTTATCGGCCAGCGGCTTGTGCGGCTGCTGTGTCCCGCCTGCCGCAAGGAAGATAATCCCGGCCGCGAGTTTCTTGCGCGCATCGGGTTTCCCGCGGGATTTAGCGGTAAAATTTATGCACAGGGGCCGGGCTGCGAGGCCTGCCGCCATACCGGCTACAAAGGCCGCACGGGCATTTACGAGCTGTTGCGCATGGACGATCACATGAAACAGCTTGTGCTAAATAAAACATCCGCAGGAGCCATAAAAGAGGAAGCCGTGACGCGCGGTATGCGCACGCTGCGCGATGATGGTTGGAGCAAGGTGCAGGCGGGGCGAACTTCGATAGAAGAGATTATACGCGTAACGCAGGAGGGCGACGGCGCCGAATGACATTATACCGCTACACCGCAAAAAATGTGTCGGGCGCATCGGTTTCAGATATTGTTGACGCCGACACGCCCAAGGCCGCCGCTTTAAAGATACAAGCGCTGGGTTTGTATCCAGTTACTATACGCGAGCCGGAAGATAAAACGGGCTTTCGCAGGTTTTCATTGCCGGGGTTTGCCAGGATACGTTCAGGGGAAATAACACTTTTTACCTGTCGCCTGGCCGATTTGCTGCATGCCGGTATGCCGCTTGTGCGTTCCCTCGGCGTTCTTGAACGCCAGACGAAAAACGCGGCGCTAAAGGAAATTTTAGCCGCCTGTTGCGGCGAAATCCAGGGCGGCCGCGCGTTTTCGGAAACGCTGCAAAAATATCCGGATTTGTTCCCGCAGATTTACACCGGCATGGTGCGCGCAGGCGAATACGCCGGGCTTCTGGAGGCGGTGCTGCGGCGGCTGGCCGAGTTTCGCGAAAAGGAAGAAGAACTCAAACACAGGCTGCAATCGGCGCTTACTTACCCCGCGGTCATGCTTCTGATGGGATTCGTAAGTATTATTTTTCTTCTCGTCTTTGTTATCCCGAGGTTTGAGATAATGTTTGCGGATATAGGCCAGCAGCTTCCCCTGCCCACGCGCATTCTTGTGCTGGCAGGCCTTATTTTAAAAAATTATTGGTACATTTATATTCCCGCCGCGGCGGCTGGCGCTTTCTTTTTGCGCCGGTACATGCAAAGCGACGCCGGCAAAAGCGCGTCCGGCCGCCTGTTTTTGCGCATCCCGCTTATCGGCGGTATTCTCAGCAAAGAGCTGGCCGCCCGCTTTGCGCGGATGCTGGCCGCGCTGCTTGCAAACGGCGTCCCGCTGCTCGAAGCGCTTGCGATGGTTAAAAGTTCCACGGGCAACGCGCTTGTCTCCGAAGAGATAACTTCGATAAGCGAAAGCGTGCGCGAGGGCAGGGGAATTGTCGCGCCGTTACGGCGCAGCGTTTTCTTTCCGCCGCTTGCGGCCGATATTGTAGCCATCGGCGAGGAAACGGGAAATCTGGAAGGGGCGTTAAACCGCATGGCCGACGTGTACCAGCGGGAAGTGGACTATTCGTTAAAAACGCTCACCTCGCTTGTCGAGCCGCTGATTATACTTGCGATAGGGCTTCTGATAGGTTTTGTGGCCATGGCCTTGCTGCTGCCCGTGTTCCAGATAAGTTCGGGAACACATTGAGGTTCCTTCTCCCCGGCGGGGAGAAGGGCAGGATGAGGGGGAAATCGCCGCAATATTGAACCACCCCTCACCTTAATCCTCTCCCCGGAGGGGAGAGGAAACTGATTTGGTGGAGATAAAAACCTTAGCTAAACGGCATTGACATCAAGGAGAAATAAATGAAAAATAAAAAGCCGGGTTTTACGCTTATTGAGATAATGCTGGTGATAACGATAATAGGCATCCTTGCGGCGGTGGTTATACCGCGGCTTACAGGCCGAAGCGAAGAAGCGCGCATTTCGGCGGCCCGGCTCCAGGTAGAGAACCTCGGGCTTGCGCTTGACGCCTTCGAGCTGGACAACGGCCGTTTCCCTGCCATGGAGGAGGGGCTGGACGCGCTTTTTGAAAAGCCGGCTGCCATCGAAAAATGGAAAGGCCCTTACCTGAAAAAGCGCATAGGCGGCGATCCGTGGGGAACGCCTTACCTGTACCGTCGCCCGGGCATACACAATTCCGATTACGATCTTGCTTCCTTCGGCCCGAACAAAATTGAAGGCGGTAATGACGACATTGCGAACTGGGAAGAATAATGAAAAAACGCGGGGGGTTTACCATTATCGAGATATGCCTTGTCGGAGTCTGTATCGGCATTTTCTTTGCGTTAAGCTGGCCGGCCATGCGCTCTTTTGCGGCCGCTTCGGCGCTTGAAGGCCAGGCGCAAACGCTTGAGGCGATAATCGCTTATGCGCGCGATACGGCTGTTTTCGAGGGCCGCAATTATCGCATTGATTTCGACACGGACGCAAAAATGTATTCCCTGCTTTTTGAAAAGGACGTCGTAAACGAACCCGGTGTTTTCGCGCCGGTAAAAGATTCCCTGCATCATCGCCGGAAATTGCCGCGCGGCATGGAAATAACAGTCGCTTCTCCCGGGTCAATCGTTTTTAAACCGGATGGCAGCTCCGCCGATTTCGCAATCGAGCTGCGAAACGCGGCCGGCAACCGCATCCATCTGTCACTCGACGGAATAATGGGAAAATGCATAATTCAAAAGCATGTCTCTTGAGCAGTTTTAGGTCATTGCGAGCGAAGCGAAGCAATCTCGAAGTTGCTTCTGATGAAAAGCGAGATTGCCGCGCCCTTTGGGCTCGCAATGACGACGACAACTTCAAAATGCTAAAGGGGCATTCAAAAGCAATGACAGGTTTTACGCTTATCGAAGTAATGGTGGCGCTGGCGGTGCTTGCCGTTATACTCGGCGCCTCGTTACAGGCGGTAACCGCCTGCCTTGGCGCCGGCAAAACGGCGCGCAGCGTTTGTTCGGCCGCCGCCGCCGGGCAGGAGGCTCTTGCCGGAATTTTTCTACGGCAATGGGATGCGTCGCCGCAGGGCGATGAACGTGCGCAATATAAGTATAATGCTGTGTCCGAAGAGCTTTCAAAATATGTCAAGCGATACTTTATAACCATACAGTGGCGGCAGGCGCAGATGCAGAAAGAAGCCGGGATAATGACTCTTGTCGCCACGCAGAATCCGGGATGAAAAAAAACGGCCTGACGCTATTGGAATTGCTGGTTGCGGTTACAATACTTGCGACGGTAAGCGCCGTGGTTTACCAGTCGTTTCGCGCTATCATACGCGCATCCAGAACCGTGCAGGAGCGCGCGTGGGTTAATCAAAACCTGCGCCGGGCATGGCGCGAGATATCGTGCGATCTTCGCTGCGCTTTCGTCTCGCAATCGGGCGATGCGATGGCTTTCAGGGGATATGCCCGAACACATCCGGGCAGCGAATCAAGCCGCGTCGAATTCGTCACCTGGCGCAGGCATGGCAATCTCATGGGGCTTGTGCGCGTCGAATACTACATTGATGCCGACGCCGCTACGCCGGAGCGCGGGCTGGTAAGAAAGGTATTGGGATTTCCGTCGCCGAGGACAAAACCCTTTGAAGCGGAGCTGTCCGTAGTCGCGCCGCTTGCGCAGTCGCTGAAACTTGAGTATTTCGACGGCAAAACATGGGCGGACGAATGGGCGGCAGGCGGAACAAATCAGTATGCGCAATACCGCAATCAGTTGCCGCTGCTTGTAAGGATTACGCTGAAATTCGATGAAAATGAAATGGATCCATCTCATGAAACAATCAGCACAGTTGTCCCTGTTTTCGCAAGCGACTTGCCGAAAACCAGGAAATTCTAGCGGCGCGGCTCTGGTTGCGTTGTTGTGGATTGCCGTTGCGCTGGTCAGCACGGTGCTTGCGTGCGCTTATGCAACCCGGCTTGAATTGCGGCGCGCCCATTATCCGTTGCATGAAATGCAGGCGTTGGGAATCGCGGCGGCGGGCGTTCAATGCGTAATTGCCGAATTACAGCAGGAAAACAATGATTTTATCGCGCTATCGCAGCCGTGGAAACGCGCGGCCGGGGCGTATGCGCAGTCGCTGGAGACAGCCGGCACGCTGGTTGTATCGGTGGAAGACGAGGACGGCAAGCTGAATCTTTCCAGCGCCGGGGATGAACTGCTTAATCGCCTGCTGATGATGTTAAATTACGCAAACCGCGGGCAATTTATTGACTCGCTTCGGGACTGGCAGGATGCCGATACTGTCTTGCGGCCGTCGGGCGCAGAGGAATTGTATTACCAGGCATGCGAGCCGCCGCGCCACTGCAAAGACGCGCCCCTGGATTCAGTGGAAGAGCTTGCGCTTATACGCGGCAATGACGGGCAGAATATGCCAGGCGCCATTTTAAACACGGTAACAGTTTACTCCGGGGGAAAAATTAACATCAATACCGCTTCCACGGATGTTCTTGCCGCGCTGTTAGAAGGCAATCATCCCCTGGCGCAGGCGGTAATCGCTGCCCGCAGCGGCCCCGACGGGATTGACGGCACAGCCGACGATACGCCGTTTAAAAAAGAGGATATGCTGAAATCCCTGGCCGGCGGAGAGCTCTTTGGCCGTATCGCTTCGCAAATTACCGTGCGTTCATCATTTTTCAAGGTTCGTTCCGTCGGGAACACTGGCGGCGCGGCCAAAACCGTGGAAGCCATGCTTGAGAAAATCGGAAGCGTCATACACATCCGTTACTGGCGGGAATTATGACAGTTAATAATTATTTTATCATAATCGAATGGAACAGCGTCGCTATTCGTATTGCGCGCTGCCGCCGTCAAAAATCCGGAGCCGTCATCACCGATCTTGTCGAAAAGCCGCTCACATTTTCTTCGGATGAAGAAGAACGCAAACAGGTAGCTTCGGCTCTCGGGTCATTGCCGGCCGGTTTCGGCATACAAAAGTACCCGGTTACGTTGATAGCGCCGCGGCACCAGGTTTTTATGCGCGCCGTAACTCTGCCGCCGGCAGACGAGCGGGAACTTGAATGCATGCTGCGTTTCGAGCTTGAAAAATATATCATGTTCCCGGCGGAAGAAGCGACACTGGGCTATTATTCAACAGGCGCCGCCAATGCTGTTTCTGCGGGCGCCGTCATGCTGCTGGCGGCCCGCACTGAAATGCTGCGCCGTTACGATGAAATCCTTCGTTTTGCCGGCGCTACGCTTGAACGCATCAGCGTAACATCAACTGCTTTTCAGAAATTATTTTCGCAAAACGCGTCGCCGGCCGAAACGTTCGCGTTTTTCTTTGCCGGCGACGATGCCTGGGAAATAGATTTTTTTGTGCGCGGCGTAGTGGTATTCAGCCGCAGCCTGAGGTATCGCTCACAATTACCAGGCGAAGACTGGAAAAAAGAATTGGCCAATGAAATATCGCAGTCCCTGGCCGCGTTTGCGGTAACGTATCCGGGGACTTTCGATAAACACATTTTTGTCGCCGGGCGTTACCGCGACGAAGCCGTCGCCTCTCTTGCCGGACATGCCGGTTACGAGGTTTCTATTTTAAAGGCGGCGCCGTTACCGGTTTTTCCGGAGGGAGCCGCCGCCGACGGACGTTTTCTTTCGCTGGCCGGCGAAACGTTTACGGATGCAAGTTCGGTCAACCTCCTGCCGGACGCTGAAAAAGCGGCGCTTGCGCGGCGTAAGGAAAGGCGCACAATTTTACGCGCCGCGGCGATTGCCGGCGCAATTATTGCCGGCGCAGCCGTTTTTTATTTTACGACAAACTTTGCCGCGTTGCAAAAAAACCGGAAAGTTACCCGGCGGTTGGACGCGGCCAGGCATGAGTTCGCCATGCTGCAAAAGAAATCCGGCCAGCTTGCCGTTGCCGATAAATTTTCAGCAGATGCATTTTTACCGCTTGAGATATTGAGGGAACTCAACTCGATTATACCTTCAAACGCTTATTTGCTGCAGCTACGCTACGAACGAGAGCAGTCAACATTGCTGATCAGGGGACGCACAAATTCCTACGCGGCGGTTTCGCTTATAACCGGGCGGATGGTGCGTTCGCCCTATTTTTCACATGTTGCGGGCAAGGGCGCCCGCCTTATTAAAGTAGAGGATAAAAACCTTGTTGATTTCGAGATTGAGGCTGCGGTAAGGACGGATACATCACATGGCGTTAAATAAAAGGGAACAAACCCTGCTTATCATAACCGTGGCTGTGGCCGCCGCGGCTGCCGTTTATATGTTCATACCCGTGCAAATGGGGCGCATACTGCCGTCCATCGAAGGCGATAACCGCCAATCAGCCCGCCTGCTTTTGCTGGAGCAAAAGGACGATATTGTTCGCCGTCATGGTTTACTGTTCTCGCCCGCCTACTATAAAAATTCGCCCGAGGAGCAGCAGGTTCATTTCCAGGAAATCGTCGAAAAAACAGCCCGCTCCTGCGGCGTTACGGAAGTGCTTACGCTTCGCCCCATGGAACCGGTTGCCGCTGCCGGAGCGCGGGAACTGCCGTTGCAGATAGATATGAAATGCACGGCTTCCGCATTGACGGGATTTTTGCATCGCGTCGCTTCGCTGCCCGTGGCGGTGCATGTCAATAAAATGAACTTAAGCGCCGATGATGCAGACCCGCGCATGATTCGCGGCCAGTTTGTAATAACGCTTTTATGGATTGACGGGGGAGGAAGATGAAAAAGCTGGTTTTTATTTTCGCTGCCGTAGCGCTTTTGCCTGCCGGACGCGTTTATGCCGCGCCGGAGTTGTCGCGTTACCGCGCATTAACCGAACGTAATCTTTTCAAGCCTCTCTGGCAAAGCGCGCAACCGTCTATCCGGGATTTGGAAGCGGAGCGTAAAGCGGCATCGGAGTCCGCAAGGGTGGAACAGCAAAAACAACTGGAAGAATTGCGCAACCAGGAAGATGCCCGCCGGCAGGACGCCAAAAAACGTGAAATCGAATCCACGCTTATTATTACCGGAATAGTTAACGACGGACAAAACACGCTCGCCTTCATTAAAAACAGGGCTGACAACGACAAAACGCTGTCTCTTAAACAAGGCGAAACGATAGCCGATTGCGCCATAATCTCCATCAACACCGCAACCGGAACCGTAGTCCTGGACTACCAGCAGAAATTCCAAATCACACTAAGCCTCAACGGAGAATGAAGGAAATTTAAAATGAGTTCGGCAACAGGCTCTTGTTTAAGGCCACTAACCCGACTAAAATAAATGTACAAGGAATGTATGCCATCAATGAATCATAAAACAGGGTACCTTTACAGTTTTGTCCTTGCCCTGGTCGTCCTGGTTTCCATGCACTCATTTTATATGCCTGTCGCTGCGCCGGTGATAAGCGGCATATCCGGCACGATTATGCACGGCAGTACCGTTACCGTTTCGGGGAGTGGTTTCGGAATCAAAGCGCAGGCCGCGCCCATCGCATGGGATAACCTGGAATCCGGTGTTTGCGATAATATAGCCACTGTCGGTTCCTGGACGGCCACCGGCACGCTCGGTATAAACGATAACCACAACCGCAACCAGTTTTCCAACTTTAATGCCTTCCGGAATTTTGATGGAGATATTTCGCCATGGGGTGCGGTTAATGACGAGGCGGCGTTCCGGGGAGGAACTGACAGCCGGACATGGTATGTTCAATACTGGTTCTACCTGGATTCGGATTTCGAATTTGATGGCAATATCAATAACAGTCTTGGCAATATCAAGATTCTAAGAATGTGGTCTACATCCTCGGCAAGCGATAACTTTTATGTGCAGGCGTTGTGCAGGTACGATACCAATGCCGTGGTAGCGCTTGTTAATCAGGGTACTGATTGGAGCCCGGTTGTCGGAGGATACACGTGGGTGGACGAGGTTATGGGGTATGATAAGCCGGCGTATGTTGACAATAGCTATTTCGGGTGGCAGCACTACGAGAATGATATAAGCACGGGTGTATGGCACCTGTTTCAGTTTGAATACAGCGACAGCGATATAAGTACGCCAAACGGTGTGTTCAGGTGGTGGTTCAATGGAAAGCTCATTGTTGACAAGACGAATGTGCTGACCAGGAACACTACATATACATCGTTCAAGAGGCCGAGAATCGTAGGGTTTTATGATTCGCATCACGCGACAAACAACGACGGTTCGAACCATTTTTATATTGATGATGCCTATATAGACAATACGTTCGCAAGAGTTGAAATATGCAGTAATGCTTTATGGTCCGACAAGGGGCAGAGCGAGATCCAGATACCTGTATCGTGGTCCGCATCTTCTATCGCAGTTAATATAAACCAGGGAAGTCTTGCTGACGGGTCCACTGCATATTTATATGTTATTGATTCAGCCGGCGTGTCAAACGCCGTCGGCTACCCTATAACATTCGGCGGAAGCCTGCTTGGACATGACGACACGCCCTCTCCGCCTTCCGGCCTGATGGTAAAATAAAGAATTTAGGGGATGGAGTCAATTTGGAGTCTGTTGCCGAACTCATTTTTCCTGTCATACTCCGGCTTGGAGGAGTATCCAGAAAATTTTACCTACGACGCTGGATTGCCCGATCGAGTCGGGCAATGACGAAAAAGGGCGGAAACGGACTTCGGCAACAGACTCTTACTTAAGACCGTCCCCTAATTTTTGGTTTTGACATTGGGGATGTAATTTATTATAATCGACTGCTATGGATAGAACATGTTATTGCGGGGCTTTGAGGGCGCGGGATGTTGAGCGGCGGGTTGTGCTTTGCGGGTGGGTGCATTCGCGGCGCGACCATGGCGGCGTTATTTTTATTGATTTGCGCGACCGCGAAGGGATAGCGCAGGTTGTGTTTCAGCCGGAGAAAAGCGATATTTTTGCCTCGGCTGAGAAGCTGCGCAGCGAGTTCGTGTTGCGGGTTGAAGGGCTTGTGCGCAGGCGCCCCGAAGGCACGTTAAATGCAAATATCCCGACTGGCGAGGTTGAGGTTGTGGCCGAGGCGCTTATCATAATCAACGCCTGCCCGGCGCTGCCGTTTGAAATTTCCGATTATACCGAAGCTTCCGAGGAATTGCGGCTAAGGTACCGGTTCCTGGACCTGCGCCGCCCGGCCGTTCAGAAAAACTTTATATTCCGTCATAAAATATTACAGAATGTGCGCGCATTTCTTTCCGCGGCCGGTTTCCTTGAGATAGATACGCCCATGCTGACAAAATCCACGCCCGAGGGCGCGCGCGATTTTCTCGTTCCTTCGCGGATGAGCCCGGGCGCGTTCTATGCGCTGCCGCAATCGCCCCAGCTTTTCAAACAGATACTGATGGTTTCCGGCTTCGACAGGTATTTCCAAATCGCCAAGTGTTTCCGCGACGAAGACCTGCGTGCCGATCGCCAGCCGGAGTTTACCCAGGTTGACCTGGAAATGTCTTTCGTAGACGAGAACGACGTTATGCAGGCCACCGAGGGGCTGCTTGCCGCGATATTTAAAGAGGCGCTGGGAAAGGATCTTGAGCTTCCCTTTGCCCGCCTTTCTTATGACGAGGCCATGCTCCGTTACGGCAGCGACAAGCCGGACACCCGTTTCGGTATGGAGATAGCAGATCTTTGCGGCGAGTTGAAAAACTGCCAGTTTAAGGTGTTTGCCCAGGCTATTTCCGGCGGAGGCGTCGTGCGCGGAATCTGCGTGCCGGGCGGCGAGAAGTTTTCGCGTTCCGAGATTGACGGCCTCACCTCATTTGTGGCCGCCTATGGCGCGCGCGGGCTTGCATGGATGAAGGTTACGGCAAACGGCCCGGAATCCAATATCGTAAAATTTTTCAGCGCCGGCGAGCTTGAAGGCATACAGGGGAAGCTTGGCGCAAAAGCCGGCGATCTCTTGCTGTTTCTCGCCGATACGCCTGCCGTTGTGGCGCAGGGGCTTGGCGCGTTGCGCTTAAAACTTGCCAAAGAAATAAATTTAATTGCCGAAGGCGCTTTCAATTTTCTCTGGGTGGTGGATTTTCCGCTGCTGGAATGGGACAAGGAAGAAAAACGCTGGAGCGCGATGCACCATCCGTTTACGTCGCCGCGGCAGGAAGATATACCGCTTCTTGACAGGCCGGAAGACGCCGGCGCAGTGCGCGCCCGCGCCTATGACATCGTTCTAAATGGCGTTGAAATCGGCGGAGGTTCCATACGTATCCACCGCGAAGAGCTGCAGGAAAAAATGTTTTCGCTGCTCAAAATCTCATCCCGGGATGCGCGCGAACGTTTCGGATTTCTTCTGGAAGCGCTTACTTACGGAGCACCGCCGCATGGCGGGCTTGCGCTGGGGCTTGACCGCCTTTGCGCGCTTATTTTGGGAGAAGAGTCAATCCGCGACGTTATCGCGTTTCCAAAGACACAGAAGGCCGCTTGCCTTATGACCGGCGCACCCGGCGCCGTCAACCCCCGCCAGCTTAAAGAGCTGGAAATCAAAATCATCACCCCCCCGCCGTTAACAAACCCCTCATAAAACGGTATAATATAAATACGAGTACCGAAGTAAAGGGGGGTATATGGCCTGTTTCTTCGTTATTATTGCATTTATTGCGGGGATGGCGGCCGGTGATGTTGCGGCAGAGACGAATATCCGGAAGGCTGGCATTCTTTTGCCCGGCACCACCGTGGCTCCGCCTCCATCCGGGTTTGGCGTCCAAAGCACAACATCTGCTTTCCCAAGCCCTTTCCTTCCGCCCGCGTCAACACAACAGTTTTTTTCGCCGCCAAGCCGCGGGTTTTACAGCGCGCCGTTTACGCCCGGCACTACCGGCAACCTGTTCGCTCTTCCGGACAGCGGTATTCCAACGGTAAGGATCACAAATCCGGCAAGCGGTTCCTCATTTTCCGCGCCTTCAAACATAATGATAAGCGTAGATGTCTCACAAGCCGCGTCTGATATTGCAAAGGTTGAATTCATCGCAGACGGGTCTATTTTGATAGGTAGCGCCACAGCGCCGCCTTACTCTGTTTCATGGAACAACGTGCCCGATGGTGAACACACCATTATTGCGCGGATAACGGACGCCAACGGCGCAAGTTCCGATTCGTTCCCTGTAACGATTTCCATTTTGCCGGCGCGCTAAAACGTTGCAATTGCCTTAAATTTATAGTTTAATATTCATATTTGACGGGGATTTGCTTATGCGCTTTTTTGCATGTTTTTTGCCGCTTTTCATGGTTTTAGCTGGTGCGCCCGGTGCGGAGGATTTGCCCGGCAGGACGCACCGCGTCTGGTTATGGCAGGAAAGCCGCGATTGCCTCTGGAATTTGGCAAAAAAATATTACGGAGACCCGCGCCAATGGAAACGTATTTACGAGGCGAATAAAGACCGTATTGCAGACCCGGGAAAGATATATCCAAAACAGGAACTGATTATTCCTCCGCTTGATTAACTGATGTTAAGCAAGAAATGCCAAAGTTGCCGTCATTGCGAGCGAAGCGAAGCAATCTTGCTGTTTCGTATCAAAACGACGAGATTGCTTCGTCGCCAAGGCTCCTCGCAATGACACGCTGTGTAACATCAGTTCAGTGATTAATTTATGGTTACAAAAAAGATATTCCTTAAGAATGCCGATGAAGCGCTTCATTTGCTGGGGCAGCAGGATGAAAACCTGCGCCGGCTTGAGCAGTTGTATGGCGTGCAGGTATTCGTGCGCCAGTCCAGCCACGGGGGCGATTTCTCGCTTGTGGTGCGAGGCGCCGGCTCCAGGGTGGACAAGGCTCTCGCTGAACTTGACGCCTTGCGCGAAAAGAAGGTAATCCATCCCGTGCCGGAGCGCCATGAAGCCGGGACGGATACGGTTTACGTTACCTGGCACGGCAAGCACATAAAAGCGCGCACCGCCCAGCAACGCAAATACGTTGACCACATGAGCGCGGCCGATTTAACGGTTGCCATAGGCCCCGCGGGAACGGGAAAAACGTTCCTGGCCGTGGCCGCCGCTCTGCGGACGCTGCAGCTTGGCGAGGTGTCGCGCATTGTGTTGACGCGCCCCGTTGTGGAAGCCGGTGAGCGCCTGGGTTTTTTGCCCGGCGACCTTTACGAAAAGATTAACCCCTACCTGAGGCCGCTTTACGACGCATTTCACGTGCTTCTCGGCCCTGAAAAATTTCGTTTCCTCCGCCAGGAAGAAACTATCGAAATAGTGCCGCTTGCCTACATGCGCGGTCGCACGATTGACGACGCTTTCATTATTCTTGACGAGGCGCAGAATACCACTGCCGAGCAGATGAAGATGTTCCTTACCCGCATAGGCATGGGCAGCCGCGTAGCGGTAACGGGCGACACAACCCAGATTGACCTTGAGGATAAGCGAAAATCCGGCCTTGTGGTAGCCGAAAAAATACTTTCAGGCGTCGAGGGCATAGCCGTTATCCGCCTTGGCGAGGAAGATGTTGTCCGCCACCAGCTTGTGAAACGCATAATACGCGCCTATAACGAGTGGGAGAAAAAAATCTGATGTTTAACGCTTTCCTGCGTGTTCCGCTTAGAAAATTCCTGCTGGCCATGCTTCGCTGGACGGAAAAAACTGCCGTCAGCGGCACCGTAGTCCGCAGCAGCAGGATGGCCTGGCAAAAAGAGATCAACCTGCCGATGCCGGCCGTGGCCGTGTTAAGCATAGGCGTGTTTTTCGTTGTTCTTTTTCTTGAGGTCGGGCTTTCCGCATCCAAGGTTGCGGGGCTTGTGGTGTTTCTTACCATGGTGTTCGTATTTCTTGCGGTTTACCTAAATCATGACCAGCCTGAGATGCTTGCCGATAGCGAAGCCATCATGCTGCTGGGATTGCTTCTTGTAAGCGCAGTTGTTACGATGCGGCTGTTCAAGAACCTGCCGCTTGCGGCGCCGATTTCCGCGTTTCCGCTGCTTACGGGGCTTTTGTTATCCAGGCGGCTGGCCGTCATGACGGCGATAGTTCTATGCCTTGTCTTCGGCGTGCTTAACGATTTCGGCCTGGAGTACTTTTTCGTTCCGCTTGCCGGTTCCTTCGCGGGCGTGGCTGCGCTTGCGCGCGTGCGTAACCGTATTGATGTAACCCGGATAGGATTAAAAATAGCGTTCGTCAATATGGCCGCCATAACCGCCATACATTTGTTTTCCATCTGGTCTCTCGGCACTTTTCAGTCTCATCTTTTGCTGGGCGCCGCAAGCGGCGTCATGTCCGGGCTTATAGTGCTGGGCGTGCTGCCGTATCTTGAAACGTTTTTTTCACGCACGACTAACATCAAACTGCTGGAGCTTGCGGATTTTACGCAGCCACTTTTGAAACAGCTCACGCTTGAGGCGCCGGGTACGTATCATCACTCGCTTATAATGGCATCGCTGGCCGAGCAGGCCGCCGAAGCTATCGGCGCAAATTCGCTGCTTGCGCGCGTCGGCGCGTATTACCATGATATTGGCAAGCTGGTGAAGCCCGAGTATTTTATTGAAAACCAGCAGACCATGGGCAACCCGCACGACCCGTTAACCCCGACGATGTCGAGCCTGGTGGTAATCTCGCATGTCAAGGAAGGCGTTGAACTGGCGCACAAGCACAATCTTGACCGGATAATAATTGATTGTATAGAGCAGCACCACGGCACCTCGCTTATCCATTACTTTTATCACCGGGCGCTTGAACAGAATGCGCAGATAACCCCGGACAGTTTCCGTTATCCCGGCCCGCGGCCGCGCAGCAAGGTGGCCGCCATACTTATGCTTGCCGATGCCGTAGAGGCGGCATCGCGCACCATTGAAGAGCCGTCCGCCGGCAGGATAAAGGATCTTGTGGAAAAGATAATAAACAACAAGTTTACCGACGGCCAGTTTGCGGAAAGCCCGATAACGCTAAACGATTTGAGCAAAATAGCCGAGAGCCTGGCCGCAAGTTTAAGCGGGCTTTACCATGCGCGCATCGAGTACCAGAAAACTGAAAACGGGGCTAAAGCGCAATGATAGATGTAAATTTATTTTTTTTTCCTGCGCGGCTGCGGCCGCCGGTTACGGAGGCTGTAAGGCAGGCGCTTGCCGTGCGGCCCCGCTACGTGCGCGGCGAGATAAACCTTATACTTGTAGATAACCGCAAAATACGCGAGATTAACCGCCGTTACCGCAAAGTGCGGCGTGTAACGGATATAATATCGTTTAACCTGGGCGGGCGGGAGCCGCATGAAATTACAGGCGATATCTACATCGCCCGCGAGCGTTCCCGGCGGCAGGCGGCGGAACAGGGGCATAGCTGGCAAAAGGAGCTTACCTATCTTGCAATACATGGAGTGCTGCACGTGTTCGGTTATACCGATTATACGCCCGGCGACCGCGCAAAAATGTTCTCCGTGCAGGATAGGCTCTGGAAATGCTTATAATAATAAGTGTAATCACTCTTGCCGGCCTGTTTGTGGTTTCGGCTTTCTGGTCTGTCGCCGAAACGGGGTTGACCAGCCTTTCCAAGTACAGGATCAAGAAGATAATCGCCCTCAACAAATCGCTTTCCGAAGAGCTTAAATCCTGGCTTAAGTCCCCCTACTATATACTGACTACTATAATCGTAAGCGATACGATAACCAGCCTTGCCATCAGCTTTCTCGCCATGATAACCGCGTTGCGGTTGTTTCCCTCTACAAGCCGCGAGATTGTCGAGCTGTCAACGTGGTTGACGATAACGGTTCTTGCGCTGATCTTCGGCGAGATAACGCCCAAGATTTTCGGCCGGTTCAATCCCGAGAAGGTAACGCTGGTCTGCCTGCCTGTGCTCTCGCGCATGGTTAGAGTTATACGGCCGTTGGTGGCGCCATTACTGAAACTGGTGCAGCGGTTGTTCCCGCGTTACAACCTGGTGCCTGTCAGCAGGCTTACGTTTCTAAGTGTGGAAGAAATAAAGGGTCTGATCACGGAAGCAAACACAACCGGCCTGCTGGGCAAGGAAACCAGCCAGATGCTGCAGCGCGTTTTGCGTCTCGGCGAGTTGGAAGTCCGCCAGATCATGACGCCGGTGGAAGAGGTTGAGGCGGTTAACCTCGACCAGGACGAGGAACGCTTTCTGGACATGGTGGTGGAAACCGGCCACAGCCGCGTGCCGGTGTACCATTCCACGTTCAAGCAGATGGCCGGTTACGTTTATACCAAGGACATCCTGCTTGCCTGGCGCAAACATCACGGCAGTTTTTCGTCGGGACTGATACGCCCGGGTTATTTTGTAAACCATGACCGCAAGGTTCACGACCTGTTGAAAGATTTCCAGTCCGGCCAGACGCACATGGCTTTCGTAACGGACGCTTTCCACGAAATCATAGGCATTGTAACGCTTGAGAACGTGCTTGAAGAAATAGTCGGTGAAATATTGGATGAGTATACCAAACCCGCGCCATGATGACTATTATCGTTTCAAAAATTTTACTTTATTTCGTATCGCTTGCGTTACTCGCGTATTTCTCGGGCGCCGAGACCGCGCTTGCCAGTCTTTCAACGCTAAGCCTTAATGCGCTTAAAGATAAATACCCTGCCATGCGCAAAGCCATTACCTTGTGGGAGGATAATCCCAGCGAGATACTTGCAACCGTTATCGTAGGCTCCACGGTTGCAATAATAGGCAGCGGCATCATAGCCACTTCGCTTGCCATTGACGTGTCGCAGCGCATGTGGCTGTCGCGCAAGGCCGCGTTTTTAACAATACCGGTTGCGGGCGCATTTCTAACGCTTGTGTTCGGCGAGATAATGCCAAAGATAGTCAGCCGCTTCCGTGCAGAGCGCGTGGCTGTGGCATCGCTTCCGATGCTGATGCGTTTCAATGCGCTGATTGCCCCGTTCAATCACGTTCTGCTTACCATATCCGAGTGGCTTATCGGAATGCTCAGGCGGCGAGCGGTAAGGGAAGCGCCGTTTTTGCGGCCGGACGAGCTTAAAATTCTGCTTTTAAGCGATGAGTCGCTTCCGTTGCCCGTGCCGGCGCGCCGTATCATGGAAAACATACTTGATTTCGGCACTACCAGGATAAACCAGGTAATGATTCCTCGCGCGCAGGTGCAGGCGGTTGACCTTAACCAGGAACAGGAAAAGATAATTGACCAGATAATAGAAAAAGGTTATTCCCGCGTTCCCGTCTACCGCGGCAATCTTGACAATATAGCGGGAATTATTTATAGTAAAGACCTTGCGTTTGCGTGGCGCGGCGGGTCGTTGTTCGTTATCGCCGATCTTATCCGTCCCGCATATTTCGTGCCGGGCGCCGCGCGCACCGACAAGGTGTTGCGCGATTTCAAAAGCGGGCACCAGCACATGGCCATTGTGGTGGACGAGTACGGCTCTACCATAGGCGTAGTAACAATCGAAGACCTGGTTGAGGAAATAGTTGGCGACATCTGGGACGAGTATGACATCCAGGAAAAGACCATAATACCTTTCCCCGACGGATCATATCTTGTGCGCGCGGCCGAGAGTATTGACACCTTAAACAGCCAGCTTAACCTTTCGCTGCCTGCCGGCGAGTTTAACACCGTCGGCGGCTGGGCGCTGGACATGTTCGGCCGCATTCCGAAAATAGGCGATTCCGTCCGCTGGGGCGACCTTGAAATAGAGATAGTAGACGCCGACAAAACCAAGATACAAAGAATAAAAATAAAAAAACGCTAATGTATTACACCCTTCAGTGTCTGGTATTGCGTAGCTCCGTTTCGGCGGAGGCTGACAAGGCCGTAACGCTGTATACGCGCCAGTGGGGAAAGATATTATCCGTTGTCCCGGGGGCTAAAAAAATAAAAGCCAAACTTTCATACGCCGCGGAGCCGGTAATGGAAAATGAGTTCATGGTCTATGCCGCATCGCCGGCGGCGCGCTCAAAGGTAACCGGCGTCCGCACGCTTAACAGTTTTGCGGCGTTGCGGCGGGACTGGCGCCGGTTTTGCATCGCCCAGCATTGCGGGGAAATAGTTGACATGCTTACCCCTTTTAACTCGGAGAGCCGTCAAAAATACGACCTTATTGCGCGCACATGGCAATTGCTTGAAACCGCCCGGCGGCCATGGCGGATACTTGCTGCGTTTACGCTGAGGTTCTTAAAGCTCTCGGGTTACAGTTTTACAGAGTACATGAAAAGTGAAAATACTTTTATCGCGCCGGGCGAGCAGGCGATTATAAGGCAAATGGCAACGCTTTCCGGCGATGAGATAGATTCCCGTATAAATGTAGATCCCGCCATGGAAAAAGACATAGTGCGCCATCTTGATATGTATTTGCAACGCTATATTTCCAGGCCGCTGTCCGCCAAAAAGTTCTGGCACGCCGTAGACGCGATGCCGTAATTCGGGGAGTTCGGAGCTATTTATGACCTTTCAGGAAATAATCATGTCGTTACAAAAATTCTGGGCTAAACAGGGATGCCTCGGCTGGCAGCCTTATGACCTTGAAAAAGGCGCAGGCACTTTCAACCCTGCAACCTTCCTGCGCTGTCTCGGCCCCAAACCATGGGCCGCCGCTTACGTAGAGCCGTCCCGCCGCCCCACTGACGGCCGCTACGGCGAAAACCCCAACAGATTGCAGCACTATTACCAGTTCCAGGTAATAATGAAGCCCGCGCCCGCCGACATTCAGCAGTTGTATCTTTCAAGCTTGAAGGCCATCGGGCTTGACCCCAAAAAGCACGATATTCGTTTCGTCGAAGACGACTGGGAATCGCCCACGCTCGGCGCATGGGGGCTGGGGTGGGAAGTGTGGCTTGACGGCATGGAGATAACGCAGTTCACTTATTTCCAGCAGGTCGGCGGCATTGACCTTTCGCCCATTTCCGTCGAGATAACCTACGGGCTTGAGCGGCTTACCATGTATTCGCAGAAAAAAGACAGCGTATACGATATTCTCTGGACAAACGACATAACTTACGGCCAGGTGCACCTGGAGGATGAAAAACAGTGGTCCCGCTACAATTTCGAAACGGCGGACGTGGAACTTTTGCGCCGCCATTTTTCGGACTGGGAAAAGGAAACAGGCCGGCTGCTCGCGGCCGGGCTTGTGCTGCCGGCCTACGACGGCGTTATGAAATGTTCGCACCTGTTCAACCTGCTTGATGCGCGCGGCGCGATTTCGGTTACCGAGCGCACTTCTTATATCGCCAGGGTGCGCGCGCTCGCCCGCGGCGTTGCGGAAAACTATTTGCGCATGGAAGAGAGAGTATAATCATGGTTAAACACGCCATTTTTGAGATCGGAACCGAGGAGATACCCGCCTCTTACATAACGCCCGCGCTTTCGCAGATGACGCAAAAAGCCGGCCAGTTTCTTTCCGGGCATGGGCTGGCGTTTGGCGAGATAAAAACTTATGCCACCCCGCGCAGGCTTGCGTTACTGATAGAATCGGTAGCGGAAAAAAGCGAAGACCGCGTGGATGAAATGCTTGGGCCTGCCGTAAAAGTCGGCAGGGATGCGCAAGGCAATTTTACCATGGCGGCAAAAGGGTTTGCCGCGCGCCACGGCATCGAAGCTGAAAAATTAAAAACAAAGCAGACGGACAAGGGCGATTATTTCGTTGTGCAAAAAAAGACGCCGGGCGAGAAGGCGGAGAAACTGCTTAAAACCATGTTCGATCAGATTTTGGCCGGGCTGTCGTTTCCCAAGGCCATGCAGTGGGAGCCTTCAGGTTTCCGTTTTGCGCGCCCGTTGCGCACGGTCGTCGCGCTTTACGGCGAGAAAGCATTGAAGGTTTCCGTCGCGGGCGTAAAGGCCGGCAACTGGACGCACGGCATACACACGCTTACCCGCAAGAAAATAATCATACATTCCGCCGAACGTTATCTTACGACATTGCGCAATAATTGCATCCTGGCGGACCCCGCGGAACGCAAGGCCACCGTCAAAAAAGCGCTGGACACCTCCGTGCGCCGCCTGAAAGCGACCGTGCCGGATGACGATGCGCTGCTTGAAGAAGTTACAAATCTAATAGAACATCCGGTGGCGATCGCAGGCCGTTTCGACGAAAAGTACCTGGCGTTGCCGCAAGAAATCTTAATCACCTGCATGAAAAAGAAACAGAAATATTTCCCGGTATACTCGGAAGCCGGCCTGCTATCCAACAATTTCATCGGCATACGCAATGGCGTATCCGAGAATCAGGAGATAGTGCGCGAGGGTTATGAGCGCGTACTGGCCGCGCGGCTTGCCGACGCCGAATTTTTTTTCGCGCAGGATACGCGCACCCCGCTTGAACGGAAGATACCGAAGCTTTCCGGCGTGCTTCTGCACGAAAAACTGGGATCCATCGGCGACAAGGTTGAACGCATAAAAGCCGGTGCGTTGGCCATAAACGAAAAATTGCCGGCGCCGGTGGACGGCGGCCGGCTTCAAAAGGCCGCCGGGCTGTGCAAGGCGGATCTTGTGACGGAGATGGTGTTCGAATACCCTGAACTGCAAGGCGTGGTTGGCCGGCTCTACGCCCAAAAGGAAGGCCAGCCCGCGGATGTGGCGGATGCGATAGAGCAGCATTACTGGCCGGTAACGGCGGACGGCGCGTTGCCCGGCCGGCAGATGGGCGTTATTCTTTCGCTCGCCGATAAAATTGATACGCTTATCGCGGATTTTGCCATCGGCCTAATTCCAACGGGTTCCGCCGACCCTTACGGCCTGCGCCGCGCCGCCATAGGCGTGCTGCGAATCCTGCGGGAAAAAAATCTGCCGCTATCTTTGCGCGCTCTTGTAACCGGCGCGCTTGGCCTCCTGCCCGCAAATATTTCCTCAAACAAGGCGGCGGCGGAACAATTGCTTGAGTTTTTACGCCAGCGCATGGAAAATATATTCATATCCGAAGGCTTCCGCGTTGACGAGGTGCGCGCGGTAACGGCTGCCGGCGCGGACGACGTTATTGACGTTGCCCGGCGGCTGGATGCTCTGCGCGCCATAAGAAAATTGCCGGAGTTTGAACCGCTGGCCGGCGCTTTCAAGCGGGCGGCCAATCTTCTTAAACAAGCGCAGAAAATGCAGATAGCCGTGCCGGACGCCGTTTCAAGCGAATCACTTTCGGAAGAAGCGGAAAAAGGCCTTTATGCCGCGGTACGGCAGATGGAATCGGATATACGCAAGTTTCAGGAACAGGGCGAGTATCCGGCCGCACTGCAAAAAATGGTTTCGCTAAAGCCCGTGGTGGACGGTTTCTTTGAAAAAATAATGGTAATGTCCGACGACGCCGTCCAAAGGGCCAACCGCCTTGCCCTGCTGAAATATACAGCCGCGCTTTTCTCCCGGATCCTGGATTTCTCTCTTCTCCAGCAGTAAAAACATGCGAACAGTCATTCTCCTCGTTGTCTCCAATGTCTTTATGACGGCGGCCTGGTACGGCCACCTTAAATTCAGAAACTCGCCGCTTGTTAAAGTGATACTGATAAGCTGGGCGATCGCTTTTGTGGAGTATTGTTTCCAGGTGCCGGCCAACCGCATAGGCAGCTACCAGTTTTCCGCCGCGCAATTAAAAACAATCCAGGAAGTCATTACGCTTATTGTCTTTTCAGTTTTTTCCGTATTATACCTCAAGGAAGAATTCCGCTGGAATTACTTGGTAGGCTTCCTAATGATAATCGGCGCCGTCTTCTTCATTTTCAAGAAATGGTGAATGGTTGTTCCTGAAAAATAATTTAGTAACGAGATTTCGAGCTTTGAGCCTTAAGTCCGGAAACAGGAGATTAAAATGCATCCCTTTGAACGAGTCCTCAGTATTTCTAAAGAAGACATTGAACTTGAGCTTAGAGGGGTATCATTTATATCCTGGGCTGACTTTCTTTTGAACCCTCGGCGTTTACGAGGCAGCGATTTTTTGATGAGATGGTCTCAAGGAGTTTGGAGCAAAAAAAGATTGATTGAAGCAGTTAATGAAACTGATGAACTTATGGTACGCAAAACCGTCAAATTTTTGAAACGGTTTATCGGCTGTTGTGCCGTGAAGGTGTGGCTTTGAGTCCACTGCGGCATGAGCCAAAAGACTTTTTGGCAGCTTTG
>Ga0156410_1005_pt1 | contig 24279 bp, 23 predicted proteins | sample RifOxyA2_FD_108053 | JGI IMG/M metagenome (GOLD analysis project Ga0156410, IMG submission 108053) | Elusimicrobia bacterium RIFOXYA2_FULL_50_26 | reverse complement strand
GCGACGCCTGCCGCTTTGTGTGCGGAACCTGCTATTGCTTCTTATTGGCCGAAACCGCGCGTAACTGGGAAAAAATTCGCACATGGGATTCATGCCAGTCGGAAGGCTACGGCCGCGTGGCAGGCGGTGCGAATCCGCGCAAAACAAAAGGCGAACGCCTGAGAAATCTATACCAGTGCAAACTTGTCTGGCGGCCGGAAAACTTCGGCATATACGCCTGCACCGGCTGCGGCCGCTGCATCGAGGTGTGCCAGGGCAAGATAGACATAAGAAAAAGCATACAAAAACTGGGGAAAAAATAACCATGTTTAAAAGCCCTTATAAACCGATACCGGCGCGGCTTGAAAAAGTAATGCAGGAAACAGACACGATAAAAACGTTCGTGCTGAGGCCTGAAGAGAAGTTCGCTTTTGCCACGGGACAGTTCATAGAGTTGTCATTGCCCGGCATAGGGGAAGCGCCGTTTACACCTTCGTCATCTCCGTACAAAACGGAAACCATAGATGTTACAGTTATGCGTACCGGTTTTCTGACGGAAAAGCTCCATTCCCTTAAAGGCGGCGAAATGCTTGGAATCCGTGGGCCGTATGGAAACGGATACCCCGTTGAAAAATATTACGGCAAGGAAGTTCTCATTTTGGGCGGGGGAGTCGGCATGGCCCCGTTGCGCTCTTTTCTGCTGACGCTGCTTGCGCAGAAGGAAAAATTCAAGAAAATCATTCTTTGCTACGGCACAAAAACCCCGGAGGACGTGGTTTACAAACATCTGTTCCCTGAGTGGAGCAAAATTAAAGAGCTTGAAATACTTCGCAGCGTGGATAAATGCCCTGTCGGCGTATGGAATGAAACCGTCGGCCTTGTTACATGCCTGCTCGACAAGGTGAAAGTGAACCTGGATAATTCGGTGGCGATTGTATGCGGGCCTCCGATAATGATGAAATTCGGCACCCGCAAGCTGCTTGACATAGGGTACAAACCGGAAAACATTTATCTTTCCATGGAAGCGAACATGTCCTGCGGGCTTGGCAAATGCGGCCACTGCCAGCTTGGCCACCATTTCATCTGCAAGGACGGGCCTGTATTTACATGGGAACAACTAAAAACCATACCGGACCCGTTTGCGTAAAGCTAAAATGAAAAAATTATTTATTGACCTCGAAATGTGTTATAAATGCAAAGAGTGTACCGCTCAATGCAGTTACTATTATCACCCGGAAAACAAGGGGCATGTGCGGTGCCTTGCGCTGGCGGCGCAGGAAATCGTATGCCGGCGCTGCGAAGAGCCGCCTTGCGTAAAGAGCTGCCCGCAGGATGCGCTTGAGAAAAACGCGGAAGGTATGTTGCAACGCTATTCGATGCGCTGCACGTCGTGCAAATCCTGCACCATAGCCTGCCCCTTCGGCGTTATTTACCCTGAAATCGTCGAATACAAAACCAGCTCCTCGGACTGCACTTCCTGCGAGGCGGAAAACAAAACACCCTTATGCGTAACCAGTTGCCCGAAGGGCGCCATACAATATATTGAAGTTAAAGAGGACCCGGCAAAAGATATTTATGCCGTGCGCAACGGACGGTTCTTCGTTCACACTGTGCGCTGGAAACGGAAATAATATGACGGAAATACTTGTAAGCTACTTTATATTCCCCGGATTTTTGTTTGCCGCGGCCGCAGGCATGATCGCCTCATGGATAGACCGCAAGGTAACGGCCAGGGTCCAATGGCGGCAGGGGCCGCCGCTTATGCAGCCTTTCTACGAGATACGGAAGCTGTTTATCAAGGAAACTATTCTCCCGGCGGACGGATCGCCATGGTTATTTGTTTTAGCGCCGTTCTTTTACCTTGCGTCCATAGTGCTGGTTGCGGATATACTGTTTCTTGCGCTGATGAATCCGTCGCTGGGATTTGTCGGCGATCTTATAGTTGTTTTCTACCTGCTGGCTTTGCCGGCGGTGGCAAGCATAATGGGCGCCGCCGCGTCTGGAAGCCCGTTTGCATCCATAGGCGCAAGCCGCGAAATAAAACTTCTTCTTGGTTACGAAGTGCCTCTTTTCGCGGCGCTTCTTGTGCCGGTAATTAAATCGGGCAGTATTTCGCTGGGCGATATAATCATATACCAGCAGTCTTACGGCGCATTGGCCGGAAGTTTTTCAGGCATAATTGCGCTTATTGTCGGCATAATGGTCGTGCAGGCTAAAATGGGGCTTGTCCCGTTTGATGCCGCGGAAGCGGAAACCGAGATCGCCGGAGGTTGCCAGGTGGAATACTCGGGGCCGCTGCTTGCGCTATGGAAGCTTGGAAAAATGATAATGCTTGTCGTCGGACCGCTATTCCTTGTGATTATGTTCTGGGCAACCGGAGGCTGGCTTATACTGACGCTTAAATACGTGGCTCTTCTCACGGTTGCCATACTTATAAGAAACACGAACCCGCGGCTCCGGATTGACCAGGCGATGCGCTTTTTCTGGGGGCCGATGTTTATAGCGGCGCTTGTGGCCGTAATAGCCGCATGGATGGGATACTGATAATATGTCTTACGCAATAAACGCACTTACCAAATCATTAAACGTTTTTCATGCCGCATGCAGCCCGTGCAACAACTGCGACATAGAAATACTCGATGCCATAACCCCGCGCCATGACGTGGAGCGCTTCGGCATACAGCTTGTCGGCTCCATACGCCATGCGGACGTATTGCTTGTTACGGGAGCGGTTAACAAAAAAGTGGTACATCGTATAAAAAAGCTGTATGAACAAGCGCCGAAACCCGTGCTCGTCATAGCCGTGGGCGGATGCGCCTGTTCTGAAATCATGTTCAGGGATTCTTACAATACCTGCGGGCCGCTTGACAAAATAATCCCGGTTGATCTCTACATTCCCGGCTGCCCGCCTAAACCTGAGGCAATGATAGCCGGCGTAGTGAAACTTATACAGGCCGCAACTAAAAAGGCAGGGGGTTGATAGAATGAATCCGATGATTGAACAGATACAATCCAAATTCCCACAAGCCGTAACAAAAATATATGAGCATAATGCAAGGCGAATTTACGTTGACGTCAAGCCGGAACACATAGCGGCCGTGGCCGGGTTCATATACAACGATCTTTCATTTCGTTATGTTATCGCGAGCGGCATAGATACGCCGGAAGCGATAGAGATACTGTACCACTTTTCACACGATTCCACCGGTTTAATGCTGTCCGTGCGCGCCGCTATCGCGGACAAGGAAAAGCCGGCAATAGGTTCGCTTACGTCCGTCATAAAAGGCATCTCCTGGATAGAGCGGGAGATACACGAGTTGCTTGGAGTGGATTTCACAGGGCATCCGAACTTGAAGCACCTGCTTCTTACCGACGATTGGCCCCAGGGCGACTATCCTTTGCGGCATGACAATAAAAGGAAATAAGATGGAAAAAGATAAAAATATGCAAGAACCGAAACGATGCGTTATACCGATAGGCCCGTATCACCCGCTGCAGGAAGAGCCGGAGTTTTTTAAGCTGCACGTTGACGGGGAAAAAGTAACGGGCATAGACATTGAACTGGGATACAATCACCGCGGCATAGAGAAACTGTCCGAGGCGAAGCATTTCGACCAGGGCATTTTTCTTGTGGAGCGTATATGCGGGATATGTTCCACCTCTCACCCGTTTGCATTCGTCAACGCGGTTGAAGACCTTGCGGGCATTGAGATACCGGAACGCGCAAAATACATACGCACAGTGGTAGGCGAGCTTGAACGGGTGCATTCGCATCTTCTATGGCTGGGGCTGGCAGGGCATTTCCTGGGGTATAACACGGTATGGATGTGGTCATGGAAATACCGCGAACCCGTACTTGATATTTTTGAAAAAATTTCCGGTAACAGGCAACATTACGCAATGATGAAGGTAGGCGGTGTCCGGCGCGATATTGCGCTTGAGGATATGCCCTGGATAGAAAAAACTCTTGACGAGCTTGTTAAGGGCGTTGACATGTTCAAGGGCGCGGTGATGGACGACCCCGTTATCTGGGCGCGCACAAAAGGAATAGGCATTCTTACCCCGCAGGATATAAAGGAATACGGCGGCGTAGGCCCGCTTGCGCGCGCATCCGGCATAGACGAGGACGTCCGCAGGGACGACCCGTACGCCGCATACAACATGGTTGACTGGAAAGTGCAGACATGGCAGGGCGGAGACATATTCGCCAAAGCCGTGGTGCGCATACTTGAACTTTACGAGTCCGTCAAGATAATCCGGCAATGTCTTACGCGCCTTAAGACCGCACCCGGCCCCTTTGACCTGAAGGTGAAGGAGATACCGGCGGGCGAGGGCATAGGCCGGCACGAGGCTCCCCGCGGCGAAGTATTCCATTACGTCAGAAGCGACCGCGCCAACAGGCCGGTGCGCCACAAGATCAGGGCGCCATCCTATGTAAACGTTGCAACCAACGAGAAATCAGTGATAGGCTGCACCATATCCGATGCGCTCATCGTGCTTGCCGCGGTTGATCCATGCTACTGCTGCACGGAACGGGTGGCGGTGGTAGACGCCGGTTCCGGGAAACATCTTTATAACGGCAACGATCTCATAAGGCTCTCACACGAGAAAACGGAACGGTTGAAAAAACAGTTATGAACATTATCGCACAGCTTCTTATTATTTCAGGGATGATACTTATAATAGTAATGGCGTTTAAGGCGCTCTGGCAACATGACTTAAAAAAAGCCATTCTCTTCGATGCGGCGGCGCAGGCCGGTTATATTATAATCGGCGTCGCATCATCAAATAAGCTGGCGTTTATCGGCGGGATATTCCACCTGGTAAACAGTGCGGTTTACGTTTCGCTTATGCTGCTTGCGGCTGCCGCCGTCAAACAGCAGGCGAAGACACTGGACATGGATTCGCTTGGCGGGCTTGCGCGAAGAATGCCCGTAACCTACGTTTCATTTTTCATCGCCGCAATGGCGCTTGCGGGCATGCCGCCGCTCAACGGCTTTGTTTCCAAGTGGCTCATCTACCAGGGGCTGTTGCAGTCCGCGGTGATTGAAAGAATGCCGCTTCTTCTCGCGGCTCTTATCGTTACGATTTTAGGGTCCGCGTTGACGCTTGCAAGCAGCATAAAACTTTTGCACGCCACGTTTTTAACAACGCCTTCCAAACAAACGCTGAACGCCGGCGAAACGGGCTTTGCCATGCGGGCCGCGCTTGTAACACTTGCGGCAATATGCGTGCTGTTCGGAATTTTCGCGTTCGGATTGCCGCTGCCTGTTATTATATCATCTTTGAAGTATCCCTATGGCGTCGCATTATTCGGGTTCTGGCAGCCCGTACTCGCGGCCTTATTGATGTTTACGGCCATGGCGGCCGGCTGGCTGTTTTATATAATTTTCCTGAAGAAAAACACGGTGCGCCGGGATACGGCATTTACCGGGTGCGAAACCCCTGACAAGGAAACATACCCGACGGGAACCGGGTTTTACCAAACATTGAAAGATCTTAGAATACTAAAATGAAATATCCAAAACTTCGTGAACTTAAACATGCCGTTATCGCCCTTATAAAGGGGCCTTATACCTCTAAATTTCCTTTTGAACCGCACGTGCCTGCGCCCGGTTTCAGGGGTAAGCCCGTGCCGGATACAAAGGAATGTATCGCCTGCGGGGCATGCGCCAACGTCTGCCCTGCCCGCGCCATAGAGATAGTGGACCGGCTTGAAACAAATCCGCCGCAACGGGAAGTTATCTGGCATTATGACCTGTGCATATATTGCGGCCAGTGCGAACGGCTTTGCACCACGGAAAAGGGCGTTAAACTATCCGCTGAATTCGACCTTGCCACGATGGACCGCTCCACGCTGTGGAGCAAGATCGAAAAAGAACTTGTAATCTGTGAAGACTGCGGCGCGATTGTAGGCGCGCGTGAACATCTGCAATGGCTTGCGAAAAAGCTCGGGCCGCTTTCCAGCGGAAACATAAACCTCACATACGCGGAGCAACAGGAGCTGAACGTGTCGCATGATATAAAATCAGGACTAAAAAATGCGGACATACAACGTTCCGACCTTTACCGCGTTTTATGCCCCAAATGCCGCCACCTCGTACTCGTCTTTAACCAAACCGGAAAACAACCATAAACATATGCAACCGTTCGTTAACCCTCTGGCAGGGCTGGCGTCTCCCGTCGTTCTTGCCGGCATAGGCAATAGCATGAAAGGCGACGATGGCGCGGGGCCTGCGGTTATTGAGCGCGTTCAGGCATCCGGAAGCGGCCTGGCTTCCATAAACTGCGGCGATATACCTGAAAATTATCTCGGCAAAATCGCCGCGTTAAAACCGGCCACCATTGTTTTCGTAGACGCCGTCGAGATGAATGAACCCGCCGGCACAATCCGTCTTTTTACGTCAGATAAAATAATCTCAGGCGGCGCCTCCACGCACGGAATGTCGCTTGACATGCTTGCCCGCTACCTGACCGCCGAAACGGGAGCAACGGTATATCTCCTGGGCATTCAACCCAAATCCGTAACGCTCGGAGCCCCACTCTCCCCCGAAGTGGAAACCGCCATAACACTATTATCACTGATGGTTGCGCAGGTAGTTGTTTCATAATTTAGCAGGGACGTTCCCCGAACGATCCGGCCTTATACCGTTTAGTTAAAGCTTTTGTTCTGAAAACACGATCCATTTTTTTAGCTCACGTTCCTTCTCCCCGGCGGGGAGAAGGCCAGGATGAGGGGGAAATCGTCGGAATATTGAACCACCCCTCACCTTAATCCTCTCCCCTGAGGTGAGAGGAAACTGATTTGGTGAAGATAAAAACCTTAACTAAACGACATTGGCTTTAGGTGGACTCAAAGCCACACCTTCACGGCCGTTTGTCTTACAGACTTTAGAAACTCGAACATAAAGTCTTTCGGTTTCAATATGCGAGCCGAAACGCAGGAAAAGGTGGGCGCGGCGTAGCGGTAGCTACGTAAGCCCGCGTTTTCCGAAGTTGCAGGCCGCAGATTGAAACCGCTTAATAACGAAACAACTGCTTGATAAATATCAGTTAAAAGGAATTACACATGCATGAACTTGGAATAGCTCAGGACTTGTGGGCGGTGGTAAAGCAGGAAGCGCAAAAGAATAAATTGCGGACGCTCAAAAAAATAACCATTATCATCGGCGAGGCTTCAGGGATTGAGGCCGATTTTTTGCGCCATTCGCTGTCCGATCACATACTGCCGCAGGCCGGGGAATTCGCCGCCGGGGCAGAAGTCGAACTAATCGCGGAGAAACTTACCGCCCGCTGCTCCAATTGCCAGGCGGAGATAACCAAAGACAACCTTGTAACATTTCATTGCCCTGCGTGCGGAAGCATGAAGATAGACATAATTGCAGGGAAAGAAACGTATGTCAAAAGTATCGAAGGCGAATGACGTAAAGGCGCTTCGCATCACCGTTGGCGGTACGGTCCAGGGGGTTGGATTCAGGCCTTACGTTTACCGGCTTGCAGGCGAACACAAAATCGCAGGCAACGTCGCAAACACCGCCGCCGGCGCGGTAATAGAAGCCGAAGGAACACCCGCACAATTATCATCTTTTATAGACAATGTTAAACATTCGCTCCCGCCACGGGCGCTGATTACATCCATTAAAACAACACCCATCCCGTTTCGCAATTTCAAAGAATTTTCCATCCAAAAAAGCAGCAGCAGCTCTTCCGCGCTTTCCGCAATCATTCCGCCTGACCTGGCCGTTTGCCCCGACTGCCTGCGCGAACTTTTTACAAGCTCAGACCGGCGGCACAATTATCCGTTTATCAACTGCACAAATTGCGGGCCGCGGTTTTCCATCGTAAAAGCGCTTCCCTACGACCGGCCGGAAACTAGCATGTCATCTTTCCGGCTCTGCCCCGAATGCCGGAAAGAATATGACAACCCTGCGGACCGGCGCTTTCATGCGCAACCCAATGCCTGCCCCGCCTGCGGGCCGGTGATCGAACTTTACGATTCCAACTTCACTAAAATCGCCCGCGCCGCCGACGCAATGGCCATGGCCGTTGCCATGCTGGAAAAGGGAAAGATTCTTGCAATTAAAAGTATCGGCGGCTACCATCTTGCCTGCGACGCCACGAATACAAAAGCCGTCGAGCGGCTCCGTAAAAGAAAAATGCGCCCTCACAAGCCTTTTGCCGTCATGGCTGCCAGCCCGGAAAGCGCGGGAGAAATATCGTTTATCGGCGCGGAAGAGGAACGCCTGCTGGCGTCAATACAACGGCCGATCGTGCTTCTAAAAAAAAGACTGCCCTCGAAGCTGGCCGATAACGTCGCCCCGGGCAACGCCTCAGTCGGAATCATGCTTTGCTACACGCCGCTACACCATATTCTTTTTAACGGCAGCGCTTATCGTTACCTGGTTATGACGTCCGCAAACCGGCGGGACGAACCGATATGCCGGACAGAGGAAGATGCGCGCGAGGCGCTCGGGGAAATAGCGGACTACTTTTTAGTTCATAACAGGCCTATCCATAACAGGCTTGACGATTCAATAGTGCAATGCGTCCCGGCAACTCAATTTATCCGGCGAAGCAGGGGATACGTGCCGGAGCCGGTGAGGCTCGGCAATAACCCCGGAAAAACCTGTGTCATGGGCGTCGGCGCGGAACTAAAAAACACATTCTGCCTTACACGCGGCAACAACGCCTTCGTTTCGCAACATATCGGCGAGATGGACAACCTTAAATCCATTGATTTCTACCGCGAGGCATTTGAGCGGCTTTCAACTTTCCTTAAAGTTAAGCCAGGCGTGATAGCGCACGACCTGCATCCCGGCTATTTCACCACAGCCTTTGCGCGCGAGTACGCATCCGCAAACCGTGTACGCCTTGTGGGCGTGCAACACCACGTGGCGCACATAGCTTCAGTGCTTGCCGAAACAAATATAAAACGCCCGGTTATCGGATTTGCCTTCGACGGCCTCGGCTATGGCGACGACGGAACGCTCTGGGGCGGGGAATGCCTTCTGGTGCATCGGGAAAAGTTTACAAGGCTGGCCCATTTCGATTATTTCGCGCTTGCGGGCGGCGATGCGGCGACAAGGGAAATATGGCGCTGCGGCGCGGCTCTGCTGAAATCCGCAGGGATAAACGCGCTTCCCGCAAATGGAGCGCGGCGCAGGCATTGGCAACAGGCGCTTGACATGATCGGCAAACGTTTCAATTCGCCGCTTACGTGCAGCGTGGGGCGGCTTTTTGACGGCGTTGCGGCAATAATAGGCATACGGGATGAGGTTTCGTTCGAGGCGCAGGCCGCGATGGAAATGGAAACGCTTGCGATAGACTTTCCCGTGAAAAAAGGCTATAATTTCAAGATAAAAAATCAGGGCGGGGATAAACCTCTTGTTGTCTCCACAACTGAAATTGTGCGCCAGCTCTGGGCGGAAAAAAAAGCAGGGATGACACCGGCGCATATAAGCGCGCGGTTTCATGTTACAATCGCCGAGATTACACGCGAACTTGCGCTTCGTTTCCGCGCAGAACGGCAAATAAACGATATTGCATTAAGCGGCGGCGTTTTTCAAAACAGGCTGCTGCTCGGGCTTGTACTTTCCCGCCTTTTACGGGAAGGTTTCGCGGTTCATTACAACCGGCTTGTCCCGCCTAATGACGGTGGAATATCGCTGGGACAGGCCTGGATAGGAAAACAACATGTGTCTGGCAATACCCGGGAAAATAATAAGCATAGGTAAAAATCATACGGCGGAAGTTGATTTCGGCGGTGTAACACGCGCCGCGCAACTGGACTTGTTGCCGGGCGCAAAAAAAGGCGATTACGTTATCGTACACGCGGGCTTTGCCATCCAGAAGCTTACCGAAAAAGACGCGCTGGAAACGCTGGGCTTCCTGGCCGAGGCATTCGGCGAAAGTAACGAAAAATGAAACGGATATGCGTTTTCTGCGGGTCAAGCTCCGGTAACAATGAGCGTTATACCGAGGCCGCAAGGGGGCTTGGACAATTACTGGCAAGAGAACGGATCGGGCTTGTTTACGGCGGCGGCGGCGAGGGGCTGATGGGCGAGATAGCCCATACCGTGCTGGATAACGGCGGAGAGGTTACCGGGGTTATACCATCGGGCCTTATCAAAATGGAAGCCGCAAGCAGCAGGGTTAAGGACATGCGCATCGTGCGCACCATGCACCAGCGCAAAGACGTGATGAAAAAACTGTCCGACGGCTTTGTCGCCCTTCCGGGCGGGCTGGGGACACTGGAAGAATTCGCCGAAATGCTGACATGGGCGCAACTCGGCATTCACCATAAACCGTGCGGCCTTCTGAACGTAGAGCATTATTACGATAATCTTATAGCATTTCTGGATCATGCCATGGGCGAGTTGTTCCTTAAACCGCAGTACCGCGCGCTGATAATGGTGGAACATGATCCCGCAAAGCTTATTAAACGTTTCAAGGAATATACGCCGCCGGAAAACCCGCGCCGCTGGATTGATTGATGAACATTAATATAATGGAAGTGTGCGGAACGCACACCATGGCTATTGCGCAGTTCGGGCTAAAAAAGCTCCTGCCGGAAAACGTTAACCTGCTTTCCGGGCCGGGATGCCCGGTATGCGTTACGCCCATAGAAGACATAGACCGCGCCATCGCAATAGGAAAACTGCCGGGCGTTATAATTACGACGTTCGGCGACATGCTCCACGTTCCAGGGTCGCGTTCCAGCCTTGAGAAAGAACGCGCCGCGGGCGCGGACGTGCGCATGGTTTACTCGCCGGTGGACGCCCTCGATATCGCCGCAAAAAATCCCGCAAAACAGGTTGTGTTCCCTGGCGTGGGTTTTGAGACCACGTCCCCTGCCATCGCCGCCACGATATTGATGGCGCAAACAAAAAAAATCAAAAATTTTTCCGTACTTCCGATGTTTAAAACCGTGCCGGTCGCCCTGCGCGCCATACTTTCGATGAAAAAACATAACATTCATGGCTTTATACTTCCCGGCCACGTATCCGCAATCATCGGCGCAAAACCGTATACATTTATAGCATCCGAATTCGGCGTTCCCGGCGTTATAGCCGGTTTCGAGGCGCGCGACATTCTTAAATCCATAGAGATGCTGCTTGAGCAAATACGGCAAAACAAGCCGCGCATCGAGATCCAGTACACCAGCGCCGTAACGCCGCGCGGGAACATCTCAGCCCAAAATATCATAAAAAAAGTTTTTACGCCCTCTGACAGCACGTGGCGCGCCATAGGCGTTATACCGCAAAGCGGGCTTGCCTTCCGCCGTTCTTTCGACGGCTTTAACGCGCTCAAAAAATTCCCTGTACCGGTGCCGCGCGCACGCGAACCTAAAGGCTGCGACTGCGGCAAAATTCTCATGGGGCTTGCCGCCCCTGAAAAATGCCGCATGTTCGGCACGGCCTGCACACCCGCCCATCCCGTGGGACCCTGCATGGTGTCCTCGGAAGGCGCCTGCGCCGCCGCGTACAAATATGACAAATAAAATTAAACCCAAAACAGACAGGATTCTTCTTGCCCACGGCTCCGGCGGGCGGCTTACCCACGAGTTGATACGCACCGTTTTCATGCCAAGGTTTTCCAATGCCGAGCTTGATACGATGGATGACGCGGCGCTGATAACAGCCCCCGGCATGACGGCAAAAAAACTTGCATTTACTACGGATTCTTTCGTGGTAAACCCGCTCTTTTTCGCGGGCGGCGACATAGGCAAACTTGCAGTTTACGGCACGGTCAACGATCTTGCCATGAAAGGCGCGCGCCCCCTTGCACTTTCCGTCGCCGCCATAATTGAAGAAGGCCTGGATATGGCTACACTTGAAAAAGTGGCGGCATCCATAGCGCTTGCCGCCCGCACCGCAGGCGTTAACGTGGTAACAGGCGATACGAAAGTAGTGGAGAAAGGCAAGGCCGATAAACTTTTTATTACCACGTCGGCCGTAGGCGCCGTTTATCCCGGCGCAAATGTATCCGGCGCAAACGCAAGGCACGGCGACGCCGTGCTTATAAACGGCTTTGTCGGCGATCACGGGATTGCCGTGATGGCCGCGCGCAACGAATTTAAATTCTCGGGCGCAATCTCAAGCGACTGCGCGCCGCTCAACGGCCTCGTTGAAAAATTGCTCTCCCGCAAACATCCCCTGCACGTGCTGCGCGATCCCACGCGCGGCGGCGTGGCCACCACGCTAAACGAGATAGCTGCCGTTTCAGGTGTGGGCATAATACTCGACGAAGCTTCCATACCTGTCAGCCGGCCGGTGCGCGCCGCCTGCAATATACTGGGGCTTGACCCGTTATACGTCGCAAACGAGGGAAAGGCGCTTGTAATCGCGCCTGCTTCTTCAAGCGCCGCCATTCTATCCGCCATGCGCTCCCACCGGCATGGCAAAAACGCCGCAAGCATAGGTACGGTAGTAAAATCACCAAAAGGTGTATGGCTTAAAACCACATCCGGCGGCCTCCGCCCGCTTGCTATGCTAGAGGGCGAACAATTGCCGCGGATATGCTAAAAGGATAATCATGCCGCTGCTGCGAGCCGGTTCCACTGTAAACCTCAGATATAAAATTCTCGGTCTTATCAGCGAGGGGGGAATGGGTGTTGTGTACAAGGGCGAGGATCTCCAAAAAAAGCAACCTGTAGCGATAAAATTCCTTAAACAATCTGTCGCAACATCTTATTCCGAGGCCGCGCTCCGCTTCAAAAATGAGATCAGGGCGATAAGCACGTTCGAACACGACAACATAGTGCGCTTGTTAGACAGCGGCGAACATGAAACGCTTCCTTACCTGGTAATGGAATACGTGGAAGGCGAAAGCCTTTCGGATATAATAAAAAACAAGAAGGAAATACCTTTGGATTTTTCCATAGGCGTTGTGCGCCAAGCCGGGGAAGCATTAAGCTACGTACATACTCACGGCATACTTCACCGCGATTTGAAACCGGGCAACATACTCATAAAAGAATTCAGCGGACAGAAAATAACCAAGCTGCTTGACTTCGGGCTTGCCCTGCTTGCAACGCCTTCTGAAACCAACAACAACGACGATGTTACCGGAGCCTACGCTTACATGTCGCCGGAAATAGCCGGGGTAATCAACAAAAAGGTTGACGAACGAAGCGACCTCTACTCCCTGGGCGTCATTCTCTATCAACTGCTTACCGGCCAGCTTCCCTTCAAGGGAAGCACCGCCGAAAAGATGATTCACCAGCAGATCGCCTTTACGCCGGAACGCCCGGGCATATTGCGCCATGGCATTCCGCCCGTCATAGAAGAGATAACAATGAAGCTGCTTATGAAAGACCCGGGTTTGCGTTACCAGAGCGCCAAGGGACTTGTCTACGACCTGTATAAAATCCAGCGGGGTGAGAAGAATATAATAATAGGTGAACGCGACCAGAAAATAAAACTGACTTACCGCACGGAACTTATCGGCCGCGACGATGTCATGGAAAACATGGCGCACCTTGTGGGCAAAGCGATGGCCTCGCAGGGAACGGTCATGCTTGTAAGCGGCGAGGCGGGGCAGGGCAAGAGCAGAATCGTCGAAGAAGTAAGTAAAAATGTTACCAGCAGCGTGGCGGGGCTTTTCCTTCGCGGCCACTGCATAAACCAGGAAAACAAAATACCTTACCAGCCGCTGCGCGACGCGCTAAACGACTATGTCCGGCACCTTGAATCACTCGATGAAAACATTAGAAATAAAGAATTGAAAGCCATTCAAGCCATGTCCGGCGAAAGCATAGAAATAATAACGCAACTATGCCCTCAGTTAAGCAAATACCTTGGCGAACCGAAAAACGATTTTACAACCGATACCACAAGGGAAAACCAGTTGTTTCTCGCGGCAGCTTCCGATTTTCTATTCCGCATTTCCTCGGAAAACAGACCATGTATCATATATTTGGACGATTTGCAGTGGAGCGATAACGCAACCATCGCCCTGCTGGAATACATGGCCTCAAAAATAAAAGAATATCCGCTTTTAATACTGGGAACGTACCGCACAAGCGATGTTACAGGCACGCACCCGCTGCAGCTCCTGAAAGATGAAGCAAGGGACAAGGGCTACCCTCTGCGCGATATGCGCCTGCAGCCGTTGGGACAGGCGCACATGCGCAAACTTGTCGCGTGCCTGCTCGGGGCAAATGAAAGCTCATTCAGTGAACTTTCAGCCTTCATACGGGAAAAAAGCGGCGGCAATCCGCTTTTTGCCATTAACATGCTGCGCAACCTGGTGGAAGAAAAAGCGTTGTTATGGAAAGACGGCGCCTGGGAAGAAAATTGGGACCGCATTCGCAGGATGTCTGTTACTAATAACGTAGCCGATGTATTGCTCAAGCGCACCGGCGAGTTAAATTCCGAGGAGACGGAACTGCTTTCCGTAGCCGCGGTAATCGGGCGTGAATTCGATACAGTGGTCATGCACCGCGTTACCGGCAGGCCAAAGGAAGAAATAGGGCGCATAATCGCCGATACGATCGCGCTGCAAATAGTGGAAGAAGGCAGGGAAAAAGGCACTTTCCGCTTCACGCATGAAAGTATCCGCAACGCATTCCTGGAAAAACTCGATGCGCCCGAGAAGAAACGGCTGCACCTTGCCATCGCCTCTGCCATTGAGGAACTTAACAAGGATTCCATATACCCCGTTATATACGATATAGCCTACCACTACACCGAAAGCGGAAACAACCAGAAGGCGCTGCAATACGCCATACCGGCCGCGAAGAAAGCCAGGAACTCGCACGCAAACGAGGAAGCCGCATGGTATTTCAAAGTTGCGATAGGCATACTGGAAGCCGAGGGGAAACAATCTCAACAAGAATGGCTCCGCCTCAAGGAAGAGCTGGCCGACGTCTACCTTGTATCCGGCTCCAGCGACAAGGCGATAGAAATATGCGAAGACATAATGGAGTTCGAGGAAAATGACCTGCTTGCACGGGTGGCACTATACAAAAAGCTGGGCATCGCATACTTTAAAAAAGGCAACATGGAGCTTGCTGAACAGTATTTCTGCGATGCCCTTTCGCTGCTCGGCCATAAATTGCCGCGCAAAAAGCTGCAACTGTTAGACCACATAGCGACGAATCTTTTACTTCACATGCGCAATTTAATCGCCCTGCGGCTGTTCAAAATAACGCCGCCGGAAAAACTCGGCGCAACCGACAATGAAATAGCGCGCATATACCTGCACCTGGTCCGGATATATGCCATGAGCGACGGTGTAAAATTTTCAGAGCGCGCGTTGCGCCTGCTTACCATGATGGAAATGCGCACGCGCAAATCAAAAGAACTGGGGCAGGCATTCGCCGAGTACGGCCTTATGCTCTGCTCGCTTACGCTCTTCAAGGCAGGCAACCGTTACCTTGAAAAGGGAGTACGGGTAGCAGGCGAATTATTCGATGAATGGGGCATGGCGCGGGCGCTTGTATTCCGGGGCTATTACTATCACTGGAAAGGTGAATACGATAATGCCATCAACACCCTTGACAAGGCAAAAGACATTTTCAAACGCATGGGGGATATGTGGGAAACGGGTTCCATCCTTCTAAATCTCGGCATCGCCTGCTTCCATAAGGGCGAACTGAATTTCGCCATGGATTACTTCTCACAATCCTACGACATCAGCTCGCGGATTAAGGACGATTGCGGTATTTCAGCGTCCCAGAGCTGGCTGGCGCTTACCTGCAAGGAAAAAGGTGAATTTGCGCGGGCAGATGAATGGAGCAAAAAAAGTATTCAGTTAAGCCGTGACAGGCGAATCTTTTTTAACTATTGCATAGCCCTCGCCTATGCCGGATCGCTTCATCTTGCCCAGGGCAGGTACGATGACGCCGTTCAATCGCTTGAACTTGCCCGTAAAAAAGAAAAAGAACGGCGATACATGAAAGACTACGTTACGTTCCTCTACCCTGAACTGCTTGACGCGCGCATAGAGCGCTACCGTAACGGCATGTTATCAAGCGAAACAAGAGCCGCGGAATTAAAGAAAATCCGCTCGGCCGCGCGCGAAGCGCTGTACCATACCATTAAATGGGTAAATCAGTATGCGGTAACGTTACGCGTTCTTGGAAAATATTATGCTATTACAGGCAAACGAAACCGCGCAGAACACTCTTTTCTAAAAAGCATCGAATTGATGAAAAACGGCAACCGCCAGGTAGAGCTTGGCAAAAGCTATTTCGAATACGCCCTGTTCCTGGAATCCATAAAAGAAACCGAACGCGCTCAAACCCATTTACGCAAGGCATACGGTATATTTTTTAACGCCGGCGCCGAATTCTACACAACGCGAATAGGCCGTCTCCTCGGCATAGCCGCCGGCGACCATGCCGGGAACTGCGCCTCGAAGGATACGCCCACGCCCGTTCAATCCACGCGCCTTAAACTGGAACGAAGGCTCAATGCCGCCGTGGAAATCAGCAGGTATTTAAGCTCGCTTCTAAACATTGACGGGCTACTTGACAAACTTCTTGAATCGGCGATGGAGCTTGTGGGCGCCGAGCGCGGAATGCTGTTTCTGAAGGAAAACAATAAGCTTGAATTGAAAGGTTCAAAAAACATAGGCGGCGGTGGCTTTGACCAGGAGAAATATGCCATCAGCCGCGGCATTATTTCCCGCGTTGAGGAAACCGGTGAACCTGTAGTTCTCGATGACGCTGGCAAAGATCCGGAATCGGGCGCAAACGAAAGTGCCGCGCTTTCGCGGTTGAAGTCCGTCATCTGCGCGCCCATCGTTGTCCGCGATGAGATGATCGGCATACTCTACCTTGATAACCGCCTGGTCAGCGGGCTTTTTACATCGGACGACCTTAAAGTTCTTGACATGATAACCCGCCAAGCGGGCATCTCGATAGAAAACGCGCGGCTTTACAGCAAGGCGGTAACCGACGGCCTTACCGATTTATATAACCGCATCTTCTTCGAAAGCCACCTGACGGAGTGTCTCAACACCAGCCAGCGCTACAACTCTCGAATGGCGCTGATGATGATTGACATTGACCATTTCAAGAAAATAAACGACACACTGGGCCACCAGGCCGGGGATGCGGTGCTGAAACTGATAGCCAAAACTCTGCGCGCCGGCGTGCGCAAAAGTGATGTTGTGGCGCGTTTCGGCGGCGAAGAGTTTGCCGTTATCCTGCACGAAACAACTATTGACATGGCGCGCAGCGTGGCCGAAAAACTTCGGGAAATGGTTGCGGCAAAGGAAATCGCTTACAATAACGGCACGTCAATACCCGTAACCATAAGCATCGGAATAACCGAGGCATTAAAAACGGATACCATAACAACGCTGATTGAACGCGCCGACAAAGGGCTTTACCAGGCCAAACACCTGGGGCGCAACCGTGTGGAGGAGTCAAAGTGAAGATTCTGCTTACGGGAGCAAACGGGTTTGTCGGCAGCCATATTGCGGAGACGCTTTCAAAAGCCGGACACAGTGTCGTTACAATGGTGCGGGCTTCAAGTAACTGCCGCTGGCTTGAGGGGCTTGAGCTTTCGGTAAAAACCGGCGATATCTGCCGCCCGGAAAGCTTAAAGGACGCGGTTACAGGCGTTGACGCCATCATACATTGCGCGGGGCTGGTGCGCGCCATTGACGAGGAAAGCTATTACCGCGTCAACAGGGACGGCACCGCCGCGCTAATCCAGGCGGCGCTCTATCACAACCCGTCGCTTCAAAAATTCGTATACATCTCTTCGCAGGCAGCGATGGGCCCCAGCCCCGCGTTTCGTCCCAAGGCTGCCGGCGAATTGGAAAACCCCGTTTCCGATTACGGCAAAAGCAAGCTGGCCGGTGAAAAGGAACTTGACAGGTTGCACGGTAAAATACCTTACACAATACTACGCCCGGCGTCGGTATACGGCCCCCGCGACAAGGATATTTTCATTTTCTTCAACCTCGTGCATAGAGGTTTCAGGCCGCGCACGCAACGCAGGCGCTACATACAAATGCTGTTTGTCAAAGACCTGGCGCGCGCGGCATTGGCGGCGGTTTCGGGCAACGGCCACACCGACAACAAAACATACTTCCTCGCGGAAGAAACGCCTTACACGTTTGACGACGTAGGCCGGACAATAGCAGCCTCGCTTAACAAAACAGGGATCCCGCTGCCGTTACCCGACGTAATATTCCACGGCGCTTCGTTCATAGCGGAAAATCTTGCCCGCCTTATGAACAAGCCGGCCGTCCTTAACAGGCAGAAAATCGCGGAAATGATGCAGCCATACTGGATCGGCGACGCGCGCCCGGCGCAGGAAGATATGGGAATACACTTTACAAAACTGGAATTTGGTGCTAAAATAACTTATTCGTGGTACCGCCGGAATAAGTGGCTATAAATTTATGCCTTTATATAGGAGAAACCGACAATGCACAGCCATGGCGATGTGTTTTCAAAATGCGTAAAATTTACGACGGCGCGCGAAGTGATGGCCGCCGGAGTTTATCCCTATTTCAAAAAAATCGAGAATACGGAAGGAACTGAAGTTAAGATAGAAGGCAGCAACAGGATTGTTATCTGCTCCAACAATTACCTCGGCCTTGCGGGACACCCGAAAGTTAAGGAAGCCAGCATAGAAGCCATAAGAAAATACGGCACATCCTGCACAGGGTCCCGGTTTTTAAACGGAACTCTCGACCTGCACGAAAAAGCCGAACGCAAATACGCGCGCTTCGTCGGGAAAGAAAGCGCCATCCTGTTCACAACGGGACACCACGCAAACCTGGGCGCAATATCCACTCTCGTGGGAAAAAATGACATAGTTTTAACAGATAAGCTGGACCATGCGTCCATCATAGACGGCTGCCGCCTTGCGCTCGGCGAGATGGTACGCTTCCGGCATAACGATATGCAGGACCTGGAACGCCAACTTATCCGTTATAAAGATAACGGCAAACTGATAGTCGTTGACGGCGTATTCAGCATGGAAGGCGACATAATAAACCTGCCCGAGGTTGTAAACCTTGCGCGCACGTACGGCGCGCGGCTTATGGTAGACGATGCCCATTCGCTGGGCGTCCTGGGCCAGATGGGGCGCGGCACGGGAGAACACTTCGGCCTTGAGTCAGAAATTGACGTCGTAATGGCCACGGCATCAAAATCGCTTGCATCAATCGGCGGATTCATCGCCAGCCGCGAAGAAGTCATACATTATATAAAGCACCTCTCACGGTCATTGATATTCACCGCAAGCCTGCCGCCGGCAAACGTTGCCGCAATTGATGCGGCGCTCGATATCATAGAGCAGGAACCCGAACGCAAGGACATACTGTGGAAAAATACAAATAAGATGAAAGAAGGCTTCGAGGCCATCGGGTTTAATACCCGAACCTCAGCTTCTCCCATAATTCCAATCACCGTGGGCGAGGACATGAAGGCCTTCCAGATGTGGCGTATGCTTTTTGACGAAGGAGTCTTCGCATCGCCAGTGGTAAGCCCGGCCGTGCCGGAAGGCCAGGCCATAATCCGCACCAGTTACATGGCCACCCATACCGACGATCAGCTGGATTTTGTCCTGGATGTGTTTGAAAAAGTCGGTAAACAACTTGGCATAATCCCTGGAGGCACGCGCGCCTCGCGAGCGCGGCAGCCGCAGAAGCGCTGGAAATTCGGCTTCTCGCGCCAGGACATGGCAAACGCCACAAAACGCTGGATAAGGAACCTATGGGCATGGAAATAAAAATCATCGAAGACAACTCAGGGCTGATGGAATTCATAAAGCTGCCGTGGAGCATTTACGGCAGTGATCCGAACTGGGTTCCGCAGCTTATGTTCGACACCAGGTTCATCCTGACAAAAAACCCGTTCTGGGAACACGCTCAAAAGAAACTGTTCATTGCTCTCGACGATAAGAAGCGCCCCCTCGGCAGGATAGCGGCCATAATTGACTCAAACTACGTTTCCTTCCACAACGAAAACGCGGGTTTCTTCGGATTCTTTGAATGCGTTGACAACCCGGCCGCGGCAAAGCTTCTGTTCGATACCGCCGGGGCATGGCTGAAAGAGAAAGGCATGTCGGTAATGCGCGGGCCGATGAACCCCTCAACCAACGACGAATGCGGGTTTCTCTGCCAGGGTTTCGACAGCCCTGCGCGGCTTATGATGCCCTATAACCCGCCTTACTATCTTGAACTCGCAAATAATTACGGAATGGGAAAGGCAAAGGAGCTTTATGCCTACGATATGGACATTTCGACCGACCTGCTGGGAAGGCTTGAAAGAGTGTCGAAGATGGTCGCAAAAAAGATACCGAATCTTTCAGTGCGCAAGATAAACACCAAGGATTTCCGCAACGAAATAACAAAAACGCTTGCCATTTATAATGCGGCCTGGGAAAAGAACTGGGGATTCGTGCCATGGACCGAAAAAGAATTCTACACGATAGCGGAGCGTATGAAAGACCTCTTTTACCCGGACACGACCCTTATAGCCGAGATTGACGGCGAACCGGTCGGCATGTTGATTGCCGTGCCTGATTATAATTTCGTGATGAAAAAAATGGACGGCCGCCTTTTTCCTTTTGGCCTGCTGAAATTCATGTATTACAAAAACAAGATTCGCGCATTGCGCCTTATGATAATGGGGGTGGTAAAGCAGTACCGCCAAAAAGGAATAGAGGGCGTTATGTACCACGAGGCATTGAAAAATTCGCTGGAGCGCGGGTTTACAAAGTGTGAATTTTCCTGGATTCTTGACGATAACATAATGGTACAGCGCGCCGCCGAAATGATGGGGGGAAAGCTGTACAAGAAATACCGGATCTACGAAAGCAAGTTGTCGTAGGCCGTAATTACAGGGAGGCATTTATGGCAGTAAAAAAGACAAAAAAAACTTTGGGAGCGAAACTGGCCGCAGATATCAATAAAGCAAAAAGTGAAGTAGCCGTCATGGAAAAGCCTAAAGCTGCAAGGCCGAAGAAAGCCGCGCCTAAGAAAGAACAGCAGGAACTTTATGTTTATCTGGATTATCCCACCGAGAATGAAATAGTTTCAGGCCTTCATTATGCCATACGCATAGGCGCGACCGAGACCGTCGGCAACGTGGAAATATCGTTTGACGGCGGCGAATGGCTGCCTTGCCGCCCGGCTGCCGGATACTGGTGGTACGATTGGGGCTATTTCACCCCCGGATCGCATACAATCGCGGCCCGTCTCCGTTCCGAGGCCGGCAAGACTTTAAAAAAAGCAGAGGTGCGCCACTGCGAAGTGGTATAGGCGAAAATCCCACAGGAGGAATGGTTATGGCTGAACTGACGCAACAGGAGAGGGAAAAGATTTACCTTGAGGAGAAGATGAAGCGGGAAGCTGCCGGCATCTCCTCCGGCGCCCTCGTTCTTTTAAACATGCTGGCTATTGCGGGGCTTGCGGGCATTTTTTATTTAAGCCTGAAGCTGGAAGAGAAAAAACCGTCAGCCGAGGACATAAGGAAATCCTACGACGGCCTTTCTCCCGAAGATCTGGAAGAATACGCCCGTTCAACAAGCTCGGTCAACTGACATATCCTTCCATGAAACGGATAATAAAACCGGCATTGTTTGCATTAGCTGTTTTACCGGGCAGCGCAGTCGTGGCGCATTCCGTATCCATCGGCGGCAAGGCCGACGGTAATTTGCTTATGATGGCGCTGGGGGCGATAGCGGGCGGCATTTTCCTGTTTTACAGAGGCTGGGGTTATTTCCACCGGAAAAAATGCATAGAAGACATACCTACCTCAAAAATCCGTTCAGTCGCCATGGGCGTGGTTGAAGTCAACGGGAAAACGCTGCCAAAACACGAATTAAAAACCCCTTACAGCCAGACCGACTGCGTGATTTATAAGTATCTTAAAGAAAAATACGTCTGCCATCACACATCCAGGGGAAGGCAATGCTCCTGGAAAAAGATTGACGACGGCACAAGCGTTATGCCTTTTTATGTCAACGATGACACCGGACGGGTGCTTGTGGAACCGTTGAACATTGAAATTCACGCCGACCGGCGCTACCATACAAAAACCGGCCACGGAGAGGGCGCCCTGCGCTTTAGCGAATGGTTTATAATGCCACGGGAAACGGTATACGTAATGGGGCGCGCCGGAAAATCGGATGATGCCCGTTCCGGAAAAAAAATGAAGCTTCTGGCCAGGCTTGAAGAACTCAAAAAAAACAAGGAAGCGATGGCGCATTGCGACACAAACAAGGACGGAACGGTTGATTCCATGGAGTGGGAAATCGCAATGCAGCAGATAACCGGGGAATTGGAGCGCGAAGAACTTCAAAAACCCGTTGACGGGCTTGCGGACGTTTCAATATCGTGCGGCAACGAAAATGAACCTTTTATAATCTCGGACAAAAGCGAAAAAGAGCTTGTAGGCTCGTTGAGGATTAAAAGCGTATTCGCCATTTCCGGCGGAACGCTCCTGTTCCTCGCCGGCACATTCTACATCATTCTAAAATTCGGCAACTGATGTTACCAGGGAATGCCAAAGTTACTGTCATTGCGAGCGAAGCGAAGCAATCTCGCTGTCTAGTATTAATACGACGAGATTGCTTCGTCGCCAAAGCTCCTCGCAATGACACGCTGCGTAACATCAGTTAATTGTAACACAAAAGGAGACTAAAATGTTCCTTCTTATCGTATTGTCCGTCATTGCCCTGATCGTGGTGTTGTACGGGACAAAAGTATACAACGCGCTGGTGGCATTAAAGAACAATGTCCGGAAATCATGGTCAAACATTGACGTCCTGCTCAAGCAGCGGCACGACGAGATACCGAAGCTGGTTGACGTGTGCAACGGTTACATGAAATATGAGCGCGACACGCTAGAGGCTGTGGTTAAAGCCCGCAGCGCGGCCGTATCAAGCCAGGGCGTAGGCGCGCAGGCGCAATCGGAAGGAATGCTTAGCTCGGCCCTGGGCAAGCTGTTCGCGCTATCCGAAAAATATCCCGACCTTAAAGCCAACGAAAGCTTCGGCCACCTGCGCAACCGCATCACCGAGATAGAAAATCAGATCGCGGACCGCCGCGAATTTTACAACGACAGCGTAAATATCTACAACATCCGCATACAACAGATCCCCGATTCATTTATCGCATCTATCCTGAACTACCAGCCCGAAACGCTTTTCGCCGCCACCGCCGCGGAAAAGGAAGACGTAAAAATAGCATTCAATATGCCCTGACGTTTTCCCGGAAAAAACCGTACTTTTCCGTCTAAAACCACCTTGACAAAACAGGGTTGAATTTGCTATTGTTACGTGGTATTATCCCGGATTTTGCAATAGGCGCGAGAACCGAGGCGAACAAGGCGGAGGCTTTTTCGACGAAAAAAACGAAAGCGTAGCGTTGCCTACGGTTGAGCTTTTTCGGAAGAAAAAGCCCCGCATTGTTCGGCGAATTCCGCGTCCTATTGCAAATTCCGGGATTATAGTAAACAATCACGGGGACGGAGAAACTTACACCATGCATTTGAAACGAGTTGAAATCTGCGGCTTTAAATCGTTTGCCGACCGCACCAGGCTTGAGTTCGAACCCGGCATATCCGGCATCATCGGGCCAAACGGCTGCGGCAAATCCAATGTGGCCGATGCAATACGCTGGTGCCTGGGCGAACAGAGCGCAAGATCCCTTCGCAGCCACCAGATGATGGACGTCATTTTCGGCGGCTCGCAATCGCGCGCAACCACCGGCATGTCCGAAGTATCCCTTACGTTCGATAATTCCACCAATCTTCTTCCCATAGACTATTCCGAGGTAACCGTAACCCGCCGCCTGTTCAGGAGCGGCGAGAGCGAGTATTTCATCAACAAGGCGCAATGCCGCTTGAAAGACATCAAGGACATGTTCCTTGATACCGGTATCGGCACCGAGGGTTATGCCGTCATGGAGCAGGGAAAAGTTGAGTTCGTGCTTTCCGCAAAACCCGAGGAACGGCGCGAACTTTTCGAAGAAGCGGCCGGCGTTTCAAAATTCAAGGCGCGCCGCGAAGAGACGTTGCGCAAACTCGAAAAAGTTGATATTGACATGAACCGCGTCAACGACATGCTGGCGCTTTTAAAGGAGCAGATAAACTCGCTCGATATTGCCGCGAAAAAAGCGCGCCAGTATCAGAAACACCGAGATGACCTGCGCCGCATGGAAATCGCGCACCTCGTTCAAAAAATAGCCGCCTCGGCAAAAGACATCGAACGGCTTAAAGCCGAGCTTGAACCAAAGCAGCGGCAGTACGAACAACTGAACACCGCTTTCGATCAAACGGAAGCCGAGATAGCGCAACTGCGCCTTATGCAGCTTGAAAAAGAC
>Ga0156410_1008_pt1 | contig 25379 bp, 12 predicted proteins | sample RifOxyA2_FD_108053 | JGI IMG/M metagenome (GOLD analysis project Ga0156410, IMG submission 108053) | Elusimicrobia bacterium RIFOXYA2_FULL_50_26 | reverse complement strand
CACTATACAGTATTGCGTTTACACCGGGGCAAATTATACCGGCAGCCTTAAAACAGGCTGGACAAATTTAGGGGGCACGCCGCCGCTCGGCGTCTCATCCTATGAAACCGACTGGCCTGTCAATTTCACGGCGCTTGCCGAAGGCGGGACAAATTACGTTTCCGTGCGCTGCTGGAGCATCACGGGCGCCACCGTAACATACACCGATTGTTTCAAGGTATTCAAAGACGTTACAAACCCCGGTATAATAGACCCGGCCCCGGGCGACGATGCGCTATGGCGCTCGTCGAATGCGGCAACTTACAACGTAGATTTCGTTGACCAGCCCCAAACCGGCTCAGGCCTGGGGCTGTTCCATGTGCGCATAACGTCAGGCGCCGGCCAGGGCGGAACCGTATACCAGGAGTGGGCGTCCCAGGGGCTTAACAGCGGAACCACGTATTACAACACAAACTGGCCGCTTGCCAAATCATCGTTCGATGCGATGAGGGAGGGAAAAAATTACGTATCGGTACGCATCTTCGACCGCGCGGGGAACTATTCGGATCTGACGGACGCATTTTTTGTAAACAAGGATACCACGCCCCCGGCGGCGACAAACCTGCAAGCCGGCGATACGCTATGGCGCAGGGCAAACGACGGCAGCTACCACGTGGAATTTTTCGACACGCCTCCTGCCGACGGCTCACGGCTCGACCGCTTCCAGGCGCGCGCCTCTACGGTTGCGGGCGGAACGGGGCCATGGCTTGCCGACTGGGCTGATACCGTGCTTGCGATAAACACCACATACTACACCAGCCCATGGCCTGTAACCTCATCCACCTGGGAACTTCTCGGCAACTGCACAAATTTCATTTCGCTTCGCGCAGCCGATACCGCCGGCAACTTTTCAGCGACGCTCGCGGACGCTTTCTTCATACTCAAAGATACCCAGGCGCCCGTGATAACGGATTCGCAGGACGAAACAACCGAACCCTGGCGTGCCTCAAACCCGGGCGCGGCATGGAATATCGGATTTGCGGATAACGTCTCAAAACTGCATACAGCCCAGTTTTCGTCACTGCCATCCCTGCCGTGGACAAACATATTCACAGCCACCGGCGCCGCATCCGTAACCTCGCCATGGGACATCGGCGCCGCAAACTGGGATCTGCTGCCCAACGGAACAAGCCACGTATCGGCACGCGTATGGGACACGGCCGGCTCTACAGCCACCGCATTAAACGTATTCGTAATCAAAAAAGATACCGCGGGGCCGTCTGTAATTGACAACCAGGCCGGTTACGACAACTGGCTGGCCGCAAATCCCGGCAGTGTGTGGAACGTGGATTTTGAGGATAACCTTGCGCTTCTTTCAACCGCGGCCTACCGCATATCATCAGGCACGCAGCTGGCCGGCGCGTTAACGGAATGGACCACAATTTTTGCCGGAATAAACCAGCCGCTGTATTCAACGAACTGGGGAATAAATGCCCTTAACTGGGAACTTACCGGCGAAGGGACGTCTTACGTTACGGTGCGCGCCTTCGACAACCTTGGCAACTCCGCCACGTATTACGACGTATTTCATGTGCGCAAGGACACCTCAAACCCAACCGCGGAAAATCACCAGGCGAACACGATGGTACAGGATCCCGGCGGAATTGACTCAATTGACATTGATTTCTTCGACACCGGAAAATCGCTTCTGTCGAACGCGGAATACACAATCCGCCCGTCAACAGGCCTTCCAGGCTCATATATAGTAAACTGGACTGCGCTCGCGGAAGGGATAAACGCCACATATTATGCAGACAACTGGAGCATGAGCGTTTCTTTCAGCGCACTGCCGAACTTAACCACGTCCTACGTTTCGGTGCGCGCAAGCGATTTCGCCGGGAACACCACCACGTGGGTTGACGCCTTCGCGCTTTACAAGAACGCGCTCGGGCCGTCGGTCATGGACAACCAGTCAGGCGACGACAACTGGCGCGCATCGGCCGAAGGCATAACCTATAACGTGGATTTCCAGTCAAACTCCGGAGAGGAACTCACGTATTTTGAAGTGTTGATATGCTCCGGCGCAGGCCGCCCGCAGGACAAGATAACGGCAAACTGGTTTACGCTTGCGGAAAACCTTCAAACAGTTTTATATACCGACGACTGGGCAATACCTGTCTCAACATTCAACGCCCTGCCGCAGGGCATCAACTACGTATCCGTGCGGATACACGACGCCGTTCCTTCCTCAACCACGATCTCGGACGTTTTCTATATTAAGAAGGACACCGCCCCGCCGCTGATAACATCCCTGCAAGCCGATGCCACATTTTTCGCCGCAGCCGCCGGCGCGCTCTATAACGTGGATTTCAACGACGCGGGCGCGGGCGTAACAAACGCGCAATATCTAATTTCTTCTTCCTCGGCGGACCCGGAAGGCACGGCACCCGGCGGCTGGGCTACCATCTTTACCCAGGCTCCGGCGCCGTCATACACGGCTGACTGGCCGCTGGCCGCCTGGCCGCTTTTACAGGAAGCGGCGACCAATTATATATCCGTGCGTGCGTACGACGCGCTTTTGCAATGCGCCACCGCTTACGCGGCATTTTACGTGTTGAAGGATACGACGCCGCCCGATGTTCCGTCGTTAACCGTGCCTGCCGCGAACGCTTTATTATCTAACGGAAATATTAATTTCCAGTGGAGCGCATCCGCGGATTACCGCTCAGGCATGGCATCATATACCCTGGAACTGGCTACGGCCGCGGATTTCTCCGGGCTTGTCATATCAAGCATTACGCAATTAAATTCGGCAACGCTCTCCCCCGGCGACGGCACGCGTTTCTGGCGGGTGCGCTCATGCGATGCGGCTGGCAACCTTTCTTCCTGGAGCCAGCAGCGCTCGTTCCTGCTCGACACCTCGCCGCCCTCGATAACGGATAACCAGCAGGGATACGACGTCTGGCTTTCTTCAGATCCCGGCAACGCCTGGAATATCGCCTTCGGGGACATCGGCTCCGGGCTTACAACCGCCCAGTATAAAATTCACGACGCGGCAGGCGAAGGCGGAGCCATTGTATGCGACTGGCAGAATATTTTTACAGTTGCCGCAGGCACGGCCGCATACGACACAAAATGGTCGGTGCTGTTCTCATCGTGCAGCGAGGGGTATAACTATGTTACCGTGCGTTGCTTCGACCGCATAGGACTGTCCTCAACCACGGTTGACGCCTTCTTTATAAAGAAAGACACGTCCGCGCCGGGAGTTTCGGCAAACGCGGAAGCCGGCGGCGACAGCACGTGGCGCAGCGCGGCGAAAACAGGCGGTTACAACGTTGATTTTGCGGACGCAGGCTCAGGCCTGGACGATATAGAGTATGCGGTTTCAACGGGCACGCTTCTTTCCGGCGGGCTGAAAATCGCGTGGACGCCGGTCGCAAGCAACCTAAACCAGGGAACCTACACTACAGACTGGCCCGTCAATTTCGTCGGCATGCAGGAAGGCGGAACTAATTATGTATCCGTAAGGCTAAAAGACATGCTTTCGAACACCAGCACTTTCTACGATCTTTTCTTCGTGCGAAAGGACATAACCAAACCTTCCATCGCAAGCAACATGAGCGCCGGCAGCGACAGCACATGGCGCGCCTCAAATCCCGGCGCCATATATAACGTGGACTTCAACGACCTGCCCGGCGACGGCAGCGCGCTGTCGAAACTGGAGACGAAGGTAATGCTCTCGCCGTTATTGGCCGGCGCCACGGTGTGGGACTGGACGGACGCCATTCTTTCCATGGGCGCAACCTTTTACGCCGCGGACTGGGCGCTTTCGTTCGATTCGCTCGCCGAAGGTAAAAACTACCTTTCCGTGCGAATATTCGACGGCGCGGCAAACTACGACTCGCTGCCGGACGTATTCTTCGTCCTTAAGGATACCACGCCGCCGGTAGTTGTAGTAAACCAGGCCGGAGACGACACCTGGCGTTACGAGAACAACGCGACGTATAACGTTGATTTCCGCGATGCCGCATCCGGCTCCGGCATAAGCAGCTTTGAGGTGCGCGCGTCAACCGTGCAGGAAGGCGCGCCCTGGCTTACGGACTGGGTGGTTGCAACCACAACCAATACATATATATATACGCGCGACTGGCAACTGCCGGCGGCGGTATGGAACGAACTGCATTCATCCGTTACAAATTACATCTGGCTGCGCTCGTACGATTTCGCGGGCAACGTTTCAACCGCGACGGGATTTGCGTTCTACGTTAAAAAAGACACCGCCGGCGTAAGCATTGCAAATAACGAAACCGGGCAAGACCCGCAATGGCGGGCGGCGAGCCGCGCTTATAACGTTGATTTTTATTCCGCCGGCAGCGCACCCCTTGCCGCAGCCGAATACAGCGCATGGACGGGTGAAGATTTCACAGGCGACAACGCTGTGGGATGGTCAGCCGTGCCGGGATTTACGCAAGGCGCAGAGTTTACCGGAAACTGGGCTATTGACAATTTCAGCCAATTACGCGACGGCGCGACCAACTGGGTCTCGGTGCGCTGCTGGAATACCGCGGGCGCAACGGTTACGGCAGCCGATGTTTTCTTCGTCCTGAAAGATACTACGCAGCCGGCATCGCCTTCGCTGCTTGCTCCGCTCAACGCCGCGGCGACAGGCCAGCTTACCGTCGCATTCGACTGGCAGGACTCAAACGATCTTGCATCCGGCACGTCATCTTATTATCTCGAAGTATCCGGCGATTCGGGTTTCATCACGTTGGCCGCCGGGGCCACCAGTTACGTTTCGTTCCAGGCTGTTACGCTTGCCATGCAATCAACATACTACTGGCGGGTAAGCGCGTTCGACGCGGCAGGCAACCGCTCCGGCGCCTCAAGTGTTTACAGCTTGCAGGCGGACACAAGCAGCCCGCAGCCGCCAACGCCACTGTCGCCTCTTGACGACAGCGCCACAAATTACATGAATCAGTCGTTCTCATGGCAGGAGGCGACTGACGAAGGCCCTGCCGGAATTTCCGGCTATCTGCTTGAGATCTCGACAAGCCTCTCCTTCATACCCGTCTCCACGTCAACACCGGCCGGCGCGAGCGGAAAAACGATTGCGCTTGCAACCGGGCTTTGGCGCTGGCGGCTGTCCGCGATTGACCGCGCCGGCAATTACAGCACGCCATCCCCGGCGTGGGCGCTTGTCGTTGACACCGTGCCGCCGCAGGCCGTAACACTGCTTACGCCCGCCCCTGTTGCAATATCAAGCGTTACTTACGCCTCTTTCTCCTGGAACGGCGGCAGCGATGCTCCGGCGGGAATAGCCGGATATGAAACTACCGTCGCAACCTCTCAGGCCTTCACTTCTTTAGCATGGAGTTCCGCAACGGCCTTAACCGGCGCCGCCACGTATTTCAGCCAGGGCACGTACTACTGGCGCGCCAGGGCGCTGGATGCGGCCGGCAATTACGGCGCGTATTCGTCCACATACTCGTTTATCATTGACACAAGCGCGCCCGCCTCGCCCGCTTTGAGCGCGCCTTCTGACGACAGCGATACCAACGCGCTTTCCAAAACATTCCAATGGACGCCGCAGACGGACGCGGGGCCGGCCGGCATATTGGAGTATGAGTTATACATTTCCACTTCCTCAGACTGCCAGCCAGTTTTAAGCAGCTCGGCAACATCGTTGACAGGCGTGCCCGTAACCTTCGCCTCCCAGGGCAAATACTACTGGCGCGCACGCTCAAAGGACAAAGCTTACAATTATTCCGACTACTCATCCACGTGGGCTGTAACGATAGATACGACAGCTCCCGTTATAACGGATTACCAGCAAGGCGACGACGCCTGGCATAGCGAGGCAAGCAGCCTCTATAACGTGGATGCATTCGATACTCCCGGCGCCGACGGCTCCGGAATATCCTATTTCCGCTATATCGTTTACGCCTCAACTACACAGGCCGGCGCGCCCTCGGGCAACGCAGTGTCCGGATGGCAGACTATTTACAGCACAACGCTCGCCCATGCCGTTACGTATTACGCGGACAACTGGGACATATCGCAAACCTTCCCGATACTTGGACAAGGCTATAACTTCGTTTTTGCGGCAGCCTCGGATTTCGCGGGCAACGCCTCTTCAACGGAAACTTATGCCTTCCACGTAAAAAAAGATACCGGGGCGCCGTATATTGCAATAAACGAAACCGCAGCGCCCTCATGGCAAAAAGAAGGAAAAACTTACGACGTGGACTTTCTGGATGCCGGCGCGGGCGTGAGCGTCTCATCCTGCACGGCGTGGACGGGGCAATCAATGACGGGAACGCAAAGCCTTGGCTGGGCTACCATTATTGACAGCAGCACCGCCGTTACGAACTACAGCGACAACTGGCCGCTGGCCTTTGATCTTCTGCTGCCCGGCACAAATTACGTTTCATTGCGGCTTTCCGACGCGCTTGGCCAGCAGTCAACTTATTACGACGTATTCCGCGTATTGAAAGACACCATCGCGCCCGCCGCCGTTACGGATCTCGCGGCCTCGCCCGCCGCAGGCGCGGGCGGGTTAAACCTGCAATGGACCGCGCCCATAGACGATCTTCTTACCGGCGGCGCAACCGATCCGGTGAAAGCATATCTTGTTAAATACAAAACCACCGCCTTCAGCGGCCGCGACGACGCGCTTACAAGCGGAACCACGTTCCAGCAAAGCTGGCAGCCGGCCGTGCCTCATTCACATGAGCAGCGCCTGGTTACCGGCCTTAGCGAAGGCGTAACATATTATACAGGTATATTAAGCATTGATAAGGCCGGCTCAATATCAGCGGCCGTATCCACGGCCTCGGCAACGGCCACGCGGGTAGCGCCGGCGGCCATCACTTCACTGGCCGCCTCAATAGGCGATTTCCCGGGAGAAATAAAACTTTCATGGATAGCGTCCGGCGACAACGACCGCGAAGGCCAGGCAAGCGGCTACCTGGTAAAATACTCATCAAACCCTATCGGCAACGAAACCGATTTTGCAAACGCCGCAACCTATACGCAAGCCTGGGCGCCGCTTACCGCGGGCGGGAGGGAAGAACAGGTATTGCAGGGACTTACCGCCGGCAACACCTATTTTGCCGCCGTAAAAGTTTTTGACGGCGCCGGGAATTATTCCGTTATCTCAAACACCGTTTCAACCAGCGCGGCGCCATCCGGCCCCGCCTCAGGCATGATAACATTCGGCGAAGGAACTAACGCAACGCCCAAATACCGCGCCTGGACCGGGGCTAGCTGGAATCCGGAACCGCCCGCCTTGCCGCAGTCGTGCCTCAGCGCGGCGGCAAACACGCGTTACATGCGCCTGAAATCATGCAACATAGTAAGAGACCAGAAAATACTCGGCCTGCTCGCTTACGACGGCTCCGCCGCTCCCGACGGCAACCTTTTTGTCCAGTTATGGGACGGCCAGGCCGGCACATGGACTGATCTGGGACAGATGAACTCGGCCTCGGGAAACATGTACAGCGCATATCGCGGCTTCGACATAGCCTACGAGCAGAATTCCGGCAGGGCGCTTATCGTTTACGGTAACGGGACGGCCGGCCAATTATCTTACCGGCTATGGAGTTCCACGCAGGGCGCATGGGTGGGCAACGCACAAACGTTGCCGCTTTCAGGCACAAGCGGCAACGTTTACTGGGTAAAATTGTCCGCGCGCCCCAACTCCGACGCGATAATGCTTGCCACGCTCGATGCCAACTCCGATATTTTTGCCGCGGTCTGGAACGGCGCGGGCTGGGTTAACACAAGCACGAAAACGCTGACCGCGGCAGCCGCGATCGCCACCGAAAAATGTTTCGACATAGAATGGGAACGCCAATCCGGCAGGGCCATGGCGCTCTGGGGCGAGGGAACTTCCACGAGATACTCGCTATGGTCGTCAACCGCCGGCGCATGGACTGTTCTCGGAACCGCAGGCCCAAACATAGCGGCAACAGCAAACTGGATATCGCTTGCCGCAGACCCGTCATCCGACCGGCTGGCATTAAGTTCGGTTGACGGATCAAGCGACTGGAATATAGTAATATGGAACGGTTCACAATGGCCGGCCGCACTGGGTACAGACTGGGCGGAACCAGCCACGACACTGGAAACCAACGCCGCCCGCTGCGCCGAAATAGCATGGGAAAAAGACTCCGGCAAGTGCCTGGCCGCAGGCGCCGCGACGGCAAACGCACTTTATTTTAACTGGTCATTGTGGACATCAGGCAGCGGCTGGTCGGCGCTCGCACCGGATACTTACAACTGGGCTGATGACTTGAATTATGTGGAATTAACGGCAGATCCGAACACAAGCAAGATACTCGCCCTCGGCATAGACATAACCGGTTCGCTTAGAACGCGCAACTGGTCCGGCTCCTGGAGCGGCGGATCGGCGCACACTTCCGCGGTATCCGGATGGACGAGCGGCTCGAACCTTGCTTATCAGCCGGCACAAATCGCGCTGGAATTGCACGACACCTCAAGCCCCGGCATCAGCAATAACCAGTCAGGCGACGCCGCATGGCGCCGCGCAAGCGCAAGCTACAATGTTACGTTCAATGATGCCGGCGGCTCCATGCTTGCAAGCGTGCGCACCGCCGTATATACAAAGTCCGGGCTGCTGGACAGCAACAAGATTAAAGATTTTTCCGCCGGAGACGCTGAACTGGCCGGCATGAACACCGATCTGTGGACCAGCTCGTGGGCGCTTTGCGGCACAACGTGGGGATTGCTCGCTCCCGGAACAAACTACATCTCGGTAAGAATATTCGACGGCGTCGGCAACGACAACACCGCTTACGACGCATTCTACATCTGGAAAGATACCCAGCCGCCGTCAATAACAAATAACGAAGCGGGCGGCGACAACACATGGACAAACGCAGGGCGCAGCTATTCGCTCTCGTTCAACGATCAGGAAACGTTATCAAAGCTTGACCTTGTGCAGTACTGCGTTTACTCAGGCCCCGCCCAATCCGGAGAGCAGATTCTAAACTGGACGTTCGTTGCCGGACCCGGCGCAAACGTTGCGTCGCACGCCGGCCTTTCGCTTAATTTCGAGCTGCTTGCGCACAATACGAACTACGTATCGGTGCGCACCGCAGACATAGCCGGCAGTTCCGTAACCATAGTGGACGCCTTCCGCATTTTAAAAGACACCCAGGCCCCGGCCGCCATCACGGATCTTGCCGCAGCCGCCGGGCCATACCGCGGCACTGTACAGCTAAGCTGGCGCGCGCCCGGCGACGACGGCCAAACGGGTGAAAATTCGCGCGGCGGCTATACAATAAAATTAGCCACCTATGCGCTGACAACTGAACAGTTATTCGCCGGCGCAGGCACGTGGACATCGGCGATGGCCGCCTCATCTCCCGGCGCACAGGAGTCCGTTATAGTAACCGGCCTTGAAGTCGGCGCCACGTGGTTCTTCGCCGTAAAAACGCGGGACAAGGTTCCAAACTGGGCTGCCGTTTCAAATTCCACAGGAACGTTACCGCGCACCCAGAACGTTTACATAAATGAGGTATTCGCATCGGCCCCGGCCGGCAGCGACTGGGCGGAGCTTTACAACAATACGGAAAATACCGTCTCACTGGACGGCTGGAAGCTTTATTACAACCAGGGAACGGTGGATGCGCCCGCAAGCGAGGCCGCGTTATGGACGGGAACGGCCGGCGACAGCATTGCGTCCGGGGCATTGCTTGTCATTAACGGGCTTGACGTCAGCGCGGACGGCGGCACACATCTTAAGTTAACCGACGGCGCGGGGCGCACCGTTGATACGGTGCAGTGGCCTGCGCTTGCGGCCGGCAACAGTTTTGCGCGTATTGACGACGGATGCGCCGAGTACCTGGAGATAGACCCGACACCCACAAAAGGGTACGCCAGTTCCATAAGCACCGCGCCGGTTAAGATAAACGAAGTGGATTACGCCTCGGCCCAGCAGTTCGTGGAGTTTTATAATATCTCATCCGATACGGCAGCCCTGGCGGGCTGGAAACTGCGCAACGGCAACAACACGGCTTTCACGTTTACGCGAAAAGTGTACCCGGCATCGTTTAACGGAATAGCCTTCTCGTCGGTAGACAACGGCGGAAATTCCTGGACGGACAGCATGGGTTCGGGCGGGCTTTCCGGCATGGCGGACTTCCTGGCTCTTGAAAACGAATCAGGCCAGGTTGCGGACCGCGTTACATGGAGATCCGGCGCCAACGCATCCTACTATACATATAAAGCGGCGCCCGCTCCATTTACAACCGCGGCCCCGGGCGAAATAATTGCGCCCGCTACAATAGGCAGGAAACCTTACGAAGGCGCGGACTCAGGGAACGATTTCGCCGATTTTGGTTCATTCGCCGCGCCATCGCTCGGAGCGCGCAACACGAACGGCACGCCCGCGCCGGCAAACAGCCTCTCTTACCCGCAATCATCCTCATACCTGCCGCGCAACTTTAAAATTGACCTTACCCTGGGCGCGGACTCATCCGCCGGCGCGAACGATACTCTGTGGTTTATCCGCGCAAGCGGCGCCGCCGACGCCGGCTCGCCTCACGTATACAGGCTTGCCGACTTAAGTTTTATATTAAGCGATCTGAACGTACAGACAACCATACAATCCGGCACGGCGTTTTACGATATGGACGGACATGCGCTTTCGGACGGCGCCATCTACAAAATTATTCTTAACGCCGACAGCGCGGCCGGCGAGGCGCCGCAGGTGGTACGCACATCGGTATATTACGACGGCACTGTCCACCGCGCCGCTATTCGCTCCGTCACGCCTCCGGTGGCAAACGCCGGCGCAAAGACGGGATTGGCGGGATTTGAACTCATCAATCAATCGCCCGCGGGCGCAAACAATATCGAACTTGAATCCGTTGATATCCGGTTCGAACTAAATTCCGGCGATGAGCCGCTGACAACCGGACAGGCGCAGGCGCTTTTCAACGAGATACTGCTTGTGGCCGACAACGAAACCCGCGGCACGCCCGGCTTATACCAGGCCGACATAGACACCTACACTCTTGTATCAATAGAGGGAACAAACATTATTCTTGACAGCTCAGGCGTAATAACGCTGCCGGTTCTGGACCCCGAGGCGGCGCAAACCACCGTTTCAGCCGGAGCTGCGCGCACTTATTTTATCGCGGCGCGCCTTGGCGAATCGGCTCAAAACACGAACTCTTTCAGGGCGCGCATAATATCGTCGTCGCACACTGCCTGGCGCGATGCCGAAAGCGACGTGATTCAACCGCCGTCAGGAAATGAAATACTGATTTCAAGCCCCACAATAATACTGCCGGCACAGCCGCCAGCGGGAAGCTCATACCCCGCTACGATAACGTCTGCCGCAACCGGGATTACGGGCGCCATACTCTTAAGTGAATCCATGGATACCGCGTTTGCCGCAACCTCGGGCGGGAAGTTGTGCGCGCTTAAAGAGGACGGCACGCCGAAGTGGACGTTCGACGCGGGAAGCCCGATAGTAAATTGTTTTGAAACCGGCTCATTCTACATAGAAAGCGATACTTACGTTTACGTCGCAACCCAGGCCGGGCTTTTATACAAGATTAAGGATACGGGCGCCGCCGCGCAGGACGCATGGGGCGCGCCGCGCAATTTCGGGTCGGCCATAACGTCCGACATACAATACAACACCAACCCGCCATTCTACCTTTACCTGGGAACATCGGAAGGGAAACTCTTCAAGTTTTCGACCGAGGGAAGCGATGCCCCGGGCTGGAATACAAACCAGGGAATTACCGGCGCGATAAAAGGGTCGCCGGCCGTTGACGAATACAGCGCAGGAGTAAACGCCGCATGGACGGTAACCGACGAAGGCGGGATTTACAGGCTTAACAACGTTGACGGCGGTATAACAGTCTCGACGACAACTACGGGGACAATAAACAGCTCGCCGTTCCTGATAGCGGGATACTCCGACCCGTCGCGCAACACGCACGACATATATTTCGGCGACACCGACGGCTACCTGCGCGCCCGCACCTCGGCCAACCTCTACACGCTGCCCGCCAACTGGCAGGACGTTTATGTCAGCTCGCCGCTGCAAAGCACGCCCGTCTACGGCGACCGGACGCGCTCCATATATTTAGGCGCGGATAACGGCAATTTCTATTGCGTTGACGCATCCTCGGGCGGCATATACTGGACGTTCCGCACGCAGGGACCAATCCGCACGACACCGATTTACTACCGCGGCTGGGATGCCGCCGATAAAGGAAGGATTTATTTCGGCTCCGACGACGGATATTTCTACGGCCTCGACGCGCTGACAGGCCAGCTTTTGCCAGATTTCCCGATCGCCACCGGCGCCGAGATACGCGGCTCACCCACGATGTGCCTGCGCTATGATCAATACGATAATTTAATTCTACCTGTCCCTCTATATTTCGGCTCCAACGACGGCAAAGTATATTGCGTAGAAATTAATCCCTAAAGAGGCGGTACATAGTAGATAGTACACAGTACATAGTACATGGATGGGCGTGGAGGAGATTTTGTTATGATGAGATACTTTATACGGTTTGCTGTTATTTTATCTATGTACCATGTACTATGTACTATGTACTGCTTCTCCGCCTCCTGGCCGCTGTTTCGTGCCGGCGCCGGGCGCACCGGCGCGCCGGCTGAAGAGGCGCGGCCGGCGCTTGTCCCGCAGTGGAATTTTACGATACAGGGAGAGTTCGTCTCCTCGCCCGTAGTCTACAAGGACGTGGTTTACTGCGGCGGAAGGGACGGCTCCGTATGGGCATGGGACGGTTTCACCGGCGAACCTATCTGGCAATACTCGGCATCCGACTGGGTGGACGCAACCCCTTGCGTATCCTCGGACACCGTATTTGTCCCGTCGCGCGATAAATATGTATACGCTTTCGACCGCCTTGGCGGCGACGTAAAATGGACGGCCTACACCGGATCGCTGGACTGCTCCTCGCCGCTGCTTTACGACGGGAAGCTCTACCTTTTAAGCGGCGCACCGGAGAGAAAAGCCTACGCCATCGGCGCGCGCGACGGCAGCATTATCGCCTCATATTCAATAAGCCAGTTCTCATTTTCTTCGATCGCGCGCCGCGAAAACCTGCTTTACTTCGGGACGAATGACGGCAGGTTCAGTTGCATGAACGCGGATACCGGACAGGTTCAATGGTCTGTTCCCACGCGCGGCGGTATTTTTTACAGCACACTTGCCTGCGGCGACGATGCGGTATACGCCGTATCCGGCGGCGATGAGCGGAGGCTCTTCTGCCTTGATCCCGGCACAGGCGATATACTATGGCAGTCCGGGGAAATCGTTGACCCATCGGACCCCGTATCGTCAGTAGTATCATCAGTTGCGCTGGGGGAGGACAAAGTATTCGTAGCAAGCACTGTCTGCGACGAACTTAAACTTTTTGCGTTCCCGCTTACCGGCACAACGCCTGTAAGCCCTCTCTGGTCAACGCCGATAGGCACGCCGCACCCGGCCGGGATTATTTCATCGCCCGCTGTCGCCGGCAACACGATATACGTCGGTTCCGGCAACGGATTCCTGTACTGCATAGACTCATCAAGCGGCCAGTACATCGCACCCGCCACGGGCGCGTTGACCGATACGCCGACGGGCTACTATTTATGTTACAGCGCAAGTTATTCCACCGGCATAGTCGCCTCGCCCACCGTATCCAACGGCCGGGTATACGTCGGCACTTCCGACGGTAATTTCTGGGCGTTGAAAGCGAGGCAGGCAACCGCCATATCTTATCCCGATAACGATGAAACTGTCATAGGCGGCAGCGAAATTCTCGGCACCGCGGAAAACCCCGATTTTTCCGCATACCGTCTGGAATACGGCCGCGGCATTGATCCCGCCTCATGGACGGAATTTGCCGCAGGCACCGCGCCGGTAAGCTCGGGCGCGCTCGGCGCCTGGAACGCCGCATCGCTCGACGACGGAGTTTACAGCATACGCCTCAGCGTAAACGACGGCGTTTTCTCGCGCGCTGTCAACAGGGTTACATTGAACAATGCGCCGCGCCCCCCGTCCGGCCTTACGGTGGCGGATACTCTTTTCGACGGCGGGGGAAACCTGACACTCTCGTGGAATATCTCCGGCGACGACGGAACGGGCGATAACGACGTGGCGGGCTACCGTGTATACAAAAGTTCTTCCGGCGCAGGCTATTCTCTTGCCGCAGAGGTTGCAAAAGGCGCGGCCGGCTACACGGACTCAAGCTGCCCGGCGTACACGACATGGTACTACTACGTAACTTCTTTCGACGCCTTAAGCGAATCCGAAGCTTCCGGAGTTGCCAGCGGCTTCTCTCTTGTTGACGGCGTCGAGATAACGCCCGCAAACGGCGGCACCGTGCGGCTTGAGTCCGGCGGCCTGATAACCGAGGTCGTCATAGAGCCGAACACCGTCGCGGAAACCGTCTGGGTAGGCATCCGGATACCGGAATCTCCGACGGACGAAGGAATACCCGTCAGCGCCGGCGCCACCGCCATAACGCGCGAATTCGGGGTAACGCCGGCGGGCACTAAATTTTTGAAACCCGTTACCGTAAAAATACCTTACCGCGAATCCGATATCGCGGGCATGAAACAGGAAAATTTACGGATTTACTGGTTCGATGAAACAAGGGCTGCATGGCGCATCGTCAACACGTCCGACCCGCTGGCTGAAAGCGGCCGCGTCTGGGCGCAACTGCCTCATTTTTCGCTCTACCGTATCATGGAGTACCTGCCCGGGAGGGAAGAATTGTTGAACGCCGACATGGCCTACAGCTACCCCAATCCCGCCAGGGGCGGCACGCTGGCATTCAAGTATTACCTCGGCGACAAGGCCGACGTGACGGTTGATGTATACAACGTGGCGGGCGAGCTGATAGCTCACATTGAAAAAACCGGAAACCCCGCCGGAATAGTCTCTGAAATGGAATGGAACATCTCCGGCATTGCCAGCGGCACATACATATACCGCATCGAAGCCCGCAGCGGCTCAAAAACCAAAGCAATAAAGAAAAAACTGGCGATTATTCATTAGACAAGAGGAACATAATGCACAACCATACCCGCAGCGTTTTACTTATCTGCCTGCTTGCATACGCACCCGCAACCCGCCTCAACGCCGTTACGATTCACCCAAATGCCGGCACTACCTCGGCGGGGTTTTTGAAACTCGGCATTGGTTCGCGCGCAACGGCCATGGGCGGCGCTTTTACCGCGCTTTCCGACGACGCATCCGCATTATACTGGAATCCGGCCGGCCTTGCGCAACTCAGGGAACCGGAACTTCTCGTCGTGCATAATGAGTCCTTTGAAAGTATCCGCCACGATGCGGCGCTCTTCGCACAGCCGCTGCGCAGGCGCGGCGTGTTTGCAGCCGGGCTTTACGGGCTTTATACCCCAAACGACATCGAGCGCCGCTCCGGACTCAACGAAACCGACCCCTACGAGCCGCTCTCGCCCGTGGAGGGATATTTCCAATCCTACGACATCGCGCTTCACCAGGCATACGCGCGCAGCCTGGGGCCGCGCCTCGACGTCGGAGCGGGCTTAAAACTTATCCGGCAAACCATTGACACGGAATCCGCCTACGGCGCGGCGCTGGATTTGGGTATAATTTACAGGCACACAAGCCTGCCGCTTACCCTGGGATTTGCCGCCCAGCACATGGGAGCCTATATTAAATTCAGGGACACAGGCTACCCTCTTCCAACGACTTTCAGGGCGGGCGCGTGCTGGCGTTGGAACCGGAAACTGCTGACCACGCTTGACGTAAGCCAACCCATAGACAACTATCTCTCGGCCGCGGCTGCCGCGGAATATTCGCCCACGAACGTGATAAATGTGCGCGCCGCCTACCGCTACCGCTGGTACGGGCTTGAACTGGGCGACCTGTCCGGCCTGTCCTGTGGAGTGGGCTGCAATTTCAAGCTTTACGACCAGTCGCTTTCCCTGGATTATGCTTTTCTGCCGTTCGGCGTGCTGGGCAACTCGCACCGCCTTTCAGTCGGCATACGCTTTAACGCGCCGGCGCCGGCCGCCGCCACAGCCGCGCCGCGTGATAAAAGTTCCGCGCGTACGCTTACAACCCTCCCAAACCTTCCCGCGGCGCCGGTGATCACGCCCGCGCCGGATGCTTCCGAAGGATTTTCGTATTATTCAATGAATGTTTTCGTAAAGCCCCTTAAGGCCAGCCGGGCATTTTCAACAAGCGCCATCCAGGGAAAATCCGAGGCCGGTGGCATGGTTTTCTTCGAAGGCAAAGTCAATAAGCCGTTCGGCGGGCAGCCATCCGTCGAGGTAGGCGAGAAAGACGGCAGCGGCGGGGAATACAGGCATTTCACATTCAGGAAAAATTTCCCGTTCCCCGTACTCAACGTCCGCTGCCGGCTGCGTATTCCGAAAGGGGAGTCATCCGGCCGCATAACGCTTGAAAACGGCTCCTACATCCCGCTCGAGATCGCCGAAGAGGATGAAAAATTCACCTATTACCGTTTCAGCCTGGATGTTCTCCAGCCATTTACTGTAATGAAAAAATGAACAGGCAACTGCTTGCGCGCAATGTATTGATACACCGGCAACTGAGTGAACTTGCAACCGCGCTTCATTCCGCGGCAATTCCCGTAGTTATTCTTAAAGGAGCGGCGCTTGTTGAATGCTTCCCATCCTACGCCGGCGACCGCGCCATGGACGACATTGATATTCTCCTGCGCCCCCCCAATATTTCAGCCGCGCGCGAAACGCTTGTTTCTATCGGTTACACGCCGCTGAAAAGCGACCCCTGGGCGTTCACGCACGGCGCGCACCCCGCCGCCGTGGATATTTCAGACGGCCTGTGGTATATGAATAAAAGGGAAAATGAAACGCTTTTCCGTGAATGCGCAAATTACCCGCTCGCTCACCTTTCGCCATCCGCCTTCCACCTGCCGCCCGATGAATTTTACCTGCACGTCCTTGCTCATGCCGCCATACATCACGCCAAAAAAGAAACAAAATGGCAAAACGACTTAAATCTTTTGCGCTCTAATTGGAAAAGTGAAACAGCCGCTGAAACTCTCCGTCACAAACTAGACGCCTACGGCCTTAACGAAGCAATGGCATGGTTTACGCCGAAACACTCCCGCGCGCGCCTGCTTACGGCCAGACTTTACCGTCTCATCACAACAAAAGACATCCCGCAAAAAGGCCACATCCTGCGTTTCCTGCTTCTGCCAACCCCCAAAAAAACAGCGTACCTCATACGCACGCTGTTTCCGTCCACCGCATTTATAAAATACCGCTACAACCTGAAAACCCCCACCGCCATCGCCGCCTACCGCCTGGCCCGCCCCCTCCTGCTAGCCCTTAGGGGACGGAGTTAGTTGATTAGGTATTGACAGTAAAAACCGAAAATGTTATTATCACACCACCATGCCAAGACATAAAAGATTAGACATCCCCGGGGGAATATACCACGTTATTGCGCGGGGGATTGAACGCCGTGAAATATTCAGGAACGATAATGACCGCAAGGAATTTCTTCGCAGATTAGCTAAAGCGATTACTCATAGCGGAATTAAATGCTATGGCTGGACGCTCATGCCAAACCATTTTCACATATTGCTGAGAACGGGAACTAAACCCCTAAGCGATACGATGAGGAAAGTTCTTACCGGTTACGCAATTTATTTTAACCGGAAGTATAAGCGAACGGGTTATTTGTATCAGAACAGATATAAATCCATCTTGTGCCAGGAAGAAGCCTACTTGCTTGAGTTGGTCCGCTACATACATTTGAATCCGTTGAGAGCAAAGATAGTCGAAGACATGGATGGTTTAAATACCTATCCATGGAGCGGGCATCGCATTCTGCTTGGTAATGCCAATGCTGAATTCCAAACAACCGGGGAGATACTTGAACGATTTGGCCAAAACAGGCACAATGCGATAAAGAAGTATCTCGCATTCATCGAAGAAGCGAAAGATATGGGCAGGCGTGAAGATTTAACAGGCGGAGGATTGCGGCGCAGCGCCGGCGGTTGGCAGGGTGTTGAAGCCTTAAAGAGGTCGCGCGATTACTGGCGTGGCGATGAGCGTGTGCTTGGCGACGGAGATTTTGTAAACCAGGTGCTGAAAATTTCCGAAGAAGAGATGATGAAAAAAGAACGGCTGAAAAAAGCCGGCTGGGACATCGGACAAGTTGTTAAACGAGTATGCAAACTTATGGGCTTGTCCGAGAAAGACATACAAAAGCGCGGCCGTGAAAATACTGTTTCCAGGGCGCGGGCATTGGTAGCATACTGGAGCCACATCGAACTGGGAATAAGCGGCATTGAAATAAGCGTATATTTCGGAATAGCGCGCCCGTCGGTGAGCGAGGCTATTCTCCGCGGAAAGAAAATCGCAAATGAAAACGGTTATCACCTAATCAACTAACTCCGTCCCCCAAAGGCTATTTTATGCTAAGGTGTTGGGGGATGGCGGGTGGGGATGAATCGTTTTCAGGATCGGCGGGCGCAGTTTCCTGTGCCATGGTAAGTGGGCCATACCCGGGAGAATAATTGCCTTCACTGTCAACAATAAATAGATAGACGTTATCTCCGCTTTTAAATGCGCCTTGCCGCACCGTGGTATCAATTCTTGTATCGCTCCAGGTGTAAGGCGTTGTAATGGCAAGGCGCGTACAATCCTGATAGACCGGAGCATTTCCCAACTCGCAGCGGGCTTGCGCGCAAGAGCCTGTACTTACGTACACATCATCAAACAATTGCGTTGATTGAATATCGGATTGCTCCCTCGTATAACCATTAACGCATAAAAGTTTGCGCACCGCCAGGGGGAACAACGTTGTTTTGTTGACAACGTTTTTTACCTGCATAACACCACTCTCCGTCAGTTCCCATATTTTGATCAATCCGTCATTGGAATATCCATCATGTATCCACCACCAATATCTGTGCCACTGCCCTTTTCGCATATGAGGCGACTTCCACGGTTCCGTATCCGGATACGCAAGCTTCGTATTGTTGCCAGCCATAGCATAGGTTGATGAATCAATAAATTGAACGAAATAGAGGTCATTGTCAGCCGAATTATACTGCATCAGCCACATAATCTTCCAGTTCAATTGCGTGTCCTCTCCCGACCAGGGTGAATTGACCGGGACATAACACCACCACGATATAAATGTCTCCGTTGTATCCGGCAACGCAATAAATCCGTTTGTCTGCCCCTCTACGCCTTCCCGTGACGTTACTTCGAAAGCCTGCGTTCCGCTGACAGACGTTCTGGTCGAATAGGTAGGCTCTACTGTGTTGAGGCGATTCCACTCTCCTATGACAGCCGAACCCGGCCCGGTACTTATTACATTACCGGCGGTGCCGTTTTCGAAATCATCAAAAAAATGGACAGTCGGTCCGTGGGCGCCGAAATTTTCCCCGCTGACGATTATCTCCTGCCCGTCACCTAACGTACCACTAATCGCGGAAACCAGCGGCGCGGAAAATGCAACAGTTGGCACGAGGATCATGAATACAAAAAATATTATAGACATAAACCTAATCACCTAACTCCGTCCCCTAAGTTTCCTAAGTTTCTAAGCTGTTAGTAGGTTCCTAGTTCGCCTTTTTGGCGGGTTTTTTTGTAGGCTAGCATGAAGGAAATGTAGCCGGCGGCGCACGTTGCGGCGGCCCATAAAGATAATATGTAAAAATCGTGCAGTTGCGGAGGGTTTCCTTCCAGCAGAATGCCGCGGAGAGTTGAAAGAGCGCCGGTGGTGGGCAGGATATTGGCTATGCGCGCCATGGCCGGGGGAAGCACGGTAACTGGGAAATATACGCCGCTTAAAATATCGAACGATCCCGACACAAACCAGTTGACGGGATCTCCGCGCTTTGCGTAAAGTATGATACTGCCGGACACAAGGCCGATGCCGGCAAACATTATGCCGCATACCGCAAGCACCATGATGAAACCGAGCGGAGAGAACGAAAGGCGGACGCCGAAGACGTAGCGGGCAAGCGCCAGGAATAATGCGAGTTCGCCGATTAAAAACAGGAACTTGCCCATGGCGCCGGCGGCGACAACCGCGAGCGGATGCCGGGGGGAGAGAAACAACGCCTCGGCAGTTCCCCAGAATTGCTCCTGGCGGATATTTTGCGAAAATACGTTAAGCCAGAACTGGAAGAAACGGCTGAACATCAGCCCCACAAAAACAAAGGGGAAGTAATCGCGCATCGAAACCAGCGTACCTATAAAATAGAATACAGAAAGCTGGAAAATTACGTCAATCAGCCTGACGGCAAGCTGGAAACGGTAGGTTTTTTCTATTGCGATATCGCGCAGTAAAAATGCGGACAGCAGGTTCATTCCTTCAATTTTCCTTCCTCAAGAAATCCTGCGCGGCCGCCCAGCGCCAGAGCTTCCGCGCGGTCGTGGGTAACGACAATGCAGGTTTTCCCGCCGCTTGAGACGATAGTTTTAAGGTAATTACAGATTTCAGCCTTGCTCGCCTCGTCTATGCTCCTGGTCGGTTCATCGGATAAAATCACCGGCGGATCGGTGATGAGCGCGCGGGCTATGGCAAGCTTCTGGCGCACGCCCGACGAGCAGTGGCCAAACTTCGTATCCCGGAACGACGAAATATTGAGCACGTTGCACAACAAATCAAACCGCTCGCCAAGCAGCGCCCCGTCAACACCAGCCATGCGGGCATAGAAAGAAATATTCTCCTCTGCCGTCAACATCTGGTAAAAACTTCTCTCCGCATCATAGACTAACCCGGTAAACCGCCGCGCTTTAACGGGATGCTTTAAAGCATCGCAGCCATTGATCGAAATAGCGCCACGCTCAGGCACAACCAGCGTGGCAAGCAGTTTAAGAAGCGTGGTTTTACCGGACCCGTTCGGCCCCGTCAATACGTACATCGAACCGCTATTTATCTTAAGATCAACGCCCCGCAGCACCTCTTTGCGGTCGCTGCCGGACCCGAAGGATTTATGCACATCAACGACACAAATGCTCATCTAAATTTCCCTTGACTTTTCAATTTTATTTCATTAAAATTAGGTACCAAGAAACCATAATACAATATTATAGTTGGAATTGGAAAACTCTTCAATGGATACATTTTTTTCTCTCCTTTTCAGCGATCCGATACTTCTCGCGGCAGCCGCATTTATTATCATCACGATTGCCATACTTGTCTTTGCGCTGGGGAAACTTCGCATGGCGCAGCCCGCGCAGGCTTTGGAAGAATTTGCGGCTACTCCCGCGCAAGATCAGTTCAACGCGGAGCCGGAATACCGCCCAGCCGAAACTTCCGGCGTCGGGGAAGCGCACTTTCAGGAAATAGCCCGCCAGCTCGCCGACATAAACTCAAAACTTGCCCTTATTGAAAACGCTTTACAGCAGAAAACTCCGGGCGCACAACAGCAGCCGGACATGAATGCAATTACGGAAACCATACGCGCGGAGATGGAAAAAAGCTTAAGCGCAAACTCAATGGCCGATAAGACCATATCGTTAAGCGATCCCATGGGGCGCCTCGAGGGAAAACTTGAAGGCATCCACAAGCTCCTGATTCTTCTGACAGACAGCGGAAACCCGGAACAGAGATGAACCGCAAAAATATAATTTCACTTATCGTCCTCGACGTAATAGTAATGCTTATGGCGGCCGGCCTTATGATGTTCAGGTATTCCTCGCTTACAAATCCCGTTACCACGCCGCTGCCTGCCGCAAGCGCAACGCCCGCCGCCGACGAAATCTCACCGGCCGCCGTAAATGAAACCCCCGTTGGCAGCCGTCCCGCCGTATCCGGAAAAAAATCGGGAACTACGAGAAACATAGGTTTCGTATTCCGCCATTCCAAAGCAAAAAATGTGGCTATCATCGGGGATTTCAACGACTGGATCCCGGAGCCGATGAAAAAGGGCGGCGATTTTAAATGGACGTTTACACAGGCCATCGAACCCGGCGAGTATTCCTACAATTTCATAGTTGACGGCCGCCCTGTGCGCGACCCGAACAACGCAAGAATCTCAGACACGGGAAGAGGGTTTGCAAGCTCCCGTCTTACCGTTAAACCCCGCTAATGAATGAAACAAAAGTTCTGTTTATATCCCTCGTTTTTTTTCTCGCCACAACAACGGCATATGCCGCCGCACTCACAAGCCAGACGCTGAAAAATGACATAGCCTACTACCAGCGCATAACGCGCGAAAAAAATTTGAACGTTAACGACCGTTACTTCGTATTGTCCAGGATAAGGGAAAAGTACAACGGCTCGCAAGTCAACCTTGCCCCCCTTGCAGCGGAAATAGATTTGCTTGCCCGGCCGCCGGCAAACACACAAGCCGGGGACGGCGCGCACGGCACCGTCGAGAAAATACTGGTAAGCGAGTCGGAGAGTGAATCCCGAGTAACGATAACCGCAACCGGCGTAAAACGTTCCAACTACTTCCTTATGCGCGACCCGGACCCGTCGCTTCCGCCCATGGTGGTGCTTGACCTTTATGGCGCGAAAGAAACGCTTTCAGAGAAGGCAAAAAACATAGCTTTAAGCAACGGGCTCTTTTCGCGCGTGCGCGCCGGCCAGTTCGAGGACGCCCCGGATTACATCGTGCGCATAGTGGCTGAAATGCGCAAGGAGTCTCCTTACAAAATAAAAAAAGATGACACCGGCTGGCTCATAATCGCCGAAAAAAAACCTGCGCCGGCCGCCGCCGCGCCGCAAAAGGATGCAGTGGCGGCAAAAACAGAAAAGGCTCCACTGCCCGTGGCCGCACCTGAAACCGTTGCTTCGACCGCGCCGGCACCGGGTGAAAAAAGTTCCGTCGGCGCCCAGTACCGCATCGAGGCAGGAGACATTCTTTCAGTAGCTGTCTACCCGGCCGAAGAGTTGTCCCGCGAAGTCGTGGTGCAACCTGACGGTAAAATACCGTTCGCTCTCATAGGCTCCGCCGAGGCAAAGGGAAATACGCCCGACCAGTTGAGCGAACAACTTTCCAAAAATCTCGGACGCTTCATATCAAACCCACAGGTTACCGTGTCCGTGCGACAGTTCAGCAGGCGGCAGGTGTTCGTAACGGGCGAAGTGCGTACGCCGGGCGCATACAATTACAAGGAAAACCTGCGGCTTATGGAGTTTATATCCTCGGCCGGCGGTTTTGCCGAAAATGCGGACAGGAAAAGCGTCAAGATTTTCCGCGGGCCGCCAACCCGCAGGCAAACGCACAACGTAAACATAGAAGAAATCGTGCGCTCCGGAGATTTTTCCAAAGACTTTTTGCTTGAACCCGGCGACATCATCGAGGTGCCCAAGGGGCGGGCGCGCGTCGCAATACTGGGAGACGTGCGCAACCCGGGCTACTACGATTACCGCGAGAACATGCAACTGCTGGAGCTGATCTCGCTTGCGGGTGGATTCTCCGATACGGCACAGATTGCAAAAGTAACCGTCCTGCACCCGGGGCCGGAACCCGGGGCAGCCGACAAAACCCTGCTGGTAAACCTGAATAAAACTCTTTCAGGGCAACAGAAAGATAAAACCATAGCTCCCGGCGATACGGTATACGTTCCCAAAAAAGCGATAGCCACGGCGAACTGGTTTGCAACCACCATACTCCCATGGCTAAGCCTCATATCCCTGGTTTTCGTAATACGCGGCGGCATTTAAGCTAACTGTTAGCTCATGTTACGCAAGAAATGCCGAAGTTTCTGTCATTACGAGCGAACAGACTGTGTCGTAATTGGTGTCTCTTTAGCAGTTTGGGGTCATTGCGAGCGAGAGCGAAGCAATCTCGACGTTGCTTCTGATAAAAAGCGAGATTGCCGCGCCCTTTAGGCTCGCAATGACGACTACAACTTCAAAACGCTCAAGAGACACCATAATTATATTTTGCGTCAAAAATTCTTATTGCCGTCATTCCGGCGAAAGCCGGAATCTAGATTTTCCGTCGATGCTGGATGCCGGATTAAGACGCTCCGGCATGACGGTCACGGCTAAAAGGCAATTATGACACAGTCTGGAAGCAAAGCCATCTTGCTGTTTCGTATCAAAACGACAAGATTGCTTCGTCGCCAAGCTCCTCGCAATGACACGCTGCGTAACATCACTGATAACTGTTTACTGTTAACTGAAATTTATGGCACAATACGAGCTTAACCTCTACGATTACTGGCGTATCGTTAAAAAACGGCGCTGGATAATACTCCTTACAATCATCACCATGCTTGGGTCGGTGGCGGTGTATACAAACCTGCAAACGCCGGTCTACCAGTCGGCGGCAACGGTAAAAGTTGAACCCGCTCTTGCAATACTCGGATTGTCCGCTGAACAGATGGCCGGCGGTTTCGACCTTTACATGGCGCTGAACACGGAAGTTAAAATCATAAAAAGCGCCCTGGTTGCGGAACGCACGGCCCTGAAACTAAAGACAATTTATACCGGCATTGACGAAGTCGCAAAGGCGGCGATTATCAGTTCGATCCAGGGCAAATTAAGCGCCGAACGCATGGGCGACACAAATCTGATAACTATCACCGCGCTCTCGTCCGATCCCACTGAAACGGCGAAACTGGCCAACATGACGGCCGAAGTTTACATAGAAAAAGGTATCGAGGATCGCAATCGCCGCGCGCGTGAACTGCGGCAATTCGTAGAATACCAGCTTATAGACGCCGAACAGAAATTGAAAACATCGGAAGACGGGTTGCGCAAATACACGGAAAAAACGCGGTCGAAGGGAATCGGAAACTATATCGCCACAAGGCTTTTGGATTTACAGGCCAGGAAAAGCGACCTTCTTAAAAAATATACCGGACAGCACCCTGAGGTGCAACGCATTGACCAGCAGATAGACAGCATAGAAAGCCAGATGAAGCAACTTCCCACGGAGGAGCTTGAACTTGCGCGGCTTTTGCGGGAAGTAAAAATAAACGAGGAACTCTACACCCTGCTTACCAAACGTTTCAAGGAAGCGCAGATTGCAGAGGCGGACCATGTCCAGTCCGCATTTGTGGTAACCCCCGCGACGGTGCCGACAAAACCTATAAAACCTAACAGGATGATGAACATGGCGGTCGGGGCGTTCATGGGCGTATTCCTCGGATTTATCTTCGCCCTCGTGATGGAAAATCTCGACACCTCGATAGGAACGATAGAAGACGTAGAAAAATATCTAAGCCTCCCCGTTCTCGGCATAATACCGCACATGGAACCCGACGGCAGCCGCAAAAAGTTATGGTCCAAATCTTCGCCGGCCGGGCCGGAACAACGGATAGACGCGCTTCGCTCGAAACTCATCGTTTACCATTCGGCAAAGACGCCGTTCGTTGAATCCTACCACACGCTGCGCACGAACATGAAATTCTCGCTGCCGAAGGAAAAAGGCAAC
>Ga0156410_1042_pt1 | contig 27657 bp, 18 predicted proteins | sample RifOxyA2_FD_108053 | JGI IMG/M metagenome (GOLD analysis project Ga0156410, IMG submission 108053) | Elusimicrobia bacterium RIFOXYA2_FULL_50_26 | reverse complement strand
CAGCGTGGCCGGAATAATAACGGAGGATTACAATGAAAAAGACATCTTTGATTCTGACAGCCGGTTTGTTGTTGCAGCTCGGGACGCGCGTTTATGCGACTCCCTCAACCCAGGTGTGGAACCCCTCGACTGACATACAGGCGGCGGGCAGCGTTCACCTGGGAGTAGACAATTATTTCTCGCTTTTCGATAACGACACAAAACCGTATGCGTTTGCCACCGATGTAGGCCTCACTTTCGGCGTTCTAAAGAATCTTGAGCTGGGCTTCGATTTTTTTGAACCGTCGGCTGATCCGCTGCAGTTTAACGCAAAGTACGGGCTGCCCGAGTCCGGCGCCCTGCCCGCGTTTGCCGTGGGCGGCTGTAACATCGGAACGAAAAAGGATGTTACCGATTATAACATCCTTTACGGTGTCGCGGCAAAGACATTCGCCCCGGCGGGCAGAATATCCCTCGGCTATTATTACGGAGGCAACGAGAATCTTTTCCTCGACGAGAACGGTGAAAAGAGCAATACCGGAATAATTGCCACGTGGGACAAGGCCATTACGGACAAGATCTGGGCTGCCGTGGATTACGCATCCGGGAAAAGCTGGTACGGGAATTTAAGCCTTGGCGCATCTTATGCCTTTGCCCCGAACACCAGCGTTATTTTCGGTTATGTAATCTATAACAATGACAAGATAAATGCCAACAACCAGTTCACCACGCAGCTGGACATAAATTTTTAACGGAGGAATACTACAATGATTAGAAAAGCGTTGAAATACACACTTATCAGCTTGCTTTGCGCCGGCGCCTGCCTGGTTGTTCCGTGGTTGTTTGCGGAAGAACCGGTCGCGCCTGTCATCGAGGCCGTTGCACCGCATTTTACGCAGGACATGGCCGACACGCTAGCCAATGGAAAGATAGCGCTTGATACCGTATGGGTATTGTTTACAGCCTTTCTCGTGTTCTTTATGAACCTCGGGTTTGCCATGGTTGAGTCCGGGCTTTGCCGCTCAAAAAATGCCGTCAATATCCTGGCAAAGAACTTTATCGTCTTCGGCATCTCCTCGCTGGCTTTCTGGATACTTGGCTGGGGGCTGATGTTCGGCGATGGTAATGGTTTCATGGGCTTAAAAGGGCTTTTGTTCGTATCGGGAGCCGATAACAGCCCCGCCATGGGAGGCGCATACCAAGGCGTATACCAGGCGCTTAACTGGACCGGCGTTCCTGTCTGGGCGAAATTCTTCTTCCAGATGGTGTTTGCAGGTACCGCGGCAACTATCGTTTCAGGTGCCGTTGCCGAGAGAATAAAATTCGGCTCGTTCATAGTGTTTTCGTTTATTATTGTGGGTATAATGTACCCGCTTACAGGCCACTGGATCTGGGGCGGAGGCTGGTTGCAAAAAATGGGCATGTGGGATTTTGCCGGTTCAACGGTCGTTCACTCGGTCGGCGGCTGGTCTGCTCTTGCCGGTATATTGCTGCTCGGGCCGCGCATAGGCAAATACCGTTCCGACGGTTCGGTCAATCCTATCTTCGGCCACAGCATGGCGATGGCGACGCTGGGCGTGTTTGTTCTGTGGTTCGGCTGGTTCGGGTTTAACCCGGGTTCGACCATGGCGGCGTCATTTAACGACATAAGCCGCATCGTTGTTACTACAAACAGCGCTGCCGCCGCGGCCGCGCTAAGCGCGACGCTGGTGGCGTGGCTGCTTCTCGGCAAGCCAGACCTTTCCATGATATTAAACGGCTGTCTCGCGGGGCTGGTTGCCATTACCGCGCCATGCGCTTTCGTAAGCGTTCCGTCCTCGGTTATCATAGGGCTTATCGCGGGTGTCATAGTTGTGTTGTCTGTGTTGTTCTTCGACAAGATGCGCATTGACGACCCCGTAGGCGCCCTTTCCGTCCATCTTGCCAACGGCATTTTCGGCACGCTCGCCGTCGGGTTGTTCGCCCAGGATGCGATAATGCCTAACACTACAGGCAACGGGTTGCTGTTTGGCGGCGGGTTCAAGCTGCTAACCGCCCAGGCGACCGCTGTAGTTGCCGTCGGCGCGTTTACCTTCATCGTCGCTTTCGTAGCATGGTACCTTATAAAGAAGGTCTTCGGTATGCGCGTCAGCCGCGAAGAGGAAATCGCCGGCCTGGATATAGGCGAACACGGGATGGAAGCTTACCCTGATTTCCAGGGATTCCTTACAAAGTAACGACAAAAAGGAGAACATACATGAAACTTATAACAGCTATAATCCAGCCGGAAAAACTGGTGGACGTTAAAAAGACGTTATTCGACGCCGATATATGCAAGATGACGGTATCAAATGTCATAGGCGCGGGCCGGCAGAAGGGATACAGCGAAAAATACCGCGGCGCGATTACGGAGATAAACCTGCTGAAAAAAGTGAAGATCGAAATAGCGGTAAACGAGGATTTCGTCAAGCCCACGATAGATGCCATTATCAAGGGCGCCCGCACGGGCAACATAGGCGACGGGAAGATATTCATAACCGACCTTCCCGAGTGCGTGCGCATAAGAACCGGAGAGACTGGCAAAGCGGCTATAGGATAGTATAAGCGGCTGCCGGTATCAGTGATTGATACCGGCAGCCCGCCTATCAATATACCAGGAAATTGCAGGGCGTTTAGAACCGCGTCCTGCAATTTTGGTTTACCGGCAAAAAATGGTACAATATGCAGAATAAAATGAAATTACACGAGCATAAAACCAAAATTGTTTGCACCATCGGCCCGGCGTGCGGTGAAGTGGATGTGATTGAGGCAATGATCGCAGCCGGGATGAACGTTGCAAGGATAAATTTCTCCCACGGCAACCCGGAGCAATGGAAGCGTTATATCAAAAATATTGAGGCAGCGGCGGGAAAATGCAGGCGAACCATAGGCATCCTGGCCGATCTGCCGGGCGCCAAGATACGGGTGGGAAAGATTTTAAATGAGCCGCTGGAACTTAAAAAAGGCGCGCAGGTTACGTTAACGCCCGATGATGCCACCTCGTCGCCTTCGCGGATAAGCGTCGAATACAAAAAACTTTCAGAAAGCGTCCGGCCGGGCGGCGCCATTTATCTTGCGGACGGTTTCATAGAGCTTAATGTTGATGAAATAGCGGGCGCGGACGTGCGTTGCACGGTGGTAATGGGCGGTATGCTGACATCACGGAAAGGGTTGAACCTGCCCGGGGCAAAGTTGCTTATAGACCGCGTTACCGACGAAGACCTTGAACTTGTGAAATTCGGCCTTGAAAACGGCATCTCGATATTCGGCATATCTTTCGTTGAAAACGCCGCTGATGTGCAAAAAGTTAAGGATCATGCCGCCAGGCTGGGGAAATATGTTTTTGCGGTTGCCAAGATAGAACGCGCCGAAGCGGTAAAAAACATCACGGGGATTTTAAATGCCGCCGACGGCATAATGATCGCCCGCGGCGACCTGGGGGTTGAGACGCCCATCGAAGAAGTGCCGATGATTCAAAAGCGCCTGATCGCCCAGGCAAACCTGGCCGGCAAGCCCGTGATTACCGCTACGCAAATGCTTGAGTCAATGAAAAATAATACCCGTCCCACACGCGCCGAGGTCAGCGACGTGGCCAACGCCATAGTGGACGGTACGGACGCCATAATGCTCTCCGAAGAGACGGCGGTGGGGGATTATCCGGTTGAAACCGTTAAGATGATGTCCTCAATAGCCGCGTTCAGCGAGACGCAAAAGATGACAAACTGCCGGCAGGCTGAATTGCGCGAGTATCTCAAACGGCTTTCAGACCAGGGAAAGCTTACCATAACGGATGTTATTTCCAGAAATGCCGCCGTAGCGGCGGACGCTCTTTCGGCGCGCTACATTGTTACGCCCACCGAGACGGGCGGCACGCCGCGCCGCGTTTCGCGCTTTAAGCCGGCGTGCCGTATAATAGCGTTCAGCCGGAATGAAAACACATGCCGTTCGCTTACTCTTTCGTACGGTGTATGGCCGTACCTGTTCGACAACAACGGGACTAAATGGCACGAGGCGATAATGCGTTTTTTATGCGGCGGAAAAATGATTGATGAAAATGATACGCTGATAATCGCCGAGGGCAGGTTTTCGAACAAACCGGGCGGGACGGATTCTATGGAAATTCTTACCGTCAGCAAGGAAATGTTGTAACTGATGTTACGCAAGCAGTTGTATCGTTATTAAGCGGTTTCAATCTGCGGCCTGCAACTTCGGAAAACGCGGGCTTACGTAGCTACCGCTACGCCGCGCCCACATTTTCCTGCGTTTCGGCTCGCATATTGAAACCGAAAGACTTTAAGGTTCGAGTTTCCAAAGTCTGTGAGACAATCCGCCGGGAAGGTGTGGCTTTGAGGCCACCTCAAGCGGCGCGACTTTGATGGAATTATTTTTTCGGGAATTATTTTTGTGCTGTCCGACGCCCCTTCATCAATGAGCCTTATTTCAAAGGGGCTAGTTCACAAAAATACCGGAAAAATAATTCCATCATGCCGCAGTGGACTCAATGCCACACCTTCACGGCACAACAGCCGATAAATCGTCGCAACATTTAACAAATTTTGCGTAACATCAAGTTGTAACTGAATTCATGGAATATAATTTGTTTTCTGCGCCCGAAGTTCGTATTGTCGAGGCTTCGGCCGGCTCCGGCAAGACGTATGCCCTTGCCAAAAGGTACGTGCAGCTTCTTATAAATCCCGCCATCTCGCCCGAAGATATACCTCTTAAGTCAATTCTTGCCATCACCTTTACCAACAAGGCCACCATAGAGATGAAAGAGCGCATCATTGATGTGCTCAAAAAGCTGGCGCTGGACGGATTTGCCTCAAAATCCGAAGAGGCGGACATTCTTTCGGCGCTGGGCGTTTCAAAGGAAGATGCCGCGCTAAGAGCGCACAAGGTGATGGAATACATCATCCGCAATTACAACTATTTCCAGATTAAGACTATAGACAGTTTTATAAATGCCGTTCTCTCCGGTTGCGCCCTGAAGCTTAACCTCTCCTCGCGTTTCGAGATAAAAACCGACCATTCCGCCTATATATCATATAGCGTTGACGCCTTGATCGAACGCGCGCGCAACGACGCCGTTGTCGTCGGCTTGCTGCGGCGGTTTATGACGCAATACCTTCATGTCGAGCGGAAATCCGGCTGGCTTCCGCGCAAGGAGATGCTTTCTGTGGCGGAGAAGATGTACCAGGGCATGAACCGCTATGGCAAAGAGTATGTACAATACGGCAGCTCCGCGCCGCAGGATGTTGCGGCGCAAAAGAAAGATATAATCGAACGTATTGGCAGGATTCATAAGAAACTGCCGAAAAATGTAAATGCCCGCTTTTATTCATCCATTTCTTCCTGGGCGCAAGCGGATCCCGGCCGGTTGTATATAGGGGATCTGTCCTCATATTTCAGTTACGAGGCTATACCGGTAAATAAAGGCGGGAGCGTGCCGGAGGAACTTGCTTATGAATGGGATGCGTTGCGGGCCGAGCTTCGCAACCTTGCGCATCGTGAAGCTTACGGTTATTTCGACTGTTATGTCGATATATTCCGCTATGTCGCCGAGGAGATGCGCTGGCTTACCCGCAAGGACGACGTTTTGTTTTTAGACGATTTAAACCGCCAGGCCGGGCGGTTGTTCGATACGGAGAAAGCGCTTGTGCCGGAATTATATTATCGCCTTGCGGCCAGGCTAAGGCATTTTCTTATTGACGAATTCCAGGACACAAGCGAACTGCAATGGCGCAATCTTCTTCCGATGATAGAGGAAGCGCTTGCGACTGGCGGGTCGCTGTTTTACGTGGGAGACAAAAAGCAGGCTATTTATGGTTTCCGGGGTGGCAGCACCGGTTTGTTCGATTCGGCGCCCGGGCGCTTCAGCTACCTGGAACCAAAAAAGGAAGCCCTTACAAAAAACTACCGCAGTTGCCCTGAGATCGTTTCATTCGTAAATGAGGCGTTTTCGCAAAGCAATCTCGGGCTGTGCGCGGATGCTTTATATGAAGACGAAAAAAAAGGCATTGCCAGATTCATGCCTGCCGAGAAAGAACGCGTACTCGGAGTTTTTTCAGACGCAAGGCAGGTGTGCAATGACGCAAACCGTCACGGATACGTCCGTATTGAGCCATGCCTGGCGGATACGGCCGGTGAAAGAAACCGGGTTATACGGCGTAAACTTACGGAAACGATACTGGCCGTCAAAAAACGTTTTGATTACCGGGACATCGCCGTGCTTGCGCGCAGCAACAGCCAGGTTGAACTGTTCACCGGTTGGCTTATGGCGGAAGGCATACCCGTTGAATCGGAAAAAACCCTCGACGTGCGCCAGAACCCGGTTGTAAAGGAAATACTATCTTTGCTGGCCTTCCTTTATTCGCCGGTTGATTCATTGGCTTTCGCGTCTTTTGTAACGGGTAACATATTTGCGGGCGCAACCGGCTTAAAAACGGAAGACATGCGTAAATTTATATTCGCCCGGCCGGCAAAAAACACTTATCTTTACCAGGATTTCAGGGATGCTTTCCGACAAACGTGGGATGAGTTTTTTGAAAAAGCGTTCGTAACCGTAGGATTCGTGCCATTGTATGAGCTTGCGGTAAGCATGATTGCCGGGTGGAAAGTAATGGCTAATTTCGCGGGCGAGCAGGTGTTCGTGCTGCGATTGCTGGAAATCATACTCAACAGGGAAAAAGAAGACGGCAGTTTCGAGGCATTGACAGCCTATCTTAAAAAAAGCGCGGATTCGGCACTGTTCGTCAACGCCGCGGCCATGGATGCGGTGCAGATGATTACAATGCACAAGGTAAAAGGCTTGCAGTTCCCGGTAGTGATAATACCATTTCTGGATATGGAAACCAGCCTGCTTGGTAAAGATGACGCGGGTTATCACATGCTGCACGGCGCCGACGGAATTTCGCTGGTGCGCCTTAATAAGGCATATGCCGCGCACTCGGGTGAGCTTAAGGCTATTTCCCGCGAAAAATATACTGAAAACTTTATCAGCGAATTGAACGTGGTCTATGTTGCGCTTACCCGCGCGCAGGATGAACTTTACGCATTTGTGCCCGGCGCGCCTGAAAAAAACGACAACCCCGTCCGGCTCCTGATCGGGACAGGCGTAGTTGAGCACGGCGCGCCGTGCCCGCGCCGCCCGGCGGCACGCGTGCGCGATGAAGAGCAGATAACCGCCTGCGCGCCGCTTTACGGCGACATGGTTGAAATTTTAAAAAGCGAGGTCTCTGACCCGTATAGTATTTCACGGCGAAAGAGCATTGAAAGAGGTTTGTTGCTGCACGAGGCGTTGTCCCTCGTTGGCAATCTTGAAGGAAAAAACGTCTCAGCCGCGCTTGACGCGGCGGCCGCCAGGGCGGAGCTGGCATTTCCTTCCGTCGCGCAGCCGGGTGAGGTGCGTTCGTTGCTTGGTGCCCTGGCTGCAAAAGAGGAGTTTAGCCGCCTGTTTTACAATAAAGATGGTATAATACTATGCGAAAAAGAAATCATGACGCAGCGGGGTGAATTCAGGCGTATTGACCGCCTCGTTGTGACGAATTCAACGGTAGAGGTGATTGACTACAAGGCGAGTCCTGAAGAAAAAGACGCGCATGTCATGCAGGTAAAGGAATACATGTCGTTGTTGAAAGATATTTATCCCGGCAAAAGGATAACCGGAGCCATACTATACCTCGATACGCTGACATTATTGCCTGTAAGCCATGCCCGTCATGCCGGAGAGTCTTAGAGAGTGTGTCGTAATTACATTTTACAGTCAAAAGTCCCTGTTTTCGTCTCTCGTGTCCCTTTAGCAGTTTGAGGTCATTGCGAGCGTAGCGAAGCAATCTCGACGTTGCTTCTGATAAAAAGCGAGATTGCCGCGCCCTTCGGTCTCGCAATGACGACGATAACTTAAAACGCTAAAGAGACACCGTCACTCCGGCGAAAGCCGGAGTCCAGATTTTCCGTCGAGACTGGATACCGGATTAAGGCATTCCGGTATGACGGACGGAGCAAAAGGCAATTGCGACACAGTCTGGAAAGCCGGCATCCAGACTCGACGGTTTCGCCGGAATGACGGCAATAAGAATTTTTGACGCAGAATATAATTATGACACAGTTGAACAACGTAATAACCTATCCGTTTGGCGAGCAGTTTATACCTGCTATCGCCGATTATATTGAAGATAACTATATCAAAAAAGGCGCCGACTTAAGCCGGCTTGCCTTCGTTTTCGGCGGCCGCCGTCCGGCGCTTTTTTTACAGCGCGAGCTTGCCGGCCGCCTGAATAAAACTATTTATCCGCCCCGTTTTTTCACCGTGGACGAGTTTGTACGGTTTATTGTTGCAAAGCGCAGGCCGGCCGGTTTGTTTTCGGAAGTTGACAGCCGTTACCATATATACCGTCTCTCGCAGGAGCTTGCGCCCGATATATTGCGCGGCAGAAACACGTTTTCAAGATTTCTTCCGTGGGCGGGAGAAATTGTTTCATTTATCGGGCAGCTTGATCTTGAGGCCGTTAAAGACGAGGCGTTGCGCGGCGTTAAAGGAAATGCCGCCATCGGTTATGATGTGCCGGAAGCGATTAACCGGCTGCTTGTTCACATAGGTGCCATGCGCACGCGGTTTCATGATGAGCAGGCGCGGCTTTGTAAATACACGCGCGAATTTCTTTACCTGCTTGCCGCGCAGGCGGCCGGCGACGAAAAACTGGATGAATTCGAGCAGGTATTCTTCTGTAACTTTTTCTACCTTCACGCAACCGAGAAGGAAATTATAGCGTCCCTGTTAAGGAGAGGCAAGGCGACGGCGGTGTTTCAGGGCGATGAAAAAGAGTGGCCGGTGCTTGCGGATACCGCAAAAGCGCTGGGCTGCCGCATCAGTCCATCCGGCGAAAAACGGGCGGCCGGCAGTGTGCAATTATATGCCGGTTACGATACGCATTCCCAGGTTTCGATTGTGCGCGAGATAATTTCCGACCCTGCGGCGCGCCGGCGCGGGGTTCTGCTTGTTCCCGATGCGGAGGCGGTGCTGCCGCTTGTGGCCGGGGCCGCGCCGCTGCTGGGGGAATATAATATTTCGATGGGTTACCCGCTGAAACGCAGTTCTTTTCATGCGCTGCTTGAATGCATCATGGCGGCGCAAAAAAGCAGAAAATCCGATACCTATTATACGAAGGATTACCTGCGCGCCATCGGGCATCCGTTGATCAAGAACATGCGCATGGGCGAGCGGCCGGACGTAACGCGCATAGTGGTTCATACCATAGAGCAATTCATGGTCGGTTCGCAGGAATCGCAGTTGGCGGGTTCGCTATTCGTTAAACTTGCCGATATCGAGAGCAATAAGGAGCTGCAAGCGGCGGCGCGTGAGACGATTGCGGGCGCGGGCGTATACGTGGATGAGGAAAAAACAAAGGATTTTATAAAGGGGCTGCACAGGCTGCTGTTCCGTATGTGGGAGCCGCTTGAGACGTTCGCCGCGCTTGCGGATACCGTCGAGGAGTTTGCCGGCGTTCTTTCGGAATACAGTTTTCTTAACGCATACCCTCTAAACACAAAGGCCGCGGGAGCGCTGATTGATCTCGCCGGCGAGTTCAGGAATTCGGAGTTTTCCACGGAAAAGTTTGAACAGGACGAGTTATTCAGTATAATAGAACAGCGCCTTGAGGAAACGCGCATCTCATTTGCCGGGTCCCCGCTTAAAGGTTTCCAGATACTTGGTATGCTGGAAGCGCGTTCATTGAGCTTCGATACTGTAATTGCCATGGACATGAATGAATCCGTGGTGCCGAACATCGGCCATCAGAATGCGCTTATACCGCGTGATGTGATGCTGGAGCTTGGATTGCGCCGCCTTGAAAAAGAGGAAGAAATCCAGCGGTATCACTTTATGAGGCTTATAGCGGGCGCAAAAAACGTGCATCTGGTATACTCCACGCATCCTAAGAATGAGAGGAGCCGTTTCATCGAGGAGCTGGTGTGGAGCGGCCAGAAGGAAAGTAAAACGCTTTCAGTGATGCCGGTAAAAACGGTTCGTTTCGACGTCTCAACCGTAAAAGCCGGGCGCCCGGTGCCGAAAGCCGGCGGCGTCAGCGAGTTTCTGTCCGCTTTCCGTTATTCGCCCACGGCGATAGACACTTACCTGCATTGCCCTCTGAAATTTTATTTCAGGTTCGTGCTCCGGCTTGCCGAGAAGGAAAATATTGATGAAGAACCCGGCAGCGCGGAAATAGGCGCGTTCATCCACCAGGTGCTGGAACGCGCATTTAAACGATTCATCAACAACGCCCCGTCCATGGACTCGCATTTCAGGGCTTCCTTTTTGAAAGAAGTTGATGAAATGTTCGAGGAGAGGTTTGCGGCAAGGATGAAATCTGATGCATTTCTGCTGAAAGAAGTTATCATCCACAGGCTTTCCGAGTTCATTGATAACGAGATGCGGCGCGCTCGCGTTGAAATCCGGGAAATTGCGGCCGTGGAGCGCAAATTTACCGAGGACATCGTCCTGGGAGAAAAGAAGTTCCGCTTCAACGCGCGCGTTGATCGGATAGACCGCCTTAAAGACGGTACGCTTCTTATCATAGATTATAAAACGGGTTCGGCAACTGCGCCAGCGCAACTGCCCCTGCTGCGGGAGATGGCGGCTGATCTGAACAGGGAATCAATAAAGAAGGCGGTGCGCTCGTTCCAGTTGCCGGTTTATGTCGAGATAGCAGGGAAGGCATTTTCCGGCAGCACGCTGGATGCCGCGCTTTATGACTTGCGCGCCTGCGAGATGAAGAATTATTTTAAGGAGAAAACGCCCGCGGAAAAGACGGAGAAAGTGCGCATCATCCGCGAGGCGCTTACGTTTGTGCTTAACGAGATTGCTGACCCCGCGGTGCCGTTTATACCGGACGATACAAACCCGGCAATGTGCGGTTATTGCCCATTTTACAACATGTGCAGATAAAAGGGTAGAGGGTTTTGTCCATGTGTAACCCTCGCCCCTGCGGGGAGAGGGCAGGGTGAGGGGGAGCTGATACTGAAAGGAGACAGGATAATGGAAGGCGTGTATTTTGTAGTCAATAATATTCAGAGGGAAGTGGAACAGCCGCTTGACAACGTAGTTAATACCATCATGCTGCTTGAGGGGGGAGCGACGATCCCCTTTATAGCCCGTTACCGCAAGGAAAAAACAGGCGGCATGGATGAGACGGTTATACGTAAAGTGTCCGACAGGCTTGAATACTACCGTGAACTTGAAGCGCGTAAGGCCGCGATAATCAAAAGCATCGAAACACAGAAAAAGATGACGCCCGAGCTTAACAAGAAAATACTTGATTGCACGGATAAGATCGTCCTGGAAGACATATACCTGCCTTACAAGATAAAACATAAAACGCGCGCAACCGCGGCAAAGGAAAAAGGGTTGGAACCGCTTGCGGATATAATAATGAGCGAGCCCATGGGCGGCAAAACGAAAGAAGAACTTGTCGCTCCGTTCATCAACGCCGAAAAAAACGTGGCCGATTACAAGGAAGCGGTTGCCGGCGCAAAGGATATTATCGCCGAGCGAGTCTCGGATTCAGCCGTTATACGCGGCTGGGTGCGCGGTTATACGTCGGATACAGGCATGTTAAAGTCAGCGCCTCGCTCGGATTTCAAGGATATTAAAACAAAATTCGGCTCATATTATGACATGTCGGAACTGATAAAGAATGCGCCATCCCACCGCCTGCTTGCAATCCGGCGCGGAACCAAGGAAGAAATTTTGTCCTGGAAGCTGGTAGTGGATGAAATTCACGTAACTGACACCATTAAGGCAATGGTGATAAAAAAACAGCCGTTGCTTTTCGTAATGGAAATTGAAGACGCGATAGTTGACAGCTATCACAGGCTTATGGAGATTTCCATAGCGGTTGAGGTGTTTTCACAGGCTATCGAAAAGGCGGAGGTTGAGGCCATAAGTGTGTTCTCCAAGAATCTGCGCAGCCTGCTGCTTGCGCCGCCCGCGGGATCAAAGATTACGATCGGGGTTGACCCGGGTTTTCGCACCGGCTGCAAGCTTGCGGTTATGGACGAAAAGGGCGATTTCAAGGAGTTTAACACCATATACCCCACGCCGCCGGAAAACGACATAACCGGCTCCGAGGCGGTGCTGATGGATTTGATTCTTGAGTACGAGCCGCAGTTAATCGCCATCGGCAACGGTACCGCATCCAGGGAAACATATTCGTTCATAAAGCAGATGTTAAAGAAACACGATAAAAATATCAAATGCGTTGTGGTAAGCGAGGCCGGAGCTTCCGTTTACTCGGCGTCCGAGGCCGCTGTTGAGGAGTATCCCGATCTTGACGTAACGGCGCGCGGCGCGATAAGCATAGCTCACAGGTTGCAGGACCCGCTTGCGGAGCTTGTCAAGATTGACCCCAAGGCCATAGGCGTTGGACAGTACCAGCATGACGTAAACCAGAAGGAACTGAAACGCTCGCTGGATCTTACGGTAGAGTCCTGCGTCAACCATGTCGGCGTGGATTTAAATACGGCCTCGGTGGCGTTGTTAAGCTACGTTTCCGGCATCGGCAGGGCGACTGCGGAAAACGTGGTTAAGTATCGCAGCGATAACGGGAAATTCAAAAACCGCGCGGAGTTGAAAAAAGTGCCGCGCCTCTCGGAAAAGGTTTTCGAGCAGTGCGCCGGATTTTTGAAAATACGGGATTCGGATAACCCGCTGGACAATTCAACCATCCATCCCGAAACCTACCCGATTGTGGAAAAGATGGCGGGGGATGCCGGAATACCTGTCAAGGATCTGGTCGGCAACACGAAGCTTATTGACACAATACCGCTGGATAAGTATGTTACCGTACAGACGGGGCTTATGACGCTTAAAGACATTGCCGGCGAACTGAAAAAACCAGGCCGCGACCCGCGCAGCGAATTTAAAAACGTGGAATTTGCCGAGGATATTACCGAGATAGAGGATCTGAAAGTCGGAATGGTTCTCAACGGGACGGTAACAAACGTTACCAACTTCGGCGTCTTCGTTGATATCGGCGTTCATCAGGACGGTTTGATACATATTTCAAAGCTTGCGGATTCATTCGTCAAAAATCCGTACGAGATCGTTGCGGCGGGAGACATGCTTTCGGTTGAGGTATTGGAAGTTGACGCCGACCTTAAGCGAATATCGCTAAAGCGGATCTCCGGAGGCAAGGCGCCGGACGCCCGTCCCGGCGGCGGCAACACGCGCCCGGCCGCAAGGCCTCGCAACAATTTTGAAGGTTTCAAGATAGGAAGCTACCTTGACACGGATTTGTAAAGAAGGCATTAAACCCGGATTTTGCAATAGGCGCGAGAACCGAGGCGAACAAGGCGGAGGCTTTTTCGACGAAAAAAGCGAAAGCGTAGCGTTGACTACGGTTGAGCTTTTTTCGGAAGAAAAAGTCCCGCATTGTTCGACGAATTCCGCGTCCTATTGCAAATTCCGGGTTAAACTCCCCCTCACCCTGCCCTCTCCCCAAAGGGTAGAGGGTTCGCATTAATTCTTTCCTCTCCAAAGGTAAAGGGTCTGCGCTAATTCTTTCCTCTCCGGTGGTAGAGGGTTTGCTCTAATTCTTTCCTCTCCCCGTCGGGGAGAGGATTAAGGTGAGGGGGAATTATCAGTTACCTGCTATCTTAGCGCCATTCGCATTGCCGAACTCGTTCTCATAGTCAGTATGCCCCCGAGTACCAGATTTATGCCCACCACCAGGCCTAGCACGCCCGCGCTTACCGCAGGGGATGCCGCAAGTATGATTATACCCAGCACCACGCCTGTTATGCCGGAGATAATAGGCCAGCCGGTTTTGCGCGGCTCAAAAAAACGCGTTATACCTGCCGCGATAAGATATAATCCTACCAGCGCCCCCAGGAACGCGAATCCGAAAAGCGGGTGGCTTATTATAAGCAGCCCTGCGAGAGCCGTTATAATACCCACTACCGTACGCCCTCCTGAACCCTGAGCTATGCCGCTGATTATCTCAATGACGCCGCTGACAAGCACAGCGCCGCCGAGGAGCGCCAGGAACAGCGCGCCCGAGAATATCGGCAATAATATTGCCAGTATACCGAATATGGCTTCCGAAATACCCAATGCCATTAGCACCGACGAAGCGTTATTAACGGCCGCGTAAAGCTGATTGGCATTAAGCCTTTTCAATTCCTGCTCTACGATAACGCCGGAATCCTTTATTTGTTGTTGCTGTTGTTGTTGGATTGTTACCATGGTTCCCTCCCCAAATGCCGCGTAGCGGCATTTCTACAATTACATTGTATATATTTTAACCCCGTATGGCAAATGAAAAAAACAGGTGTCTCTTTAGCGTTTAGAAGTTGTCGTCGTCATTGCGAGGAACGAAGTGACGAAGCAATCTCGTCTTTGTAGTCGTCAAACAACAAGATTGCTTCGCCGCGCTCGCAATGACCTCAAACTGCTAAAGAGACACAAAATTAGAAATAAATTGAAAAGATAAAATTATTTGCCTATAATTATGTAATAGCCATGAAGAAACCAACTAATACTATTGATTTTTCCCAGTTATCGTTACCGGCCAGACAGTGGCTTTTCATACCGGTTTTTTTGCTGTTGGCAGTATCCATAATAGGATGCGGCTACCTCTATTACAACAATCAGAAGAGAAAAATAAGACAAAATATAGCCGATAATCTTACTGCTATTATAGACTCCAAAGTAAGAGAGATAACTCAATGGCGTAAAGAGCAACTGATAGACGTGTCGGCTGTCATAAATAACCCATTTATAATGGACAGGTTGCGACAGTTTGTTTCCCTGCCGGATGACCCTTTATTGGCGAAATACATATCAGCATGGATATCCTTTACCAGAAAAAATTATGGATATGACAACGTTATAATATGCAATATGTCCGGCAGAATACTTGCGTCAGCCGCGCCCGTGGGCAATTCGGTCAAGAACAAACTGCGCAGTTACGCCACGTCGGGGGCGCACGAAGTGAACGCCGAACTTGTAAGGTATGAAGACGAGGGCAGGGTATGCTACGATGTTTTCATACCTTTCAGAGCATCCGGCGATGCCTACCTTCCTCCCGTGGGTTTTGTCGTTACACAGGCTGATCCCGAAAAGTATCTTTATCCCTTGCTGCAATCGTGGCCATCGCCCAGCGCCACAGCGGAGACGTTGCTAATTAAGCGCGACGGCCAGGATATAGTGTACCTTAACAATCTGCGCCACAGGCAGGATACGGCCATGAAGTTCAAGTTGCCGGTGCTAAGCAAGGAATTGCCCGCCGCCATGGCTGTGCGCGGGTATTCCGGCGTTTTTGAAGGAAAAGATTATCGCGGGACAAAGGTAATGTCAGTTATAAAGCCTGTGCCGGAGAGCGCATGGTACATAGTGGCAAAGGTTGATAATAGCGAGATATATGCGCCCCTGCGGTACGAGGCATGGGCGGTAAGCGGCGCTACGCTCCTGATGATATTTCTTTCCGTGCTTGGAATGCTGCTTGTGTGGTATCGCCAACGGCTTATACTTGCCGCGCACCACTACCATTTGCAGAAAAAAACCGAGGAGCAGATACGTTATGCCGGTTTCCACGATTCACTGACCGGCCTATACAACCGCGCCTATTTCGAGGAGGAGCTGACACGGTTTTCCGCTTCGCGCGAACTGCCCGTAAGCGTTGTCATGGGTGACGTAAACAATCTGAAACTTACAAACGACATTTTCGGGCACAGCGAGGGCGACCGTCTTTTGAAAGCCCTGGCCGGGATAATCCAGTCATCGTGCCGCGAGGATGACATAATTGCGCGCTGGGGCGGGGATGAGTACATTATCCTGTTGCCAAATACGAGCCTGGGGCAGGCTGAGATAATTGTCAACCGCATAAGAAATTTGTGCACGGAATCTAAGAGCTTTTTACTGCATTTCAGTATTTCGCTGGGGACTGCTGCCAGGGAAACAAGCGACCAGAAGATGGAAGATGTCATAAGGATAGCCGAGGAGAAGATGTACAATATCAAGGTGCTTGAAAGCAAGGACAATCGCGAGAACGTTATTAACTCAATGCTTGGCAGGCTTGCGCGTTCTGGCTATGAAACAAGCGGGCATATAGAGCGAATGCAGAAGATAGCGGTTATAGTGGCAAGGAAAATGGGGCTTCCCGGCCGCCAGGTTGACGAACTGGAGTTATACGCGGCATTGCATGACATTGGCAAGGCCGCGATGCGTGACGATCTTTTATCGAAACCGGACAAGTTGACGCCTGAAGAATGGGATAAGATGAAATACCATACCGAGATAGGATACCGTATTGTTCATTCTTTCCCTGAACTTAACCATGCCGCCGATGCGGTGTTGTATCACCATGAGCGCTGGGACGGCGCAGGTTACCCTATGGGGTTGAAAACCGAACAGATACCATTGCTTGTGCGGCTGCTATCCATAATCGAAGCGTACGACGTCATGACACATGAACGCCCCTATAAAAAAGCCGTGCCCCCCGTTGAAGCTCTCGAAGAATTGCGCCGCCAGGCCGGCAAGCAGTTCGACCCGCGCCTTGTTACAATTTGTGCCTCAGCCATAGAAGAATACCAGAATCAAAATAACCCTTGACGTTCGCCGCGGTTTCCATTATAATTATCAAACATAATCAAACCTGAACACTCCCCTACGCACACTCCCGTTACATTCCGTCTGAAAAATCAAAAATGGTGTCTCTTTAGCGTTTAGAAGTTGTCGTAGTCATTGCGAGCGAAGCGAAGCAATCTTGCTGTTTGGCGATGATAAAGACGAGATTGCTTCGTCACTTCGTTCCTCGCAATGACAGCATTTTACTTCTAAACGCTAAATGGAACAAAAAAATTTAAAGCTTGAGAGGTTTAGCATGTTTAAAAGGTTGTTGATGGTTGTTTCTTTTTTTGTCGTTTGCGGCAGTTCGGTTGTTATGGCGGCCAAACCCGTGGTGTTTTTCTCAGATCTCACGTCCGGCCCGAAGACGGGCGGCAAGGATAATAACGGTCTGTTCGTTACGGTTACCGGCAAAAATTTTGGCGCCCAGCGCGGCACTAACGTTGTAGCGGTAGGCGGAGGGGCAGTCGCAGGTTATCCTATATGGTCCGACACCAAAATCACGTTTCAACTGGGTGCCGCTGCGGCCACAGGCAACATCGTCGTAAAAACCGCGGAAGGCTCTTCCAACGGGATTGCGTTCACAGTCAGGAGCGGCGGTATTTATTTCGTCAGCGCAACCTCGCCGAATAATCCCGGAACCGGCACATTCCAGGATCCATGGCGCAGCCCCGCGAATTTTTTCAAAAGTTACAAGGCCGGCGATACCTGCTATTTCCGTGCCGGAACATACCCCGGCCGCTATGGTAACCAGACCAGCAGGCCATACAATATCAGTTTTTATAACACCGGAAGCGCCAGCGGCGCGGCGGGCAACGAGGTCGCATGGGTGGGCTATCCGAACGAGAAGGCATTGTTCGTTGCCGACGACAACACCGTTTACAACGGCGCCATAGAGATTACAAGCGATGTTCAATATCACGTATTCTCAAACCTGCATATTTTGGGCAGAGGCGACGGGCGCGAGCAGGTGCGCCTCTACGCTGAAAATAACAAGCTGGTTAATTGTAATATCGAGGGCATAAAAACGCTTTCTTACGGCATGATAGGCGTTACGGCATCCAATCTCAAGATCTGGGGTAATGAACTTTACGGCGCCGAGTCGGGCAATAAGCTTGATCACGTTATATATTTCCAGGGCGGCACGGATAACGTTGACGTGGGCTGGAATTATATTCATGACAATGATATAGCCGTCGGCCCCGTGTTCTCATGGAACCTTGGCTCCGCGTCGTCAAATAATACCAGGATTCACGACAATATCATAGACTGCCGAAATTCATCGGACGCTTTGCGGCTTGCCGGCATATGGTCGGGCGGCGGGGGGAGCATTTATTTTTACAACAACGAGGTTATAGAGGCTGGCGCTTCATTGAATAACGATAATGCATACAACGCGATTTATGTAGGATTCGGGACGGCTTACATTTATAACAACACGTTTTTCCGTTCGCGCGGCGCGGGATCAAGCTATGTAATTAATGTTTACGCGGGCGCCGCCGCACAGGTGAAAAACAATATATTCTACAACCAGAGCAATTGCAGGTATGTAAATCTTGCTTCCGGCAGCCTGACGATTGACTCTAACGCTTATTATGGCGGCGCTGGCAGCCTGCCGTCGGGCGATGCCCATCCCGTTACGGCGGCGCCGGAGTTTGTGTCCGCTTCGACGACGGATCGCAACCTGCGCTTGAAGGCCACATCGCCCTGCATTGACAAGGGCGTAGATACGCTGGCCGTGGCGCCTAAGGATATTGAGGGCATAGCGCGGCTTGCAGGCAAAATTGACCTCGGCGCTTACGAGTACTACACACCCGGTTCCGAGCCGGTTGTCGTAGAAAATCCAGATCCGGCAGATACAACTCCCCCGGCCGGCGACCCTGGCAGCGGAACCGTCTCAACCGGTACGGGAGCCGGCAGTGAAACAACTGAAACGCCGCAGGATCCTGTAGCTGTTGACCCCGCGGTAGAGTCATCGCTGACAGTAATAGGTTCGTCGCAGGGCAGGGGAAGCATAAACCCCGACCGCGGCGAAACCGTTCTGATAAGGTTTGCATCCCCGGAAAGCGGAGTTTTTGGTTGCCGGATTTATGCATCCTCGGGCGAGCTTGTGTGGGAAAAACAAATTTCCGGCGTAGCGGCCGGCGATTTCGAATGGTTCCCCCGAAATATGGCAAGCGGCATCTACACCGCCCACGTCAAAGGTCCATCCCTTTCCCTGAAAAAGAAAATCGCCATCCTTCGTTAAGATTACAACATCAAGTACCTTGACATTTGATTTTCTATTCCTTATAATGTATATAAATTATATACATATATACATAATTTATATACAACAACGAGGAACTTGCCATGTTAGAGCCTCTTTTGGGGAATAGTGTCGTAGAAAAGATACTATTTTATCTTCTGGTATATGAGAACGGTTATATCAGGGGCATTGCGAATACGTTCGGCATCAATGTCAACGGTATTGCGCAGCAATTAAAGCGGCTTGAGGATGGCGGGGTTGTTGTCAGTCAGTCGAAGGGTAAAATACGGCTTTATACCTTCAATCCTCGGTATCCGTTCCTGCCTGAATTGAAAAACTTGCTGCAAAGAGCCATGGATGTTCTCCCCGATGAAGAAGTTGATAAGTATTACATGATGCGCACCAGGCCCCGGAGAAAAGGAAAGCCATCGTGAAAAACATTGATTGGGGAAACATTGATATAAAAGGCCTGGCCTTGCTGGTAAGTGCGGAGTTAAAAAAGAATAATATCAGTGCCGTATTGGTAGGCGGGGCATGTGTATCAATCTATTCTCATAATAAGTACGTCTCCATGGATCTTGACTATGTTTCTTACTCTACCCTTAACGAATTGAGACATGCTATGGAAAAAATCGGGTTTCATCAGAAAAGCAGCAGACATTTTGAACGTACAGGATGCAGGTTTTTCGTAGAGTTTCCACCCCCGCCGATAGCGATCGGCAAAGAAGTGCCGATACGGGAATTTGAGGAAATAAAAGCGCTGACTCTCTTAACCCCCACCGACTGCGTGAAAGACAGACTGGCTGCTTATTATCATTGGAACGATCCTCAATCCCTGGAACAAGCATTGATGGTTGCCCGCTCGCAGCCGGTTGATTTACGAAATGTAGAAAAGTGGTCGAAGAAAGAAGGGTCGTTAGATAAATTTCACCGGTTTGAATCTCTACTTGAAACCAATGTACATCAGGCTATCAAACGCTTATGATACGGGTAAATAATCTTTGTAAATATTATGGGGATGTTGCGGCGGTGGATCATCTCTCCTTTACCATCGAAAAGGGGAGGATACTTGGTTTTCTCGGGCCTAACGGAGCGGGAAAAACTACCACCATGCGCATGATGAGCTGCTTTATGCCGCCAAGCTCCGGGTCTGTGAGCATAAACGGGATGGACATTGCGACCCAGAGCATAATGGTTCGCAAATTTATCGGCTACCTGCCGGAGAATCCGCCGCTTTATACCGACATGCGCGTGGATGAGTATCTTGAGTTTGTCGCAGGCATAAAAGGCGTGCAGCAGGACAGGATACCGAAGCAGGCCGCATCCGTAAAGGCCAGGTGCGGGCTTGATGACGTTTCCCGCAAGCTGATCGGCACGCTTTCAAAAGGGTACCGGCAGCGCGTCGGCATAGCGCAAAGCATTATAAACGACCCCGAGGTTTTGATTCTCGATGAACCGACCATCGGGCTTGACCCGAAACAGATCGCCGAGATTCGCACGCTCATTAAATCCCTTGCCGGCGAGCGGACGGTAATTTTAAGCACCCACATACTCCCCGAAGTTTCCCTGATATGCGACGACATTCTTATCATAAACAAGGGGAAGATGATGTTCATGGATTCCATGGACAACATACGCGGCAAGCACGACCTGGAACAACTGTTCCTGAAATACACATACGGCGGTAACGCGGGATGAAGAATATTTGGAAGATAGCGCTTAAAGAACTGAAGAGTTATTTTGTTTCGCCGATCGGCTACGTTGTACTTTCGCTTTTCAGCGTTCTCTCGGGCTGGTTTTTCTTTAATCATGCGCAACGGTTCAATTCGCTTGTAACTTTTTACATGATGTCCCGCCAGCCGGAAACATTAAACCAGCTTAATCTTAATACATTCGTCATTGTGCCGATGTTTCAGGAACTTTTGATGTTGTTAAACGTATTCCTGCCCGCCGTAACGATGCGGCTTATCGCCGAGGAAAAGCGGCAGAAAACCATCGAGCTGCTTTTCACCTCTCCTTTATATACTTCCGAGATTATACTGGGGAAATATTTGTCGGTGCTGCTGTTTCTTGCCATGATGCTGGGACTTACGGCGGCCTACCCCGTAATACTTTTCGTATACGGAAGGCCGGGGCCTGAAATTATTCCCATAATTACGGGTTACGCGGGATTGTTCATGGTCGGCGCCTGCATAGCAAGCGTGGGATTGTTCGCCTCAAGCATCACTGAAAACCAGATCGTCGCCTTTGCCGTCGGCCTTTCGCTGTCGCTGCTGTTTTACATCATCAGTATGCCGGCGCCCGCGGTAGGCGGAATTATGGGCGATATACTAAACTATCTCAGCCTTAAAGGCCAGTTCAACGGGCTTGCCAACGCATTTATTGACACGCGCGTGATTGTTTATTATGCATCGTTTTCTTTCACGTGGCTGTTTATAACCCACCGTGTAATGGAAGGTTTCAGGGTCAGATGAAATTTCATAAACGGCACTACCAGGTAACAGGTTTTTCAGGGGCGGTGTGTTTTCTTTTCGGCGCGGCGTACATGCTCGTCAAAAGGGAATTTTCATTATATGTCCTTCTCAATATGCTGCTCGGCGCGGCGATGGGGGGATTTTATCTCTATTCCAACGTCAAAGAGGTTTCAAAATTATTCGTCTCATCCGGCAGGCGCGGGGCAAAAAATATCGCTATAACCACGGCGCTTGTAATCGGAATTGTAATTGCCGTAAATCTCTTGTCCAACCGCCTGTATTTCGGCAGGGATCTTACGCGCGACAAGGTTTCCAGCATTTCCGATTATTCACAGAAGGCCGTGCAGTGGATAAAGCAACCCATAGAAATACTGGTATTCAGCACGGATAAAGACAATAGCGTCGAAAAATATCTGCTGGACAGTTACGGGTTTTATAACCGGCGCATAAGCTACCGCTTCGTTGACCCGGAGCGTAATCCGCAGCTTGCGCAACGATATGGCGTAACTAAGACGGGGCAGGCCGTTGTAACGTACAAGGACGGTTTCCTGCTTCTGGAAACCGTAACGGAAGAAAAGCTTACCAACGCCATTACGCGCATTACGCAGAGCGTAAAGAATTTTGTCTATTTCCTGCAGGGACACGGCGAACATATCGTTGATGATTTTAACACCAACCAGGGATACGGGCTTTTATGGAACGAGTTGAAAAGCGAGAATTACTTTGTGTTCAAGCTCAAGTTCGAGCCTCCGAATTATTATATACCCGGCAACTGCACCATTCTTATCGTTGCCGGACCCAGGCGCATGTTCACGGCCATGGAAGTCAAGGCGGTGCGGGAATTCCTGGAAAACGGCGGCAGGGTGATTTTCCTGCTTGACCCCGACGTAAAAACAGGCCTCGAAGAGCTGGTAACGGATTGGGGAATCGCGCTTGAAAACGATTGCCTCCTGGACGTTGTCTTCCCGTCTCTTATAGAACGCGCCATCGCGGGCATGAGCGGCCGCAAGGCGCAGCCGCGTCCCGTATTCCAGGTAATGGTAAACGATTTTCCCGATCACGAGATTACCGCAGCCATGAAGGAAAAAGCGGTGTTCATGTCGGTAGCGCGCAGTATGAAGCCGGTGGAGCAGAAGGAAGTCAATCTAAATTTACGTGTGGAGCCTCTTGCAAAAAGCACGAACAAAGGCTGGAGCGAAACTCACCTGGACGGCTTGTTTACAAACGCAAAAATTTCAAGCGACGTGTTTTCCCGGCGCGGGCCATTGAACGTAGCGCTGTTATCAACCAGGGGAACGCCGGAGTCAAACAGCAGGATGATCGTTATCGGCGACTCGGATTTTGTAAATAACGAATACTTCAATCAGCTTTACAACAGGGACTTCTTCATGAACTGCCTGGCATTTATAAGCGCGCAGGCCTCGCACATTTCCGTGCGCCCGCGCAACCTGTTTGCTTCCCGGCTTGATTATGACCCTGTGGCAATGAGCCGGATTTTCACATTGTCGGTTCTGGTTTTCCCGCAACTGTTTCTTATAGCCGGTATAGCCATCTGGTGGTTACGCCGCTAAGCAACGCAAGCTGCTGTATGTATGGTGCGTCCTATCGCAAATTCCGGGTTAAGCAAGTAATATGACAGCGAAAAATATTGTTTTAGTATCGGTTTTAGCCCTCCTTGTCGCAGCTTACCTCTTTTCCAGTGCAATAATAACGGCACGAAAGAAAAAGGATGCGGCCATCATCCCGTTTGAGTCCGCAAAGATTCAATCCTTCACTCTCTACAATGGCGAGAATTACATGACTGTCAGGCGGGAGCCGGATAGCTTTGTTTTTGCCAGGCCTTTCGACGGTATCGCGGCCAGGAAAGAAACAGTTGAAATGTATTTTAAAGTGCTTGATAAGCTTTCGCCCATACGCAGGCTTGGCGTAATAAAGGAGTCGGAATTGGAAGATTTCGGCATTTTGACAAAATCACCGGCGCTGGCCGTTACCGTCGGCGATAAAACGGCTGAATTCGTGCTTGGCGCGCGCAACCCGGTGGCGCAAAGTTATTACCTCTACCGCAAGGATACGGGTGAGCTTATGCTGGTAGCCGAGGCCGCCGCGCGGCTTTTCCGGCAGCGTCCAGAAGATTTCCGGGACAAGAAATTATTTAAGTTTGACGCAAAAGATATTAAATCCATGGAAATTGTTATCAAGGGAAGCCCCGTCGGCATGGTTGAATTAAGATCTCATTTCAAAAAGGCACTCGGTAGCGAAAACTCGGATTTCGAGCCGAGCCGAAGCCAAATTGGGCGAGCATACTTGACGAAGTATGTAAGCCGAATTTGGCAATGGCGTAGGCCGAAAGACGAGTTTGCAGCCCGAAAGGCCTTTTTGAAACGAGATCTAGTACAAAAGGATTGGTATTTAACGGAGATGCGCAGCGGCAGGTTATACTTGTGCGAAATGGCACGGGTGGGGCAGTTTATTGAAATGATGCTTGCGGCCGAAGTAAACGATTTTGCCGCTGCCGACGATAATTATTCAATCGCTGCCTGCGGGCTTGTTTCGCCCAGGTTTACATTACGTGTGTCAACTGGCGGCGCGGCTACGACACTCTCGCTGGGCAGGCGCTACAACGGCAACATGGTTTATGCCGCGGTTGACGGCATGGTAAGAGGCGGCGTAAGCGCGCTCCTCGAAGACGTGCTGTCGGAGCCGGCCTCTTCCTTCGCCCGCGAACGACTGCTGGATTTTAACATCTCATCCATCGTGTCGTTTACCGTCAAGGAAAGCGACATGCTTTACAAGTACGGCAAAAAAAGGGGGCGCTGGTACCGCACAGGCAAAAAAACGCGCGAAGCAGACCAGGATGCCGTCAGGGAATTTCTGCAAACGCTTGCCGGCCTGAAAATTGAAAAACACTATTTTGACGGGCTGCCGGGTGAGATTGTCAGGGAATACATGTTTTACAACAGGAAAAATGAATTGCTTGCAGGCATATACACAGGCGACACTTCCGACGGCATCACCCGCGTGAAGTTTAAAGATAAGGAAGGCACGTTCGGCGTTTCCGGCGATATACACCAATTATTGGGCATGTAAATAAGCGGAGGTTTAATGATAAAGGTTGACAGGGTTACCAGGAAATACGGGGCATTTACGGCGGTGGACAGGGTCAGCTTCGAATTGCAGCCCGGCGAGATAGTGGGTTTCCTGGGGCCTAACGGTTCGGGCAAGACTACGCTTATGCGCGTTATGTCCACCTATCTATTGCCAACCGAAGGCACGGTGTACGTGGGCGGCCTCGACGTTACGAAACATGAGCTTGACGTGCGCAGGCGCATCGGCTACCTGCCGGAAAGCAATATACTTTACCCGCAGATGCGGGTGGACGATTACCTGTCTTTCGTCGGGAAAATGCGCGGCCTTTCCGGCGGCCGGCTCAAGGAAAGGCTCGACTGGTGCGTAGAGGCGATGAAACTTTCCACCGTGATGGGCAAGAAAAACATGGAATGCTCTAAAGGGTTCAAACAGCGAATCTCGCTTGCGGCAACGCTTATACACGACCCCGAATATATTATTCTTGACGAGCCTACCGTCGGGCTTGATCCGTTGCAGATATTCATGGTGCGCGATTTTTTAAGGCTTATATCGAAGGAAAAGATAGTGTTGTTCTCGTCGCATATACTCCAGGAAGTCGCCGCAATGACCCAGCGCGTGATTATAATTCATGACGGTAAAATCATAGGCGACGTAACGTTTGACGCCAAAGACAACCGCACCGAGAAGCTTGAAGCTATTTTTGCCGCCGCGGTGCGCGGGGAATCGAAACCGGAGGCCGTGGCATGAAAATCGTTCTCGTAATTTTCGAACGCGAACTCAAAGCATATTTCAACTCCGCAATAGCATATATTTTTGCCGTGGTGTTCCTGCTCCTGACATGCGGCATTTATATGAACGAGTTCTTTCTTCTCTCCCGCGCGGATATGGATGCATATTTCTCGCCGCTGCCTTACCTTATGATATTGTTTTTGCCGGCCATCTCCATGCGCCTCTGGGCCGAGGAACGAAAAGACAACACATACGAGCTTCTCTCTACCCTGCCGGTGAAAAAGAGCATGTTGATACTTGGCAAGTACGCCGCTTCCGTCGTCTTTTTTCTTATAACGTTCGCCGGCACCCTGCCCATTGTGGTAATGCTTTTTGCGTTGGGACAGCCTGACGCCGGCAAGATCGTATCAAGCTATGCCGGCGCCGTGCTGCTTGGCGCAATGTATCTTGCCATAAGCCATCTTCTTTCCAGCGTTACGCGCGACCAGATAGTTGCCTACCTTGTAAGCGTTCTGGTTTTAAGCGCCTATTATGTAAGCGGCAACGAGATGGTGGCAAGCGTTATGGACGGGTTGTGGCCAAGGCTCCAGGTTGGAAGTTACCTTCGTGAAACGTTCTCGGCCGTGCCTCACTACGAAAATTTCACCCGCGGCATTATCGCCGCACAGAGCGTATTATATTTCCTGGTAATTACCGCCCTCTCACTGTGGATGACGGATTTAGTGATTAAGCGGGACCGCGCCTGATGAAAAAAGCATCTTCGACGATTCTTATAGCCGTCCTTGCGGCGGCTTGCGTGTTTTCAGGGGTTGCGCTTAATGCGCTTATGCGCAGGGGTGAGCTTGCGCGGCTTGATCTCAGCAAGGGCGCGATAACGACGCTTGACACAAAGACAATTGAAACTCTTTCCGGCCTCGCCTCCCCGGTTAAAATCACTTATTACACGACCGAACGCAAACGGATGCCGACCGCGATGCGCACCGTGGAATCGGACGCCCGCGCACTTTTAGGCGAGATGGCGCGCCGCGCGGGAAAGAATTTTACGTTCGAGGTAATGTATCCTGAAGACAATCCCCAGGTTTCCCGCTCCCTGGGACGTTTCGGCATAACATCCTTCCAGTTTAAATCAATCCTTAAAGACGAATACAGCGTCGCCACAATATGGTCTGGTATTCTTATAGAATACAAGGGAAAACCGCGGAGCATAACTTACATTACCCGCGGGCATCTTCGCCACCTCGAGGACAGGATCATTACTTATATTCACCAGATAGACACCGGTTATCGCCCGTTTGCGGCGGTGCATGCATCAGCTGATTACACGGGGCTTAGAAGCATGATAAACTCCATGGTTGGCGACGTCAAGGATTTTGGGTTTAAAGACGGCGGTATGCCGCTTGAGGCGGATGTCTGCTTCATAATGCAGCCGGAAGAGATGCGCGGCAGGGACGTAAACGATATTAAAACATTTCTCGGCGACGGGAAAGACGTTTTTTTGTGTTTTTCCAATTATATGCTAAACGATGACGGTGGCGGCAACGTGCGTGTGCGCGCGCACCGCAGCGGGCTTGAAGAGTTTTTGTCGGATATAGGCGTTCGTTTTGAAAAAAGCGTCGTAGTTGAAAACAAACAGTACAAAAACCGCCCCTGGCTTATAGACGTGCAGGGAACGCAGGTCGTGCTTGACGGTTTTAAGCTTTTGCGTTGCGGCACCATGTCATTGCCGTTTGCCTCGCCCATATCGGCTGATATTCCAAAATTGAAGAAAAACGGCTATTCCGCCGATACACTTATTTTCAGTTCGAAAGATTCGTGGCCTTTGGCAATCGCAGGCAAAGAAACGCTTATACCGGCGGCGGAGTTTTCACGGGCGTCATCGCATAATACAAAGCCGGAGGCCATTGCGGTTGTTCTTACCAGCGACAAACCGTGGGAAGGCCGCCTTTTTCTTTTCGGCAGCGGCTACATGTTCAGCGACCAGGCAAGTGCGCGCGGGGCAAGCCAGTTATATTTGAAAAATATTCTGATGACTTTTGTTTCGCCGGATAAACTCGGCTCCATACATGCAAGCCAGGAAAAGATACCGCTTATCGGCGAGCAATCCGCCGCCGCGCGCCTGTTCTGGAGGTTTACGGTTATTTTTCTTCTGCCGCTTGCCGGCATTGTGGTTTTGGTGTTCCGTGTGCTCAGGGTTCGTAATATGCTCGCGGGGTTGGATGCGAGGCCTGCGGCGCTGCTGTTCGGCGGGTTTGCCGTAATTATTTTGTTCCTGGTGACTATTAAAGCAATGCCCGGCTTTTACATTGACGTTACCCGCGAGAAGGTTAATACGCTTAATCCCGTTACCGTTCGCTGGCTTCAACAGTTGCGAGAGGATGTAACGATTACCTACGTTTCTTCACCGGCGCAGGATATGCCCGTGCGCTACAAGAGCATGGTAAATGAAGTCGTCCAAAAACTGCGCCGCATGGCTGCCGCGGGAAACGGGAAAATAAAACTTT
>Ga0156410_1117_pt1 | contig 28771 bp, 33 predicted proteins | sample RifOxyA2_FD_108053 | JGI IMG/M metagenome (GOLD analysis project Ga0156410, IMG submission 108053) | Elusimicrobia bacterium RIFOXYA2_FULL_50_26 | reverse complement strand
TGGGATAATGAAGTCTGCAACGAGGCAGAGATTGCTGATATCGGCTCCCAAAAATTAAAAGTATATATTAAAAACTGCGGCTTAAAATATGACGCTATAGAAAACTCGCTTAAAAAACTGAAACTCATGCGCGGCAAAAGGTTGCTTAATGCCGCTGTTATAATGTTTGGTAAAAAGCCGGAGAAATTTTTCGCGAATGCAAAATTGAGATATGCGGTTTTTGCAACAAATGATACCACAATACCCGTTGACATGCAGGATTTTGAAGGCGATTTGTTCCATCTTATAAAACAGGCCGAAGAGTTTTTTATAAGAAACATTCATGTAGGAATGCGGCTTGAAGGTTTTCGCAGGGTTGATGTCCCCGAGATTGATAAAGAAGCATTCAGGGAAGCGATAGTAAACGCCTTTTGCCATAGGGATTACTGGGCGTATGATTCTATCAACATTGCGATATTTAAAGACAGGGTTGAAGTTAGAAGCCCGGGTCTTCTGTTCGGAGGCCTTACAATAGCGCGCATACGAAGCGAAATGGTTTCAGAAAGGCGCAATGAACTTGTCGCGGAACTTTTTCATCGGGCGCATTTCATAGAACGGTGGGGCAGGGGAATCAGGCTTATACTTTCGAAAGAACCAACAGCTGTATTTAAGGAAATTGGAACGCATTTTATTACAATATTTAAAAGAAAGAATGTATCCGGAGCTACCCCCCAAGCTACCCCCCAAGTTGTTTTTGAGAATCTAACTGCACTGGAACAAAAAATAGTGTTGCTTATCGGGAAGGATAAATACATTTCAAGGGCGGATATTGCAGGCAAATTGCGTATTAGCGCGGATACTGTAAAGGAATACATTAAACGACTGCGAAATAGAAATATTATCAGGCGCAAAGGCAAAACTACCGGTGGTTATTGGCTCGTAGCTACGAAGTTTTAACCCGGATTTCGCGTCCTGTTGCAAATTCCGAGTTTAACATGGAATTAGAATTTTGCCACTTGACAGGGCGTTTTTTATTTTGTATAAATTTTCGACTTAACTATATATGTTCCTTGATGACCGTGATAAATTCGTTTCGTATGAAGTTATACCACTGGCCGCTTTGCCGGAGCGTTGCAACCTTCCGGTGAAGCTCTCTTAAAGAAACCATCATCAGGAAAGCCGTAACGCGGAACAAATAGTTCATTTTTTCTTTTTGGGGGGATTTTTTGGAGGTTAATTTAAATGATTTACCTTACAATGGGTCTCATGCTTGTGTTTGCCTTGCTTGCGATATTCCTTAAAGACATTCTACTAAGTGTCCTTTCACTGGCTGCGGTATCTACGCTTCTCTCCATAGCATTCTTCCAGTTCGGAGCGCCGGTGGCGGGGGCATTGGAGCTTTCCGTAGGCGCCGGGTTGATTACGGTGCTCGTAGTACTTACCATCAGCTTTATACAGCAAAAAAAAGAAATACCTCACAAGCGCACCATAACCTGGGCGCTTTTTTCATTTATTGCGGCAGCGGCGGCCGCCGGTATGTTCATGGTATTTACACCGAAGGCGGTAGTAAATGTGCTTACGGAATCGCCCTGGAGAGAAGTAGGCGAGATTTTCTGGAAAGTGCGTTCATTCGATATACTGCCGCAGGCGCTGGTTATTTTATCGGCCGCATTCGGCGTTCTTGCGCTGCTTCGCGCCGATAACGGCCGCGAATAAGTTGGGTTGAAATTTATGGAGGAAAAATGAATCTGCTCCCGGTAATATTTGCGCTCTTCGGCATGGGTATATACTGCCTGTTGAGCCGGCATAATCTTATAAAACTGTTAATCGGGCTTGAGTTGCTGGGAAAAGCCACTACGCTTGCAATAGTGTGGAGCGGGGTAATACGTAATACGCTCAGCTACACCCAGAGCCTTGCGCTGGTAGTAATAGCAATTGAAGTAATGGTAGTCGCGGTCTTCCTGGCGCTGATGTTTGCCTTCTACCGCCAGAGCGGAACGCTTGATACGGACGATTTGCGGAGGTTAAAAGGATGAGCGCCGAATTTTCTGCTTTATTGATTCTTATTATTCCGTTCGCGGCAGCCGCGGCGGTGCCGTTGTTGAATCTTGTTTCCTCGCGTGCCGTGCCGGCGTTTGCTGTCCTGGCTGGTTTATGTTCGGCGATCCTGGCCGTATTCATTCCCCTGCGTATGTCTCCGGGCACATATTTTTCATACGAATGGCTTCCGGGATTTTTTAAAACCGGTTTGATGCTTGATACGTTGTCCATAATGCCCGCGCTTATAGCCACATGGATAGGATTCCTGGTGCTGCTCTATTCCCTGGCATACATGAAACATGAGGAAAATCATTCCCGCTACTATTCGCTCGTTCTTCTGTTTATAGGTTCAATGGTGGGAATGTCTCTGTCCGATAACTTCTTGTCACTGTTCTTCTTCTGGGAAGTTATGGGTGTATGCTCCTATCTGCTTATCGGCTTTTTCTACCGCGACCCCAAGGCCGCGGCCGCCGGTGTCAAGGCTTTCATGGTAACCCGCATAGGCGATATCGGGTTGCTCGGGGCAATACTTTTAATGTATACGCTTTCAGGCACTTTTGAAATTGGCGCGAACATTGCGTTCGCTTCAAAGATTGCAATGCCTCTTCTTACCCTTATATCGTTCGGGTTTATACTTGGCGCCGTAGGTAAATCCGCCCAGGTGCCTCTGCACGTGTGGTTGCCGGACGCCATGGAAGCGCCGACAACAATATCTGCGCTCATACACGCCGCCACGATGGTTAACGCAGGCGTCTACCTTCTTGCCCGCGTATATCCAATGCTTGCGCTTGTGCCGGTATCGCTTGAAACGGTGCAGTGGGTCGGCGCTACAACGGCGATCGTCGGCGCATTGCTTGCGACATTTAATTATGATCTGAAGCGTATACTTGCATATTCCACTGTATCGCAACTGGGCTACATGGTGTTCGCAGTTGGTGTTGGCGGTGTTTTTGCATCCCAGTTTCACCTGTTTTCGCACGCATTGTTCAAGGCTCTTTTGTTCCTTTGCGCCGGGAGCGTTATCCATGAAGTGGGAACAAGGGACATCCGTGAAATGGGCGGCCTGCAAAAGGGTATGCCACTGACATCTATGACTTTCCTGGTAGGTTCGCTGGCATTGATGGGTTTGCCGGTTCTAAACGGTTTTTTCTCTAAAGACATGATTTTAGAGGAAGCGTACAAGCACCATGCTATGGCGCCGCTGGCCTTGGCTGTGCTGGCCGCGGTGCTTACCGCATTCTATTCCCTGCGCACAACCTCTATGGTGTTCTGGGGAAAAAACCGCGGTAATAAACCGGCTGCCGCGGAAGCGCCGGCCGTAATGACGATCCCCCTGGTTATTTTAGCGGCCGGTTCGCTGATTTCGTGGCTTCTGATAGGCCCGATCACTTCCTCATGGGTCTCATCCGGTTTGGAAGGCGCGCATATTGACTGGAAAGAATTAATCAGGGAAACGTTTGTTTCCAAGGCGTTCATACTCACGTTAATAGCGCTTATATCGGGATTTGCTTTATATATGTATCGCGCTACAGTAGCAATATCCTTGAGGACGAATTTTTCAGCCATCTTTAAGGCTACCGCCGTTGGTTTTGGCTTTGACATAGTTTATGGCTGGCTGACAGGTTTTGTTTATGCTACCGGCAGGCTGCTCCGCTACCTCTGGGAAGATGGCGTAATGGAAGGCATAAACAAGGGTGTGGGCGCAATTAGCACAAGCTCAAGCATAGTCATGAGAAAAATGCAGACCGGTGACGTTCACTGGAACCTTTTTTATATTGTAGCAACGTTAATTATAGTGCTGGCATCGCTGCTTCCTCTCTTTAGATAGAGAGATTTTTGCCTGTCCGATGATGCACAAAGGGAGCTGACGAATATGAAATCAATCCTTACGCTTCAATTGTTACCGCTTATAGGCGCGCTTATTATGTTCCTTCTGCCGCGCAAACGGTTCGAACTTGCGGGTATCGCCGCGTTCCTGTTTGCGGTCGCCGAATTTGTGCTGGCATTTAAACTTATGCCGCTGTCGCCGGAACTTAGCCTGCCGACGGGGCTTGGCGTAACGCTTGTCTTCGCTTTTGATACTCTTTCGGCCATAACGGTGCTGGTTTTATCAGGCGCCACGGCAATTGCGATTCTTTATTCTCTGTACATGAAACAGTATCCCGAGAGGACGCCATCCTTCTACTCCATGATACTGTTGGTGCTTTTCGGCACCACCGGCGTTGCGCTTGCCCGCGACCTTATACAGTTTTACGTATTATGGGAAGCCATGCTTATCCCCGCCTGGGTGCTGGTAATAAACTGGAACGAGGATATGAGCCGCGCCCGTTACACGGGCATGAAATTTTTCATTATTACGCATATCGGCGCAGTGCTTATGCTTGCCTCTATACTCTGGATAATGACGGTTACAGGCGCTACAAATATGGCTGAAGTTTCGGCCGCACTTTCGGCGTTGCCCGCCGCTACCGTTACCATAATGGCTATTCTTTTCCTGGCGGGTTTCATTGTAAAGCTTGCCATATTTCCTTTTCATACATGGCTGCCGGACGCTTATACATCGTCCGTTATGCCCGTAACGCTTATACTTGTGGGTGTTATGACCAATATAGGCGTATATGGTATGGCGCGGTTTTTGCCGTTCTTTCCGCCGGATGCGACAGCGGCGCTTTCCTACCCGCTTATGGTTGCGGCCGTTGTTACCATGTTCTACGGCGGCATACTGGCTCTCGTGGAAAAAAATGCCAAAAAAATTGTGGCTTATTCATCAATCAGCCAGATGGGCTACGTGTTGTTCGGTTTCGCGACCCTTCTTCCGATGGGAATGGCCGGTTCGGTATTTAACATTATTAACCAGGCTGCCACCAAGCTTACGCTTTTCATGTGCCTGGGCCTGGTGTTTGAATACGCCGGCACGCAACGGATTGACGAACTTGGCGGCTGGGCAAAACGGCTTCCCTTTGCGGCTATTTTTTCCACGGCAAGCGTGCTTTCGCTGGTTGGCGCGCCGCCCATGGTTGGTTTCTGGCCGGAAGTTCTTACATTTTCAGCCGCGTTCGCATACGGCAATTATACGCTTGCGGCGCTGGGGCTTGTCGCAACGGTAATTTCCGCGGCTTACGGGCTGCGTCTTATACGCATGGTATTTTTTGGCCCCATGCAGGCAAAGCAGGATGGCCCCGTGTTTACCATGCGCTGGACAAGTTACTCCGCCGTTACCCTGTCCATGATTTCCCTGTTTGTAATGGGTGTGTATCCTTCCATAGCCTTTAACGCCGTAAGGAAAGCGATAGCCACCCTCGGCTTTTTCCTGGCAGGATAAACACCTTCCCGGTAGTTTGTCTTACAGACTTTAGAAACTCGAACATAAAGTCTTTCGGTTTCAATATGCGAGCCGAAACGCAGGAAAAGGCGGGCGCGGCGTAGCGGTAGCTACGTAAGCCCGCGTTTTCCGAAGTTGCAGGCCGCAGATTGAAACCGCTAAATTACGAAACAACTGTTTGCATAACATCAGTTTTTTGGCCTACAGGAGGTCTGTCAGATGGATATAAGCATACTCATGGAAAATACCATTCTTGCGCTGCTTGTCGGTGTGTTTGCAAGCTACATCGGCGGGGCGCTGTTCCGCAATAATGAGCGCGTTATCTCAGGCGTCATTGCCCTGGTAGCGCTTTCGGTTGCGCTTGTCAATTCATGGATGATGCTTCCGGCGCTTATGTCCGGTGTTCAAACCATAGCGGCATTCGGCTTTCTTGTATTGAACGTTGACCTGCTTGGCTGGATAGTTGCGCAAACCGGCCTTGTGCTGACACTTATTGTCACCCTGTATTCAATTTCCTACATGGATGAGGACAGCGGCACCAGTAAATTCTTTCCCCTTCTGTTGCTTTTAATTACATCCGTCCTGGGGCTTGTCTTCGGTTCCGATCTCTTCAACCTTTATGTATTCTTCGAGCTTCTTTCAATAACCTCATTTACGCTTGTCGCTTTCAGAAAAAAACAGTGGGACCCCGTTGAAGCCGGCATAAAATTCCTTGTAATGTCTTCAATGGGTTCCGCAATGATATTGCTGGGTATTGCGCTTGTGTACAAGGATTTCGGCCAGCTTGATTTAACGACGCTTTATACGCTTACTTCCACGGGCGCGGTGCAGCAGTGGTGGTTGCCGGTGGCGCTCTTTACAGTAGGTTTCGGTATTAAAGCCGCGATGTTCCCGCTGCACACATGGCTGCCCGATGCCCATGCCGAGGCGCCAAGCGGAATATCGGCCATGCTTTCCGGTATAGTGATCGAAGCGGGATTTTTCGTTATGTTTCGCGTTCTTCTTGCCATCGGTTCAACATTCCCATGGGGTATGATGCTTGTATGGTTCGCGCTCCTGACCATGACAGCCGGCAACATAATGGCATTGACGCAATCGAGCATGAAACGTATGCTTGCCTATTCGTCCGTGGCGCAGATGGGTTATATTCTTCTCGGAGTCGGCATAGCCGTTGCCTATAATGCGCCGGCCGGCGGCACCGGCGGTATTTTTCATATTGTTACCCATGCTTTCATGAAGGGGCTGGCCTTCCTTTGCGCGGGAGCCTTTATACACAGGCTTGGCAGCGGTAAGCTTGACGATATGCGTGGCGCCGGTTGGAAAATGCCGCTTACAGGCGCGGCCTTCACCATAGCCGTGCTTTCGCTTGCGGGTGTGCCGCCGTTCTCGGGTTTTATGAGCAAGCTGCTTATATATCAATCCGGTATCCAGGCAGGCACGGCGCTGGGCTGGACAGCCGCATTTATCGCCATACTTAATTCTGTCCTTTCGCTGGGATACTACCTGCCCGCGGTCGGCACATTATACTCGCGCAATCCGTCCGCAGCCTCATCCAGGGCAAAAGAGTCCCCGTTTACAATGTCATTTGCAATAGCAATACTTGCCCTCATAACAATTTATCTTGGCGTTATGCCGGATCCCGTACGCTCATGGGTAGGCCAGGCGTTCAGCGCGCTTAAGGGACCCTTCTAGTTAGTACTAGTTTGACTGTCCGACGAATTTGTGATAAAATATATGTTCAATAGAGGTTATCTATGACATTTCTAGTTCCGCCGTTTGCTTTTATTCTTTTCCTGGCAATAGCCGCTATCCTCGGGCTTGGCGCGATGAAATTCGGGCCGCAGGCGCCCAGCTCCGATGAAGCGAAGACATCCTATGCTGGCGGCGAAGACATAGCCGGCCAAAAGATGTTCCCCGGCTACAAATTGTTCTACCCGATAGCGCTTTTCTTTACTATTCTGCATGTTCTTGCGCTTCTGCTTGCGCTTCTGCCGACAGGCGCCGCAGCCCTGGGATTGTTTTACGCCGGTATAATATGCTTTACGCTGTTATTGTTGATATTGCGGTAAGTTATCAAATTATGAGGTTACTACAATGGTAGATGTTATTGTTGAGCAAGCCCCGAAAAAAGCGAAGAAAGGGGCGTTCGCAAAACTGGCGGACTGGTCCCGCATCAAGTCGCCGTGGATCATACATTTCAATGCCGGCGGCTGCAACGGTTGCGATATCGAGGTTCTGGCTGCGCTTACTCCGCGTTTCGACGTCGAGCGTTTCGGTATCCTGCTTAAAGGAACGCCGCGCCACGCGGATGTGCTGGTTGTTACAGGCCCCGTAAACGAACAGATAAAAAAACGGCTTAAACGTATATACGACCAGATGCCGAATCCAAAGTTTGTGGTGGCCGTCGGCGCATGCGCCCTTTCCGGAGGCGTGTTCCGCGGTTGTTACAATTCGCTTGGCGGCATTGACGACGTATTGCCCGTTTCCGCCTACATCCCCGGCTGCCCTCCCCGCCCGGATGCCATCATAGACGGCGTAGCAAAACTTCTGGGAAAATTAAAAAAAGGATAAATAAATGCGGGGATGAACAATAAATTAATATGAGTGATGAAAGAGACATAGTCAAATATTGGCTAGAATCTTCCAAACAAGATTTTGAAACAGCGGAAATCCTTTTTAAGAATAGAAAGTATCAGCATTCTTTGTTTTTTTGTCACCTAAGTATTGAAAAACTGCTGAAGGCAGTTTTTGTGAAATCCAGAAAAGCAGCGCCTCCTCTAATTCATGATTTGGTGCGTTTGGGAGAAAAAACAGGCATTCCGTTATCTGAAGGAATAAAAAATGATCTTGCAGAGATAAGCACATTTAACATACAGGCAAGATATGATGATTATAAGCTTAGTTTTTATCTGAAAGCTGACAGGCAGTTTGCCTTAAAATATGTGAGTATAACAAGAGAATTACTTAAATGGCTAAACAAACACGTATAGACAAAAATGAGATTTGTTTGATCCTTAGGTACAAGCAGCTTCTTAAGGAGAAGGGAATTAAAATATCCAAGTTAATTATTTTTGGCTCATATGCAAAGGGTACTGCAATGTCTGACAGCGATATTGATCTTGCAGTAATATCTTCACAATTCGGTAAAGATAAAATTAAGGAAATGATGTTACTACGTAAGCTGGCTATAAAAATTGATTCGCACATAGAACCAATACCATTCTCACCGCAGGATCTTAAGGACAGGTATAGCACACTTGCAAACGAAATAAATAAATTTGGCATGGTAGTATAGCGCCAGGGAGAACAATATGGCTAAATGGATTGAAGTGCCTTCGAAGGATATACGAAAATGGGTTTCCGAGCTTATTGATTCGGGGAAATATAAGCTGCTTTCCACGATAAGCGCTTACCAGGAAGCTGAAAACATTTTTATAGTCTACCATTTCATGATAACGGAGGGGGTGATCAACGTGCGCACTGTCGTGCCGTTGGCCGAGCCGCGGCTTCCCTCCATAACGCCGGTTTTGCCCGCCGCTATACTCTACGAGAGGGAAATACAGGATATTCTCGGCGTTTCTTTCGGCGAGATAATTGACGGGCGCCGCCTCATACTGCCGGAACAATGGCCGCAGGGAGTATATCCGTTGCGCAAGGATTTCCAGACTCCCAAGGAGGAGCAGTACAAATGAACGAAAATGTCATACTTCCGATCGGCCCGCAACACCCGCTCTTAAAGGAGCCTATGCATTTCAAGTTCACTATAGACGGTGAACGCATAGTGGATGCGGATATACGTCTTGGATATAATCACCGCGGCATAGAAAAAGCATGCGAGGCCAGGACATATACCCAGGATCTTTACATGATCGAGCGTATATGCGGAATCTGCTCGCATACGCACGCAACTAATTTTGTGCAGGCGGTTGAAGAAATAATGAAGGCCGAGATTCCTTCCCGCGCCAAGTACTTGAGGGTTGTTGTGGCCGAGCTTGAGCGCATTCACAGCCATTTGTTGTGGCTGGGCGTAGCCGGACATGAGATAGGTTTCGATACCCTGTTCATGCTTTCATGGCGCGATCGTGAAATCGTGCAGGACCTGCTTGAAATAATTACCGGCAACCGTGTCAATTATGGAATGAACACCATAGGCGGTGTGCGCAAGGATATGTCGAAAGAAGAGATCTCCCAGTGTTTGGCCGGACTTAAGACACTTGAAGAGCAGACTCTTTATTTCGCCAACGTTGCGCAGAATGAAACCACCTTTATACGCCGTGTTGACGGTGTGGGAATACTGCCTAAGGACATTGCGATAAGCCATGGCGCGGTTGGGCCTACGGCGCGCGGTTCCGGCGTTGACCTGGACATCCGGCGCGATGCTCCCTATGCCGCTTACGGCGAAATACCTTTTCAGGTAATTACATCCGACAGGGGAGACGTTCTCGGGCGCACGCTTGTGCGCGTAGGCGAAACATTAGAGGCCATAAAAATAGTCCGCTATTGTCTTGAACACCTCCCCGAGGGGCCTATCGTCGTAAAGCTGCCCCGTAAAGTGCAGGTGGGAGAGGCTGTTACCCGTTACGAAGCGCCGCGCGGCGAATGCATCCATTACGTCCGCGCCAACGGTTCTGAAAAACCGGACCGGGTTAAAGTGCGCGCCCCCACCATGGCGAACCTGGTTTCAATCCGCCATTGTCTGATAAATCAGCAGATTGCCGATATTCCGATTATAGTCGCGGCGATTGACCCGTGCATATCCTGCACCGACCGCACAGCCGTTATCTTAAAGCAGGACGGTTCACATAAAACGGAAGTTATAGATTGGGCGACCCTGCGTAAACGCGCCATATATAAGAAACCTTTGAAGTAGAGGAGATAATCCAAAAATGTTAATAGAATTGGCAAAGATAGTTATTTTTCCCGGGTTTTTATTCCTGCTTGCGTATTCGTTGTTTGCTCAGTGGCTGGATCGCAAGCTGTATGCGCGAATGCAGAATCGCGTCGGTCCTCCGCTTGTTCAGCCGCTGGCCGATATAGTCAAACTGTTTTCAAAGGAAACGATAATACCTGCAAGTGTAGATGCGTTTCTTTTTAGAGTATTGCCGTACTTTGCATTTGCAGGTGTAACAACATCGTTTCTTTTCCTGCCTGTATATTCTTCGACCCCGGTTACATCATTCCCAGGGGATCTCGTTGTAGTTGCATACCTCTTAACGATTCCGACGCTGGTGCTTTCACTTTCCGGTTGGGTTTCCTGCAATGTCTACAGCGTTATCGGAGGCATACGCTGCCTCAGCCAGTTATTTGCCTACGAGGTTCCGTTCTTCATTGCATTGCTGACGCCGGCCATGTTGCTTGAAACCTGGAATATCAGTGAAATATCAAAAAACCTGCCATCGTTTCTTGCCGCCCATCCTGTCTATATTATTCCGGTAGGAGTGGCTTTTGTAGTAGCTGTTATTTCTTTGCAGGGGAAACTGGAACGCAAACCATTTGATATACCCGACGCCGAAACCGAAATAGTCGCAGGCCCGTTTACCGAGTATTCAGGGAGGCTGTTCGGAATTTTCCGTTTGACATTGGATATGGAAATGGTGGTCGGCGTCTCGCTTCTTGCCGCGATTTTCCTTGGCGGGGCAATGCCGTTTTTAGGCATACCCGGGCTCGTCATGTTCTTCGTTAAAACGTTCTTTATTTTATTTATACTTGCATATATCAAGACGGCAGTAGGCAGGATCCGTATAGACCACATGGTCAGTTTTGGCTGGACGACGCTTGCCCCTGTGTCCATTTTGGCCATGCTGTTTGTCGTTATATTGCACAAGGGAGGATTGTTATGAGACGCCCTGGAGCGATATGGCGCGAACTCGTTAAGAATCTGCGCCGCAAGCCGGCTACCGTGTTATATCCCGCGGAACGCCTTGAGATACCGGAAAACTTCCGCGGCAGGCCGGTTTTCAACCCGGCTACGTGCATCGGTTGCATGATGTGTGTGCGCGATTGCCCGGCTAAAGCTGTAAAGATAGAGAAAGTGGGAGAAAAAAAGTTTTCCTGCACGTTCTATCTTGACAGGTGCATTTACTGCGGCCAATGCTCGGATTCCTGTGTAAAGAAAAGCATTACCATGAGTCACGAGTTTGAGCTGGCTTGCTTTGATCGCAGCACGCTTGTCGATACTAAAAAAGAAGATGCGCAGGCAGCTAAATAAAGTGTTGCATGGTTACAGCCAATCTGCATGAAATATTTGGCCGTCGCCCTGTAGTAATACTCGGCGCAGGCTCTGAACTGCGGGGGGACGACGGCTGGACTTATCATCTGATAAACCGCTTAAAAGAATTTGTTCCCGCTGACGTTCATTGTATTTGGGGTTCAACGCTGCCGGAGAATTTTGCCGGGAAAGTAGTTCAGCTGTCCCCTGCGTCGGTGATTGTTGCCGATTCGGCGGATTTCGGCGCTGCGCCTGGAACCTTTCGTTTTTTTTCGGCGGATGAGCTGGCAGATGAGGCTCCTTTATCCCACCGTATGCCGCTTAAAGATCTTGCGCGCCTCATAGAACAACGCGCCGGCTGCCCCGTTCACTTCCTGCTTATTCAACCCGAAAATATAGAATTTTCATTAGAACTATCGCTCCCTGTCAGCCGGGGACTGGAACAACTTATTAACAACATCCGGCAAATACTGAATATAAAATGAAGGACAGAAAATCGTGGGCTGTTGCGGCTTCGCTTGGCACTACGCTTGCCGTGGCGGCGGCGATTGGTTTTGCGGCCGGTTACTATCTTGACGGATGGCTGCATACGTCGCCTTACCTGACACTCGCAGGCTTTTTCATCGGCGTACTAGCCGGCTTCTGGTCGTTAATTAAAGAAATACGGCGGCAGAATAAAAATGGTTGATATATACAGTATCCTCAGAAGAAATGCCATGGTTCTTGTTGTTTTCGTCGTGGCCGCGGTGCTTATGAAACGCGCGGAGTTTATTGCCGGAACGGTCCTGGGCATGGCCGTGGCGACCGCCAATTTCATGCTGCTGCAAAATGCGGTTAAACGCATGTTCTCCGCCGCGGCGCCGGTTTCCAGGCTGATGGCGTCGTATATGCTGCATTTTGTATTGAAGATTCTTCTCATAGCGGCGCTGTTGTTCGTGTGTGTAAAATTTCTTTCGATAGACTGGAAGGGATTTATTTCCGGACTCGTTCTGTCATCGTTTATTTTTATTACTGAAATACTAAAGCTGCAAAAGGTGCGACAGTGTCAATCGTCCCCGAATCGGTAGAATTTCACGTTCCCGGCGTTCCGCCCGCGGTGTTGATGATTTTCATTACATGGGCGATACTTTTTTCGCTATCGCTTTTTGTGCGCGCGCGCCTTGCGCCCGTTCCACGCGGCATAAACGTGTTTTTCGAGTTGATATTCGACTTTATCTTCACGTTCGCCGATACCGCCATCGGAAAGGAAGCTCATAAGTATTACCCGCTTTTCATCGGCATATTCCTTTTCGTTCTCACAGGCAATTTTCTCGGGCTTGTCCCGGGCTTCATATCTCCCACCGCAAATGTAAGCGTTACACTCGGCCTTGCGCTTATAACATTTGTGTATTACCATGCACAGGGGTTCCGCGAGCATGGGCTTAAATATCTTTTGCAGTTTCTCGGCCCGCGCCTTCCGTGGTATCTGTTTCCGATAAATATGCTTATGCTTGTAATTGAACTTGTCAGCCATACCGCACGCGTCATTTCGCTTTCTTTACGTTTATTCATAAACATATTCGCAAAGGAAGTTCTGCTTGGCATACTGGCAAGCCTTCTGGTAGGTTTTTTTCTTGGTCCCACGCTTATTGATAAAGGATTATCGCTGACGATATTATTTTTGCGGCCGCTCATTATTTTGCTTGGCGTGCTGGTAAGTTTCGTGCAGGCGTTTATTTTCGCGGCGCTGGCCATAGTATACGTAGCAGGCGCTGTAACGGAAAGCCATTAAAGGAGGCGTTAGGTGAAGAACAAGATGCGTTGCTTGTTAAGTGTGGTGTTGCCGTTGCTGGCAAGTGCGGTTGCATGGGCGCAGGCGCCCGCGGCTGCTGATGCGGCTGCAAAGCCGGCGTCGTTGTCATATTTTGTATGGACAACAGTGTTTATAGCTGTGGGTTTTTCATTTACCACGGCTTTGGCGGCGTTGGGGCAGGGAATGGCGGTGCGCGGCGGCCTTGAAGGCATAGCACGCCAGCCGGAAGCAAGCGACAAGATCCAGATAAGCATGTTGCTTGGCCTTGCGTTCATCGAATCGCTGGTATTGTTTGCGCTGTTCATCCACATCATTTTATTGTTCGCAAACCCGTTTATAAAGTATCTGCAATAAGGCTTAAAGCATGATAGACATAAACTTAAGTATACTTGCGGCGCAGGTTGTTACGTTTCTGATAGCGCTGTTCATTATCTGGAAGATATCGTGGAAGCCTCTGACGGAGATGATGAGCCGCCGGCAGGAGAAGATAAAAAACGATATCGAGGCCGCGCAGGCGCAACGTCAGTCCGCCGAAGAATTAAAGAAGACATACGAAAAACACCTTGCGGACGCGCGGGTTGAGGCTCATAAACTGGTGGCGCTTGCCTCGGAAGATGCACAGCGCGAACGTCAGGCCATCCTTGTCCATGGCCGCGCGGAAGCGGAAAAGATAGTCGGTGATGCCAGGCGCGAACTGGAACAGGAAAAAATCCGTCTTGTGGGCGAACTACGCCGCGATGTTTCCATGCTTGCCGTAGAAATATCTGAGAAAATGGTAAGGAAATCCATTGACCCCGCGGTGCAGGAACAGGCATTTAAAGAGGCGATGGATTCTCTCGATAAGCAGTAGGACTGCAACTTTATGAAACGAATTGCTTACGCTTACGCCGCTGCGTTGTTTTCGGTCGCGATTGAGAAAAAAGCGCAGGCGGCTACGTTGGAACAACTGACGGCGGCGGCCAGTTTAATGTCTGCCGAAAAGCGGCTTATGGTGTTTTTCCGCAATCCCTCGATCCCGTCGAAAGAGAAGAATGCGCTCATCGAGAGGGCGTTTGCTTCAATGCCGCTGGTAAAAAATTTTCTGCTGCTTGCCGTCAGGCGAAAGGTTGTGCATCTTGCCGGTGATATTGCCGCCGCCTATAAAGTGATGCTGGATCAATCACTGGGGCAGGAGCCTGTAACTATAACATCGGCGGCGGAGTTGAGTAATGATAAACGCCGGCAGCTTGCCGCAACACTTGCAAAAATGCTCGGCGCCGGAGTCATTCCCGATTTTAAGGTTGATCCCGGCATCATGGCCGGTATTGTTATACGCTACCGCGATAAAATCATAGACGGCAGCATTAAAGGGCAATACGAGGCGCTCAAGAGGTCGCTAGTGTTAATATAAAATTTAGCGGGAGTAAATAACGTATGGCTATTCAACGGGAAGAAATCATCGCGCTTGTGCGCCAGCAGTTGAAACAGTACGAATCGAAAGTAACGTTAGACGAGATTGGTTATGTGTTAAAAGTCGGCGACGGCGTCGCGCTTTTGCAGGGGCTTGAGAATGCCATGATGGGGGAATTGCTGCAGTTTCCCGGCAACCTCTTCGGCATGGTGATGAACCTGGAACACGATACGGTAAGCTGTGTGCTTTTCGGCTCCGATACTCTTGTTAAAGAGGGTGATGAGGTCAGGCGCACGGGCAGCGTAATGGAAGTTCCCGTAGGTGAAGAGCTTCTGGGGCGCGTGGTAAATCCGCTGGGACAGCCGCTGGACGAAAAGGGGCCTGTTAACTCCAGGCATACGCGTCCCGTGGAAGTTATCGCCCCGCACGTGGTGGAACGTCAGCCGGTGCGCGAACCGTTGCAAACCGGCTGGAAATCCGTGGATGCGATGATACCGATAGGCCGCGGGCAGCGCGAACTTATAATAGGCGACCGGCAGACCGGCAAAACGGTGCTTGCCATAGACACTATAATAAACCAGAAAAATGAAACCGACAGGCCGATATGCATTTACGTTGCCATCGGGCAGAAACAGTCTGTGGTGGCGCGTATCGTAAAGACGCTGGAAGACAACGGCGCAATGGAATATACGATAGTCGTCAATGCAACGGCCTCTGACCCTGCCCCGCTTCAATATATCGCTCCTTATGCCGGTTGCAGCATGGGCGAATATTTCCTGTGGCAGGGCAAGGACGTCTTGTGCGTTTACGACGATTTAAGCAAACATGCCCAGGCTTACCGCCAGTTGTCGCTCCTGTTGCGCAGGCCGCCGGGGCGCGAGGCATACCCGGGCGATGTTTTCTACCTGCATTCCCGCCTGCTTGAGCGCGCCTGCAAATTAAGCGACAAGAACGGCGGAGGGTCGCTGACCGCGCTTCCTATAGTTGAGACGCAGGCAAATGATATTTCCGCATACATTCCTACAAACGTGATTTCGATAACCGACGGGCAGATATATCTTGAGTCGAGCCTATTTTATTCGGGTATTCGTCCCGCCGTAAACATCGGGCTTTCGGTGTCGCGCGTCGGCGGTTCGGCGCAGATAAAGGCCATGCGAAAAGTTGCGGGGCGCTTGAGGCTTGACCTTGCCCAATTCCGGGAGCTGGCATCGTTTGCGCAGTTTGCAAGCGATCTCGATAAATCAACGCGCGCGCAGCTTGTCCGCGGCGAGCACATGGTTGAATTGTTAAAGCAGGGGCAGCACAGCGCGATGAGCGTGGAAGACGAAGTTATGGCCATATATGCCGGCACGGGCGGATTTATAGACGATCTGCCGCTTACCGCGGTGCATTCGTTCGAGAAAGAATTGCTTGCGTTCATGGCGCGGCGCTACCCGGAGATCGGCGCGGACATAAAAAAATCAAGCGCGCTTTCCGAGGAAACGGCCTGGCGCCTGTCGGAAGCGATACAGGAATTTAAACGTGATTTCACTGCGCGCCTTACGGCGTAAAATACGCACCGTACGCTCTATCCAGCAGATTACCCGCGCCATGAAAATGGTGTCCTCCATGAAGCTCAGGCGCGCGCGGGAAAAGGCGGCGGCCTCTCAGCCGTTTGCTCAAAAGATATGCGGGCTGCTCGGCACGCTGATGGCGTCTGTCTCCGGGACGGCGGATGCGGAACAGCTTTTTTCCGCGCATCCGTTGTTGAGCAAAAAGAAGGGCAACCGCATTGCCGTTGTCGTCATCACGGCGGACCGCGGCTTGTGCGGCGGCTACAACTCGGCTATTATGCGCAAGACAAGGGAATTCCTGCACGCAAACCGGGACAAGGAAATTCTTATCGCCGCCATCGGAAAAAAGGGGCGGAACGCGCTTGTGCGCGAGAAAAGAGAGTTGTTTAAGGAGTACAATAACATTCTCGGTTCTCTCCAGTTTTCAGGCGCCGACGAACTGGGCGAGGATATAATGGGGCTTTTCTTGTGCCAGTGTGTTGCGGAAGTTTTCGTTATCCACGCACAATTTCGTTCGGCCATTCAACAGCCTGTGGCCGTCGAGCGAATCCTTCCCGTAACGATAGACGATATTGCCGGAGAGAAGCGGGATGGCGCGGATTTTATCTATGAGCCGGGGCCGGAAAAACTTTTGGATTACCTGCTGCCGTATTATGTAAAATCCAACATATACCATATGCTGCTGGGTTCACTCGCGGCGGAGCAGGCCGCGCGCGTGGCCTCGATGGAAGCGGCGACGAAAAACGCGCAGGGTGTCATTGATGCCCTCTCATTGCAGGCAAACAAATTGCGTCAGGAAAGAATCACGCAGGAATTATCCGAACTGATCGCCAGCGGAATGTAGGGGCGTCATTGATGCCCCCTCACCCCACCCTCTCCCCGACGGGGAGAGGATACAAAGGCTGTAGATTTTCTTTCCTCTCCATGACGGGGAGAGGATACAAAGGCTGTAAGTTTTCTTTCCTCTCCCCATCGGGGAGAGGATTAAGGTGAGGGGGAGCCGTTTTAACAGGAGAGGTTAGCATGAACAATGGGAAAATAGTGCATATCGTCGGGCCGGTTGTTGATTGCGAGTTTGAATCCGGCATACCGGATATACATACGGCGCTTGAAGCGCGTGGCAAGTTTATGCGCGCGGGTAAAGAAACCGAGGAAAAAATCATACTTGAGGTCGTCGCGGACCTGGGCGACAATACCGTACGCACCATCTCCATGGGGCCAACCGAGGGCTTCAGCCGCGGTATGCAGGTTGCAAATACCGGAAAACCGATAACTGTTCCCGTCGGCAGGAAATGCCTCGGGAGGATGATAAATGTGCTTGGCGAGCCGATTGACCACATGGGCGAGGTTAAAACAGACGAAATGCTGCCCATTCACCGTCTTCCGCCGGAATTTTCCGATCAGCAGGCCGAACCCGAGGTTTTTACGACAGGGATTAAGGTTATAGACCTGCTTACACCTTTCATGAAAGGCGGCAAGGTAGGCTTGTTCGGCGGAGCCGGTGTGGGCAAAACCGTCGTCATAATGGAACTCATTCACAACGTGGCTACCAAACACGGCGGCGTGTCGGTATTCACGGGCGTAGGCGAGCGCACCCGCGAGGGAAACGATCTCTGGCTTGAAATGAAACAGTCCGGCGTGCTGGACAAATCCGTGCTTGTGTATGGCCAGATGAACGAGCCGCCCGGCGCGCGCCTTCGCGTCGCATTGACGGGGCTGACCCAGGCCGAATATTTCCGCGATCAGGAAAAACAGGATGTGCTGCTTTTCGTAGATAATGTGTTCAGGTTCGTGCTTGCGGGCGCGGAGGTTTCGGCGCTGCTTGGCCGCCTTCCGTCGGCCGTGGGCTACCAGCCTACGCTTGGCACCGAGATGGGCGAGTTGCAGGAACGCATAACATCCACCAGGAAGGGTTCAATCACCAGCGTCCAGGCCGTATACGTGCCTGCCGACGACCTCACCGACCCCGGTGTTGCAACCACGTTTACTCATCTTGATGCTTCGGTGGTATTGTCGCGCCAGATAGTGGAGCTTGGTATTTACCCCGCCGTTGATCCCCTGGATTCCACGAGCCGGATACTGGATCCTCATGTAGTCGGCAACGAGCATTACCAGGCGGCGCGCAGCGTGCAGCAGATTTTGCAGCGGTACAAGGACTTGCAGGATATTATAGCAATCCTCGGAATTGACGAGCTTTCGGACGAGGATAAACTTGTCGTTGCGCGCGCGCGCAAAGTGCAACGTTTTCTTTCGCAGCCATTTTTTGTGGCGCGCGAGTTTACCGGGCGCGAAGGCAGGTTCGTGGAACTCAAAGACACGATACGCGGATTTGTGGAAATCATCGAAGGTAAACATGACGATATACCTGAACAGGCTTTCTTTATGGCAGGAACAATTGATGAGGTTGTAGAACGTTCGAAACAGCCGGCATGAACAATACCGTTTTGCTTGAAATCATTTCACCGGATAAAGTCTTTTTCAGCGGGCAGGTGCGCTCAATAATATGCCCGTCTGAAGACGGCGCGCTTGGCGTTTTACCCGGGCATTGCCCGCTTATCGCGCACTTAAAACCGGGCAAACTGCAAGTTACGGACAGCGGGGGAAAGAAGGAAGAGTTTTCTATAAGGGGCGGTTTCCTCCAGGTTGATCCTCATCACGTTACCATTTATACAATTCCCTCATGAAACGTATTTTTGACACATTTCTTGTACAGCGTTTGAAACAGATGTTCGCAAAGGTGGCGCATCTGAATGATACGCCGGAAAAAATTGCGGCCGGGTTTGCCATCGGCGCATTTATCGGCGTGTTTCCGACGTTCTGGCTTGGAGGCATTATAACCGTGGCTCTTTGCGCGTTATTCCGGCTTAATTATGTAGCCGGATTCGCCGGATCAACCATAATAATGAACCCGGTAACCACGCCGTTGTTCTGGCTGCTTAGCGCCGCGGTCGGCGGGCTGATATTTTTCGGCGATGTCGGGACGGCGATGGCTGCCTTTAGAAATCACAACGGGTTAAATCATTGGGGCGGCATGGCATTGATCTATGCGGCCGGAAATATTATCGTGTCTAGCGTTGTGGCGGCTGTGTCATATTACGTAGTGCTGCGGATAATGCGCAGTAAGCGTGGAAATAAATGAGAAAGCGGTTGTTTTACTGCATGATTTTAATAGCGGCGGCCATGCCGCTGGCGGCCGAAACGAAAACTGAAGTAAAGATTAAGGAAACGACGCTTTCACTTTCTCCCAAACTGCAACTGGCGCTTCCCAACGGGGTCGTTGACGTATCGCTCAGGCATAGTTTATATGATACCACCGTGGATTATCGTTCGCGTTACGACTTTATAGACAATTTCAGCTCATCGGAACTGGATATGACTTACCGTTTTTCCGCATTGTCGTTCGGCCTGGCATTTTTCGACAAGGTTGATTTCGAGGAAATATTTGCAAATAATAACAGTTTGCAGCGCAACCGTTACATTATGCCGCATTTCGGCTATAAGGTTTGTTCAAACACCGAGTTGCGAACAGCTACGCGTTTCCAGAACACATATACCGCTTCGATTGATAATATGCTTGTGCTTGACAACGGTAAGAACATAACGCAGTCCGTGGGTGTTCACTATTCGAATTTCCAGGGCGAAAATGAGTTCGCCATCGGTGACATGATTTCCGTCGAGGTTAGCAAATCATTCGATCAGTTCGGAGGTAATTACGACTATACGCAGGCTGACGCCGAACTGCTGGACATTTCACGCCCGTTCGACGATCATTACATAGAGACGAGGCTAAAGGTTGGTTATCCGCTGGCTACCCTGAGAAAACCCTTGACCGAGATCTACGCGATGGGTGGCTATGATATGTTGCGCGGCTACGCCTACAAAGAGTTCCGCGGTGAAAGCATGGCATACGGGCAGCTTAAATACCGCAAACCGTTCGTGCTGAAAAAAGAGGCATTGAACGTTTCCCTGGATATAATTTCCTGGGAGATGAATTTTGAAGTCGGGAAAATCGGCGATAAAGATATTTTCAACAGTATCTCAGGTATAAAGGCAAGCGCCGGCGCCGGTTTTGGATGCGTGCTGACAATTTTCAAGGCGGTAAGCGTAACGTTTTCAATGTCGCTTAATCAGCCGCTGGAGTTGCGCGCCCCGCACCCGTATTTTACATTCACCGCCGTAAGCTACATAAGATAGGAGAGGACTTATGAACCGCTGTACTAAGGGAAGTAAGGTTAAAGTCGCGTACGTCGGCACATTGTCCGACGGGACTGTTTTTGACAGTTCGGAAGACGGAAACCCGCTTGAATTTGTGATGGGCGATGGAAAGCTTATCGCTGATTTTGAGGGCGCGGTGGATGGCATGAGCGAGGGTGAGAAAAAAACCGTATCCGTCCCCGCAGATCGCGCCTATGGTAACAGGGACGAGTCGCTTATAAGAAGTTTTCCCCGTAATCTTCTCCCGTCCGACGGCCGCCTGCCCGCGCAGGGAATGGCGCTTAACTTATATCTGCCCAACGGTAAATCCATCCCCGGCGTAATAGTGGCGGTCAACGAACAGGATGTGATGGTAGATCTCAACCATCCCCTCGCAGGTCAGAACCTCACATTCGAGATCACACTTATAAGCATTTGTTGACACCCCTTGCGTTAATGAGCTAGAATGTTATTAACTGATGTTACGCTCAGTGCTGTTTGTAGGGCGCGATCCCCGCATCGCGCCGGACGTTGCAGTCAGCCGACGATTTTAGAGGCCGGATCGTTTGGGGAACGATCCCTACAAAAACAGGGATTGCGTAACATCAGTTATTAAATCAGCGACAAAAGATTTTAAACAATTCGGGTGTTGGTGTCATTGCGAGCGCAGCGAAGCAATCTCGACGTTGCTTCTGATAAAAAACGAGATTGCCGCGCCCTTTGGGCTCGCAATGACGACGATAACTTCAAAACGCTAAAGAGACGCCAATTCGGAAAGGGGAGCACTTCGGCGCGCGGTTTACCTTTCGCGCCGAAGCCGCTTGAGCGAAGCGAAAGCTAGCCCGCGCAAAGCGCGAACAAATCGGAAAGGGGTAACAGTCCCGCCCGTATGGCGGGACGCCATAGGGGAAACAGGATGTTTCCCCTTGGGGAGCACTTCGGCGCGCGGTTTACCTTTCGCGCCGAAGCCGCTTGAGCGAAGCGAAAGCTAGCCCGCGCAAAGCGCGGGTGCGACAATAGGGGGGAATATGAAAGACAACAGAAAGGCAAATCGTTGGCATCCTGTGGAAAATTTTTCGAGCGATTTTTTTTGTAATGGAGTAAAAGATAAGGTTGAAGTGCTTGATGTAAGCGCTTTGGGTATGCGGGCATTCTTTTCCAACCCCGTAACCGTGGGGATGGAAACATCCGGGGAACTGGATATTCCACATAATACAATCCCGTTTTTCGTAAAAGGTAAAATTATCAGGGTCAGAGAATCAAGCAACAGATGGGAGACTGCAGTCCAATTTTTTAAAATCAGCACTACTAAAGCACCACACTAGGAGCGGTTATTACAATGGGCGACAATACAAGAGTGTGCAGAAAACCTGTAGATTCAAAAGAAGTGGGACTTGCGTTCGGGCTTATTTTCGGAAAGTATTTTTTTAACAGCCATCACCTGCATTACGGTTACTGGACGGACGATGTGCCGGTCAGCATTACAAATCTCCCACGTGCGCAGGAGCAGTATTCGGACTTTATAATATCACATATACCCCTGGGCGTAAAGACGATCCTCGATGTGGGTTGCGGTGCGGGAGCGCTTGCGCGAAAGTTAACCGGTAAACAATACAGGGTGGATGCAGTTTCGCCGTGCGCAATATTGGCGGCCGAGGCAAGGTCAATCCTGGGTGATAAATGCCATATTTACGAGACGAAGTTTGAACAGCTTGATACGGACAAAAAGTACGATCTTATCATTTTCAGTGAAAGTTTCCAGTATATAGACATCGGGCGCGTGTTCGAACAGGCTTTGCGTTTTTTAAACAAAGGCGGCCACATCCTGATATGTGATTTCTTCAAGACAGAGGCTAAAGGCGAAAGCTCTCTTGGCGGAGGCCATCGTTTGACGGAGTTCTATGAAACTTTGAAGCGTTATCCTTTGATTGTGGCGACCGACATTGACATTACAAAGCAAACCGCGCCGAATATAGCGCTGGTTGATGATATGTTGCAGAATTTCGGGCGGCCGGTATGGAACCTTTTGTTCGATTACGTCGGCGGCCGGCATCCCCTCTTGTTTAAGCTTATCAACTGGAAATTGAAAAAGAAAATAGAAAAGATAAACAGAAAATATTTCAGCGGTTCACGTAACAGCCAGAACTTTCAGCTATTCAAGTCCTACCGACTGGTGCTCTGTAAATCAAATCCAATATAATCGCACATAATAGTGTGCATTATCTAAAACATCTTGAAATCTCAAGGTAGATGTACTAGAATTAAAATGCCGTGCCGGTTTTACGAGCGTATTTTTTTTCTATGAAAGGTAACCGTGGAGCAATTGCAGAATAAAAAGATATTAATCGTTGATGACAGTCCCATGCAATTACAACAATTGTGCCACCTTCTTGAAAAGCATAATTATGAGGTTGCTGCCGCATCAGGAGTCGTAGAGGCTCTTGGCATGATGGAGCAGGTTTCTCCGGCAGTTGTTATCAGCGATATCATCATGCAGGATATGGATGGATTCGAATTATGTCGTCGTCTCAAAGCGGATTCCCGCTACAAGCCAATACCGGTAGTTCTATATACTGTCCTTGCTGATCCAAGGGATGTTTTGCGTGGCCTGGAATGCGGGGCCGATAACTTCATGGCAAAATCATATGGCGAGGAAAACCTCGTTGTGATGATAGAACAGTTATTGGTGCGCAAGAGTGATAGCGACGGAAATATACCCCCACAGGGATTCGAGATTACTTTCAACGGGGAAACCTACTTTATTACTTCCACCACGCAGCGTAGCATAGATTTTCTGCTCTCCACATATGAAGTCGCCGTGCAGATGAACAGGAAACTTATTAAAACGCAGGATGACTTAAAGCGCGTTAACAGTTATATGGAAGGCGAGGTTCACCGCTACAGGCGCCACCTGGAAAAGCTGGTAGAAGACCGCACTGAACAGATACACCTTTTGAACGATCAACTGCTTGGGTTGGCGGAAGAGGCGCGGCAGGCTTCACGTGCGAAATCCGAGTTTATCGCAAACATAAGCCACGAGCTACGCACTCCGCTTAACTCAATACTTGGTTTTGCCCAGGTTCTGGAGGCGGAGTATTACGGCGCGCTTGGGGAAAAACAGAAGGAATACACCGGCTATATTCTTGAGGCGGGCCAGCATCTGCTAAGCCTTATCAATGACATTCTCGACTTGTCAAAGATAGAGGCGGGCAGCATGGAACTTTCGCTTGTAAAAGTGGATATAGCAGGCATTCTTGAACATGCCATGATTCTTCTTAAAGAAAAGGCAACGGCGCATTCCATACATTTCCGGCTTGAGGCCTCGCCCCTGTTGCCCGATACTATAGAAGGTGATGAACGCAAGATAAAACAGGTGATCTTTAACCTTTTATCCAACGCATTTAAGTTTACGCCTGATAACGGTGAAATAGTTTTGTCGGCGTCTGTGGATAATACCGGCGGCCAGGTGGAAATTTCTGTAACTGACACCGGCATGGGAATACCGGAGCAGTACCGTGAAAAATTATTCAGCCCGTTTACACAGGTTGACAGTTCTAAGGCCGGCACGGGCCTCGGCCTGCATCTTTGCAAGAAAATGGTTAATCTCTGGGGGGGTAAAATAGATGTCGTCTCTCCGCCGGAAGGCGCGGCGCGGGGATGCAGATTTTATTTTACAATTCCGCTGCCCGGAGAATAAAAGTGAAAATGCTTATTGTTGACGATGACGCAAAAAGCATAACGTTGCTGGAAGATCTTCTGCGGTTAAGAAACATTGAAGTTCTGAAAGCTTCAAATGGCAGGGATGCCCTTGCCCTGTTAACGCCCGAGTTGAAATGTTGTTTTATTGACATCCGGCTGCCGGACATGAGCGGTTCCGTAGTGGCGCGTAGAATACGCGAGAAATATGCCGCGATGTGTCTTGTCGCTTACACGGCGTCGGTATTATCGAACGAAAAGGATGAGCTTATCAGGTCTAACCTGTTCGATGCTGTTTTGCTTAAGCCTCTGAAACTTGAGGAATTTGAAAAGGTTATGACGGCGCTGGAATGAAAATCCTGCTTGTAGATGACGAGGCGCGGAATCTGAAATTGCTTCAGGCTATGCTTGCGCCCGAGGGGTACGAGCTTTTAACGGCATCAAGCGGCGAAGAGGCGTTACAGTTATTGAGCGGCCAGCAGGTTAACATGGCGATTCTCGACGTAATGATGCCGGGAATTAACGGTTTTGAATTACTTGCTAAAATACGGGAAAGCGAGAGCCTTAAAGCCATACCCGTTCTTTTGATAACGGCATTGACAGAAAAGGAGTATAAGCTAAAAGGGTTGCGCGCGGGAGCGGATGATTATATATCAAAACCGTTCGACCGCGACGAACTGCTTGCGCGCGTTGAAGCGCAAATGCGGCTTTCCTGGCTGCGGCAGCAGTTGGCCGAGAAGGAGAAAGTCGCGCGAATAGCGGAAGTGATAGAAGAAGGCATAATTATTACCGGCAAAAACTTTGCCCCTGTCGTGGTTAGCGCAAGGGCCGGGGAATTGCTTGAAATTGAAAATCTGCCCGACAATATAGTAACCTATCTTTCAGAAAAATACGGTAAAAGTATAACATGCACCGCCGAAACATGCTCCTTCCTTTTTGAACGTTCCGAAACAAGTAAATACAATCCGTTATTTTTATCCGTTGCCGCTTACCCTGTAAAAAACCCTCAAGGCGAGGTGGAATCATACGTGTTTATCGTGCGCGATGTGACGGCGCAACAACTGGAAGGCCGCCTCAAGACAAATTTCATGTCTTTTATTTCGCATAAGCTGCGCACGCCGCTGATGGTTATGGGCAGTTCGTTCGAACTGATAAGAAGCACGATTACCGACCCTCATGCCCTGGAGATGCTGTCTCTGGCCGAAAAACGGCATAATGAAATATCGTCTATCGTAAACCGGTTGCTTGGTTTTGTGGAGCTTGACAACAAGGGGCTTGCGGAAATAGTTTCAACGGACATGATTGACGCTGTTATCTCAAGGCTGGAAGCAAGATACGGGAAAAACTACTCGCTTGAAAAGAATGTTCCGGTTAGCGAGTCGCGCCTCTGGATAATTATGGCTGCCGAGGAATTGCTGGATAACTCTTTCAAATTTTATGACGGCGGGCAGCTTGCAGTTTCGTTGCGGCTCGACGACAATGTTCTCGAGGTTTCTGATAACGGCCCGGGTTTCCCGGCGGAGGAAAAAGATAAGGTGGTGGATGCATTTTACCAGATAGACAAGTATTCATCCGGCCAGGTTCCGGGGCTTGGCATCGGGTTAAATCTTGTAAAGAGGCTTGCAGAACTTGCGCACGCCGATATACGGATAGATACAAAAATCGGAGCCGGCACAAAAGTGACGATAAAATTGCATGGTAAAAAAATCTAACGCCGCCCGATTGTCTATAATTTCCAATACAGCTCTGATTCTCATGAAGCTGGTGGTGGGTATTACCACGGGTTCTGTAAGTATTCTTTCGGAAGCGGTTCATTCCCTGATGGACCTCTTCGCCGCCGTCATCGCTTTCGTCTCGGTAAACCTTGCCGATCGTCCGCCGGACAAGAGCCATCCTTTCGGCCACGAAAAAATCGAAAATATATCCGGCGTCATAGAAACTATACTTATATTTACGGCATCAATACTCATCATAAAGGAAGCGGTGCATAAGATAATGCATCCTTCCACGGTATCTTCGATTGGTGTTGGTTGCGTAGTTATGCTTGTCTCGGCTGTTGTAAACTTTTTCGTTTCACGCAGGTTATATGGCGTTGCGCGACGCGAAGGGTCCGTTGCGCTGGAGGCTGATGCGCTGCATTTGAAGGCGGATGTTTATACTTCACTGGGAGTGGCGGCGGGCCTCGCGGTTCTATGGATAACCGGCATACACCTGCTTGACCCCATAATTGCCATACTTGTCGCGCTGTTTATTTTAAGGGAAGCATACGGGATGATGGTTTCCTCGTTCGGGCCGCTTATTGACACAACTTTATCCGACGAAGAAATAGAAACTGTGAAGAAAGTGGTGGGTAAGTACCGCGATTCACTGCTGGATTTTCATGAATTGCGCACGCGCCGGTCCGGGCATATAAGGCACATAGACCTGCACCTGACGGCTCCCAGGCAGATGGCCTTAAGTCAATTTCACGACATTTGCGACCGCATAGAACGCGACATAGAACAAAATATGAAAAATGCAAAAGTCCTGATACACGGCGAACCATGCGACGGCAACTGCAACGAATGTTCGTTTATCGGAAGAAAGACGTACTGTAAGTAGCTACCCGCTTGATGTCATTGCGAGCGTAGCGAAGCAATCTCGACGTTGTTCCTGAGTGTCTCTTTGGCGTTTTGAGGTTGTCGTGTCATTGCGAGGAACGAAGTGACGAAGCAATCTCGTCTTTATAGTCGTCAAACAACAAGATTGCTTCGCTACGCTCGCAATGACATCAAACTGCTAAAGAGACACTACCCGCCTATTTCTTTTTCCAGCGCCGCGAACTCCTGCCATATCTCAGCCGGCATACGCTCACCGAATTGTTGAAGAAATTTTTTGGTATCTTCCAGTTCCGGTTTCCAATCCTTGATATTAACTGATAATATACCGTCGAGTTTTTCAGGTTCCATGGATAAACCTGTCATGTCCAGGTCTTCTTTTGCCGGGACAAAGCCGATAGCTGTTTTTTTCGCTCCGGCCTTTCCGTTCGTTCGTTCAATTATCCACTTGAGTATGCGTATATTGTCTCCGAACCCGGGCCATATGAATGAGCCGTTTTCGTCCGTTCTAAACCAGTTTACGGAAAAAATCTTCGGCGGGTTGGCCATTTTTTTGCCGATCGAAAGCCAGTGTCTGAAATAATCGCCCATGTTATAGCCGCAGAACGGCAGCATGGCCATGGGGTCGCGCCTTACGACGCCAATCTGGTGCGCAGCCGCGGCTGTAGTTTCCGATCCCATGCGCGCGGCATGGAATACGCCGTGCTGCCAGTTAAACGCTTCCGTAACCAGCGGCACAAGATGCGCGCGCCGTCCGCCCACTATTATTGCGGAGATAGGCACGCCCCCGGGGTTGTCGTATTCCTTCGAAAGAATAGGGCAATTGTAAATTGAAGTTGTAAAACGTGCGTTGGGATGCGCGGCCTTGGCGCTCATGGAAGGGTTCCACGTTTTACCCTGCCAATCCTCCATGTCGGCGCCTTCCGGATAATCCAAGCCTTCCCACCACGGTTCGTTTGTGATTTTGTTGAGAGCCGTGTTAGTGAATAGCGTTGGGAAAAACTTGTCGTTTTTCAGTGTGCGGATCATGTTGGGATTCGTTTTCATGGAAGTTCCCGGGGCGACTCCGAAAAAACCGGCCTCGGGGTTAATTGCATATAGCCGGCCGTCGGAGCCGACATTCATCCATGCTATGTCGTCGCCCAGCGGCCAGATTTTGTAGCCGGGCAACGCTGATTGCAGCATTGCAAGATTGGTCTTGCCGCAGGCGCTGGGAAGCGCGGCCGCTATATAGGTAACTTTGCCTTCCGGATCCTCAATGCCCATGACAACCATATGTTCGGCAAGCCAGCCTTCCTGGTAGCCCTGCCATGAGGCTATGCGCAGCGAGAAGCATTTCTTGCCCAGCAGCGCGTTGCCGCCGTACCCCGAGCCGATACTCCATACGAACTTTTCGTCGGGGAAGTGCATGATAAGGCGCCGTTCCGGGTTCAGGTCTCCTATGGAATGAAGCCCTTTTACAAAATTCTCCCGCGCGCCGATTTTGTCTATTACGGCGTTGCCCAGGCGCGTCATTATCCGCATGCTGGCCGCAACATACGCGCTGTCTGTAAGCTGTATACACGGCTTGGCATAGGGCGAATCGGGATGCCCCATCATGTATGGCAGCACGTACATAGTGCGCCCGCGCATACAGCCGTCGGAAAGTTTCCTCATCTTTTCCATGGCCTCGGCTGGCGCCATCCAGTTGTTGTTTGGGCCTGCGGTTTCCTTGTCCGCGTGACAGACGTAAGTCAAGTGTTCTGTGCGCGCAACGTCGGTAGGATGGCTGCGGTGGTAATATGCGTTAGGCCAGGCCGATTGATTCAGCTTTGAAAAAACAGGGGCGCCGTTGATCTTCTCTTTCGAGATGCCCCTTTCTATTATGCGGTGCGCTTCTTCTTCGGAACCATTGCACCAGTAAATGTCGTCAGGTTTTGTCAGTTGTGCCTGCTGTTCAACCCATTTTTCAAGCGGTGTAGCCATTGTATCCTCCAGGGTAACTAAAAACAATATCGCAT